>Ga0163150_10005393_pt1 | contig 16364 bp, 16 predicted proteins | sample OliLakLV19P2IB_FD_148628 | JGI IMG/M metagenome (GOLD analysis project Ga0163150, IMG submission 148628) | Freshwater microbial mat bacterial communities from Lake Vanda, McMurdo Dry Valleys, Antarctica - Oligotrophic Lake LV.19.P2.IB | ecosystem: Environmental > Aquatic > Freshwater > Lake >...
CTTCTATAGATTTTAAAAGAGCAACATTAAATAAAAAATAATCCGCAATTGCGGCTAAAAGTAAAATCAATTAAAAGATAAACAAATGAAAAAAACAATTCTATTCTTTTCTCTAATCATTTTTGCTGGCGGAGTTATGGCGCAAAAAGTGACTACCACTTCTGCTGTTATTGGATTTGATGCCACAACACCAAAAGATGCTTTACCAAAAGCCGAAAACAAGGCTGGAATCGCCTCGCTTGACAAGACAACGGGTGTCATTATGTTCGAAGCAGCTGTAAATAACTTTGCATTCAGCAATCCTAAAATCCAGGAACACTTTAATGGTGCTGCCTGGTTGAACTCAGCAGCATTTCCAAAATTTACATTTACAGGAAAGATTGACAAATTAAATAAAATAAAATTCAATAAGAACGGAGTTTATGATGTAACCGTATCCGGCAATCTTACTGTAAAAGGAATAAGTAAACCTGTATCTGCTAAAGCTAAGGTAACAGTAACGGGTACTGCTGTATCTGCTGTTTCTACGCTATCAATCAAGTTAGCTGATTATGGTATTACCGGTCAGTCAATTGAAGCAGGCAAAGTGGCTACCGAGCCAAAAGTTACGGTGTCAGTTTCTTTTTTATAAGATATTTCCCCCAATGAAAATGCCTCCTTTACCGGGAAGCATTTTCATTTGAATAGCTTCCAATACTTATTTAAACTCAATTATTTTTTCGGTATGAATAAGTTTCCCCATTGCATCAAACCCTTCTACCACTACTTTAAATTTTTTACTGAAATCATTATTGAAAAAATTCAATTTCACTGACGTTGTTTCAGTATCTGTATATACATCCGGGTTCCAGTAAAGTGTGGTACGATTATCAGAAGCCGGATGCCTGATCTCTTTATTACTATAATCAGGAGTATAAAATTCCTTTGATATCGAATAGCCTTTATACTCAACAAAACTCAGCTTATCCGGCTTTTCATCCCTGTTCGATTTATCCCTTGTGTACACCGCTAAAGCCCCGCCTGGCGAACCACTACCCACTCCTACAAAACCGGCTTCATAAAATTTTACCAATGCCACATCATCCATTCTCAGCACTCTTAACTGGTTAATATCAGCCGGCACTTCATCAAGAAAAATACCTACTGCCCATTTTTGGCCTGACATTAAACTTATATTTTTCCTGTTCACAAAACGGCCTCCTTGTAGTTCCAGTTGTTGTATCCTGTTCTTTACATAGTCCACTACATTAATTGATTTATCATTTGCCGGGTTATTAATATTATCAATTTCCACTTTTCCCGGCGATTTGAAAACTCCGGTTGTATATTTTTCATTTACAATGTCAATGGGTTTTTTATTTGACTTTGCCTGAACAGTTACTTTTTCTAATTCCTTTGTTTCATCCAGCCGGGATTTTAAATAATCATACCGGGTATTTACTTCTTCTTTCGAAGTATTGGGATTAATATCTCTTATAATCATATTGTAAAGCATACCGGATGGTATCAGTTCTACCGGTTGCCGGAGTGTATCGCTGTCAATACTCACCAAGGCAGGCTTAGTCTTGCCTTTGCTATCCTTATAAGCATAGAATAATTTTGCTTTACCCATAAACAATAAGGAATCCATTCTAAATCTGCCTGCAGCATCTACCAGCACATCGTAGTTCCGGGAAGTAGAATCTTCAGCTTCCAAAAAAATATTAAGATTACCGCCTGACAGCAACTCATTTTTTTTATCATCCGTCAATCTCCCTGTTATCGAAATCATTGGCTGGTCGCTATATTTTTTAACAGGCAATTCATTGGCAAGAATCTTTATCCAGTTAAACCTGCTCCAGCCATGTGTAAGTAACAAATTGTCAATGGCCTGCTTCGTTGTATCATTACTTACTGAAAAATACCAGGCAGGATTATACACATATCCATTTAAATCGCTGGTGAGTAAAAGCCGGGACCAGATATTATCATTATCAGCAAAACTTCCCCCGGAAGCATCCGTGATAGAAACAGAACAGCTTCTTTGTATCGCTTCTGCAAAATTTAATTCAATATCATTGGCTGCTCTTTTCTCCACAGATATTTTAGTGGATGTAACAGTAGCACTACTCTTATATTCTTTGTTGTCAACAAAAGAAAGGCGTTCTGCAAGAGGCATTCCATCTTTATTAAATACAGAGAAATGCAAAATTCCCGATGGAAGACTATCCGTTACCAGGTGGCCTATTACGGAAGGATAGTCTTCAAACGTAATTTCATTTTCGTATATCACCTGATTGTTAATGTCTGCTACCACCCATACACTTCCAAACTGTGCTTTATCTTTTTCACTCCGGGATAGCTGGAATTTTTTTCCTCCTTTCTCATCCTGCACTTTCAGATTAATGCCCGAAGCTTTTACTTCAGGAAGCTGGTAACTTCTTTTTCCGGCATCGGTTTCTACTTCTGCTATATATGTTTTTCCTGCCTGAGCTTTGAATTGTACTTTACCAATACCATCATGATAGCTTTTAAAATAAGAAATGGTTGTTCCTTCTCCTGAACGGATAATTCCATTTATTTCCACTGGTGTGCCCCATTGATCAACAGCTTTAAATCCAACCACGGTTAAAATGCCATCCACCAAATGGCCGCTTTCAGGAAAAAATTGCAACGAAACATTTTGAGGTGGTGATTTTTCTTTTGCTGTTGCGGATAGTTTAAAAACGAAAATGTTCTTTTTATAAATAAAGGCTTCATCATCATTAAGCATCTCCGGCGTTAATGCCCGTATGAAATAGTTGCCCTGCGGAAGAGAATCCGGAATTTCAACATTCCCTTTGGCAACTGCACCCAGCACAGGGAATTTTTTATTCCTGACAATCCGGCCCTTGCTATCAGTAAACTGCAGGTATAAATTATTGGCAGCAGCACTTGGCTTACCATCACTGTATAAATAGGCTTTAAACCAGATTGTTTCTCCTGCCACATAATATTCCTTATCGTAATGAATATAGATTTTCTCCGGTTGATGCTGAGCTGAAAGTGCCATTAGTGCCGTTTCAAATTTTTGAGCTGCCAAATAAAGAACAGCAAACAATAAACTGAAGACCGTAAAGAGCAATTTCTTCATGTGGCAATTTTGCGGGTAAATTAAGTAATTATGTCTCAGGGAAACGGTTCATTAATATTAACGGAAACCCTGATGGATATAGATGGTTTATGCAGTTACTTCGTTGCGCAGGACTAAAGTTCGGAAAGAATCAGTCAATTTATGGAGTCATCAAATTTTGTTCCCATCAACGAACGATATTCCGAAATCCCATTTTTCATTTCTGCATTTTCGCCGAATATTTTTTTTAAATTCCTGTTCATTATTTCCAGCACAAGATTTAACTCTTTTTCTGTTTTTACATCGCCTCTGTAAACATTTTCTTTAAGTCCATTTTCCCGTTCCGTAAAATGAGCCCATTCATACTGTCCGTTCTTTTTCTTCTTTGCTAAAAACTTATATCTGCCAGTGCCGGCAATGGAGCCGCTTACAAAAGCAATGACTATATCTTCTCCCTTCTCAATATTCATAACTGCTATCTGCTGCATTTTTGATTTTAAAAATATAACTATTTAGCCAATCATGCTTTTCGGAGACCAGGGCAGACGCATTAAAATTTGTCTAAGTGAAAATAGGGAACACGGATGACACGGAAAGGGTGGATAATAACGGATTTTTTATCCGCCGCAGGCGGATAAATCTGTGATTATCCTTCCGTGTTGCGGATATGTACTTTACAAGTCTGAATAAAGCAAGAAAACAGTGTAAATCCGTTCAATCAGTGTCATCCGTGTGCTATTGTTTGCCTTAAATTTTAATGCGTCTGCCCTGTTTCGACGGTCAATCAGTAAATTGCATATCCTTTTATGGCATTTAATCTTTATAATCCTTTTCCTCCCGCCGGTGATCAGCCCGATGCTATCCGTCAATTGACGGAAGGGATTATGAACGGAGAACGATACCAAACCTTATTGGGTGTAACGGGAAGTGGCAAAACATTTACCGTGGCCAATGTGATTCAGAATGTGCAGCGACCAACATTGGTATTGACGCATAACAAAACATTAGTGGCGCAACTCTACGGTGAATTCCGCCAGTTCTTTCCTGAAAATGCAGTCGAGTATTTTGTTTCTTACTATGATTACTATCAGCCGGAAGCTTATATGCCGGTGAGTGATGTGTATATTGAAAAAGACCTGAGTATTAATGATGAATTAGATAAACTTCGCCTGAGAGCCACATCAAGTTTACTCAGCGGACGAAGGGACATTATTGTGGTAGCTTCGGTAAGCTGTATTTATGGTATGGGCAATCCCACCGATTATGAAAACGGTATTGTCCGCATTAACAAAGGTCAAACAATTTCAAGACAGGCATTTCTTCATGCCTTAGTTAATTCTACGTACAACAGAACTACGTTAGAATTTAACCGGGGTACATTCCGGGTAAAAGGCGATACCGTTGACATTAATCTTCCGTATGTTGACTATGGCTATCGCATTACTTTTTTTGGTGATGAAATTGAAGAAATAGAAAGCATAGATGTGGTGACAAGCAAACGAATTGGCCTGATGGAAAATGCGGCCATCTTTCCGGCTAATTTGTATGTGGCCCCCAAAGATATTTTGCAACAGGTATTGTATGAAATGCAGGACGAAATGACTGCACAAGCAGAATATTTTAAGAAAGAAGGAAAGTATATAGAAGCACAACGGCTGAGTGAAAGAGTGAACTATGATATTGAAATGATCAGAGAGCTGGGTTATTGTAACGGCATTGAAAACTATTCCCGTTTTTTTGACAGAAGAAAACCCGGCACCCGGCCATTCTGTTTGCTCGATTATTTTCCTAAAGATTACATAACCATAATAGATGAAAGCCACCAGACCATTCCGCAGGTAAGTGGCATGTATGGCGGCGACAGAAGCCGGAAATTAGTATTAGTTGATTATGGTTTTCGTTTGCCTTCTGCATTAGATAATCGTCCGTTGAATTTTCATGAGTTTGAATCACTGACCAACCAGGTTGTTTTTGTTTCAGCCACACCGGATGATTATGAACTGGAAAAATGCGGGGGTATTGTGGTAGAACAGGTAGTAAGGCCTACCGGTTTATTAGAACCGCCGATTGAAATTCGTCCAAGTGTAAACCAGATAGATGACTTGCTGGATGAAATTGATAAGAGGATAAAAATGGGAGACAGGGTGCTGGTAACAACACTGACGAAAAGGATGGCGGAAGAAATGGATAAGTATCTCCATCGCATCAATGTGAAATCAAAATATATACATAGCGAAGTGCATACATTAGACAGAATAGAAATACTGCGGGAACTGCGGCTCGGAAAAATTGATGTACTGGTAGGAGTTAACCTGCTGCGGGAAGGATTGGATTTACCGGAAGTTTCTTTGGTGGCCATACTTGATGCAGACAAAGAAGGTTTTCTCCGCAATGAAAAATCATTAACGCAAACAGCAGGCCGTGCCGCCAGGAATGTAAATGGCCTGGTTATATTTTATGCAGATAAGATGACCGATAGCATGCAAAAGACAATTAACGAAACCAACCGCCGCCGGGAAAAGCAAGTTGCTTTTAATATTGAACATAACATTACTCCCACTACAATTATTAAATCAACCAAAGAAGTATTTGCACAAACCTCTGTATTGGATATTAAAGGTTACGACCCGGCAAATCCTTATGCTATTGCACCGGATGAAGACATGATAACGGTGGCTGCTGAAGAACAAGCCGAATACAAAACCATTCCGCAGATGGAAAAAGGCCTTGCAAAAATTAAGAAAGAGATGGAAAAGGCAGCGAGGGATCTGGATTTTATGGAGGCGGCAAGGCTGAGGGATGAAATGTTTTTGTTGCAGAAACAGTTGGAAGAAATGAAGAAATAGAAACCCTGCTTTCCCCTTTTTCCCATTAACTTCAAAGAGGCTATGCGTCAGGCTCTACTCTTGATATTGATTCTTACCTTTTCCCAGCAAGCCAAATTAATATTACCTATCGGACATACTATAAGTGTACAGTTGGCTCACTATAATCCGGGCAATAAATTAATTCTAACCGCCTCTTCTGACCACAGTGCTAAAGTATGGGATGCAGTAACAGGCACCCTGCTTTATACAATTGCAGGGCATACTGATGCTATACTATCAGCTGAGTTTAGCCCAAACGGAAAACTTATAGCAACAGCAATTGTAGTAACATACTTTTTCATATCTATATTATTGTTTTAATTAGTCACTTGCCTGCCTGTCGGCAGACAGGTAATTGGCCGTAAATATTCATTACCGGTTAGTCAGGGCTACTTATGGCTCATTTCAGAAAAATAACTTAAGTGTTAACGAATTTTTTGTTGCAGCAATTCTTTTACTCCGCCAAACCATTCGGTCTTTAAGATACTTAAAATAATACTGTCCCTTCTTCCGCCTTGTGCGGTAGGCATGTGATTGCGGAGAATGCCTTCTTCTACACAGCCGATAGCTTTCATGGCTGCAACCCTTTGGGCATTGTTAGCATCAGCCCGGAATTCTAAACGTTCCATTCCCCATTCTTCAAAAACATAAGTCGCCAATAGTAGTTTGCAGTGCCGGTTTAATCCTGTTTGTTGAAAATCTTTTCCATACCAGGTATAGCCAAGCTGTGTGGAAAGCCAGGGTTGTTGTATATCATAAAACCGGGTGCTGCCAGCATAGCGGTTTGCTTTTTTATCAAATACGATAAACGGGTATTCTTTCTTATCGTTCAGGTTCTTTACAGCCGTTGCAATATAGTTTCGCAAGTTTCCTTCACCGGCAGCCGTTACTAAACCGAACTTCCATATCTCCGGTTCATTTAATGAAAATGGCAGCAGGTTGTCAAAATCATTTTCCTCTATTGGGCGGAGCAATACTCTTTCATTTTCAAGAATGGGTTGGTGTTGGAAAATGTCAGCTATCATCTTTCGTGTTTTAATTCCTCCTCCTGAGCTTGTCCAGGGATAGGGAGGTTAGGAGGATATTCGTTTTATATCAGCCCCTAATTTTTTTAATCGCCCATCAATATCCTGGTAGCCCCTGTCTATTTGTTCAATGTTCTGAATAATACTTTTTCCATCTGCGCTAAGAGCAGCAATCAGTAACGCTACTCCTGCACGGATGTCAGGACTACTCATCGTAATGCCTCTCAGCATTTGTTCTCTTTCCAAACCAATTACTACGGCACGGTGCGGATCGCAAAGAACAATTCTTGCTCCCATATCAATCAGCTTATCAACAAAGAACAAACGGCTTTCAAACATTTTCTGGTGAATGAGTACAGAGCCTTTGGCTTGTGTTGCTGTCACTAAAACAATGCTTAACAAATCAGGTGTAAACCCCGGCCAGGGATTATCGTAGATGGTCATTACCGAGCCATCAAGGAAAGTTTGTATTTCATAACTCTCTTGTGATGGAATATGAATATCATCGCCGATAAAATTCATTTGAATGCCAAGCTGCTTAAATTTTTCCGGAATAATACCAAGATGTTCAATGCCTGCACCTTTAATGGTGATATCACTTTGCGTCATTGCAGCAAGGCCAATGAAAGAACCGACCTCAATCATATCTGGCAACATGCGGTGTTCGGTCCCGCCGAGATAATCCACTCCTTCAATCGATAGCATATTACTACCAATACCGGTAATCTTTGCACCCATTTTATTCAGCATCCTGCATAGTTGTTGAATATATGGCTCGCAGGCTGCATTATAAATAGTGGTTGTCCCTTTTGCCATAGAGGCTGCCATTACAATGTTGGCAGTACCGGTAACGGATGGCTCATCTAATAAAAGATTAGTTCCTTTCAGGTTGGGAGATTCTAAATGAAAGAAACCATCTTCATCATGATATGTAAAAGTGGCACCGAGTTTTTCAAAACCGATAATATGTGTATCTAATCGTCGTCTTCCTATTTTATCACCGCCGGGCTTTGGTATAAATGCTTTTTTAAATCTTGCCAGCATTGGTCCGGCCAGCATAACAGAGCCTCTTAGTTTTCCGCTTTTCTTTTTGTAGGCTTCGCTGTGCAGGTAATCAACATTTACTGTACCCGCCTGGAAAGTGCAGGTATTGCGATTGGTTCGTTCCACTTTCACATTCATTTCACCCAGCAGTTCTATCAGCAGGTTTACGTCAATGATGTCAGGAATATTAGTAATGGTAACCTTTTCGGGTGTGAGTAGTACGGCACTTATAATTTGCAGGGCTTCATTCTTGGCTCCTTGCGGAATAATTTCTCCCTGTAGTTTTTTACCTCCTTTTACTTCAAATGAATGCATGTTGGTTAATTAGTTAATTGGATAATCAGGCAATTCAATAATTTTCTCTTTGTCTTTGCAAAGTAAATGCAAAGTGAAGTGAGGGCAATAAAAAAAGGTTGATTAGAAAACCTAATCAACCTTTTAATTATTTTAACACTTAACTTAATACCGCTTCTTCTGGTAACCACCACCGCCCCGGTTATCTCTTCCATCATTTCGACGACCACCACCACCACCACCGCTACCGCCACGTTGCTGGTACTTACCACCACCGGGCCGTTTGCCATAGCTGCCCCTGTTGTCCCGTCCTTCCTGTTGCGGACGGAAAGCTTTTACATACGGCGTATTAGTAAATGTAAGTTGGCCATTAGTAATACCGCTTAATTCACTTTGTATAGCATCATCATGTACAATCTCTTTGTGCCAGTTGTTATAAGCCAGTTTCATGTAGTAAGCAATGGCATTAGCAAAGCCTAATTTTTTCTCCGGGTTTTCTTCTTTCAGTGCTTTATCAATTATCACTTCCAGGTTCTTTCCAAGATGCAATAATTTAGGTTGCCGTTTTGGATAAGGCAAAGGATCAGGTTTTGCCTTCAGTGTTTCCCGGGTTGGTATAGGATAAGGTGATTTTACATCGAGTGTAAAATCAGAGATAAGAAATAAATGATCCCACAGTTTATGCCGGAAATCTTCCACATTCTTTAAATGCGGATTCAAAAACCCCATTAGTTCAATAACTGCCTGGGCATTCCTTTGGCGGCGTTCCGGCTCTTCAATAGTCATAATATGCTCCACCATCTTTTGCACATGGCGGCCATATTCTCTCATCGTTAAATGGTTTCTTGTGGTATTATACTCCATATTATCTACATCCATAAAGACAAATGTAGAGAAAGAAGTTTGAAATCGGAAGTTAAAGGGTGAAACACAGCGGTATCAGAGGAGCAATTTTATGCCTAAAGCATATCTATACCAACAATAAAAAATCTTCGAAAAGCAAGAGCTGTGCGTTGGAAAGTCCCTTTAGAGGTTAAATCGTAAGTAGAATTACGGAAATGCTAACCAAACTCAGCAATAGCGGAGTAGTAAGCCCCTTTAGGGGTTGGGGTAAAGAAAGGGGCCCCGAACCTGGGCCCCTTTTACAAGCCACCATCCTCTTCCACCTAAGAGGTCGTTTAAAGAAAAGTTGATTCACAGAGTACAGATGTCCCGTTACGTCCACATAAACCCCCTTAATAATTCATTTTCCCCGGCGTAAAGTGGCTCACTGCCAGCACTACTCATCAGACTTTTCTATTGTTTTATTTAGTACAGCATATTGCTGTGTTGTATGAATCAGTACAAAATATTTTCTGGCTGATATGTTATCAAATTTGATACCAACCCGGTTATTATGTGGATAAATGATTGTATCAAATTGTTCTGTTGAATTTTTGATTGTTATGTATGCAACAGGATTGTCATTTTTATTAATGTGTAAGAAACAGGCTTGGGTAATAGCAGCAGCCAATGCAATCTGCGAATCGGGATAAACGTTTTTCATAAGCTACAGTTTAAGTATTCCATTAATTCCACGGTATAAAAGTAGAGCAGCTGCTGATAGCAATCAATTGTACTACTGCTCGTTTTTACAACCGGTATTTAATGAATATCCACAGAAAATGTTCCTGTGTTTTTCTGAAATGGACAGGTAGTAAAACAAGGAAGTAAAAGGAACGAAAAAAGGAATCTTTTACTGCGTAAATACTACAACCAATACCTTTGCCTGCCCTGCTGCTTATTAATTAAATCAGTATAGTAAGAAGGGTCTGCATACATGGTTATTGCCGTCAATACAAGATTTCTGCTGACCGATTACCTGGAAGGGTATGGCAATTTCATCTATGAAACCTTTAAACGCATTACACAAAATCATCCTGAACACCAGTTCATTTTCATTTTTGACAGACCGTATGACGAACGATTTGTTTTCGGTAAAAATGTAAAAGCTGTTGTTACTGGTCCGGCCGCAAGGCATCCTTTGTTGTGGAAATTATGGTACGATATAAAAGTACCCGCCGTTCTCAGAAAATATAAAGCTGATGTATTTGTTTCCTGCGATGGATTTTGTTCGCTTCGCACCAAAGTGCCACAATGTTTGGTGGTGCATGACCTGGCTTTTCTGCATTATCCTTCTTTTATAAAAAAATCACATTTGCTTTTTTATAAAAGATATACACCAAAGTTTTTGACTAAAGCAATATCTGTTGCCACTGTTTCTGAATTTTCCAGGCAGGACATCATAACACAGTATAAAACCGATGCCACAAAAATTGATGTGGTGTTTAATGGCGTAAAAGCAATTTTTCAGCCCGTAAGCGACGAAGACAAAGCGGCAACGAAAAATAAATACACCGACGGCAAAGAATATTTTGTGTATGCTGGTGCTATTCATCCCAGAAAAAATTTGATGAACCTGCTGAAAGCATTTTCTGTTTTCAAAAAAAGACAGCAGACAAATATGAAACTGGTGCTTGCCGGAAGACTGGCCTGGAAGTATGAATCATTCAAAGAAAAATTAAAATCATACAAATACAGAAATGATGTGGTGATGACAGGGTATGTTGATGATAAGGAGTTGTTTCAGCTAATCGGCTCGGCTTATGGAATGGTTTATCCTTCCTTGTTGGAAGGGTTTGGCGTGCCGGTGCTGGAAGCGATGCAGTGTGATGTGCCGGTTATTACTTCCGCCAACTCTTCCATGCAGGAAATTGCAAAAGATGCTGCATTGTATGTTGATGCAAACAGCCACAATAATATTGCAGATAAAATGATGTTATTGTATAAAGATGAGAACCTCCGCAAAGAATTGATTCTAAAAGGCAGACAGATAGCAAAACAGTATAACTGGGATAAAACAGCCGATCTCCTTTGGCAGAATATCTTAAAAGCAGGTAAATAAATCAGTGCTAAACCGTCTAATCAGTGTTCCTATCTTTGCTCTCCTTTAATTATACGTATGAATAAATCAACAATTACCATTGACGTAATGACCGATGAAAACCGGGTACCCGATTCTATTGCCTGGAGTGCTACTGATACCGGTGCCGGTAATGCACAAAAAGCAAAGGCGATGATGATTTCTTTCTGGGACGGTGCAGAAAAAGCAGCTTTGCGTATTGACCTATGGACAAAAGATATGATGGTGGATGAAATGGCCGACTTCTTTTATCAAACCATGATGACAATGGCAGATACCTATGGCCGTGCCACCAAATACACGGAGCAGGTAGAGGGGATGAAAAAATTTGCGCATGATTTTTATGACAAGTTCAAAGAAAAGCAGTTGAAAGAGAATAAAGCAGATTAGGGAGAACCGGGAGTCTTTAGCCTGCCTGTCCGATAGGCAGGTCGGGAGTACGGAGTCTTTCATATTGGAAAGGCTTACATTACTTTAGGAAACCAACTAAAAACAAAAAACTATATCATATGTCTCTTGAACAAAAAATAATGGCAGACTTAAAAATAGCCATGCTCGCAAAAGACGAAGCAGGATTAAGAAGCCTCCGTGCTGTTAAAGCAGCTATAATTGTTGCAAAAACTGCTGAAGGAGCCAAAGGTGAAATATCAGCCGAAGAAGAAACCAAGCTGTTACAAAAATTAGTAAAGAGCAGAAAAGACTCACTGGAAATATTTCAGCAACAGAACCGTCCGGAGTTGGCTAAAAAGGAAGAAGAAGAAATAGCTATCATTCAAAAATTTTTGCCAAAACAAATGTCTGCTGATGAAGTAAAAGCAGCACTGACTAATATCATTGCAGAAGTTGGTGCATCATCTCCGGCTGATATGGGTAAAGTAATGGGAGTGGCTACAAAACAATTAGCAGGAAAAGCCGATGGAAAAACAATTTCATCGTTGGTGAAAGAGTTGTTAGCTAAATAATTTCCGGAGCTGAACTAAAACAATAAGACGACTTTAGCACTTGGTAAACCAGAAATCCTGCACCGGTACGTTTAAATTCCAAATAAACAAATGCTTCTCGATATCATTTTTGCTGTCATTATTGTGTTAGCTACAGTAAAAGGTTATCGAAGTGGCCTCTTAGTAGGCCTCTTTTCGTTGGTAGCTGTTATTATTGGTCTTGCAGCAGCAATGAAACTTTCAACCGTGGTAGCTGCGTATATTGGCAAAGCAGTTAAAGTATCCGACGAGTGGTTACCGGTTATTTCTTTCGCTGTCGTTTTTTTCCTTGTTATTTTATTAATTCGTTTGGGTGCAAGGGCTATTGAAAAAACAGTGGAAGTAGCTATGCTGGGCTGGATAAATAAAATTGGTGGGGTTATTTTATTTGCAGCTATCTACACCGTTGTTTTTAGTGTCCTGCTTTTTTATGCAGAACAAATGAAACTGGTTGAACCGGAAACAATAAATAAATCTGTCACTTATTCTTTTGTGCAACCATGGGGACCAAAAGCAATCAATGGCTTTGGTTCTATTATTCCCATTTTTAAAGATATGTTCGGAGAACTGGAACAATTTTTTGATGGAGTGGCTAAAAAAATCTCCTCTTAGTAGATTCTTCTGCTTTTTAGTGGTGTATTTTATTTTCTTTACCTGTAAAAATTATATGCAGATTTGGTATAATTTGTAAGAGAGGAAGATGTGGCTAAAGAAAACAGGTTTTCAAAACACCCTCTTTGCACCTATATTTGTCCGATTGGCCTTCTTTTATACAACAAACTGCTGATATTTTGCGCCAAATCGTTTAATTTTAGTACTGAAATTCAACAGTAAGAAAGTCAGAATTGACTGCCATGGAATACGAAATTAAAGAACAGGATAAGTTTAAGTTTATAGAAGAAGGCAGCGGCGAGCCGCTGGTGCTTTTGCATGGCCTGTTTGGTGCACTCAGCAATTTCCGCAGCCTGATTGAATATTTCCGTCAGCATTATAAAGTAGTGGTACCAATGTTACCACTGCTGGAGATGGATATCCTTCATACCTCTGTGGGAGGGCTGGCTAAATTTGCGCATAAATTTTTGGAAGCAAGGGATTTACAGTCGGTTCACCTGTTAGGTAATTCACTCGGAGGACATGTGGGGCTTGTGCATATTTTGAAACACCCCGAAAGAATTAAATCGCTGATACTAACCGGCAGTTCCGGCCTTTTTGAAAACGGTATGGGCGATAGCTATCCTAAACGGGGCGATAAGGAATATATCCGCAAAAAAACAGAGCTGACTTTTTACGACCCTGCTATGGCTACCGAGGAGCTGGTTGATGAAGTGTACAGTATGACCAATAACCGCTTAAAAGCGATTAAGATCATCGCCCTGGCAAAAAGTGCTATCAGAAATAATTTAGGGGAAGAACTCAATCAAATCAAACAACCGACGTTATTAGTATGGGGAAATAACGATAGCATTACTCCACCGTTTGTTGCCAGGGAGTTTAATAGGTTAATTCCCAACAGTGAATTGCATTTTGTAGATAAATGTGGCCATGCCCCAATGATGGAAGTACCCGATGAGTTTAATGCAATCCTGCATAAATTTTTAAAAAAGCTCAACGAGCCTGCAACAGTTTCATAATCGTTGATGTCCTGTTAATGCCGCAAGGCATTAATTCGAAATAGTTTTTTTACATTAAAGCCGCTATCCATGTTAACCCGTGAACTATTATCACAAACCCTTCCTTACCTGCGCCTTCAAGACAAGGTGTACCAGGCATTGCAATTGATGAATGACAACAACGTCACCCATTTACCTATAGTGGATGGTGAAAAATTTATTGGCATCATCAGTGAAGAAGACCTGATGCAGGCAGAGAATGATAATGCAGTGCTTGCTGAATTACAACAATCCTTTTCTGATATATCTGTAAAAGACGATGAACATTTTCTGAAAGCGGTACAGTTGGCGGCAGACAGCGGACTAAGTGTAGTGCCGGTAGTAAACGAAGAGAATGAACTGGTAGGCACTGTTGCTTATAACGAACTGCTGAAATTTTCATCTGAGTTTATGAGCCTTAGCGAACCAGGCGGATTGATTGTGCTGGAAATGGAAAGCAACCAGTACTCATTTGGGGAGATTAGTAAAATAGTAGAAACAAACGATGCACAGATTACACAGCTCAATACTTCCAATGATGGTGAAACAGGAATGATGCAGGTTACTATCCGCATCAACAAACCTGAAGTGTCAGATATTGTTGCCACTTTTCAACGGTATGATTACACGGTAAAATACTTTTTTGGCGAAGAGTTATACGCCAATGAACTGCGTAGCAACTACGACAACCTGATGAACTACCTCAAAATCTGATGGCTTTCCCCGTATTTTACCGAAGGGACAGCATTTCCTGTTAACTTAGCCCTTTTGCTGAAACCTGAATATGCTGCGGGAAAGAAAATATTATCGCTGTCTTATTGCAATGTTACTATGCAGCCATAGCCTGGTGGCGCAACAAACCATTTCTGGAAAGTTAATTGATACTGCTGCCACTTCATCTTCGATGATTATAGTAGGAGACATTGTACTGACGGGAAATAAAAAAACAAAAGATGCTATCATCTTACGGGAAATTCCGTTTAAGAAAGGCGAAGAATATTCGCTGGATGTACTGGTAAAAAAAATGGAAGAAGCCCGTCGCCAGTTGATGAACACAGCACTCTTCAGTGCCGCTATTGTAGCAGCAAAAAATTTTGAAGGGACAAAAATTAATATTAGTGTTGATGTAAAAGAACGATGGTACTTGTTTCCGGTTCCGGTCTTCCGGCCGGTTGATCGCAATCTTAACCAATGGCTGGTGGAGCAAAAAGCAAGTCTTGACCGGGTAAACTATGGAGCCAAGTTATATTATAACAATGCTACGGGTAGAAATGATAAATTGAGAATAGGGCTTGTTAACGGTTACACCAAACAACTTTCATTTAGCTATGACAGATTATACATTGACAACAAATTAAAATGGGGAATGAAATGGGCTTTTGCAACTGGCAAAAACCGGGAGGTCAATTATAATACCATTAATGATAAACAGGTTTTTTTTAAAGATGTAAATAAGCATGTCCGCAATTTTACAAATGCCAGTGTAGAGCTTACTTACCGCAGAGCAATTAAAACAAGACACAGTTTCGGCATTGGTTTTATTAACGAACGAGTAGCAGATACAATTACAAGGCTAAATCCTTCTTATTTTAAATCCGGTCAAAACAGGGTTAGTTTTCCCGGCATTAGTTATAGCATGATTTACTTTAATGTTGACTATATCCCTTATCCCACTAAAGGGTATGCAGCCCAATTTTCAATCAGTAAAAACGGCTTTAATCATAGCATGAATCTATGGCAGCTTCATGCCAAAGGATTGGCCAACTGGCCGCTTTCTCCCAAGTCTTTTTTTAGCCTGAATATGTATGGTGGTATTAAGCTGCCTTTTAAACAACCATATTTCAACCAACGATTTTTGGGTTACGGTGATGCGTTTCTGCAGGGCTTTGAATATTTTGTAACAGATGGAGTGGCCGGCGGTTACCTGAAAACAGCTTTTACGCATGAGTTATTCGGCTTTGCAATTAAAGGACCAAAAGTAAAAAAGAGCAAGGTGCCTCAGCAAATTCCTATTCGCATTTTCGGAAAAATATTTGGCAACGCAGGGTATGTACATAATCCACAACCCGGTGATAACTCACTTCCAAACAAAATGCTTTACTCCGGGGGACTAGGTATTGACATACTGGCTTTTTATGACTTTGTAATCAGGTTGGAATGGTCATTTAACTCGTTAGGACAAAACGGTCTATTTTTACATAGAAAGACAATTTTCTAAAATGATGGCCTGCTCATTAACCTGAGTAAACTATTCATCTTTTTTAGAAGAAAAAATTTTGTAGCGGATACTTATCTCTGGCAATAAAAATTTAGATTCGTACCAGGTTGGATTTTTCCAGCAGTAGCCAATTAGCAGCCCTGCATTTATCCGATGTCGTTGCCATTCAAACCCTGTCTGCACTACGGGGTAAATAAAATCATCATGAAATGTTTTATCTGTATAGCCTGTTTG
>Ga0163150_10005395_pt1 | contig 16358 bp, 13 predicted proteins | sample OliLakLV19P2IB_FD_148628 | JGI IMG/M metagenome (GOLD analysis project Ga0163150, IMG submission 148628) | Freshwater microbial mat bacterial communities from Lake Vanda, McMurdo Dry Valleys, Antarctica - Oligotrophic Lake LV.19.P2.IB | ecosystem: Environmental > Aquatic > Freshwater > Lake >...
TCGGTGGGCACTCCGCCGGCGGGCACCTGGCCGCGATGATGTTTTGCACCGACTGGCGCGCGTATGATTTGGCGGCCGCGCCCTTGGTCGGTGGCGTCACCTTGTCCGGCGTGCATGACCTGGCGCCCATGGTGCACTTCTCGTACAACGTCGACCTGAAGCTCGACGCTGCGGAAGCGGCGCGACTGTCCCCCGCGGACTTCGTGCCGACGACCACCGCGCCGCTGCTGATTGCCTGCGGCGCGATGGAGACCTCCGAGTTCCTGCGTCAGTCCGACCTGTTGTGGGAAGCCTGGCCGCAGGTGCGCCGTCCCGCGTCCGCACCGATGTTCATTGCCGACACGCATCATTTCAGCGTCGTGCTGGAGTACGCGCACCGTGAAAGCGCGCTGACGCAGGCCACGCTCGGCTTGCTGCGCTGACTTGAGAATGGCCGCCGCAATGTAGGCGAGGCTTCAGCCTCGCAGTCGCAGGCGAGGCTTCATCCACGCGGTTGTCGGCGAGGCTTCATCCACGCGGTTGTAGGCCAGGCTTTAGCCTCGCGGGTTTGTCGCGTGAAGTTGGGCATTCAGCGCCAACGGCCGCCGGGGCCGCACGAGCGTTGCGGGCCGCCGGAAGAAAAGTGTCACATAACGTTACTTGAGTCGTTGAAGACCGTGCGCGTCAATATCCACAATGCCAATCGTGAGGTCCGCTCTGAAGGCGGTCGTGTTGAAGGCGCGATTCAACTCGTCCGCTGCTTCTTCAGTCAGGCTGACGCCTACATTGACCAAATTGAGCTTGTGCCGTTTCGCCTCAATCGATGCATTGGATAGATCCAGCTTGAACAGGGGCAGCGGTCCGACCAACGTGCCTTCGGCCACCACCAGTCCAGTCATTCTCGGATTGGTCGGCGTCAACTCGACCCTGAAGCTGGCAAGTCCTACCGTGACGCCGTCGGCAGTCAACGACAACCCGCCGATATGATCGAATTCACCTTCAAATTCATCGAGATCAAAATCGCCCCTTATGATCGGGAAGTGGGCGATGCCTTTGCCTTTGGCAAGTTTGAGTTTTGCAGGTGACAGAGCGGCGAGCGCGACGCCGAGCGTCTCGAGCGTCGCTGCGAACTCTTGCGACAATTCAACCTGCGTTTGACCCTTGGCGGTGGCGTTTCCGGTTGCAACTACATGAATGACCCCTGCGCTGTCATAGCATGACCACGAGTCTTGCGCCGCATTGATCTTCAGGGACGGTGGCCCAAACTGGGCAGTACTGCTAAGGGCAGGAACGGTGATCGGCACTGTTACCTTGCAAACCTCGACACCGGCATCGTCTTCCGTCACCGTGAAATACGCCTGAAACGAAAGCGAACCGAAAGGATTTAGGTTTGTGATATTTGAAGTGACGGTCACATGATTCGCTGTTTGCTGCGGAAGAATCAGGGTGGAGGGTGATACGGTGCAGCCGTCCTGGCTGCATTGTGCTGCTACCGATACGGCCGGTCCGAATAGATTGTTGTAGAAGTTATACGGATTTGAATTGGCCAATGCACCGGAACAACAGCCAAGGATTGGCAATACGATCAAAAGCAAACGTTTCATGAGCCGGCCTCCTGTCGATGCGTATCGCCGCCGCGGGCAGAGCATGGGAAGGACAAAAACGTTGCGCGCAGGCCCGATCGAGGCCGAACCCGCGCCGGCGACTGCTGGTCCGCCCCACCAGGGCATCAGGCCCCCCTCCAGGAGCATCGCCGGAGGGTACAAGGCGGAAAGAGCGCCGGTCAAGGATGGCGGCGTTGCTCATGCCACCGGGTCGGATCATGTATTGCCGGACCGGCCGCAGCCGCAACGGGTGCGGCCAGTGCCAAAGCGACTGCGTTTCTTCCTGTCCGTCAACCCTGCAACCCATTGACAACTGACCCACGGTCACTTACGCTTCGATTTCAAGTGACTCGCGGTCATTTAAAGATCGCTCCAGGGACAAGACATGGTCATCCGGCAACGGGCCATCCAGGCCGAAGACAAGCAGGAGCGGCATCACGCCATTCTCGACGCGGCCGAGCGATTGCTGCTGCGCGCGCCGGATCGCGTCGCCAATGTCGCCGAGGTGGCCGACGAGGCCGGCCTCGCCAAAGGCACCGTCTATCTCTACTTCCCCAGCAAGGAAGAACTGCTGCTGGCCGTCCACGAGCGCAACATCGATGGCTTCTTCCGGGCGCTGATCGAGCGCCTGCAAAGTGACGAGCCCGCCGCGATCGGCGATGTGCTGACGCTCACGCATGAACACATGGTCGCCCCGCCACTGTTCCTGCCGCTGGCCGCACGCTGTTTCGGCTTGATGGGACAGAGCATGCCGCCTAATGCCGGCATCGCGTTCAAGCAGCGGATGGCGCAGCGCCTGCAGGCGGCCGGCGCCGGTCTTGAGCGGCACTTCCCGGAACTTGAAGTCGGTGGTGGACTGGCACTGCTCCGCTACAGCTATGCGCTGATCCTTGGCCTGTGGCAGATGTCTCCCGCCGCGCAGCTCCATGGCGTCGGTTGCCCGCTGACGCAGGGCGATTCGCCATCGCCGGTGTTCAACTATTCGTATCCCGACGAACTCGATCGCGCATTGACCGCGTTGTGGGAAGGCACGGTGGGCCGCAGCCTCGCATCCGCTGCGGAGTCGCCGGAGCAACGTTCATGAGCGCCCGCGGATTCAGCTTGGGCTTAGCTGCGGTCGTGACCGCAACACTGCTAGCCGCATGCGGCACCAAGGAGCCGCCGGCGCCGATCGTGCGGCCGGTGCTGCTGACGCGCGTCACCGTCGGCGCCGGTGCCGATACCGCCGTCTTCGCCGGCGAAGTGAAGCCGCGCCACGAAACCGACCTTGGCTTCCGCATTGCCGGCAAGGTGGCCGAGCGCTTCGTCGATACCGGTGCGCGCGTCCGCCGCGGGCAGGTGCTGGCACGGCTCGATCCGGCCGATGTCGGCCTGCAGGCCGACGCTGCGAGGGCGCAGGTCGCCGCGACGGAGACCGAATACAAGTTCGCCCAGGCCGAGTACGACCGGTACCAGAACCTGTTCCGCGAAAAATTCATCAGCGCGTCAGCACTTGATGGCAGGCGCAACACCGTTGACGCCAACCGCGCGAAGTACGAACAGGCCAAGGCCAATCTTGCCGTCGCCCAGAATCAGTCGAGCTACGCCACGCTGGTGGCCAACGAGGATGGCTTGATCACCGCGGTCAATGTGGAACCGGGCCAGGTGGTCACCGTCGGCCAGGCCGTCGTGCGCCTGGCGCGCGAGACCGAGCGCGAGGTGCTGATCAGCGTGCCCGAGAACCGTCTGCGCGAACTCACCGGCGCACGTCAACTGGTGGTCACGTTGTGGGCGAATCCCGGCAAGCTCTATCAGGGCAAGGTGCGCGAAGTTTCGCCTTCCGTCGACGCGGCAACTCGGACCTTCGCTGCGCGCGTGTCGATCCTCGACGCCGATCCGTCGGTGCAATGGGGGATGACCGCGAATGTCGGCGTCGTGAACACCACCGCCATGCCCACCGCCGTGCTGCCACTGACGTCGATCTACCAGAAGGATGGCAAGCCCGCCGTGTGGCGCTATGCCCCGGACAACCAACAGGTCAGCCTCGTGCCCGTGACCGTCGCCCAGTATCGCGAAGACGGCGTGGTCGTCACGTCGGGACTCGCCGATGGCGACATCATCGTCGCGGCCGGCGTGCACAAGCTGCAGCCGGGGCAAGTGGTGCGGCCGTACGAAGGTGGCGCACTGCCGAAGCCGTCAAGCGTGCCCCCGATGGACGGTCCGCGCGATGCATCGGCGCCGCCGGCCAGTACCGCACCGCTGGCCACCGCACCCCGTACCTGACGCCACGCCGGATCGACTTCCATGACCATCCCCACCGTCCCCGGTGGCGCGAGCGGCTCGCGCTTCAATCTGTCCGAATGGGCATTGCGCCATCGTTCGATCGTGCTGTTCGCGATCATCGTATTCGCGGTGGCGGGGTATCTCGCGTACGAGCGGCTCGGCCAATCCGAGGACCCGCCGTACACGTTCCGCGTCATGGTGGTGAAGACCAACTGGTCCGGCGCCAGTGCGCTGGAGGTCGAGCAGCAGGTCACCGACCGCATCGAACGCAAGCTGCAGGAAGTGGCGAACATCGATTGGGTGCGCAGTTACTCGAAGCCCGGCGAATCGCTGGTGCTCTTCGCGCTGAAGGACTCGGCACCCGTGGCCAGCGTACCCGAGGCCTTCGACCGCGTGCGCAAGAAGATCGGCGACATCCGCAACCAGTTGCCCGCCGGCATCCAGGGCCCGTTCTTCAATGACGAGTTCGGCGACACCTACACCAACATCTACGCGCTGACCGGCGATGGGTTCGGCTATCGCCAGCTGAAGGAATACGGCGACCGGATGCGTGCCGAGCTGCTGCGCGTGCCCGGCGTGGCGAAAGTCGACTTCATCGGCGAGCAGGAGGAGAAGGTCTTCATCGAGCTCTCCAACGCCAAGCTGGCGACACTTGGTGTGGAGCCCGCGCAGATCATCGAGACGCTGGCCACGCAGAATGCCGTCGCGGCCGCGGGCGTGTTCGACACCGCCACCGACCGCATCTTCGTGCGGCCCTCCGGCGCCTTCGACAGCGTCGACGCGATCCGCGATATCTCGATCCGCGCCAACAACCGCGTGTTCCGCCTGGGCGACATCGCGACGGTGAAGCGCGGCTACGTCGATCCGCCGCAGCAGAAGATGCGCTGGCACGGCCGCGAAGCCCTGGGCCTTGGCGTGACGATGGTGAAGGGCGGCGACGTGATCGAGCTGGGGCACAGCCTCGAGCGAGTGTCGGCACGCGTGCAGGCGCAACTGCCGGTCGGCGTGGAGCTTTCATCCGTGGCCAGCATGCCGCGCGCGGTGCAGACCTCCATCAACCAGTTCCTGCGCGCGCTGACCGAAGCCGTGCTGATCGTGCTTGCAGTGTCCCTGGTCAGCCTGGGTCTGCGCACCGGCCTGGTCGTGGCGGTGTCCATTCCGCTGGTGCTGGCCGTCACGTTCCTGTGCATGTGGCTCTTCGACATCGGGCTCCACAAGATCTCGCTGGGCGCGCTGATCCTGTCCCTGGGTCTGCTGGTCGACGACGCGATCATCGCGGTCGAGATGATGGCGATCAAGTTGGAGCAGGGCTTCGACCGGTTCAGTGCCGCCAGCTTCGCGTACACCAGCACCGCATTCCCGATGCTGACCGGCACGCTCGTCACGGTGGCCGGATTTCTGCCGATCGCGATCGCGAAGAGCAGCACCGGCGAATACACGCGCTCGATCTTCCAGGTGTCGGCCATCGCGCTGATCGCGTCGTGGGTCGTCGCGGTCGTGGTGATCCCGTACCTCGGCTACAAGATGTTGCCGGACTTCTCGAAGCCGCGCCCCGCGCCGCTGTGGCAGCGGCTGCTGGCGCGGATGCGCGGCCACCCGGCGCCGGCAATGATCGCCGCCCATCATGGCGACACCGAGGCCGTGTACCGGACGCCGTTCTACAACCGGCTGCGCCGGACCATCGCGTGGTGTGTCGATCATCGCAAGCTCGTGCTCGTGGGCACGCTGGCGATCTTCGTCGGTGCCCTGGCGCTGTTCCGCTTCGTGCCGCAGCAGTTCTTTCCGGCCTCGTCGCGGATGGAATTGTTGGTAGACGTGCGGTTGCCGGAAGGCAGCTCCTTCGCCGCGTCGCTCGACGCCACGAAGAGGCTCGAGGCGATTCTCGAGAAGGATCCCGGCATCGAGAGCTTCGTCTCCTATGTCGGCATCGGCTCGCCGCGGTTCTACCTGCCGCTCGACCAGCAGCTGCAGCAGGCGAGCTTCGCGCAGGTGGTAGTGCTCGCGAAGAGCATCGGGGCGCGCGAACAGGTGCGCACGCGCGTGCTGGATCTCTTCGCCACCGATTTTCCCGAGTTGCGTGGCCGCGTGTCGCGGCTGGAGAACGGGCCGCCAGTGGGCTTCCCGGTGCAGTTCCGCGTCTCCGGCGAGAACGTCGCCACCGTGCGCGCGCTGGCACAGAAGGTGGCCGACGTGCTGCGTCGCGACCCGGGCACGGACCAGGTGCAGTTCGACTGGGACGAGCCCTCCAAGGTGATCCGCGTGGTGATCGACCAGAACAAGGCGCGCGTGCTGGGCATTTCGTCACAGGAACTGGCCACGTTCCTCAACAATTCGTTGTCCGGATACTCGGTGACGTACTACCGCGAGGCCGACAAGCGGATCGAGGTGGTGCTGCGCGGTGCGGCCGAAGAGCGCGCGAAGATGAGTTTCCTGAAGGACCTGGCGATGCCCACGCGCGGCGGGCGCGCGGTACCGATCACGCAAATCGCCGACATCAAGTACGACCTCGAGCCCGGCATCGTGTGGCGGCGCAACCAGTTGCCCACGATCACCGTGCGCTCCGACGTGCGCGGCAGCGAGCAGGGGCCGGACGTGGCGGCGCGCATCGAGCGCAACCTCTCGGCAATACGTGCCGAATTGCCGCTGGGATACCACGTGGAATTAGGGGGCGCGATCGAGGATTCGGCGCGCGGCCAGCGATCGATCGCCGCAGGCATGCCGCTATTGGTGATCGTGGTGCTGTCGCTGCTGATGATCCAGCTGCAGAGTTTCGCCCGTGTGTTCATGGTGGTGCTGACCGCGCCGCTGGGGCTGATCGGTGTGGTGTTGGCACTGTTGGCCTTCGGCAAGCCCTTCGGCTTCGTCGCGATGCTGGGCACGATCGCGCTGGCGGGGATCATCATGCGCAACTCGGTGATCCTGGTCGACCAGATCGACCAGGATATTGCGGCCGGCCAGGCGCAATGGGATGCGGTCGTGGGCGCGACGGTACGGCGCTTCCGGCCGATCGTGCTGACGGCTGCCGCGGCAGTGCTGGCCCTGATTCCACTGGTGCGCAGCGACTTCTTCGGCCCGATGGCGGTGGCGATGATGGGCGGGATCACGTTCGCCACGGTGCTGACGCTGTTGTTCCTGCCGGCGCTCTACGCCCAGTGGTTCGGCGTGCGGATGGAGCCGCAGCCTGACGACGCGCCAGCCGTTCCCGCATGAAGCTGACGCTCGGGCTGCGGGGGCCGGTAGGGTAAACTCCCGGTCGCGCACCTGCTTCTTGTCGGCTGCGGACATCCCTCCAACGGAATCGTTGACCATGGCGCTTGCCACCACCCCGGAAATCGTCGCCGAATTGAAGGCCGGCCGCATGGTCGTGCTGGTCGACGAGGAAGATCGCGAGAACGAAGGTGATGTCGTCGTCGCAGCCGATTTCGTGACCCCGGAGGTGATCAATTTCATGGCCCGCCAGGCGCGCGGCCTCATCTGCCTCACGTTGACCGAAGAGCGCTGCCGCCAGCTGGCGCTGCCGCTGATGGTGTCCACCAATCGCTCGGGCACCGGCACCAATTTCACGATGTCGATCGAAGCGGCGGAAGGCGTCACGACCGGCATTTCGGCCGCGGACCGCGCCCGGACCGTGCAGGCGGCGGTCGCGCCCGACGCCAAGCCCGCCGACATCGTGCAACCCGGCCACATCTTCCCCGTGATGGCGCAGCCCGGGGGCGTGCTGGTGCGCGCCGGCCACACCGAGGCCGGCTGCGACCTTGCCCGCATGGCAGGGCAAACGCCCGCTGCGGTGATCTGCGAGATCATGAACAACGACGGCACGATGGCGCGCATGCCCGACCTGCTGATGTTCGCGCGCGAACATGGCCTCAAGATCGGCGCCATCACCGACCTCATCCATTACCGCAGCCGGACCGAGCGCATCGTGGAGCGCATTGCCGAGCGCCCGATCAACACGCCGCACGGCGCGTTCCGGCTGGTGGTCTATCGCGACAAATTATCCGACGCCACGCACCTGGCGCTGGTGCGCGGGCCCATTGCCCCTGATGTGGAGACGCTCGTGCGCGTGCATGAGCCGTTGTCGGTGATGGACCTGCTCGACGGGGAGTCCGCGTCGCATTCGTGGACGATTCCCGGCGCGCTTGCCGCCATCGCCGAAGCCGGTCGTGGTGTCGTCGTGTTGCTCCATCGGCCCGAAAGCGCGCTCGAGCTGCGGCGCCGCGCGATTGCCGATGTGCCGCCGCCGCCCGCCAAGATGAATCTTCGCAACTACGGCATCGGCGCGCAGATCCTGCGGGATTTGAACGTCGGTCGTATGAGATTGCTCTCGCGGCCACGCAAGATGCCCAGCATGGCGGGCTTCAACCTCGAAGTAACGGGCTACGCCAGCGAGCCGCCGGCGCGCAAGTCGTCCTGATCGAGACCGCCGCCATGCCCGTCAAACGCCTTGAAGGACGCCTGCCCGCCGGACCCCGGCGCGTGGGAATCGTGTTGTCGCGCTTCAACCAGCCCATCGGCGACGGCCTGCTGGAGGGCGCATTGCGCGCGCTGAAGGAGGCCGGCATCGACGATGCGCAGGTCACCGTGGCCAGCGTGCCGGGCGCGCTGGAAACGCCACTGGTGCTGCAACGGATGGCGCAAAGTGGCGACTACGATGCCCTGGTCGCGCTGGGCGCGGTGATCCGCGGCGAGACCTACCACTTCGAGATCGTCGCCAATGAATCGGCGGCAGGGGTCTCGAGCGTGGCGCTGGAATTCGGCATCCCCATCGGCAACGGCATCCTGACCTGCGAGACCGACGCGCAGGCGCGCTCGCGCATGGATCAAAAAGGCTACGAGGCGGCGCAGGCCGCCCTCGAGGTCGCGGCACTGTTTGATGTCCTCGACGAGCAAGACTAGCCAGCGCCGCCGCTCGCGCGAGCTGGTACTGCAGGGCTTGTACCAGCGGCAGCTCTCCGGCAACGCGGCGCGCGACGTGCGCGCTGACCTGACCGCCAGCCCCGGCTATCCGCGTTCCGACCAGCCGTACTTCGACGAGCTGTGGAGCGGGGTGGGCGAGGAATACGACGCCATCCTGGCCGCTCTCGCGCCCCACCTTGATCGCCCGCCCGCGCAACTGTCGCCGGTGGAAAAAGCCATCCTGGTGATCGGTGCCTGGGAGCTGTCGCGCCGCGTGGAGATTCCCTATCGCGTCGTGATCAACGAATCGGTGGAACTGGCCAAATCCTTCGGCGGCACTGACGGCCATCGCTACGTCAATGGCGTTCTCGATCGCTTCGCCGCGGGCGTGCGTTCCGCCGAAATCGCGGCGGGCAAGCGCGACGCCGCGCCCGGCTGACACGCGTCTCGCGCACATGCAGCGCGCGTTTCGCCTCGTCGTTCCCGCCTTGGCAGCGGGCACTGGTGCGGCCATGGCGACGCGTTGATATGAATGAGTTCGAGCTGATCGGCCGCTATTTCCGCCGGCCGGTGCACGACCCGGCGGTGGTCGTGGGCAGTGGCGACGATGCGGCCGTGGTGCGGACCGCGCCTGGTTGCGAACTCGCGATGTCGGTGGACATGCTGGTGGAAGGCCGGCACTTCCTTCCCGGGGCCGACGCCGAAGCGCTCGGCCACAAGACACTGGCGGTGAATCTCTCCGACCTGGCGGCGATGGGTGCGATGCCGCGCTGGGCATTGCTGGCGGGCGCGCTTCCTACCGTGGATGAGCCATGGCTCGAGGCGTTTTCGCGCGGATTCCTGGCGTTGGCGGCGCGGTTCGATGTGGCGCTGATCGGCGGCGATACCACGCGGGGACCGCGGAACCTTTGCGTGACCATCCTGGGCGAACTTCCCTTCGGCACCGCGCTGACTCGCGGAAGTGCAGTCGTTGGCGACGACGTCTATGTTTCCGGCAGCCTGGGCGACGCTGCGCTGGCGCTGGCAGCATTGCAATCGCGCACGCAGCTCGACGCGCCCGCATTGATGGCAATGCGCGGCCGGCTGGAACGTCCGGAACCGCGCGTGGCGCTGGGACTGGCACTGCGCGGTGTGGCGTCCGCTGCCATCGACCTGTCGGACGGCCTGACCGGGGATCTCCGGCACATCCTCGACGCGTCGCACGTCGGCGCGGAAGTGCAGCTTGCGGCGATTCCCGTGGGCGCGGCGCTGGCGTCGCGGCTCGCAGGCGACGAGCGGATGCTGGCATTGCATTGCGCACTGGCGGGAGGCGACGACTACGAACTGTGTTTTACCGCACCGGTGGCGCAACGCGATGCGATCGCATCGATCGCGCGCTCGACGGCATTGCCATTGACGCGCATCGGCGCGATCTGCACGGGTGCCGGTCTCGTCGTCCGCGACGAGACCGGTGGCGTGTTGCCGGCATTGCCGGGCGCGTGGGATCACTTCGCGTGATTGCAGTGCCGACCATCGGCTTCATGGTGCGACATCCCGCGCATTTCATCGCGCTGGGGTTCGGCGCCGGACTCTCGCCCTGGGCACCCGGCACCTTCGGCACGTTGGTCGCGATCCCGATCGCCCTGGGGCTTCGCTGGTACGCAGGGGATCTCGAATACGCGTTGTTGCTGGTCGCGCTGTTCGGGCTTGGTGTCTGGGCGTCCCAGGTGACGGGGCGCGAGCTTGGCAAGCCCGACCATGGCAGCATCGTGATCGACGAGGTGGTGGCGTTCCTGCTGGTCCTGTTCTTCACTGGCGTCACGCCGGAGCGCATTGCCGTAGCCTTCGCGCTCTTCCGCTTTTTCGATATCGTCAAGCCGCCACCGATCCGGCAGCTCGATGCACGGATGAAGAATGGCCTGGGCGTGATGCTCGACGACCTGTTGGCCGCGGGCTTTACGCTGCTGGTGTTCGCGCTCGGACACCGGTTTCTCGGATGAAGGGCACGATGGCACCGGAACTCGACCTGCGCCGGCTGGAGGAAGTGGGCCTCAATGCGCTGCAGACACAGCGGCAACTGTTCTACGACGGCTGGCTGCTGCGCGTCTCGCCGGGCAAGGCCAAGCGCGCGCGCAGCGTGAATGCGTATTTCAGTTCCACACTACCGCTCGACCGCAAGATCGCGCATTGCGAAGAGGTGTATGCGGCGCGCGGCCTGCCCGTGCTGTTTCGCATCACGCCGTTCGTGCAACCGCCCGATCTCGATGCGGCGCTGGCGGCGCGCGGCTACGAGGCGCGCGAGACGACGCTGGTGCAGGTGATGCGGATGGCGCAGGCGCCGTTAAGCGTCGCGGCCCCCGACATTGACATCGAGGTCCCGACCGCGGATGCCTTCGCCGACGCGGTGGCGGTGCTGCAGCACGCCACGCCCAGGCAGCGCGATGCGTACTACGAGCGCCTCGTCGACACGCCGCTCACGACACGGGCGCTGCTCGCGCGCTGCGACGGGGAGACGGTGGGCGTGGGTACGGTGATGCTGGACGACGGCCTCGCGGGCATCTTCTCGATGGCCACCGCCCCCGAGATGCGCCGCCGCGGCGTCGCCAATGTGTTGCTGGGCCGGCTGCTGGCGTGGGCCTGGGACCACGGCGCCGCGCATGCGTACCTGCAGGTGGAGGGCGGCAACGACGCGGCGCTGTCGGTTTACAAGCGCTTCGGCTTTGCGACGGCGTACACGTACCACTATCGCGCACGGCCAGGAGAATTCAATTGAGTACGGAACCCGAACCGGCACTGGCTGCCGCGCTGGGAGCGGCGCTGCAGGCGCGCGGCTGGCGGTGCGCGACGGCGGAGTCGTGCACCGGAGGACTGGTGGCAGGGGCCATCACCGCGATCGCCGGCAGCTCGGGCTGGTTCGAACGCGGGTTCGTCACCTATACCAACGACGCCAAGCACGAGATGCTGGGCGTACCGTGCGACGTGCTGGAGGCCCACGGCGCGGTCTCCGAGCCGGTGGCGCAAGCCATGGCGGCGGGGGCGCTGGCGCAGTCGACGGCCGATCTGGCGGTGGCTATTACCGGCGTGGCGGGCCCTGGCGGCGGGACGGAGGCGAAGCCGGTGGGTATGGTCTGTTTTGCGTGGGCGGTGCGCGGCTCGGCCCCGCAGGCGGCGACCCATCACCTGTCTGGGGACCGCGCGGCGGTGCGGGAAGCCTCGGTGGGGCTGGCCCTGCGCGGGTTGCTGGAACGGGCTTCCGGGGTTGTGGCGAAACCGCAATAGGCCGGACGGCCTAGGCCGAAGTGAGGCTTGCATCGAACGATCGTTCTATGCGACGATTCGTCCTGTTCGCATTGAACCCCGCTCCCGGCCGGCCGCCGGCAGGCGATACTCGGAGACCCCCATCATGCCCCTCGACTCCTCCATGGACGACCAAAAATCCAAAGCACTCGGCGCCGCGCTGGCGCAGATCGAAAAGCAGTTCGGCAAGGGCTCCATCATGAAGATGGGCGAGGCCCAGATCGCCAACGACCTGTCGGTGGTGTCCACCGGCTCGCTGGGGCTCGACATCGCGCTCGGCGTCGGCGGCTTGCCGCGCGGCCGCGTGGTCGAGATCTATGGCCCTGAATCCTCCGGCAAGACCACGCTGTGCCTGCAGGTGGTGGCGCAGGTGCAAAAGGCCGGCGGCGTGGCCGCGTACATCGACGCTGAAAACGCGCTCGACCCGGTCTATGCCGGCAAGCTCGGCGTCAATGTCGGCGACCTGCTCATCTCACAGCCGGACACCGGCGAGCAAGGGCTCGAAATTACCGACATGCTGGTGCGCTCGGGCGGCGTCGACATCATCGTCATCGACTCGGTGGCGGCGCTGGTCCCCAAGGCTGAAATCGAAGGCGAGATGGGCGACCAACTCCCCGGCCTGCAGGCGCGGCTGATGAGCCAGGCGCTGCGCAAGTTGGCCGGCAACATCAAGCGCTCCAACACGCTGGTCATTTTCATCAACCAGATCCGGATGAAGATCGGTGTGATGTTCGGCAGCCCGGAAACCACCACGGGTGGTAACGCGCTCAAGTTCTATGCCTCGGTGCGCCTCGACATCCGCCGCATCGGTGCCATCAAGCGCGGCGAGGAAGTCGTCGGCAACGAAACGCGCGTCAAGGTCGTCAAGAACAAGGTATCGCCGCCGTTCCGCGAAGCGTTGTTCGACATCCTGTACGGCGAAGGCATTTCGCGCGAAGGCGAGATCGTCGAGCTGGGCGTGCTGCACAAGATCGTCGAGAAGTCGGGCGCCTGGTACGCCTACAACGGCGACAAGATCGGCCAGGGCAAGGACAACGCGCGCGAATACCTGCGCGACCATCCCGCGCTGGCCGAAGAGATCGAGGCCAAGATCCGCACTGCGGTGGATGTCCCCACGCCGGGCCGGATCAACCCGGCGCCTGCCGCTGACGAGTGACAGGCTTTCGACGGGGGCGGGCGGCGACCGCAAGCGCCGGCACGCCCCGTCGTCCTGACGCTCCCGAGCCGTCGCCCAAGGCGGTGGCGGTGCGGTACCTCGCGCGGCGTGACTACAGCCGCGCCGAGCTTACGCAGCGCCTGACGCGCCGAGGTATCGAGCCCGAAGCCATCGAGCACGCCCTCGATGCGTTGACTGCCGCAGGGCTTCTTTCCGACACCCGTTATGCCGCATCGGTCGTGGCGCAGCGCGCTGGCCGTTACGGCAAGCGCGCCATTGCCTATGCATTGAAGGAAAAAGGCGTCGATGCCACCGCAGCGGAGGCCGCGCTGGCGCCGCTGGCAGGCGTGGACGAGTTCGACGATGCACGGGCACTTTGGCAGCAGCGTTTCGGCGTCACGCCTGCCAATGATCGCGAGAAGGCACGACAGGTGCGCTTCCTGCAGTCCCGTGGCTATGCGCTGTCCGTTGTGCTGAAAGTACTGCGCACGGCGGGCGCGCGCGATCTCGACGACGCCTGACCTGGTTCATGGGTAAGCCTACCGGGCCAAGCTGACCCGGCCGTCATCCGCAGCGGGCCGCCCCGGTGCGGTGCAGCAGTCGCCGTGGGCACGCGTCGCGATACAATCAACCTTTTGATTCCGTGCGGGCTTTTCCGCTGCGGACCACGAAAGCGCGCCATGCAAGTCGCCGACATCCGCCGCCGGTTCATCGATTATTTCGTCTCGAAGGGGCATACGCACGTTGCCAGCTCATCGCTGGTGCCGGGCAATGATCCGACGCTTCTCTTCGTCAACTCCGGCATGGTCCAGTTCAAGGACGTGTTCCTCGGCATCGACAAGCGGCCGTACAAGCGCGCCACGTCGTCGCAGCGTAGTGTGCGCGCCGGCGGCAAGCACAACGACCTCGAGAATGTCGGCTACACGGCGCGGCACCACACGTTCTTCGAGATGCTCGGCAACTTCAGCTTCGGTGACTACTTCAAGCGCGACGCGATCCGCTACGGCTGGGAGCTGTTGACGCAGGTGTACCAGCTGCCGCCGGAGAAGCTCTGGGCCACCGTCTACATCGATGACGACGAGGCCTACGACATCTGGACGAAGGAAATCGGCATCCCGCCCCAGCGCGTGGTGCGCATCGGCGACAACAAGGGTGCCAAGTACGCCAGCGACAATTTCTGGCAGATGGCGGACACCGGCCCGTGCGGTCCGTGCTCGGAAATCTTCTACGACCATGGCCCGGACGTGTGGGGTGGCCCGCCGGGATCGCCCGACGCGGAGGGCGACCGCTACATCGAGATCTGGAATCTCGTGTTCATGCAGTACGACCGCCAGAAAGGCGCGGACGGCCAGTTCACGATGACGCCGCTCCCCGCGCCCTGTGTGGACACCGGCATGGGCCTCGAGCGCCTGGCCGCCGTACTGCAGCATGTGCACTCCAACTACCAGATCGATCTCTTCGCCGCGCTGGTCAAGGCAGCGGCGCGCGAGACGCACACGAAGGACCTCGACAATCCCTCGCTGAAGGTGATCGCCGATCACATCCGCGCGTGCTCGTTTCTGATCGTCGATGGCGTCATTCCTTCGAGCGACGGACGTGGCTACGTGTTGCGCCGGATCATCCGCCGCGCCATCCGCCACGGCTACCAGTTGGGCCAGAAGCAGCCGTTCTTCCACAAGCTGGTCGAGGACCTCGACGTGCAGATGGGCGATGCCTATCCGGAGTTGCGCAAGGACAAGGCGCGCGTGGCGCAGGTATTGAAGGCGGAGGAGGAGCGCTTCGGCGAAACTCTGGAAAACGGGATGAAGATCCTGGGCGGGGCGCTCGCGACGCTGAAGAAAGCGGGCGGCAAGACGCTCGACGGCGGCATGGCGTTCACGCTCTACGACACATTCGGCTTTCCGTTCGACCTCACCGCCGATATCGCGCGCGGCCTCGAATTGGGCGTGGACGAAGCGGGCTTCGACACGGCAATGAACGCGCAGCGCGACCGCGCGCGCGCGGCCTCCACGTTCAGGATGGGAACGCAGCTCGAATACAGCGGGCCGACCACCACGTTCCGCGGCTACGACGCGCTGGCCGATGAAGGCCGCATCGTCGCGCTGTACAAGGACGGCGTGAAGGTGACCTCGCTGGTGAATGGTGACGCTGGTGTCGTCGTGCTCGACCGCACGCCGTTCTACGCCGAGTCCGGCGGGCAGGTGGGCGACCGCGGCGAGCTCACGCGCGATGGCACGTGCCTCACGCTCTTCACCGTCACCGACACCCAGAAGGTGCAGCCGGAGGTGTTCGGCCACGTGGGCATCGTCAAAAGCGGTGAGTTGAATGAAGGCGACACCGTCTCCGCCCGCGTGGACCAGGATGCGCGCGGCCACACGGTACGGAACCACTCGGCCACGCACCTGATGCACAAGGCGCTGCGCGAAGTGCTGGGCACGCATGTGCAACAGAAGGGTTCGCTGGTCGATGCCGACAAGACGCGCTTCGACTTCGCCCACAACGCGCCGGTGACGGACGACGAGATCCGGCGCATCGAACGCATCGTCAACGACGAAATCCTCGCCAATGCGGCCACGCAGGCGCGGGTACTGCCGATCGAGGAAGCCCGGAAGACCGGCGCGATGATGCTCTTCGGCGAAAAATACGGCGACGAGGTGCGGGTGCTCGACATCGGCACGTCGCGCGAACTGTGCGGCGGCACCCACGTGACGCGCACCGGCGACATCGGCTTCTTTAAGGTGACGGGCGAGGCGGGCGTGGCGGCGGGTATCCGCCGCATCGAGGCCACGACTGGACGCCGCGCACTCGCGGTGGTACAGGCGCAGGAGGCCACGCTCCATGCGGCGGCGGCGGCGCTGAAGTCACCGGTGGCGGAGATCGAGGCGCGCATCGCGCAGCTGATGGAAAGCGCGCGCGCGGCGGAAAGGGAAGTCGCGCGATTGAAGTCGAAGGCGGCGGCCAGCGCGGGCGACGACCTGGCGGGTGGCGCGGTGGACATCAAGGGTGCCAAAGTGCTGGCGGTGTCGCTCGACGGTGCCGACGTGAAGGCACTGCGCGAAACGATGGACAAGCTGAAGGACAAGTTGAAGAGCGCGGCGATCGTGCTGGGCAGCGTGGCGGACGGCAAAGTCACGTTGATCGCGGGCGTCACTGCCGACCTGATGACCAAGGTCAAGGCGGGGGAG
>Ga0163150_10005397_pt1 | contig 16352 bp, 16 predicted proteins | sample OliLakLV19P2IB_FD_148628 | JGI IMG/M metagenome (GOLD analysis project Ga0163150, IMG submission 148628) | Freshwater microbial mat bacterial communities from Lake Vanda, McMurdo Dry Valleys, Antarctica - Oligotrophic Lake LV.19.P2.IB | ecosystem: Environmental > Aquatic > Freshwater > Lake >...
CGACTGACGGGCGGGCAGGCGAAGTGCGATGGAAGTTGAGTTTTCCCGAGCGGATCAGCTCGCCAGCGATTGCCGATGTCGGCGAAGCCGACGAAAAAATTGAAGCTAGCCATCAAGGTGTCTCCAATCTAAGCATTTTGGTGGCCGCGGAAGACGGTTACGTATACGGCATCCAATAGCGAACCAACCCATGCGTCACACACGGCGTGACTTCATCAAATCGGCCTCGGCCTTTGCGACAACCTCGCTCATGTTGGGCCAGGCGACGCACGGCGGGGAAACACCCAGGTCGTCGAATAAGGTCGGCGCGTTCGTCAAGCCGTTTCCAGAAATGCCCTACGATCGGCTGGCGGAAACGATGGCGAGGCTCGGTTTCGATGGCATCGAAGCGGCCGTGCGCGATGGCGGCCAGGTAAAACCCGAGCGGGTCGAAGAGGATTTGCCCAAGCTGGTCGAGGCCCTCAAGCGGAACGGCTTAGAGATCCTGGTGATGACTTGCGGCGTCAAAAACCTCAAACAGCCGCATGCCGAAAAAGTACTTCGCACCGCGGCGCAGCAAGGCATCAAGCTCTATCGGTTGGCTTACTACCAGTACGAATCGAACCGGCCAATCCCCCAGCAACTGGCCGAATTCAAGCGGCAGCTCGACGAGCTGGCCGCTTTTAATCGCGAGCTGGGCATTACGGCCGTCTATCAGAACCACTCCGGAACGAGCATCTTTGGCGCGCCCATTTGGGATTTGTACACCGCGATCAAGGACATCCCCGTCAGCGAGATCGGCATGGCGTTGGACATCGGGCATGCCACGGTCGAGGGTGGCCAGTCGTGGCCCGTGCAATGCAGCCTGATGCGTCCGCACCTGCGCGCCGTGTACGTGAAGGATTTCGTGTGGCGCGGCCGCGACGTGCAATGGGTCCCCTTGGGCGAAGGACGCGTCGACCCGCGGTACTTCGCGTCGCTGCGACAGTCGAAGTTTACCGGACCCATTTCGCTGCACATCGAGTACCTGGACGACAAGGATGCTCAACGAACGGAAAAGTATCTCGCCGCGTTCGAGCGAGACATCAAGACGCTCAAGACATGGTTGTCGAGTTGAAGCACGCAACATTATTTGTAAAGGAAGTTTGACTATGCGTATTTTTTGGATGGCTGGCCTGGGGCTTGTCCCCTGTCTGTTGATTGCGCTGGTCTTGGGAACAGTCGGCCGTGAGCCGACCCTTGCCGACGAAACGCCCGCAAAGGTCGATGCGACGGCTCCCACAGCGCCCGCGGCAGTCTTGCCGATGACCCAGCCGGCGAGCGCCGCGACAACACCCCTAGTAGAACAGGCCAAGATCGGCCGGTCGGTGCGCGTCGTGAGTTTGAGTTTTCTCAGGAAGTCGGCCGACGAAGTGGCTCAAGTCGTCGATGCCGAAGGCGCCAAAGGGGCCGACCTGATCATCCTTCCCGAGACCTGGACGGGCAAGGATCCCGTCCCCGTCGACGGACCGTTGATGAAGCGATTTGCAGCGCTGGCCAAGAAGCACAACACCTACGTCGTCAATTCGGTGTACCGCAAGACCGGCGGCAAGCCCCGCAACAGTGCCGTGCTCATCGACCGTCAGGGGCACATCGCGGGCATTTACGATAAGGTGTTTCCCTATTGGGCTGAATTCGATGCCATTAGCGATCTTGACGTTGGACGCGAAGCGCCGGTCATCGACACCGACTTCGGGCGGATTGGCTTTGCGATTTGCTTCGACGTCAACTTTCCCGAAGTCTGGAGCCGGCTGGCGGACAACGGCGCAGAGCTGGTCGTTTGGCCCAGCGCGTATAAAGCAGGCCGCGCATTGCAAGCGCATGCGATCAATCACCACTATTACATCGTCACGTCGACCTGGCGAGCCCAGTCTCTGGTCTACGACATCACGGGCGACAAACTGGTCGATTCGCAAGCCGCGAACGTCGACGAATTGCACGTCACCCGCGTGACGCTCGATCTGGACCGCCGCGTGTACCATACGAATTTCAACGAGGACAAGGTCCGGCGCTTGCTCAAGGACAATGCCGACGACGTCGAAATGGAAGTCTCGCTCGAGCAAGAGCAATGGTTTGTGCTGAAAGCCAAACGACCCGGCGTGAACGTCAAGTCGTTGGCCGACGCTTACGGCCTGGAAGAGCACCGCGACTACATCGTCCGCAGCCGCAAGGAAATGGACCGCCGTCGCGACGAGCGTTTCGTCGAACGTGTGATGCAACACGCACCCGACGCGGCAATCTGGCGGGCGGCCGCTGCAAAGGCCCGTCAGTCGGCGTCGGACGCGGCGTCGAATACGGTGCCTGCCGGGGCTCAGTAATCGAGGAGTACTTATCGAATGGCGGAATTTGATCGTCGCCAGTTCTTGCGGCACGGTGGCAACGCCGGCTTAGGACTGGCGGCAGCGGCGATGACAGACACGGCGCGCGCCGACGACAAACCCGCATCGCCAGCCGAGCGGCTCACCTTGGCGGTCATCGGTTTGCGCGGTCGAGGCCGCCACTTGGCCCACGATTTCGCCGCACGCAAGGATTGTCGCGTCGCCTACTTGTGCGATGTCGATCTTACCGTCCCGCCCACTCAGGCAAAGGAGATTGAGCAATCGCAGGGCAGCGCACCGCGGACCCGTGCAAGATTTTGCCGGGCACTCGATGACAAATCGGTCGACGCGGTGGTCATTGCCACGCCCGACCATTGGCACGCCCTGGCCACCGTTTGGGCATGTCAGGCGGGCAAGGACGTGTACGTCGAAAAGCCGGTCAGCCACAGTCCCTGGGAAGGTCGGCAAATGGTCAAAGCCGCCAGGAAATACGACCGCATCGTGCAAGCCGGAACGCAAAACCGGAGCGCTCCCTACATCCACGCTGCCAAGGACTACCTGGATAGCGGCAAACTCGGATCGATTCACCTGGTGCGAGTCTTCAACCAGAAGTATCAGGACAATCCCCAACCGGCTGTCGAGGGCACGCCCCCAGCACAGCTCGATTGGAACATGTGGACTGGTCCCGCGCCATTGTCGAGTTACAACGCCAACGATCATCGGCGCTGGAATTGCTTCTGGCGATATTCGGGCGGCGACGTCGCCAACGACGCCGTCCATCAACTCGATCTGGCCCGTTGGCTCACCGGCCAGGACTATCCGCGCACCGTTTATGCAACCGGCGGTCGGTTCGCGGAAACCGGCGTGGCGGAATCGCCCGACACGCAGATCGCCGTGTATGAGTTTCCCAAGCTGGTGATGACGTTCGAGCTGACGCTCTACACGCCCTACATGATCAAAAGCGACGCAGGAATTCGCGACGGCGACCTATATCCTTACTGGCCGCAGAATACCGAGCGCGTCGAGATCTTCGGGTCGAAGGGTTTAATGGTCGTCGGCCGCATGGGCGCCGGCTGGCAAGTGTTCGACCGGCAGAAAGACCGTCAGCCTGTCGTCGTCGCCCAGCAGCACGGCAAGTTTCCCGATCCCGAACATCAGCAGAATTTCGTCGATGCGGTCCGTTCGCGCAAGTTGCCCAATGCCGATATCGAGCAGGGGCACCGAAGCACGCTTCTCTGTCATTACGCCAACATCAGCTATCGGCTGGGCAGTCGCAAGCTCACGATAGACCCCGCGACGGAATCCTTCGTCGACGATGCCGAAGCCAACGGATATTTGAAGCGCGAGTACCGCGCACCGTGGATTGTTCCCGATGTCGTCTGAGCGGCTACGTATCGCCCTGCGAGACGTTTCGCGACCGGTGTGTCGTTGCGGAACCCAGCCGTTGGGGCGTGCCTAGATTATTCATCATTAGCGGATCGCTCGTTTTCGTACGCGGCCCCTCTTTGTCACCCGCCTAATACAAGTACAGGCGCAGCGCGCATCATGATTAAGACCACGGTTGTAGGTAGTTACCCGGTGCCGCTTTGGTTGCGGATGTTCAGCAATCGCGAGAGCCTGCGCGACGCAATGCTCGTCGTCCTCAAGTCCCAAGAGATCGCGGGCATTGATGTGGTAGCTGACGGCGAACTGTACCGCTGGAACGTCAATCATGCGGAAACCAACGGCATGATCGACTACTTCGTGCGACCGATGGAGGGCGTCGACGTCCACTTGTCGGCCGAACAATTGGACCACTGGCGAGCCAGGGCCGGAACCGGCTTTCGCGCCAGGCCGCCGGGTGTCGTTGTTGGACCGCTCGGTCCGGGCATGCTCGACTTGCGGGCGGACTACGAGTTGTTCCGCGACTTAACTCCGCTGCCTAAGAAGTTCACCGTCACCAGCCCCTACATGCTGGCGAAGATGTTGGCCGATGAGCACTACCACGACCTCAAGGCCCTAGTGATGGCGCTGGCCGGAGTGCTACGTGACCAGGCAGCGGGGCTCGACGCGCAAGTGTTGCAAGTGGACGAAGCCAACGTAACCGGTCACCCCGACGATGCCCCCCTCGCTGCCGCGGGCATCAATCATATCCTGGACGGTTTCTCGGGAGAGAAGGCGGTCCACCTCTGTTTTGGAAACTACGGCGGGCAAACCATTCAAAAAGGCGCCTACGAGAAGCTGATCGTGTTTCTCAACGCCTTACACGCCGATCATTTGATCCTCGAACTCGCGCGGCGTCCGGAGCATGAGTTGTCGTTGCTCAAGGATATCGAAAATCGGCTCGGTCTGGGAATTGGCGTCATCGACATCAAGGATAACGAAGTCGAAACGCCCGACGAGGTCGCGCGTCGTATCCAGCGCGCCGCCGACACCCTGGGCGCCGAACGGATTCAGTACGTCCATCCCGACTGCGGCTTCTGGATGCTGCCTCGTAGCGTTTCCGATGCAAAGATGCGCTCGCTCGTGGCCGGCCGTAACCTGTTCGAGGGCCGGCGATGGATCGGAAGCCCGGACCCAGAAAAGCATCCTTAGAAATCAACGATCGACCATTACGCGGCGCCCCATACTTTTGCGATCGGCGCCAGGACATAAATACTAACCAGGTCGGCCATGCAACGCATTGAACGCGAACAATCCCGCAAATATGCCTTCGACTGGCGCGATCCGCCTCAACTTCATGTGCAGCCGGGCGAGCTCTTCGTCATCGAAACATTCGACGCAAGTACGGGTTATTTTCGCACGTCCGACGACAAGGCCATTCCCGCTCAGCGGCCGGGCTTCGATCGCGTTCCGTTTCTCGCCAATCCACTCGGTGGTCCGGTTTGGTTGGAGGGCGCCGAACGAGGCGATACGCTGGTGGTGCTCATCGACGAGATCGTGGTCGATGACTACTCGTGGATCGCCATCGGGCCGCATCGAGGGCCGCTGGGCGATTCGACGCGCTGGCCCGAGCTTTCCGGCGACTACACGACGCGCATCTTCAAGCATACGCCCGGCGCCAGCGGCACGCTGCGCGACGGCACGTTGCATTTCAACGGGCAAGTTTCTTGGCCGATTACGCCGTTTGTAGGCACACTCGGCGTGGCTTCTGATCGCGAGGTCACGACCAGCATCGACGGTCAGGGCGACTGGGGCGGCAACCTCGACATTCGCGACGTCGCGCCGGGCAATCGAATCCTGCTGCCCATCTACCACCCTGGCGCGCTGTTTTATCTGGGCGACGTGCATGCCAGCCAGGGAGATACCGAGTTCACAGGAACGGCGGCCGAAACGAAAGCCACGGTCCGGTTGCGGTTGGAACTGATCAAGGGTCGTCGCGTTCCCTGGATGCGGATCGAGAAACCAACGTCAATCGTCGCGGTGCATGCGGACCGTCCGCTCGAACAAGCGGTGGAGACGGCGACGATCCACTTAATGGATTGGTTGATTCGCGACTACGGCTTCTCGCCCACGGACGCCTACTGTCTGGTGAGCACTTGTCCCGATTTCCGCATCAACGTCTACCAGATGGTCAAATTGGGGAAGCTCAACTTCGTCGTGGGAGCCGAGCTTCCCAAGCGATACATCGTCGTCCCTTGAACGCAGCGAAGCCCGCGCCCTCGACGCCCTCCAACAGAGCAGATCGGTTCGTCCATGCCGCAAGATTTCAACATCACCCCAGAACCGTCATGCATCGACTCACCAACGGCCGCCAGCGACCGCATCGGCCGGAGTCAGTGGATGGCGCTCACGGCCGCTCTGTTGGGCTGGATGTTCGACGGCGCGGAGATGGGTGTGTTCTCGATGGTCGGCAGGCCCGCCATCAAGGACCTTCTCAAAACCGACGATCCGAACACCATCGCACTGTGGTTCGGCGTAGTCACGGCCGGCTTTCTCGTCGGCGCGGCCACTGGCGGCGTGCTCTTCGGCTGGCTCGGAGATCGCATCGGCCGCGTGCGGGCCATGACCCTCAGCGTGCTCGTGTACGCGCTATTTACAGGATTATGCGGCATCGCCGGCACGGCCTGGCAAGTCGGCACGCTACGGTTCATCGCCGCGCTGGGCATGGGGGGCGAGTGGTCGTTGGGCGTGGCTCTGGTGATGGAAGTCTGGCCGAACCGTTCGCGGGCTTTCATGGCGGGGCTGATCGGGGCTGCGGCCAACGTCGGCTATCTGCTCGTGGGTGTCGTGGGACTAGGGCTGGCCGCGGTTTTAAGTGATATGGGCCGCTGGTTGCTGGCCATAGGACTGTCCGAAGAAACCGTGCAGTGGTTGGTCGCCAATCAAGGCTGGCGGCTGATGTTGATCCTGGGCACGACGCCCGCGCTGCTAACTTTCTTGATTCGGCTGTTCGTGCCCGAGTCCGAGCGTTGGCAGCAGGAACAAGAGAGGGGCGCTACGTCGAGTTGGGCCACGCGCGATCTGTTGGGGGTCGTGATTGGCGCGCTGGGGCCGGCGATGATCATCTTTCTGTGGATCGACCGTGCCGAGCCTTATTCCACGCCGATCCGCATCGGCGGCACGCTGCTGGGTTTGGCCATCGCCACGATCGGGTACACGTACCCCGTCGTCCGCTATCTCCAACGGCAGAACGTTTCTGGCGCCGCGCATGCGATCGGACCAACTCTGCAGCGGATGCTTTTGGGCGCGGCGCTCGCGGGCGTCGCACTGTTGGTCACCTGGGGCGCGACCCAGTGGATACCATTGTATGCAGACCAAATTACTAACAGCAAAGTGCAAGCCAAGGAATACTCGCAAATCTGGTCCGCGATCGGAGCGATCGTAGGCACGATCGGCGCCGCGCTCTTGGGCGACTTGCTCGGCAGGCGGGTGACCTATTGCATCCTTTGCGTGACCGGTTTCTTGTCGATCGTGCTCTTGTTTCAGTTCAATCATCTCTACGGGAACATGTTTCTGGCTTCGACGTTCGCCGTCGGCATGTGTACGGCGTCGTTCTACGGCTGGTTGCCGCTCTACTTGCCGGAGTTGTTTCACACGAACGTCCGCGCCACGGGCCAAGGTTTCAGCTTCAATTTCGGCCGCATCCTGGCCGCCGTCGGCGCGCTGCAAACCGCCAATCTGATGGGGCTATTCAAGAACGACTTCATCGCCGGCGGCTTCACGGTAAGAGGCGGCTTCCCGCTGGCCTGTACGGCTATCAGCATGATCTACCTGGTGGGCGCACTGCTAATCTGGTTTGCGCCCGAGACTAAGGGAAAACCGCTGCCCGATTGAAAGCAGGATTCTCTTTTCCCTAGCTGAAGGGGAGATGAAAGTTGCCATGATCGACGCCAACAATCGCTCAATCTGAGGCGGCGGCGTGAGTGCCGACGCTTCTTTTTGGGAAGCGAAACCCACAACGTGCCTTGTTGGCATGAATGATAGACACCACTATCAACACGACTACGAGCAGCTCTAACAAACTTGTCTGGACCCAGCGGCGGCGGGATAGGATGAGTATGGGGACCAATTAAGGATAACAAGTCCAGCGTCATCAAATGGATGATATCACTTTCGAGTACGATTGGCCCATTGGCCACCGCCGATATGGATCGAAACGGCCAGCCTATGGTGAATCCTTTCACCGCCGACGAGGATTGAGCGGCAAGTTTCAGATATATTGTGTCTGCGCGGACGGCAATGTGTCGGAGCAAGATCTACGCCATAGGAGGTACACGCAGTGAAAGCTAGTTGTCTGGCATTACTGGCTGCGATTGCAGTCTTATTGTCTTGCCCTGCATATGCAGGAGAGGACGCGTCACAGGACCAGAGGGCAGGCCAGTGGCTTCAGTTCCGTGGAGATCGTGCACTCACGGGCAGGTCTCTTCTCAAGGGAAACATCTCTTCGCCAGAGATCAAATGGAAGTACTTCATCGGTGCAAGGGAAGCGCTGATGAGTGTGAGCGTCGGCGGACAAGGTGGATCGGTAAAGTTGCCTGACTCCGACCTCCGTGCAGCCAACATCGGCAGTGCGCTGTCTGAGTGGAGCGTTGGCTATCCAACCTTTGATGTCGACGAAAACGGTGTGCTTATCTCTCAACTGTCCGACTCAAGCGGCGCTTCCGGACGTATTCTCGCTCATGTCAAGATCGGAAAATGGGTACGCGAGTGGCCGGGGCTACAGAAAGTGCAGACCGACAATGGATTTCTTAGCCATGACAAAGCGGATCCTACATACTGCCGCTTGTATAGGCGAGAAAATGGTGATTGGAAGGAAGTCTGGCGCTCTCTGTCGGTTCCCCTCTTGTACACCGTTGAACCCATAGTAGGCGACTTCGATAATGACGGAAAGCTAGAGGTTGCCTTTCTGCCCTGGAATGATGTGTGAGTGCTGGATTTCGCTACGGGAACACTGAAATACAAGTGCCGTTTCACTCCCGATGGCACCGAGAGCGGAAGAGGCTATGGCTGGTTCATCGCGCAGGATCTGAACGGCGATGGCAAGAAAGAATTAATCGTTCACTCTGACATGGAGAATCAGATCAAAGTGCTAGGCTGGATTCATCCGGCAGGCTCGTGAAGCTTTGGAGCCACCTGTACGAACACGGTGGGAGCAAGCGCACGGCACGAATGCAGACAATACCCGGCATGGCGCAGGACGTGGTTGGCGACTCCCTTCCGGAGATTGTCCTGTCGATTCACAACGATCAAAGCGGCAGGGCTTTCTGCTGCAAAGCTGCAAACAGAATCATCATTGGCCGGCAAATAGTTCGTGGCCTAGGTCCAATACCTTCCTGCACTCGATCAAGCCTGTCATTCGCGAACGTCACCTAGAATCGCAACTTCTGCCCACAGCGCCCAAAACCTGGAAAAACTTTTCCCGCGCGATGTCAACCTCGATGCACATGCATGGGGGGCCTCGGGGTGGGGTCTGCGATGTCTCGGCGCATTCTGCGCACTCCTCAGTGACCGCATGATGCCGCGCGACGTGCGCTGATCAATGATGATCGCGCCGCGCACGCGCGCACTGGCATCGCGCAAACAGCGATCAAACAAGCCGCAAACAAGCGTCAAACAGCGAGGGGGCTCGCTGCAAATCGCGCGCTGTACACAGACGTTCGTCTGTGTACATAATTCTGTGCATAGTTTGATATAATCTTGTTGACATAGCTGTCGATAGGTTTACAATGCCTGTCAATAGTTGCGGCCGGTTGTGCTGGTAACACAACCGGCCGCGTGATAGTCACTAAACCCTTTTGCGAGGAGTGACCACCGATGAAATTCTATGGTAAAGCGGAATGCGCTGCAAAGCAGATCGTCAGCGCGTTCCAGGCCGGGAACCTTCCCCAAGCCCTAGCGCCGATCTTTGTCCACCGGCGCGACAGTATCCCGATGTCGGCCTGGAGCTGGCATAACCAGCTCCTCTGTGTCCTGGCTGGCTGCGGGGATGCCCGCGGCTATCGGCAATGGGAAGAGGTGGGACGGCACGTCAAGAAAGGCCAGCACGCGCAGGCGCAGATCTTGGTGCCCTGCATGCGGAAGGAAACGGGGACCGACGACTCCGGCCAAGAAACCACCCGTAACCGTCTGTACGGCTTTCGGGCCATGCCGGTCTTTGACCTAGCCCAGACGGAAGGCGAACCGCTGGCCGAACGGGATCCGGCGAATGCGGCCTGGCTCAACGCGCTGCCCCTACGACCCGTGGCCGAAGCCTGGGGACTGTCGATCGATTGCTACTCGGGCAAGCCTGGCAAGGCGCTGGGGTGGTATCGGCACAAACAGGCGATTGCGCTAGGAGTCCAGAATCTGGCCACTTGGATGCACGAGCTAGTGCATGCGGCCGACGATCGGCTGGGCCAGCTTACCGAACGGGGTCAACACTGGCGGAGTGAAACGGTTGCCGAGTTGGGCGGCGCGGTATTGCTCGAATGTCTTGGGCAGCCCGTGGAGGCCGATTTGGGCGGCTGTTGGGAATATGTCTCGGCCTATGCGCGTGATGCCGGCCTGGAACCGATCACGGCCTGCAATCGAGTCTTAACGCGGACGTGCGATGCCGTGGCGCTGATTCTGGATACGGCTGCGCAGTTGGCCGAATCGCAGGCGCTAATCGACAGCTTCACGGCCGAAGCGGAAGCGGTGCTCTAAGCCCACAATCCCCCGAACGCGCCGCAGGGCAGGCCGGCGCGCTGGCGGTTTGTGCGCTGTTTGGCCGCTCTTTGGGCACTGTTTAACCGCTGTTTGAAAGGATCTTGCCATGCATTACTCGTTTACCGGGGGCGCGTTTATCTGGTTTGATACGAAGCCATCCGACGATGTCCGCCAGATCCTACGGGTCAATGGGTTCCGCTGGCATCCGGCTAGTGGGCGCTGGTGGCGCAGAAAGGTAACCGGCGCGGCTGACGTGCTGGGGGCCTTGCACAAGGCGCTAGCACCCAAGCGACCCGATGGCAGGCCGGTCAAGCCCGATGGCACGTGCTGGCGCTGCAAAGATCCCGATGGCTGGTTCCGCAGCTATGGGCCTGCCACTCCGGTTTATTGTGACAAGTGCGAAGCCGAATCACGCGCAGCCCGCGCAGGGGGTGCGCTATGAACACTATCCGCAAGCCATCGCTGGAATTCCGCCGCGCTCGTGCGCCCAAGCATGCGTTCTTCGGTGTGGGGGACCGAATGGTTTGGATCGATGCCACGGGCCGCTATCGGATCGTGTTGACGAAACGGATCGCAGGAGTCGAGATCCCCAAGCCATCCCGGCGGTATCTGATCCTGTTCGACGGTTGCCCTGGCTGGGCGCTTGTCTCCCGGCATCGCCGCTTGTCGACGGCTATGACACGTTGCCAGCGGCATGCCAGGAACGGGGGTGCCGTATGAATCTCGCCGAACGCTATCGACCCCATTCGTGGGTTGACGTGGTAGGGCAGGCCGCAACGGTCAAGATGCTCCTGAGAATGCGAGACAGGAGCGGACTGGGCGGACATGCCTTTTGGATCAACGGACAATCGGGCCAGGGCAAGAGTACGATCGGCTACTTGATTGCGCACGAAGTGGCCGACGAGTTCAACGTCATGCGCTACAACGCCACGGAGTTCGGCTTGGCCGAAGCGCGGCAGGCGGTCCGATCTTGCCGGACCCTGGGGATGGGGGCCAAGAATGGCCGGGCGTTGATCGTCAACGAAAGCCATGCCCTGCGCAAGGACGTGCTGATTTACTTGGATGATGCCATCGAGCCAGTCCCGGATCACGTCGTCTGGGTCTTCACGACGACTCGACTCGGCCAGCAAGCCCTGTTCGATGATCACTTCGATGCGGGGCCAGTCCTGTCACGTTGCACGAAGGTGGAGTTGTCGCCACGGGGACTGGCGGAAGCCTTTGCTGCGCGGGCCAAGCAGATTGCAGAGGCCGAAGGCTTGGACGGCAAGCCCCTGGAAGCCTATCTGGCACTGGTCAAGCGGCATCGCAACAACCTGCGGGCCGTACTCCAGGACATTGAGAGTGGGGTCATGCTCGACTAGCAGCGGGTGGCAACGACGCACCGCTACCGTGTGCCGGCAACTGGGACACGCCTCAGTTTTCAAAGAGGGGCGACCGTTCAACCCAGAACAAAACAGGATAACCAATATGCAAGCCATTGCCTACTTACGAGTGTCGACTGACGAGCAGGCCGACAGTCGCGCAGGGCTCGAAGCGCAGGCCGATCGTTGTCAGCGCTACGCATTAGACCTCGGGGCGGAGTTGATCGGCCCCTATGCCGACGAGGGTGTCGGTGGGGCCTCGGGTTTGGATAAGCGTCCCGGCCTGTTGCAGGCTATCGGGGAACTGACGAGGGGGGACGTCTTATTAGTAGCCAAGAGGGATCGGCTGGGGCGGGATCCAATCGTCGTGGCCATGATCGAGGCCGCCGTCAAACGGAAGGATGCCCGGATCGTCTCGGCAGCGGGAGAGGGGACCGAGGGGGATGATCCGACCAACGTGCTCATGCGGCGGATCGTGGATGCCTTTGCCGAGTATGAGCGGTTGATCATTGCAGCTAGGACACGAGCGGCGCTCCAGGCCAAGATCCGCCGAGGCCATCGCTGCGGCAAGGTACGGTTTGGCTATGACCTGGCAGCGGATGGCAAGACTCTTGTCCCAAACCAAATCGAGCAGGAGGTCCTGGGCTTGATCCAGAGCCTCAGAGAGGCGGGTCTCAGCTTGCGGGACATCGCGGCGGAGTTGACGGCCAGGGGCCTGCCGACGAAGGAAGGGCACACCGAATGGACGCACAGCACGATTAGAGGCATCTTGGGCCGGGCCGCGTGAGTGAGGCGCACGAGCGATTCTGATTACTGTTTGACCAAAACCCAAAACAGGAGAACAAACATGGCCAAGAAGATCGTACGCAAGACACCATCCGTCAGTCGCAACAAGCCGACCTTGGCAGACCAGCTACGTAAGGCGATCAAGGATTCAGGCCTGAGCATGTATGCCGTGGCAAAGGGATCCGGACTAAGCTATCCGGCTACCTTGCGCTTTATTTCCGGTGAGCGGGACCTGTTCCTATCCTCTGCCACCAAGCTGGCGCACTTCTTGGGGATGGAGTTCACCGAGCCGAAGCTGTAGTGAGCAGGTCTAAACGCTCGCGCCAGATAGTTGTCCGGGCGGACCTACCCTGCCGGATGCGGCGCCGCAAACAGATCTGCGCCGTCCATAAAACGGTACCTACCGTTTTATCGCCACGCGCTCACGACCGAATACCGCTATTCCTCGGGAAATAATGGCAACTAGTGGAATAGCTTGCAATGGTTACGGAAGTAGCTAGAATCGCATTATTCCTCGGGGAATAGTGCAAGTTTCGGCTTGCTCCGAGAGCGCTTCAGGACCTAGTGGCCGCAAGGTCGTGGAGGTTCAAGTCCTCTCTCGGGCACTCTTATCGCGCAAGGACTTAGGGCGATATTTCGCCCCAAGTCCTTGTCTCGTTTGTGGTTTCAGCGAGATCGCGACCCCCGTCCGAGGCACTTCAAGGCTTTTCGCGAACTTGCATTGCGCCATGACGACCATTCTGTCCAGGCTGGTGGGCATTTTGGCCATCGGGATCGTCTTTGCGGCCGCGCCGCTGCGGGCTGAGGAGCCAGCGCTCGGCGAAATCTACACGAAATCCAAAGTGATGATCCCAGTGCGGGACGGGATCAAGCTCTCTACCGAGATCTATGCGCCGCGAGAGCAGACAGCTCCGCTGCCCATTATCTTTTTGCGAACTCCTTACGGCGTCGCCGATCCGGACGGTGGGTTCACGCGGCTCTTTAAGACGACGTTTCGCGAGCTTGTGCAGCAGCGCTACATTTTCGCGGTCCAGGACGCCCGCGGCCGACACGGTTCCGAGGGCAAGTTCGAATGGAACCGCCCGCTGCGCCACCGAAAAGACAAGAGTGCGATCGATGCCAGCACCGACGCCTACGACTCGATCGATTGGCTCATCAAGAACGTGGCGAAGAACAACGGCCGCGTCGGCATGCTCGGCGTCTCTTATCCGGGCTGGTACGTGACGATGGCGCTCGTGGATCCGCACCCGGCCTTGCGGGCCGCCAGTCCGCAGGCATCGCCCTCGGACTATTTCGTTGGCGACGATTTTTTCCATAACGGCGCGTTCCGACTGGGCCCCAGCGCCGAGCTGCCCTATCTGTTCGACTTCAATGCCAAGGACAACGCGCGGTTTCCCTTCGACCAGGTCGACACCTACGAATTCTTCATGGACCTGGGGCCGCTCTCGAACATGAACACCCGCTATTTGCACGGCGTGTCTCCGACATGGGACAACTTTTTGGCCCATGCCACTTACGATGAATTCTGGAAGACCGGCGGCACACTGCAACACCTGACCGAGGTCCGCGTGCCGACGCTCAACGTGGTCGGCTGGTGGGACGCCGAGAATTTGGGCGGTGCGCTCGACATCTACGACAAGGTCGAGCCACTCGACAGCAAGCAGATCAACCGCCTCGTCGTGGGGCCGTGGTCGCATGGCCAATGGGCACGCGGGCCGAACACGAATCTCGGCGACTACGAATTCGGCTCCGACACCGTCAAGTTCTACCAACAAGAAATCGAAGCGAAGTTCTTCGCCCACTACCTCAAAGATGAGGGCAAGCTCAATCTCGCCGAAGCCACCATGTTCCAGACGGGCTCGAACCAATGGAAGACTTACAAGGCATGGCCACCGGTGGACAAAGTGGCCATGCAGGATTTTTACTTGCGCGCCGATGGACGCCTTTCCGGCGCCTCGCCGTCGAAGAAGGACGGCGCCTTCGTTCCGTTTATTTCTGACCCGAACAAACCGGTGCCCTACACGAAGCGGCCGATCATGGGGTTTTGGCAGGGTTTGAAGGGCAGCGAAGAGCCACGATTTCAGCGCGGCGGAATCCTTTGGAAAGTCGAGGATCAGCGTTTTGTCCAAGATCGGCCCGACGTGATCAGTTTTACGACCGAAGCGCTTGCCCAGGATATGGAAGTCGCCGGACGTATTGTCGCCCATTTGTTCGCGTCGACTTCGGGCACCGATTCGGATTGGATCGTGAAGCTGATCGACGTGTACCCCGAAAGCTATCCGCCCAAGCCCGAGATGGGCGGCTTTCAGTTGATGATCGCCGATGACGTCGTGCGGGGTAAGTTCCGCAATAGTCTTTCCAAGCCGGAAGCGCTCGAGCCCGGCAAGGTCAATGAGTTCGCGATCGACCTGCGGACTCGCAACCATTGCTTCCGAAAAGGTCACAAGATCATGGTGCAAGTGCAGAGCACCTGGTTTCCGCTGATCGATCGAAACCCGCAGTCGTTCGTCGACATTCCGAAGGCCACGGCCGCGGACTACCAAGCCGCGGAACAGCGCGTGTACTGCACCGAGGAATATCCATCGCGAATTCGGCTCTCCGTCGTGCAGCCTTGATATGATTTCCTTCGCCGATCGCGCAGGCCGGTTGTGCGTCGGTTTGTGACCAAAGTACACTGTGCGCAGTAGCGTGTAGAACCACGAACTTTGCTACTCGGACGTCATTCCCGCGCAGGCGGGAATCCAGGGACACGGGGAGAGTGGTTGCGAAAGTGACCAGTGTTCGGCGGTTGTAAGGGCGCGTACAGGAATCACTTGAGCAGTTTTTCAGCCACGGATGAAACCCAGCGCGGACTTCGCCCGGGCAACCCAAATGGACAGTGGCAGTGGACAGCGGGTAACGGAGGGTAAATGGCGGTTCGTGGTTGGATCGCCACTTTTCACTAGCCCAGGCATTCATGCCTGGGTTTTCGACACCCCTAGGAAGTCGTCGTCAGTTGCGGGCAAAACCTTCCACCGAGTCCATGCCGCCCTGAAGGGCGTGCAAAACGATAACCTCTACGATCGATTTTCCAGGCATGAATGCCTGGGCTAGGGAAAACTCGGACGTCAAAACCCGCGCAAGACGCGTGCAAATTCAACGTTTATCGTTCAGGGGGACGAGGACTTGCGGACAGGATCAACAAGATCGACGGGATAGGAATGACTTGTTGTCGTTTTCCTTTCATCCTGTAAATCCTGTTGATCCTGTCTACTCTTCCTCTGCGTGAATGTTCGCTAAGGCCTTTTGGATTTTGACTGCTGAGATCGACCTGCAAAATCAACGTTTGTAGTACGGATTTAAGGAAATCGATTTTACCGCGGATGAACGCCGATTAACGCGGATATGAAGTCTGAAACAAGAAACCCAATCGTCTCGTCCGTTTTCATCCGCGTTTATCGGCGTTCATCCGCGGTAAAATGTCTTCTTCAATTCCGTATTACAAACGTTGAATTTGCACGCGCCTTGCGCGGATTTCAATGGACGCCGAGGGGGTCGGGATTCGTTGTCGCCGGCGCGACTCGGCCGTTCGCAGGACCGGCTTCCGACAACGACTCGCCGACCCCTTTTCGTTGGTTCCGGCTCCGCCGGGCTGGGTTCAATCCGTGGCAAATTGAACAGGTTATTCATGTGCGGATCCTAAGTCTTGTGGCGGCCGAATCGGCTGGAAGTCGACGTCGCCGGGGTCGACGTTGCCGTCAAAGTGATGGAGCGCACATCG
>Ga0163150_10005404_pt1 | contig 16341 bp, 17 predicted proteins | sample OliLakLV19P2IB_FD_148628 | JGI IMG/M metagenome (GOLD analysis project Ga0163150, IMG submission 148628) | Freshwater microbial mat bacterial communities from Lake Vanda, McMurdo Dry Valleys, Antarctica - Oligotrophic Lake LV.19.P2.IB | ecosystem: Environmental > Aquatic > Freshwater > Lake >...
AGAGGTCGCCGTTGTCGACTCGAAACTGACCCGCAGTGCCAGTCGTCTGGTCAGGAGCGCCCGAGGCACCGACATCCGCGAGTTGCAAAGGAATCGGTGCGTCCAGCCTGGCCCCGACGCCCGCCGTGCTTGTCGCCCACAAGCCAATGTCGTGACCACCGGCCATTGTGTTGTCGGCATATGCGACAAGACAGGCGACGGCGGCGGTGGTGTCCGTGAAGTTGGTGTCGTTCGTGACATTGAAGATTCCGCGAGCCAATGTCGGGTCGGTGGAGTCCCAAGTATCAACCGCGGTCAGACTCGTAGGTGTTGTCGCAGTTTGAACGTCGCTACCAATGACGAGACCGACGCCGTCGGTGGCGGCTGCTGGGCGGGCGACGGCGAGGCCGCCGACGGCAGCTCCGATGGCCGCGGTGCCAAGGCCGCGGAGCATGTGGCGCCGGCTCACCTGCTCTTCAGTCTCAAGCTGGTCGACACGCGCTTGTATGCGGTGCAGATCCGCTTTGAGTACCGCAATTTCGCTGTGATCCACGGGCTCCTCCTTGGGGCTCGACTACTTTTAGTAGGCGGCACACTACGTCTGGTGACGTGAGGAGAAAAGAGCTACCAGCTCAAGATCCGTGCAAGATTCTGCCGGGTTCCGGCCCCCGTCACCACCAGCTCAACGCCTGCGGCGACGAGCTGGTGGTGACGGGCAAGGTCGACTCTTCTTAATGGTTAACTCTTCTTAGATGTAATAGCCAGAGATGTCGACGATGAAGTGAGTATCGCCGCCAGCCGCTCCGCATACCACGGTGAGCTGACGGTTGGTGTCCAACGTGAGCGACAGACCGTTGGCGATGTTCTGGCCGGCACCGAACCAGTTGATTGCCGAGGTGGTCTGCGACACGTCGCCTCCGGGGTTCACCGACAGGAAGCCGCCGAGACCCGTGGTGCCGGTGACAGTGATGTTGGCTGCTACAGCACTGGCGCCCGCGGGGACGGCGTTGGCGACGGTGACCGCACCAGCCGAGTTACGGGCATCCGCGACCGAAATGGTGCGAGTTGTGTTCGTGGCAAGGATGCCCGGGGTCGGAGCAGCTGCACGCGAGTCGTAGGCGCGGAACGGGGTGATCGCGTGGAACGTGCCAGCGCTGCCAGGACCGGCGAGCTTGCGCCACCTGCGGGAGCCGTCGTCGTCGACGCAGAACCATAGATCCGTGTCACCGGCGTCGGTGGCGCCGTTGATGGCCCGGAACATGCCCGGAGTACCGCTTGCCTGGTTGAGCGTGGTCTCGCTGCTGGTCAGCTTCAATGGCACCGGGCCGTCGAGCTTGGCGCCAACTCCGGTGGTGCTGGAAGCCCACAACCCAATGGTGTGATCGGCGCCCGGGCCCCCGCTATCGGCGTAGGCCGCAATGCATGACAACCCGGCGTTGGCGTTGGTGAAACCCGGGTCGTCACTGACGGTGAATCCGCCCACGAACGGACTCAACGACCAGCTGGCGGTTCCCAGGACGAGCATCGTCGGCGATTCTGCGGTCTGCGTGGCGTTGCCGATGATGATGTTCCCGCCGTCGATTGCGCCTGCCGGGCGGGCGAATGCCAAGCCACCTACTGCGGCACCGGCCGCCGCGGCGCCAAGGCCGCGGAGCATGTTGCGCCGGTTCACTGGCTCTTCGCCGGCGGTTTCCAATTCTTCGACGCGCGATTGCATGCGACGAAGATCGGCTTTCAATGAGTCGATCTCTGAGCGGTCCATTCACATCTCCTTGGTCAATTTGATCGTGAACCAAAAAGGTACTCCACCTGGAGATGGGTCAGGTAAACGATCTCGCCCGCAAAGTGTTGAAGCGCCTACGCAATGGGCTTGCCAGCCAGCTTTCACGCTCGATTCCAATCACATGCACGTCGGTCTTTTCGCCGTCGACCACCATTCGGTCGCGCAGTACCCCCAACCGAACAGCCTCCCCCCGACGCATGCCGTGTTCGAAGTTCTTGACGTTGTGGGTAAACGAATGGGCGTATAGCCAGCGAATTGGCCAGTTCCCGAAGGCCCACTCGCAGTACGCCATCAGGCCCTCCATAACCAACCCTGAGCCGCGATGTTCCGGGCCTGAGTACAACGAGAACCATCCGTTGCCTGCTCGCAGGTCGAGGTCGTGTAGTTGCAAATAGCCGACGACCACCCCTGAGGTGCGACCCTCCACGACCATGATCTGCTGCGACTGCTTCCACAGGGCGGGCTCGTACTCGGTGATCGGCGGCAGCATGCCGCGGTAGCGCCACGTCATCGCCGTCGTCGGATCGGATTCGATCTGGTACAGACGCACGTAGTCGGAGGGCAGCGCGGGGCGGAACACAATGCGTGACGTCGTGATCATTCTGTGACGCCCTGCTTCCATTCAGCCTGCTTCCACTCAGTGAAACGCTCGGCGCTCACCACGCACGTCGTCCGCGATTCGTAGTGGCCATCGATCATTGCGAAGTTCGGAAACGTCACCTCGCCTTCGAAAAGCGCACCCACTTCACCGAGTACGTCTGGGTCATTCTCGAAACGTTCGTAATAGAGACGCCGTATTGGTGCGCCGGCGAACGCCGCCCCAACCAGATCCGATGCGAAGCGGCGAGCGAGCGCTTGCGCGTCGGGGTTAGGAAGTGCGAAGTACTCGAGCATGCCGGTGCCGGACGTACCCGCCTCGACCAAGAGCGCGCACGCGACTGGAGCGCCGTATCCGTCGACCACCACCACGCCCGCAGCCGTGCCGCGAGCCGTTTCAAGCATTTGCGATGGCTCCAAACCATGGCGGCTGAACCGCCACCAGCGCGGATCCACCTTGGTGACGAGGTGATACACAAACACCATGTCGGACGGTTCGAGTAGCCGCCAGCTGGCGTCGGCCGGGGGCCGGGCGGGAACGCCAGTCATGACGGAACGGCGTTCAGCGTCGCATTGCTGCTGATTGTGTCGAGCTCGCTCCACGTCAGGTTGTCGGCGGACCACAATGTCTCGAACGCCGCGTCGGCCACATCGGTAAAACCGTGGCGGTTGCGGAAGTTGTACAGCCAGCGCTGCTTGTTGATGCGCAGTCCCATCCGGGTCAGGCGACCCGCGCAATACGTTTCCCAAGCAGCCATCTGCGGCAGGCTCATGTCGTCGTCGAGCGGCGTCTCCGCAAACCCGCCGTGCAGCCGATCGCTGACCCGCAACAGAATGCGTCCGAGGTTGATGTTGGTTGCGACCTCGCTCTGCTGACGCGGCTGCTTCGCGTTCTCGAACGCACCACTCTCTACCGTGACCTCGATCGTGTCGCCGATCTCGGCGCGAATGCGGCCGAGTGGTGTCGTTTCGTCGACACGGATGCGCACGGGGCGATCGATGCCGAGTGATGCCACGTACGACTCGCCGATCTTTCGAATCAGCGCGCTGTCGAAGGCAACGAACCGGAACTCCTCTGGCTCGACCGTTACCGTCACGAACGGAACCGTCATTCGGCGGAGGCCATGGCAGCAGCGGAGAAGGCCTTGCGGGCTTCGAGCGCAGCCAACGACACGTCGGCGATCTCGTCGACTTCGTCGGTGGTGAAGCCGGCAAGTTCACGAAAGCGACGGGCGAGACCGATCGGCGAGTCGTCGGATTCCGACCTCGCGCCGCCAAACGAGAACAGGCGGTCGACGATGCTCTGAAACTCCAGCGCCTTCTTGCGCCGCTCGGGGTCGTTCTCGGTGACCTTGCGCAGCCAATCGCTGCCCATCTTCACGTGGGTCACTTCGTCGGCCAGCATCCAGTCTTCGCAGAACTCGAGGAACGGATCGCCGGCGACTTCGCCAAACTCTTTCATCGTCGTGAACACATCGATGGCCAGACCCTCGAGTGCGCGGTTCACGCCAGCCAACCGCATCACCGGGTCGTTACTACAAGCGGCCTCGAACAAGATGGTGTTCTCGGCGAATTGACCGATTTCGGCGCCCATCCATTCGCCGAGCTTGACGCTGATCTCGACGTGGCGCGATTCGTCCCACGCCTGGCGAGCCATGTCGAGTTTCAACGCGAACGGAACCGTGTCGGTTGATAGAGGGTCTTTGCTGTCAGGCAGTTCGAAGTCGTGGCACGTGCGCCCCGCACCCTCGAGCGCCTGGATTTCGCCGACGAAGATGCCATGCATCAGGTTGCGGGCGGCTTCCGACGCGTCGGGTCGGCTGGGTGTGAGTCGGTTGACCTTCGCACGCTTGCCGGCATTTGGGCCGACGAGTGCCGTGCGTGGATCCGCCTCGGCCTGGCGCATGTTGATCTGCGTGAACCGCGAGTCGCGGGCCAGATCCTCGACGGGGAAAAACTTACGCATTTACGCGCCTCCAATCGTTCCGGGGCCGGTGATCCCGCCCGCTTCCAACATGATCTTCTCAAGCCGCGCCTGGTGTGCGGCCGCTCTATCGACTTCTTCGGGTGTTTCGATGAGTGACTGCAGCAGCATTTCACCATCTCGCCAGTCGTCGAACTCGTCGCGTAAGGCGAAGTCGAGCGAACGAATGGTCGGGGCGTCGGTGATCTCGCTGGTGTTATTGCGATGGAATGTGTATGCCGCGATGAAGTGCGGAATGAACACCCGATAGACCCCGACTAACTTCTCGATGGTGTGCTCGGCGGCTTCTGGCTCGGCGAGTGCCGCTACGAACCGAACCATCGCGTCGTTGGCAGGTTGCGTCAAGCGATCCGGGTTCATCTCGCGCAGCTCGGGGAGGCGTTTGTGCCACAGCTCGGCGTGCCACGCATGGTGGTAGCAGTGTGTGCCGAGGCGCATCTTGACGTCGAGTTCCGGAACCGTGGCCACCCAGCCGCCCAGCGTCTCGAACAGTTTCATCTCTGCCCACTTGTAATTGCCGACGCGTCGGGCGCTTTCCTCGACGTCGAACAGGCCGGGCAGCTGTCGCCGATCCCACGGTGCGAAGGGTTCTCTCGGTTTGTAAGGATCGGCCACGGGTCGACAGTACCAAGGGGCCACCGCCCACCGACGATTGGGAGCGCTAGTGCACCCTCTGCCGCCAGGCCACGGCCTGCTCGCCCATCGGTGTCGCAGGCGGCGCCCCGATGAGGTATTCGTGCATCATCGCTCGCCACGGCGCCTCGACTTCTAGCTTGCCGAGGATTGCGCTGATGCCCCACACGACACGATCGAGGATGACGAAGCTCGCTGGCATGTTCAGCCGTTCGATCACGTGCGCGTGCGGACCCTTGACATCGATGATGGTGGCCATCGCGTCCTTCACAAAGTCGCGTGTGAACTGAAAGCGTTCGGTGAGATATGGCCTGTACGGCGTGCTGACATACTCGTAGACGGTCTCGGCCGCCAATCCGTGGTTCGGACGCAGGAAGCCCAACGACTCCATCGCAGCCAGCAACCGTTCGGGATCGCGATGCAACACGATTGCTTCCAGGCTTGGCTGCAGGTGTTCCCACTCGTCGAGGGTCCAGCGTTTGACCAAGCCAAAGTCGAGGAACGTGACGTCGCCATCGCTGCTGAACCTGTAGTTCCCCGGATGCGGGTCGCCGTTGAAGGCGCGCAGGTCGTTAACCGCGTATTGCGCGAATCGCCAGATCGACTCACCGGCGCGCTGTTTCGCTGCGGGCGTCGCGGTCGCGAGAAAGTCGCCGAACGACAAGCCGTCGATCCACTCGGTGGTGAGCACACGCTCGGTGCTCGTAGTGGCGTCGACTGCTGGGATGCGAACGAAGGGATGCCCCGCGAAATGCTCTGCGAACTCGCGCTGGTTGGTCGCTTCAAGTCGATAATCCAGCTCTTCGAGCATTCGCGTCCGCAACTCGTTCACGAGTCCCTTTGTGTCCAGCCCCTTCAACGCGAACGCCCCCATCAGTCGATACAGGCCCTCGGTGTTGTTGAGGTCGGTTTCGATCGCTTTGCCGACACCCGGGTATTGCACCTTGACCGCGACATCGCGTCCATCGCGCGTGACCGCTCGATGGACCTGCCCAACGCTCGCGGCCGCCACCGGTGTTCTGTTCCAGTCGAGGAACGCCTTCTGTGGCGGCGAGCCAAGCTCGGCAGTGACGACGGCCTCTGCTGCTTCGGGCGCCATCGGGGGTGCATCGGACTGCAACATGGCGAGTGCCTGCTGCGCCTCCGGCGGCAGCGCTTCCATGATGAAGCCGAGCAGCTGCCCGAACTTCATCATCGCACCCTTCATGTTGCCGAGCTCACGCGCGACATCTTCTGCGGTACGGATGGTGAACCTGTCGTCGAGAGTTGCGCGGCGGTGGCCGCGCGTGAACAGCCGCCGCGCTCGATGCAGCACAAAGCGTGCACCGTTGCGGGCCATCAATCGCCACACGCGAGCCGTGCGGCGCACGCGTAGCAGGCGGTCACTCACCCGGTCGTGCGCGTTTGCAGGCGCCGGGCCGTTGGTTGTTCGTCCAACAGATCGACCGGCAACTCGGCACCCGTGACCTCGTCGGTCCAGTAGGTGCCGGCATCGAGCCGAGTCAACGCCATCTCTACATCGGCGAGGTCGCGTTCGATGGCATCAAGATCGAGCGATTCCGACTCGGCTGCATCTTGCTGGGTGTCCATGGCCAACAAGCTACCCGTCGACTGACATCGCCGATCAGCGCGGCGGTAACGTGGCGGAATGGCTCACCAGTTCCCCGCACTTGATGGCTCCGCGCCCACGGTTCAACAGTTCGACCAGGCGCCCGAATTCGGTATCGACGCATCGAAGCGATACACCGCGACTGTCGAGGTGGTCGAGGGCGACGAGCCGATGGGCACCTTGGTCATCGCGCTCGATGCCGTCAACGCGCCCAACACGGTCAACAACTTCGTTTTCCTCGCGGGCTACCACTACTACGACGGCATCATCTTTCATCGCATCATCAACGGCTTCATGTGCCAGGGTGGCGACCCCACCGGCACCGGTCGTGGTGGCCCCGGCTACAAGTTCAAAGACGAACCGGTGAAGCAGCGCTACCAAATCGGATCGATGGCGATGGCCAATGCTGGCCCCAATACCAACGGCAGTCAGTTCTTCTTGATCAGCGGACCGAACGGCGTCGGCTTGCCGCCGCAGTACAACCACTTCGGTCAGGTTGTGAAGGGACTTGAACTTGTCGACGCGATGCAGAAGGTCGCCACCGACGGCAGCGACCGCCCGCGCACGCCTGTGGTGATCAAGTCGATCACCATCGCCGTGAGCGACTGACTTCGATGCAGCGACTGTCGCTGTCGCAGGCGCGTCGTATAGCGCTCGGTGCGCAGGGTTTCGGTGAAGCACGTCCCACCGGTCGCGTTGACCGTCGGCACTTTCGCCGAGCTCTCGACCGCATGGGTCTGATTCAGATCGACTCGGTGAACGTGCTGGTGCGCAGCCAGGAGTTACCCCTTTTCGCGCGTCTTGGTCCGCATCCGCGCACGCTGATTGCACAAGCCACCGCTGCCGGTGAGCTGTTCGAGTATTGGGTGCACGAGGCCAGTCATGTGCCGGCTGAAACGCACCATCTCTTCCGCTGGAAGATGGCGCGACACCACAAGGGGGAGCGCTATTGGGACGTCGAGAAGCGTCGCCCGGGCTTCATCGACGATGTGAAGCGTCGCATCGAGACCGACGGTCCCATCGCGAGCGGCGATCTTGGCGAACGCGTTGGCAAGAAGGGTCAGTGGTGGGATTGGGACGACGGAAAGGTTGCGCTGGAGTATCTCTTTTGGAGCGGCGAAGTGACGGCAACTCGGCGCGCCGCCGATTTCGCTCGTATCTACGACCTCACTGAACGAATTGTGCCCGCCCACGTTCTCGCCCGGCCAACACCGACCGAGAACGATGCTCGCAAGCAACTGCTGATGCTCGCGGCGCAGCACCATGGTGTCGCGACGTTCACCGACCTCACCGACTATCACCGTCAGAAGAACGCGCCGTGCAAGCCACTGATCGACGAACTTGTCGAGGACGGTGCATTACAAGTGGTTCAGGTTGAAGGCTGGACGAAGCCCGCCTATCTGCATCCAGAGGCGAAGCTCCCTCGTCGCATTAGTGCGTGCGCGTTCTTGAGCCCGTTCGATCCTGTGTGCTGGAACCGCGAGCGCGCCGAGCGTCTCTTCGGGTTTCACTATCGCATCGAGATCTACACCCCGGCGCCGAAGCGCATCTACGGGTACTACGTGCTGCCGATTCTGTGGGGCGATTCGTTGGTCGGCCGTCTCGACTTGAAGGCGGACCGCGCCAATCGCACCCTGCTGGTACAGGGTGCATTCGCGGAACCTGGTGTGCCGACACAAGAGATGGCCCCCGACATAGTGCGCGAGTTGCGCGCGATGGCAGGGTGGCTCAATCTTGACGGCGTGAGTTTTGGCGAGCGCGGCGATCTGGCCTCCACGCTGCGGAGCGCGGCAGGTCATTACGCTGCGGTGTGATGCCCGAGCAACCTGTCTTTACAAGCGGGGCGGCTAACGACGGCTCAACGCCGGGTGGGCGCCGCATGCCACGTTGGGTGTGGAAGGCGATCGCGGTTTTTTGGTTGGGCTACCTCGTGGCCGTGCGCGTCGATTCGCTGGTCGACCGTTTGTACGGGTTGTTCGTGTTGTTGCTCGTGGCGTTGTTTCTCTCGCTGGCCATCGAGCCGGGGGTCAATCGGCTGGAGCGTCGCGGATGGAGGCGTGGCTCGGCAACCGCCGTGATTCTGGTCGGTGTTGTCGTTGCCTTCTTGGTTTTCGTCGTTGCGATCAGTGCACTCGTGGGTCAACAGATCGCCGAACTGCTCATCAACTCCGAGAAGTACGTCAATCGCACCGTCAACTTCATCAACGAAACGTTTGGTGCACACATCAATGCTCAGCAGGTGATCGAGGAGATCAACCGCGAAGACGGCGCTGTGCAGCGCTTCATTCGCAGCCAGTCCGGCAAGGTCGTCGACCTGTCGGTGACGGCGCTCGGGCTATTGCTGCAAGGCCTGTCGGTGATGTTGTTCACCTTCTACCTCGTGGCCGACGGCCCGAAGCTGCGACGCGTGATTTGCAGCAGGTTGAGCGAGGAACGCCAACGTTCGGTGCTGAGTACCTGGGAACTGGCAATCGAAAAGACAGGTGGGTACCTGTACTCGCGTGCGTTGCTTGCAGGTATTAGCGGGCTCTTTCACTGGGTCGTACTGCAGGCCCTCGGCACCAAGGCACCAGTCGCGATGGCGTTGTGGGTCGGCGTCATCAGCCAGTTCCTGCCCGTTATCGGTACCTACCTCGCTGGCGCTTTGCCCGTCCTGATCACGTTCGTCGATTCCCCGCCGCGAGCACTCGCGGTGCTTCTGTTCGTTGTCGTGTATCAGCAGCTAGAGAACTATTTGTTCTTACCGCGCATCACCTCGCGCACGATGAACCTTCATCCGGCGGTGGCATTCGGCTCGGCCATTGGAGGTGCGGCAGTCCTAGGCGCGGTCGGCGCGATATTGGCGATTCCTGCCGCGGCGATGATCCAAGCCTTGATCAGCCAAACCGGCGAACGTCACGAAGTGGTGAAGAGTGATCTGACCGAACTACGTCAGCGACTTCGCCGACGCCAACGTCGATTGTTACGTAGAAATCGAACTGCAGAGCGCGATGGTCTCGGCTAACGCTTTCGCGCCGGTGGCGATTACCGACCGCAACGGCTTCGACGAATCAATTCACTTTGGTGCAGTCGTTGGGCTTGGGCCTTCGGGAGCGATCGAGTACTCGATCGGCGATCCAACTACCCATATTTATCCGCGCAGTTCAAACAAGCCGATGCAAGCCGTCGCAATGCTGCGGGCGGGCTTGGGGTTGCCGCCGGAACTGTTGGCGGTCGCGTGCGCCAGCCACGACGGCACCAAGATGCATCTCGACGCCGTGTTGCGCATTCTTGATGGTTGCGGGCTGAATACCGACGCGTTGGCGAATACGCCGGCGCTGCCAATCGATGCCGACGCCGAATTGGAAGTGTTGTGCGCAGGCGCCGAACCCTCAGCCCTGATGATGAATTGCAGCGGCAAACACTCGGGGATGCTCGCCACATGCGTGCACAATGGGTGGGCTCACGATCCCAGCTATCTGCACGTCGATCACCCGTTGCAATCCGCGATCACAGCGACTATCGACGAGTTGTGTGAGGAACCGCACGCCCACATCGGCGTCGATGGTTGCGGTGCGCCGGCGCATGCGATGTCGCTCGTCGGACTTGCACGCGCTTTTCGCTCGATTGCCAATGGATCCGCAGGAACACCGGGCGCGCAGGTGTATGCAGCGATGACGGGGTATCCGCAGATGGTCGGTGGCCGCCTGCGCGATGTCACAGTGTTAATGCAGCACGTGCCGATGCTGATGGCCAAGGATGGGGCGGACGGAGTGTTCGCGGCTGCACTCCCAGATGGCCGCGCCATTGCGCTGAAGATTGCCGACGGCGGCGACCGTGCTCGCCCGCCGGTGATGATCGCGGCGCTGCGCGCGCTCGGTGTCGACGTCTCTGCCGTTGAGGGCCTCGTGCAAGAATCAATCATGGGTCACGGTCGTCAGGTCGGCGTGGTTCGGGCGGTCGTGGGGGACGCAACGTGAGCATCCCGTACGTCACGCTCGACGACCCGCGCCATGGCGAAGCGGTGCAGGTCGCTCCGATCATTCGGCGCGTCATCGCGCGCAATCCATCCAAGTTCACCTATCACGGCACCGGCACGTACATCGTCGGCAGCAGCGAACCAGGTGGCGACGTGGCGGTCATCGACCCCGGCCCGATCAGCGATTCGCATCGCGATGCGCTGACAGCTGCGCTTGCCGGCTCGCGAGTAGCGGCGATCCTGGTAACGCACTGCCACAGTGATCATTCGCCGCTAGCGGCCTGGCTCAAGGAAACTACCGGTGCGCCAACAGTCGCCTTTGGCCCGCACGCGCTGAGCCATGGTTGGGTTGAAGACGACACGCCCGAAGAACTCGATGACGAAGAGAAACAGGCTGCGGCGACCGCCGAAGCTGCGGGCGAAGCCAAGGTCGAGGAGTCGCTCGACCTCGATTTCGATCCGGACATTCGCGTTGGTGACGGCGCGATCGCGGCGAGCGGAGATGGCTGGACACTTCGTGCGATTCACACACCAGGGCACACGAGCAACCACATGTGTTATTGGCTCGAAGAGCAACGCGCGCTCTTCACCGGCGATCACATCATGGGGTGGAGCACCACTGTCATCACGCCGCCCGATGGTGACATGCGCGATTACTTCGCCTCGCTGCAGCGTGTGAAGGATCTCGACCCTGCGGTGTTATGGCCGACGCATGGCGCGCCGGTCACCGATGCCCGGCCGTTCATTGAAGCCTTCGTGCAGCACCGCCTGGATCGCGAAGCCGGCGTACTCCGCGCCGTGCGCGAAGGCATCACAAAGATCCCCGACATGGTGGAACTGCTCTATGTCGGGGTCAGCGAAAAGCTGTACAAAGCCGCGGGACGCAGCGTGCTTGCACACCTCATCAAACTCGTCGACGACGGTTTGGTTGTGTGCGACGGCGCTCAGCCGGGTGTCACGACGCCTTACCTACCGGCGCAAGATTGAGTTCGCGAGCCCGACGTATTCCTCGGCCAAGCGTTCCGGGTTAAATATCGTGATCGCGCGCTGTTGCCCTGCCGCCGCCAGCCGTACGTAGTCGTTCTCGTTGAGGTGATATGCCTGTTCCAGCGCGCGAACGCAATCCGATAGATCGTTCGGTGTGAAGGTGAGGCCGGTGTGTCCGTTGATGACCAATTCGCCGGTGCCGGCGCTTTGTGGAACAACCACGGGTAAGCCGCACAGCGAAGCTTCAACAACCACTCGCCCAAAGCTCTCGATTCCGCTGAGGTGCACTAGGCAATCGTTGGCTAGATACACCGAACGAATGTCGTTCACGAAACCCAGGAACTCGACATTCTCGCCAACCTGCAGCTGCTCGCTGATTTTGTGTAGGCGAGCTTGGTCTTCACCATCGCCAGCGATCTGCAGTTGCGCGTCTGGGTAGCGCGCACACAAGCGTGCGAAGGCTTCGATGCCAAAGTCGATGGCCTTCCAGTCGATGAGGCGGGCGACGATCAGGAAGCGACGGACGGGCCGCGGCGCGATCTCGGGTATCTCGCCTGGCATCCGCAGGCCGTTGTAGATGTGAACGATTCCCCGACGTTGTTCGGCGAAGCCGGCAATTCCGCGCGCGCCGAACTTGCTGACTCCGACGAGTGCAGCGGCATTACCCAACGCACCCCAGTCCAACTGTTTCCCGCTCCGATACTCGAGTTCCGACGACTCTGGCGACGGCAGGGTGCGAAAGGCTTCGTCGACCATTGGGGTCTGGCGGAAGATCACCGCGCTCGGCACTCCACATTTCTCGGCCAACTGCAGGTCGATCGCATATGTGCGGTGATTGGAGAAGAGAACGGCCGACCGCGCGGCGTCGGAGAGGGCGGTGGTGAGGCACCGACGGTACTCGTCGGCGGTGTGGCAATGGACGACGCTGACCTCACTACGTTCGTCGTTGGTGAGATCGAAGACATCGCCGTAGTGCCAAATGATGAGGATGACATCGATCTGATATCGACGTCGGATGGTGCGACACAGTTCGAAGCTCGACTTCTCGGCGCCACCGGCCGCCGTTGCCAGCCATGTGACGATGATGGATTGAACGGCCGTCATGTGCGCGCCAGTGCCTCACTGCCGGTGATCGATGCGCCAACAATGTAAGTACGAGCCTGCGCCTCAATGCGTGCCATGGCATCAAACGCGTCATCGATGTTGGACGCTAGAACGGTGAGTCCGTGTCGATAGGAGGTGTACGCGAGCCCGTAACCGGCCAACTCTTCACCCCGATGGCCAAGCTTCGCCTTGAGTTGCGGGAGCAGGTGCTGACTGACGGCCACTACCTCGGGGCGATACGGCATCGCCGCAGGAACCTTGACGGGATAGGGGTTGCGCAGGTAGTCCTCTTTGATGTTCTGGTCGTCTGCTCGCAAGCAGGGGACCTCAGACACAGAAAGGTCCGGCTGTCGGAGCGCCATCGTGCGGTCGAGTGACGCGAAGGCGAGGCTGAACTCGGCGTGGCTGTGCAACACGGCGCCGCACGACGGGAACATTCTGAATAATTCGAGGATCATCAACATGCTGGCGGGCCCTACGTGCTCATGCTTTTCGACGACGTTGCCTTCGTTGTCGCACACGATGAAGTCGTCCAATCCGAGGCGCCATCTGCGGAATCCGGCGCCGAATGTTGACGTCAATAGGTGATCCGGACTGACCCGCAGCGCCAGCATTCCGCCTGTGCATTCAAGCAACTCATTCGCGATCAGGTCGGAGGTGACGCTGATCAGCTTCGTGCGTTGTTCGGTGTACAGCATCAATCGGCGCTCGTTAGTGCAGCGATTCGCGAGACTCGCGCTCGAGAATCGCGGAGCTGTAGATGTGCGTGCGTGCGCTCGCCTCGACTCTGGCGAGGTTGTTGAAGGCCTCATCGATGTTGCGCGCGAAGACGTAGATGCCGTGCTGATAGGTCGTGAACGCCAGGCCGTGGCGCTCCAGTTCCTGCTTGCGATGACCGAAGTGCTTCTCGATCTGCGGAACGCAGTTGCAGGTTGACGGCCACAATTTCGGGGCGGTGGTCCATCGCGTCGGGAACTTCGACCGGGTATGGGTTACGGAAGATTCATCTTTGATCTGCTGGTCCTCTGCCCGCAGGCACGGCACCTCTCCAAGCGTCTGCATCAGGTGCGCGGCGGGTGCGACAGGTAGATCGAGCGCGGCGAAGGCGAGGCTGTACTCGCTATGAGCATGCAGTACTGCGTTACAAAGCGGGAACTGGTTGAAGAGCTCGAGTGCGATCAGGAATCCGGCCGCGGCGCCGCGCTCGTGCCGCTCGATCACCTTGCCGGCGTTGTCGGTGACGACGAAGTCGTCCACCCCAGAGTGCCAGCGCCGGAAAGATTCGCCTGCGGCCGAAAAGAGCAAGTGATCTGCGTTGCAACGCACAGCGACCATCCCGCCGGTGCAATCGACTAGCCGGTATTTCACGAGATCGTCAATGATCCCGAGCAGGTACTTTCGTTCATCTGTGTACAGCACGTATCCAACCCTTCAGTCGTTGCCTGATTCGCCAGGTCATAGTCTGGCGCACTTCGACCAGCTCACGGCTAGCCGTGTTGAGCGCGGCCGCAGCCGCCCGATTGTCGAGCTCGACGAGGGAGTAGTCGTAGCGCAGCTGAAGCATTTCGGCGCGCGACACATCGAGGGCGTGTTGTACGGCCCCGCTGGCTTTCACCTTGTCCGAAACCTGTCGAAGGTACACCGCGACCGCCCGCGACTCTTCGGCCGCCGTTGATACGGAATGCTGCTGTTCGCTGACGACGTCGTTGTACAGATCGAGCATTCGATCGACCGTCGCGTCCAGCCCGGCGACGGCGCGGATGCGGCGCGAAGCCTCGGCGGCATCGTCGGCTGAGTAGCGCGCGATTTCGACCATCACCTGGTCGACGTTGAATGGCCTTCCGACGGTGGACATCGATCCGAAGTTGTAACTCCGCAGCTCGTCAACCTGTGCTGCGGTCACCATTGGCCCCAGGCCAAAGGCGTTGCACACAACGACAGCCACCCCGCTCGCGAGTGCCTCCAACGCAGAGCGACCGGAGGCAAAGACCAAGTCGTATTCCCGGAGAACTTCCCACGGCTGGGATATGGGGTTGCCAACGCCGAGCCCGAACACATCTAGTTGCAACCCCGCGCGATCGCAGGCGGCGCGGATGATGCGCAGGTACCCAGCCTCGGTCGCATGGTTGCTGAACACCAATGCGCGCGTCGGATGCGCTGGTAGCGCTGCGCGTGGTTGAAAGCGTTTTAGGTCAACGAAGTTCGGCAACCACTCGACTTGCTCGGGTGGAACACCGGATTCACAGGTCAGGCGGTTGTACGTCGGTTGGTTCATCGCCAAGTAGCGGCGAATGCGAGGAAAGCGAACTGGCATCTCTGCCCAGTGGCGCCATGAGTGGCAGAACAGGATCGCGGGCGTGTCCGGAAAGTGCATCAGTGCGGTCATCGCTTCTAGATGATGATGACCGTGAATGATGTCGGGGGTGATGGTCAACGAGTCGAGTTGATCGATGACCGGCACAGTGGCCGCACGCAATTCGTCGGCGACTTGACCAAGGACGTTGCTATAGGCAACGGGCTGATGTCCGCGCTCGAGCAGTGCGAGGGCTAGATCGTAGACGTACAGCTCAGTGCCGGCTCGCGGCCCGAGCGTGTTGTTGGTGATCAGGACTCGTAGTGGCCTCATGTCGCTTCCCGTCGTAACTTACTGTGCGTAAGCCGACAGCCAGCAACGCTTCGGTGACGGTTGCAACACGAGTCAGCGAGATTCCCTCGACACCGTTCGCCGAATTGGCGGGCACGATCGCCCGTGTGAAACCCATTCGTGCCGCCTCCGCCAACCGTCGCGGTGCATGCGCGACCTGGCGCAATTCGCCGCCGAGCCCGACTTCGCCGAACACCACAACGTCGGCAGGCAGTGGCCGGTCGACAAGCGCGCTGACCAGTGCGAGACACACCGCAAGATCGGCGCCCGGTTCGATCAGCCGTACACCACCAACTGCTGACGCGAACACCTCGTGCGACCCAAGGGCGAGGTCGCAGCGCCGTTCGAGCACTGCGAGCAGCAACGCCAAGCGACCGGCGTCGAGGCCCTGTGCGCTGCGGCGCGGCGGCACACCGCCGGTGCTCTTGTTGGTGAGTGCTTGCACTTCCACAAGCAGGGGTCGCTGGCCTTCGAGTGTCGGAGTGATTGCTGAGCCGGCTACACCCGCGCGACGATCGGTGAGAAAAAGCGTGCTTGCATCGGGCACACCGATCAGGCCGTCGCCGGTCATCTCGAACACGCCGAGTTCGTTCGTCGGCCCGAACCGATGTTTCGCTGCTCGCAAAAGTCGCAGGGCGTGGTGGCGATCGCCTTCGAAGCTGAGCACGGTGTCGACGACGTGTTCGAGCACACGAGGTCCGGCAAGCCCGCCGTCCTTGGTGACATGCCCGACCATGACAACAGGCAAGCCACGACGCTTGGCCTCGACCACCAGACGGTGTGCGCAACCACGAACCTGCACAACACTGCCCGGAGCAGATGGCAAGACAGGGTCGGCGATTGCTTGAATGCTGTCGACCACGACCAGTTCCGGCTGCACCGTTTCGATCGCCGCGAGAATGTGCGGCAGCGATGTTTCGGGTAGCAACCACAGATCGGGCTGCACGGCCGAGAGCCGCTCGGCGCGCAGTCGAACTTGCTGTGCGCTTTCTTCCGCGCTCACATAGAGCGTGCGTTGGGGCCACATGGCGAGCAACTGCAGCAGCAGCGTGCTCTTACCGAT
>Ga0163150_10005405_pt1 | contig 16335 bp, 19 predicted proteins | sample OliLakLV19P2IB_FD_148628 | JGI IMG/M metagenome (GOLD analysis project Ga0163150, IMG submission 148628) | Freshwater microbial mat bacterial communities from Lake Vanda, McMurdo Dry Valleys, Antarctica - Oligotrophic Lake LV.19.P2.IB | ecosystem: Environmental > Aquatic > Freshwater > Lake >...
CAGGCATGTGCGGCGGTTGATAGATATTGCGTGGAGGCTCTTGTTGGATTTTCCGGGACTGTGGCAGACAGGGTAATGTACCGGTCTCTTAAACCGGCCGATGTGGGTTCGAGTCCCACCCGTCCCTTGAACTTTTTTTAAAGCGGGTGGACCAGCGTCCATTTGGGCCTCATAAGCCTGAACTGTCGGGTGCAACTCCCGGACCCGCAATGAACAGGCTGGAGGCAGGAGGTTGGAGGCTGGAGGCATGAGGCAGTACGAGAACTGTTGTGTGCTTGTGATTCGTGACATTGTTCCGGACTTTTTCCTCCCGCCTCCTGCCTCCCGCCTCCCACCGTCCCTGGAGTGTGTCGGATTCGCACGCGACCCTGCGAAGGCCGAAGCCCAGGTTCAATTCCTGGCGGGGGCATTGTTGACCGGCGGGAATTTCACCAACACGATTTCGTGCCATTCACTCCAGCGGCTTTTTCAATTCAACAGGAAGTACGTTCCATGTGTCGGAATATGTGCTTTCGAGTGGCAGGCTTATGTAGTATTCGTCCTTCAGAAACAAAGGCATTACAGGGAGTGCTGCACCAATGGAAATCGGCTCGATGTAAGCGGTTTTAACCGGCGACGCCTGATACGATACGATCGTCAGCGGCCGGTCTTTCGGGATATCGAATCGCTGGCCAGTCACTTCGTTCCAGATCAAATCATGAATTCCATTGGGATCTCTCGGGCCTGGTGGAAAAGGGTCGGGGATCATCAGGTTGATCCCCTGGTAAAGCAAGTCGACGGATTTATCGACAAACGCCCGGATCGCGTGATTGGAATCCTTGTTGCCGGGTGAAACCAGTTCGATCACGGCGAGTACTTCGCCCAGTTCGTGCTGAATCCTGATCCGGTTGGCTTTGGCGGCGTAATGATCGGTCTCGGCCGTCATGACATAACTTGTGGCAGGTTTGGCTTCAGGACTTGTGACAGCAACGCTTCCCTTGCCACCGTTGAAAAGTACTTCCGGATCAGTCTTCCGTGTAACGACATCTGGCGCTGCCCCACCGACCACTTGCTCGGCCATTGCAAACAGGCCTTGAGGCAGCAGCCCCGAGTTCAGCTGGTTGGTGATGGACGAGAGCAAAAGTACATGAAAATTGTGAAATATTGCCGATCGGACGCGTGTTCAGTCATGCATGGGCATGTTCATACTTCCCATTTTGGTATGAATTCCAGGTCATCCGTCCGGCAATTTGCAGGATGCATGCAAAAAACGGCAATCACCAATCTCCAGTTGAAATTCAACCTGACGCCTGTGAGAATCGGGTGCTCTGGAACACTGGCGTTGATCTACGGACGGACGAATCATGGCAGGGATCGCGACAACCGAAAACGGATTTACGGAATTTGGGCCGTCGTTTCTGAATCGATGTGTTTTTGGTCCAACTGGTGGAATTGGTCTGGTCGGTGACCGGACCGGCTGTCGGCGATTGTTGCGCGAACAGTCCCCTGCCCTGCCCGGTGTTTATGGCTGGATCGATGCGGACCAGCGGCTGATCTATGTTGGAAAATCCAAGTCTGTGCGGCACCGGCTGCTGTCCTACTTTGCCCCAACACCGGCGGATCCGAAAATGGAACGGATACGCGATGCTGCGGTCCGGATTGTCTGGCAACCGACGGGGCACGATCTGTTGGCTCTGTTGCGTGAGCAGGAACTGATTCACCGTTGGCGGCCTGAATACAATTCCCAGGGACAACCACATCGGCGCCAACCCGCTTATATTGCCATCAGCGATTCGGCCGCTCCCCACGCTTTCCTGGCCCGTCGATTGTCTGTTCGCTGTCTGCGGGCCTTTGGTCCAATCACCGGGACCAGCCAGCTGGCGGAATCAGTTGTTGCACTGAATCACGTTTTTCAGCTGCGGGATTGCGCCGACAAAACCGGGTTTGTATTTGGCGACCAGCTGCAACTTTTTGCGGACGAAACGGTTCGAGCGCAATGTTTGCGACACGAGTTGGGAAGCTGCCCGGCACCGTGTGCATCGTACTGCACCCGCCAGGATTACCAGCATCGGGTGGAGCGGGCCATGCGATTCCTGGAGGGTAACGACCCGCAGACTGTTGCCCAACTGGAAAACCGGATGATCGGGGCGGCATCGCAATTGCAATTCGAACGGGCGGCCATTTATTGCAACCAGTGGGACTCACTGAAGCGGCTGGCGGGGCAGCTTGGCCGCGTTCGAAATGCGGAGCGAAAAATTCATGGCGTCATGCCCGTCCGGTTTTCGCCCCGGAGAAAAGTTTGCCTGGTGTTTTCCTGCGGTGCGTTTGTCAACGCTTTTCCGGTCCCGCAGTCAGAGGCCAAACGAATGGCGCTTTCCAGCAAGCTGAGCGGGATGGGGGAAACACCGGTTCTCGATGGCGACGACATCCTGTCGGTGAATTTGCGATTGATCGTGGGAACGTGGTTTCGAAAGAATCGCGAGTTGCTGTCCGGGATTGTTCCGCACCAGGTTGCAGCCAGTGAGCTGGTAACGGATATCGCGTCGCAGCGGCGGAGTGCGTAAGGATGCGGCCAGCACGTTCACGGAGTGAACGGTTACGTAGCTTGTCACTCCGTGAAAATGCTTGCTTCAGCATTTCGGCTCAGCCCAGTCTCGCGAAAATGCACTTGAGGTATCGCGTTTCCGGCATGGCGGGGTGGACCGGATGATCGGCGGACTGGGAACCGGTTTCCAGAATCTGGGCGTGGCGTCCGCCGTCTTTGAAAGCTGCGTGATTGATAATCGTGATCAATTCCTCTTCAGGCAAATGATGCGAACAGGAACAGGAGACCAGAATCCCGCCGGGAGCTACGACGCGGGCGGCCAGCCGGTTCAGCTGGAAATAGGATTGCAGGCCTGCCTCCACGTCTTTCCGGCGTTTGATCAATGCCGGCGGGTCGATGATGACAATGTCGAAAACCCTTTTGTCGGCGCCCCAGCCCTTCAGTGTTTCCAATGAATCGGCGCAGACCGCATCAACCTCGACCTGGTTTGCCGCAGCGTTTGCCTGGACCATTTCGATGGCGGACCGCGAGCTGTCCACGCAGCATACGTTGGCCGCCCCCTGTTTGGCGGCGTGAATTCCCCACGCACCGGCATAAGAATACAAATCGGCAACGGAGCAACCTGCGGCATACCGGACCAGTCGCTGGCGGTTGTCACGCTGGTCGTAGAACCATCCGGTTTTCTGTCCGCCCTTTGCCGGAAAAGTGAACGTCAATCCGTCTTCGATGGCTGTCAGGGACCCGGGAACATCGCCAATCGTTTCGGTTGGCCCTTCGGGCAAACCTTCGAGGCGGCGGAAATCCAGGTCGTTGTGTACGACAATTCCGCGTACGGAATCCGTTTCAAGCAGTAACTCCAGCAAACTGCTTCGCATCGCTTCCATGCCGGCCGTCGTAATTTGCACGGACAAAACTTCACCAAACCGGTCAATCACCAGCCCCGGCAACTGGTCGGAGTCGCCATAAATCCAGCGGTAATGGGGAGTCGGAAAGATGCGGTCCCGGAGTCGCCGGGCATAATCCAGTCGTTCCGCCAGCATTTGCCGGCTAAAGTGTTCGATCGATCGCCGGTCGATCACCCGGGCTGCGATCAACGTTCCCGGGTTGTACCAGGCCGATGCCAGAAAGCGGTTTTGATTGTCGCAAAGGTGAATCAGCTCACCGCCGGATGGTGGGTTCTCGCGTAAGCTTGCCGGATCAATCTCGTTGCTGAAGACCCAGTCGTGCCCGGCCAACAAACGGCGCTGGCGATTTTTCAGTAACCTGACTTGCAGGGGAGCCGATGTTGCAGGCGTCGCAGAGGGAGGAGGCATGATGTTCCGGAACAGGCGAATTGGGGAGAATCAAGCCAATATTGTGACCCCGACAGCGAACCTGGGCAACGAGTGACGATCGACAGGTACGATGAGGAAGCGTTTGGGTGTGATCCACCCTGGTTTCAATCCTTGTGACAAGAAGGAGGATGGAATGGGAATGTCCGAGTTGGCAATTCTTTTGGCAGTTGGCCTGAGTGGGATTGCCCTGGTCTTGGTGATTGCGGTGGCGGTCATGTTTGGTCTCAGAAGCCGTCCACCAAAATAAGCAATTTTCCGGAAACAGAAGTTTCGTTGCATGCGGCAGCCATGACGCTGTCGATTTTCTGGCTTGGAGAGAAAAGAAAATGGGGACCGAAATGAATAGGGGATCAGACCCGTTGAATGGCAATCCGAATACCTGGGCCATGATCCTGCACCTGTCAATGCTGTTGGGTCTGGCGGCCCCGGTCGTGGGTTTTGTTGCCCCAATCGTGATCTGGCAGGTCAAGAAAAACAGCATGCCGGAAATCGATGCTCACGGTTGTGCTGCGGCGAACTGGATGATCAGTGTGCTGATCTATGCGGCAATCTGCTTTGTGCTTTCGTTTGTATTGATCGGCATTCCGATGGCGATCGTTCTTGGGATTTTGGCCATCGTCTTTCCGATCATCGCCGGGGTCAAGGCGAGTGACGGAATCGTTTGGAATTATCCGTTGAGTTTCCGGATATTTTAGAACCCGGCCAGCCGGGTTTTCCGGAGTTTCAGTCGAATCGAACTATTGCCGTGCCGGTGCGGCAGTCTCACCTTCGTATTCTGGCGGCAGCAGGGTTGACTGTTCGAGGACTTCCAGTGCCAGCTGGTGATAATCTTCGGCGCCGTGGCAGGAGGGTGCGTATTGGAAGATTGACTGGCCATGGCTGGGGGCTTCGGCCAGGCGAATGTTGCGGCGGATCCGCGATTCGAAAATAACGGCGTCGGACCAGAGCCCGTTCTTCCGGCGCTCGGCGGCAAAGAACTGTTCCACATCCGAAACGACTTCGCCGGCCAGCCGCGTTCCCGTTTCAACCATACAGAACATGATTCCGGACAAAGTCAGGACCGGATTCAGTCGCCTTGCTACCAGTTCAATCGTGGTCAGCAGTTTGCTCAGTCCGTGAAGTGCGAGGAAGTGTGGCTGCATGGGCAGGAATACTTCACCGCACGTTGTCAGTGCATTGAGCGTCAGGACGCCGAGCGATGGTGGACAATCGATGATCAAAAAATCGAATTCCAGTTCATCGCGCGTCACCAGTTCGCGCAGGATGATCTCACGACCTACTTCACCGGACAATTCCAGTTCGGCGGCGGCCAGGTCGATATGCGACGGGACAATCCACAGATTGTCGTCGATTTGCGTCCGGACTTCAGCCAGTGATTTTCGGCCGGTCAGGCAGTCATAAACCGACGGAGAATCCGCTTCGAGGGTCATTCCGAAATGGAGCGAGGCATGGGCCTGGGGGTCGAGATCGACCAGACATACCCGCTGGCCGGATTCAGCCAGTGCAGCGCTCAGGTTGACGGCGGTGGTCGTCTTTCCGACGCCACCCTTCTGGTTGATGATTGCAATTCTTCGCATGGCAGACTGCCTTTTCTCAAAATTCTTGCTAAATCAACCCGAACAGCAAAGCCGGATTTTTGACTCAGTATAGAAAAATTGAGGTGGTGGAATCCATACGGAAATGTCGTTTATTTGATGCAGTCAGACGGGAATTGGGCATCGACGGACGAAAACATCCACCGCACAGTCTACGATCACCCCTCCAAAAAACCCAAAAGAAGCTGGGGCAAGCGATCGACTGCCTGCAAAACAACGCATTCGGACCTTGAATCGGATCATTCCAATTGGAGCCACGAATTCGCCCATTCAGCTAGTCGTTGCCAAACAAACTCCAGCCATTGCTCAAAAGGGCCGGGAAGACGTATCCAGTCGCGGGCCTTCGCCATTGCACTGGTTCGAATAGCCAAGGTCGCGGAATTCAGGGGCGATAATTCCGTGGCATTGCCCCAATTAAAAAAAACAGGGTATTCTCCCAATACCTCGTCTGGATCGACTTGCATGTTTACGCCCGCATTCCATTTGTAAAACTGTTGAATCCGCAAATCCGGCAATCTGCCTGATCCCACCTCGTCACAAAGTTGTTGTACTCTTTGGTTGAGCTCCTTAAGAGGCACCCCCTTTTTGTTCAGCGCAACGGCGTAAAAGTTAATCACCATCAGTTCATCCGGAGATGCACATTCCATGAACTCACGGCTTTTGCCCTGATTCGCCTTTAACCAATCTGCCCACTGTTGCAGTCCCTGGTCAAGCTGATCGTCGCCGCAAAACTCCAGGCATAAAAAAAGTGTGGCTGCCAGTCCGTGCTTTGCGTCGCTGGGGGAGCGACCACCACCCCCTTCCATTACTTTGCCCCATTTCGTCGTAAATCGCTCGAATTTGTCCTCGTATATCTGTAATATTCGCCTGGATGCTTCGTCGCGAGGCATTGCAGCCAGGAGTTCATATAACTTGGCAACCCGCAGATCTTCCAGCACAGCGCGAAATGGTACCGACCGTCCACCCGTCAAGCTTGGCTGCATTGCGCTCCAATAAACGATAAGCGAGTTTTCACCGTCGGGCAGACTGATGGCCTCAACCAACTGGTCAAAATCACGCCCGGCCGTCGATTCAATAAACCGGCGATCACGGTCGCTTAAAACCTGTTTCTGGTTGAAAAATGACGGTTGACTATTTTCATTCGATTGAGCGTTGACGCTTGAGCCGTCGCTAAAAACAAGAAACGACACGCCAACCAAAACGATTGGCAAATTCAACAGGGAATTCATGGTTCCTCTCCTTTGGAATTAGTCATTTGACAGACTGCCAAGTCAATTGCCGTTTTGTTTGAGCAACTGAAAATTCATATTTAAATGCCACTTTTTGGCCCGTTTCAAATCGACACTGTCCGGGCACACTGCAACTTGGGAGTACGTTCCACTCTCGGCATATTGTTCTTTTGAGACGATCAATGCCTGAACCAAAGCGGTCTGAGCCATCGGCGGCCCGCCCCCACCATGACCAGTTGTCGGTAATTCAGGATCGGGTGGTATTGGCGGGTCCGGCGGTGGGACCCAGGGCGAGCGCATTGTTTAGGCAATCTGCGCTTCAAAAAAAGGGTTTTGGGCAAACGCTTGCATTCGAATTTCACCTTGATCCCATGTTAACCAACCTGTATGCGTCAGTTGATTTGCGATACCGAAATCCAATTCATGCTGCAATACAGGTTCGCCGCAAGAAAATCGAAATTTTTGTTTCCCATGTTTCCCAATCAACGCAAACACAGTGCGCTCGCCCTGACCGGACCCTGCGACCAATTCCTGTTCTTGCGTCCAGGCAGGATCCATCTCCACTACCCCATAGGCATAGCGCATCCCGTGACAATTTTCCTTGGTGCTTTCTGCAACTTCGTACCGCCGCGCGATGCCCCATCCAATGTCGTCGCCAATATCAGGTCGTTTCAAATCGATTTTAACGACAACGTGGGTCCCAACACCGTCGATTTCTTTGAAGCAACTAACCGCCAAGTATTCACCGTAGACGCTGTTCTGACCGTAAACGCCATTTCCCAACGTAAACGCAAAAATCAAGCTCAAGCAGAAATTCATCAGCTTAACCAACATCGCATCCCCCTTTTCGCGAGGTATCCATTCAGCCTGCCGATGTGGTCAAAGTCAAGACGACCATATATTCAACAAGCGAAACAAGCATGCCCAAGAATACCGGAGCGCCTCGCATTTTCAAGCAGAATTATTAAAATTCCTTCCTTCCTTCCTTCCTTCCTTCCCTTGGCAGAATTTTCGAGGAAAACACCAGTTTTTTGGATGTTTTCCGAACCGAAAAAAATTCGAGGCCAACAAGGTATTTCCCTTTGGTGGCCTGCAAAGATGGTTTTCAAAAAGGCAGAAACGCGGCCGTCTGAACCGGAGGATTCTGATGAGTAGACACCGGGGGAAAATGGAATGCGGCTGGACAAATTGTTGGCCATACGGCGAAGCAAATCCGGGTGCGAAGTACAAGAAATAACGGTGCTGCAAGCCAGAATTTGGGACGGTTGTGGTGGCGTTACGCCTTTTCATAACCGCCAATTTGGGCTATATTCCCCGATTCAGTTTACTGAACGGCCGATACCATGGGGTTCGGCGGCAGTGGCCAAATTCGATTGGCCATGGTTTAACCGGTTTTCAAAAGTGATCTTCGCCAATTCGGCGAACAACAGGAGTTACAACGCCGATGGCCCGAGTATGCGAAGTTTGTTCAAAACGGGTTCAAAAGGGTAACCGGATTGAAACTCGCGGCAAGGCGAAATATCTGGGCGGGGTTGGTACCAAGATTACCGGCTGCACCCGTCGTTCTTTCCATCCCAACCTGCAAAACGTCAAGATTTCGTTGCTGAACGGAACGGTTCGGCACGCCAAGGTCTGTACCCAGTGTTTGCGCAGCGGCACGGTCCGCAAGGCCGTAAAACAGAAGCCGTTTCATCTGCCGGTTGGTACGAAAAAGTAACGGGCTTCTTTTGCCTCGCAGCGGTGAGCATTCGCGATGGCGGAACCTTCCATAGACCTGAAGTCACTCTGCAATTTGGCCAGGTTGCCGCCGCCCGACTCCATGGGCGAAGAACAGGAATTGCGGTCGGGACTTCAGCAGATTCTTGTCTTTTTCCGAATGGTCGATGCGATCGATACGGAAAACGTTGAACCGCTGGTCCAACCCTTTCAGCCTGGAGCCGGGACGGAGCGCGACGACATCCATGTTCAGGGCCTGGCCAGGGCCGATGCTTTGGCCAATGCACCCGATTCGGACGGCCACCATTTTCTGGTGCCGCAGGTTCTGAAATGAGCCCTGACCCAACGATTCGATCGGTTCAGGAACTGGCCGGACAAATCAGGGCTGGCCAGGTCAGTGCGACAGAAACCGTTCAGGCATGTCTGAAACGAATCAGTCAGGTCGATCCGGAACTCGGCGCATTCCTGCATGTTGACCCGCAGGGAGCTCTCGAAACAGCCGGCAAGATCGATGAGGAATTGAAATCTGGGCGGTCACCCGGTCCGTTGGCCGGAGTTCCAGTCGCGCTGAAGGACAATATCTCCACGAGCGGTATTCCAACTACCTGCGCATCGCGGATTCTGGAAGGCTATGTTCCTCCGTTTGACGCTACTGTTGTCCGCCGGTTGAAGGAGGCGGGAGCAGTCATTTTGGGAAAAACCAACCTGGATGAGTTTGCGATGGGGAACTCAACCCGGTCGTCGGCATTTCGGGTGACCAAAAATCCCTGGAACACCAGCCGGATTCCCGGTGGGTCCAGCGGTGGATCGGCTGTAGCGGTCAGTGCTGGGATGGTTCCGGTTGCGTTGGGGTCGGACACGGGCGGGTCGGTTCGGCAGCCGGCTGCACTTTGCGGAGTGTCGGGCATCAAGCCGACCTGGGGAGCGGTCAGCCGGTACGGGCTGGTCGCCTACTCGAGCAGCCTGGACCAGATCGGCTGTTTGGGGACATCAGCGATGGACCTGGCGTTGGTTCTGTCGGTGATTTCCGGCCCGGATCCGCTCGATGCGACGTCAGGGGTCGGCGGTTCGAGTGACCTTTTGAATTCCCTGGCCGCTGTCGATGTGAAAAAGTTGCGGGTTGGCTGGGTTCCGGAACTGCTGGAATCTGCAGTGGAACCCGGAATTGCCTCGTTACTCAGGAGTGCAGTCGAACAGCTTCGGAGCGAAGTTGCTTCGGTAGCGGTATCGAACTGGCCGTTTGCAGATTATTTGACATCCGTTTATTACATCATCGCCATGAGCGAGGCCAGCAGCAACCTCAGCCGGTTTGATGGCGTCCGGTACACGCAACGCTGTGAAGTGGCAAACGAGGGGCTGAACGGGTTGTACACGCACACGCGCGGAACGTTTTTTGGTGACGAGGTGCGACGCCGGATTCTTCTCGGCACGCATTCGCTCAGCTCGGGTTATTTTCAACAGTATTACGGGCAGGCCAGTCGCGTACGGCGGCTGGTTCAAAACGCACTGATCGAAGAGTTGAAACGGGTTGACGTCATCATTATTCCGACAACTGCCTCAACTGCCGAACCCATTGATGGGCATGTCGATCCGGTGAAATCCTATTGCAGTGACCAGTTTACGGTCGCTGCCAATCTTGCCGGGTTGCCCGCGATGTCCGTACCCTGCGGTTTTTCCGTTGACGGCATGCCGGTGGGAATGCAGCTGATAGCCGGTCCGCACCGGGAGGATATTCTGTTGTCGTTGGCCAACCATTGGCAGAAAATGACGGACTGGCATCAGCGGAGGCCCGGTCCATGACGAACTCCGCCTGCGATTCGGGGCGAACCATTGTGGGGCTGGAAGTCCATGTCCAGCTGCAGACCAACACCAAATTGTTTTGCGGTTGTTCGACGCTTTTTGGCCAGCCGGCCAACACCCAGGTCTGCCCGGTCTGTTGCGGAATGCCTGGCAGTTTGCCCGTGCTGAACTCACGGGCCGTCGATCTTGGGATTCTGGCAACACTGATTCTGCAGGGAACTGTTGCCCCCGAAATCGCCTTTGACCGAAAACAGTATTTCTATCCCGATCTTCCCAAGGGATATCAAATCAGCCAGCTCCGTTTTCCGGTTTGCCATGGTGGTATCGTCACGTTTGATAACGGTGAAGCAAACGAAGAAGTGGAACTGGCGGAAGTCCGGATTGAACGGGCACATCTGGAGGAGGATGCGGGAAAAAGTCTGCACGGCGGAGAGGGTATTCCCGATGGGAAAACAGCGATTGATTTGAACCGCGCCGGAACTCCGCTTTTGGAAATCGTGACTCGTCCGGACATGAACAGCGGACGTCAGGCCCGGATGTTTTTGGCGGAATTGCGAACGGCCCTGATGTGGATGGGCGTTTCCGATTGCAACTTGCAGGAGGGAAGTCTGCGTTGTGACGCCAATGTAAATCTGGAGATTCAGTCCGGTGGTCGAAAGGTGCGGACGCCAATCGTTGAGATCAAGAATCTGAACAGTTTCCGGGCGGTCGAACGGGCGGTCGAGTTTGAGGCAACACGGCATTGGGAGTTGTTCCAGGCCGGTGACCAGGAATGGCTTGGTGGCGGGAAACAGACCCGCGGCTGGGATGACGGGCGGGGCGAGTCTTTTTTGCAGCGTGAAAAAGAAGAGGTTGCCGACTATCGCTATATGCCCGAACCGGATCTTCCGCCCGTCGCAATTTTGCCGCAAAGAATCGAAGAATTACGAAACGGCCTGCGTCCGATGCCTGAAACTGCACGCGAGCAGTTGCGGAACCGGTACGGTATGTCGCCGTACGATGCCCGCGTCATCGTTGCGCATTCTCCAGAGGCGGTCGAATATTTCCGGCAGGTTGCGGACGGTTGCGGAAATGGCAAATTGGCCAGCAACTGGATTCAACAGGATGTATTTTCCTGGCTGGCGGAACATGGCCAGGCATTGGATGGTTATCCGGTTGCCGCGGGGGAACTTGGATTGTTGTTGGTCATGGTTCAACGGGACGGTCTGAATCAGGCCCGGGCCCGGGATGTTTTGGCTGAAATGATTCGCGGCGGAAGTACTGCCGCCGAAGCTTCCGGAGCGTTGGGCGTTGTGTCGGTCAGCGAAAGCGATTTGCAAGAGGCCTGCCGGCAGGTGCTGGAGGCCAACCCCAAGGTGGTCAGCGAAGTTGCTGAAGGGAAGACCCAGGCCATAGGCCCGTTGATCGGTCAGGTACGCAAGCGGTTGCCTGACGCCAATCCGGCAGCAATCAGGCAGACCATTTTGGACCTGCTTGGCATCGGCGAGTGACTGCAGGCTCCGGCCAATCGGAAACCGGAGTTGTCGATTCAGGAATCTGAGTCCGGAAACAGGCTGCCACTGGAAACAATCTGAATCCCGGTCGCGGTTTCGACTTGCAACGCTCCGTTGGGCAGGATTCCCCGACAGCATCCCCTCAATTCGGAGTTGGATGTTTTGATCGTGATCTGACGGTTCATGCTCATCAGTTTCGAATTGTATTCGGACTCCCATCCGGATTGTTCCCCGGAAATGGACTCGAGCCGTTGGATCAGATTGCGCGAAAGATCAATCACCAGCCCGGTCAGATCAATCGCCTGTCCGGTATGTTGGCGGATCGACGTAGCAGAGCCGGCGACCGGTGAGAAATCCGGGTCGATATCGCTCACCGGCCTGTTTACATTGACTCCGATTCCAACGACGGCGTACGAGCAGTTTGTTCCGGGTGACGTCTCAATGAGAATTCCGGAGATCTTCTGTTTGCCGAGCCAGATGTCGTTGGGCCATTTGATAAATAGGTTAAGGGACGACTCGCCGAGTTGACAGGCCAACGTGTCGTACAGCGCCAGGGCAGCGGCAAGAGATATCCTGCCTGCCCATTCAGCGCGTTTCGATGGTTCGACCGGTCCGGAAAAAATCCAGGTTGCGGCCAGGTTACCAGGGGCAGAATGCCATGTCCGGTCTTGTTGCCCACGCCCACGGGTTTGGTCGGCTGTCAAAACAAGGGCCGGCGTCGGAACGTCTTCTCCCCGAATCCACGACATTGCGATATCACTTGTCGATTCGGTTCGGGGAAGATATTTCAGCGAGGCAATACCAGCCGAATTCCCTATCTCAATCGTGTCGAATACTTCCGGGTTGATCACATCATGGAAATGGGCTGAGGTTTGCGCAGGAACCGGTGCAGGAACGAACCTGCTTCAACCCCGCATATTATTCGATTATGCCTGCCCCGAAAACCGGATTTGCCAACGGTCAGGCCGATCGTAAACCGGGGCACTAACGCCAATTGCTGTCCTGCGAGGGGGATGCGATTCGGGTGCTCCCTGGCGAGTAGGAACCGGATCGTTGCAACAGTGCATCCGGCAGACCAGCCGCGAGGCCGGCCTGTTTTTGGGCTGAGTCCGCGCCAAATGGCGGGCTGGTTGATTGCGGCATGGTCAACCAGCGACTGTTGGGTGGCTGGGTTCCGGAAGCTGGATCCGCCTGATTTTGCGATGAATCTCCGGATCGTGTCCCTGGAGTTGTGGTATAGGAACCGTAACCGGTCGATGGGAAACGGCCGGTGTTTCCTGTCGTCGAGGGAGCCGACTTGAAGTCCGGCGTTTTCGGTTGCAATGGAGACAATGTGGCCTGGATGTCAACAGGTTGGGACGATCCGGGGACTGCAACGAACTGGTTGTTGGATGGTTGTGCGGGCAATCCCGAACCAGCCATCCCGTTTCCGGGGTTGGTTGGAGGTACAGAAAAACCGAATCTTGGTCTCTCGCCATTGTCGGCCTGGGGTGAAGTCCCTGGATTTGTCGCGGGGAGGAAGAATTGGTTTGCCGGAGATCCCGTACCTGCCTGGTTGCCGGGGGCGATACCAGCAGTTGAGCCTCGCAGGGAATCGGACAAACCACCCTGCTCCGTTGCTGCAGGAGTTGCCGGTCTCAGGCCGGCATCGGTCACCGCTGCAAAACGGCTTCGGGTATCGTCGGACATGCGATCGAGGTCGCGAGAAAGTTCACTGGCGGCATTTTTCAGCCGGTCACCGTTGTCAGCTGCCATCTGGTAAGGCTTTCGAATCGGCGACTCGAGAGTTCCGGCAGCGTTGTTTCCTGTTATGGAACTGGCGTTATCAGGGAACCCAAATCCGGATCCACCGGCACCTGGACTTTTGGCCCCAGCCGGATTTGTGTTGGCGGCCAGAGCATCTCTTTCCGTTGCTGGAATTGTCGGCGACCGGGACTGGCTGGGTTTGGATGAATCCAGCGCGGCAACCTTGTTGATATCCGGTTCATCAATAACTACTTTGGTTTCCGGGTCGGAAGAACTGTTTGCCATGCCCTCGTCAAAATGCCTGGAGGGTGGAGCGACCGACTGTTTTTTTCCACCTCTGGCCAGCATCTTGAATGGACCATTGTCCATGGACATCATTCCGGTTTTGCATCCGCTTGTCATTGCCATGGACGCAATGAAACCTGCGCAAAGCGAAAGTACCAGCCACAAATGGCGCGGAGTTGACGAGTTATCCATACCGGATCCCGTAATTCTGAATAGGGTGTAAATGATTGAAGCAGGCGCAAATACCGCGGATTATTGGTCCCTTGCGGCGCCGGTCGAATTCAATTTCAACACCGCCTGCAATGCGGTGTTTTCAATCAACGGGCAGTCTGCGCAATTTCGCCGGGGACGATAGGATTGCCCATTCATCAGGTCAAGATCAAAGCGGAGGCGAGTCCTTGACTGTCCTTGACTGGGTGCAGTCATTGCCAGTGGCAATCGAAAGGAAATTCCGGCATTCCTGAACCGGCAGGGTCCTTGCCGGCCGAATAATGCCAACCCGGACAGTTTCAGCTGACATTCTCCCTTCATTCAGTGCCTGATCACGATCATTCACAATGATCGGGTCATAGCAGCAAGTGTGGGAGCTGAATTATTTTGGGGATTTGCTGTCTGCCGAAAACGACCGCCAATTGGGGATATTCCGGCAGTTTTGGTAGCAATTGGACTGAATCTGGCTCGAAGCACAGACTTGAATTTCCAAAACTGTAATGAACAATGGCAGGTAGGTAATGTATCTGACGCAGATGCATTGGACTGGGATGGCGCGTTGACCGTTGTCTAACGGCTGTTGAAACGGCGGCGGGCCTGGTTCTAGATGAAAGGAGGTTTTCCAGTGATTTGTTCTGACTGTTCCAGCCGAGGTGGCTACGCCTGATGGCTTCCGGCGGGTTGCTCGCAAGGCAGCCACCGAGAAGACAGCGGCAGGTTGGAACCTCTTCATTGGGGTTTTTCCTCGACCGACTGACTTTCTATGGCCTGGCAGGGTTCTCCTGCCAGGTTTTTTTGCTGGCTGATGTTGAACGGGGTCTTTGCGCTGCTAGCGAAAAAGGAGTCTGGCAAGTTTTGCCGGTCAAAAAAGGCGTATGGGTTAAACTCGGCGGGCCGGTAGTGACGATGTTTCCCACTGACAGCGGCACAGAAGTGTCCGCAGGGCCTGACTGGTACGTCCAGTCACCAGCCTGGAACGAAACACCGGACAATAACCAACCCCCGATCGCGGCCAAACGTTGGCGGCACAGGTAATTCACGGAGGAATGAGCATGCGTCGGCTGATTATCGCGACGCTTTTGGCAGTCGCCTTGAGCAGCAATGTGGGGTGCTTTTTGCCGATCTACGATGCCGACCCGGCTGTTCGTGCAAAGCAGCTCATTTATACATCGGAAAATCTGCGCAACATGCGGGAAGAGTGGCACCGATTCTGGTTCCTCGACATGCCCGACTTGCAGACACCCATGCGGACTCATGGCGGTATGCTGTAAAAAGCAGGCCAGCCAGGCCACCCCTGAGGCATCCTGAATCCATCTCAATGGCGGTCGCGTTTTACGACGCGATCGCCATTTTTTGTTTGCCAGAGCAAGGGGAATTGCCGGCGGATGGGCGTCCTCCCGGACAGCCCGGATTTCGATTACCCTGATTTGCCCTGCCGGCCCGGTTTGCCTGGCTGGTGCTTTGCCCCATCCGTCCGAATCCCTTTTTGCTTTTGACTATGCGAGTCCTTTCCGGAATCCAGCCGACCGGCCGGCCCCACTGGGGCAACTACTTTGGTGCCATTCGCCAGTACATAGACCTTCAATCCGAAGAGCAGGCTTTTTACTTCATCGCCAATCTGCATGCGCTGACGACCGTTCGCGACCGGGAACAGATGTGGCAGTACAGTATCGATGCGGCGATGGACCTGTTGGCATTGGGACTCGATCCTGAAAAGGCCGTACTTTTCATTCAGTCTGATGTTCCCGAAGTCTCGGAGCTTTGCTGGATCCTGATGTCGGGAACGCCCATGGGTCTGCTCGAACGCTGTGTATCGTTCAAGGAAAAAGTCCAAAAAGGCATTTCCGCTGCGACTGGCCTGTTCACTTACCCGGTCCTGCAGGCTGCCGACATCCTGGCCTACGACTCAACAACCGTTCCTGTCGGCCAGGACCAGACGCAGCACATCGAAGTCTGCCGGGATATCGCGCAGTCGTTTAACCGTCAGTTTGGCGAAGTCTTCGTTGTGCCGACTGCAAAGGTCCTTGCCGATTCGGCCAAAGTCCCTGGCCTGGACGGCGAAAAGATGTCCAAGAGCTACGGCAACACGATCGAAATTTTCGAAGATGTCAAAGCCGCCCGCAAGAAGATCATGCGGATCGCCACCGACTCGCGACCGATGGAAGACCCCAAGGACCCGGACACCGACCACCTGTTCCAGCTGTATTCTTTGTTCGCGAGTGACTCGGACCGCAACGCCATGGCCGACACCTATCGGCGCGGCGGCTTTGGTTACGGCGAAGTGAAAAAGGCTTTGGCCGATGCTTCGGAGAATTTTTTTGCACCGGCCCGCGAGCGTCGCGCCGAACTGGTCGCACGTCCCGACGAAGTCCGGCAGATTCTGGGGGACGGAGCGGCCAGGGC
>Ga0163150_10005406_pt1 | contig 16329 bp, 13 predicted proteins | sample OliLakLV19P2IB_FD_148628 | JGI IMG/M metagenome (GOLD analysis project Ga0163150, IMG submission 148628) | Freshwater microbial mat bacterial communities from Lake Vanda, McMurdo Dry Valleys, Antarctica - Oligotrophic Lake LV.19.P2.IB | ecosystem: Environmental > Aquatic > Freshwater > Lake >...
GCGGTTGACCGAGCCGAAGGCGGAGGGGTTCGCGCGGCTCGTGCGGGAGCGGGGCGTCCTGGCATTGGCGGAACGGTTCGTGGTGTTCACGGAGGCTGAGTTGCCGCGTCGGCATGGCGTGTGGTTCTATCTGATTGCGCACCCGACGCGGATCGGAAAGGACACGATGGCGACGCAGATGCAGAGCCATGCGCCGGTGGAGTTGTTGGACGAGGAGCGGCCAGAGGACAAGCTGGGGGTCATCGTCCATGAGTTGGTCCACCATTTCTACGACCGGGCGCCGCTGGCCCGGCACATGGGACTGATGGAGGAGTTCCGGGGGTTGGAGCCGGAGTGGCGGATGGCGGCTTACTCCTACCTGAACGAGGCGGTGGCGACGGCTGCCGGCGTGCTGGTGGAGCGGCGGTTGCGGACGGACGCGGAGTTCATCCGGTGGGCGGCGAACCCGCGGAACGTGTATGGGCAGCCGTGGATATCGGCGCTAGGGACGGCGACGTACCCGCTGGTCGAGCGATGCCTGGGAGGAGAGTGCGGGCTGTTTTCGGGAGGGTTCGCCGGACGGTACCTGGCGGCGGTGGACGGCGCTTTGGGGACGCGCGTCCGGCATCCGCACTTCCGGCTGGCGAGCCGGATTCTGGTACTCGGGAACGGGGCGCTGGCCGGGGCGTCGCGGCTCTTTCGGGAACGGGTGCCATCGATTATGCATGCGACCGGTTGGGAACAATTGGCGCGATTCCCGGAACTGCCGGTGGTGATGCTGGCGGTGGAGGGCGAGCAGGCGGAGATGCTGCGGCGGATCGGGCCGGGACGGGATGTGACGGTCCTGATCGGGCCGACCGCGGCGGCGGTGGAACAGGAAGTGGAGCGGTTCGCGCTGCCGCCGTTCCCTTGATGAACACGCGCACAACGGAGCCTCGGCGCGGCGCCGGGCCCTGTGCGCTAGTTACCGACTTCTTTGCTGGAGACGGTCGCGGGTTCCGGACCCCAGTTTTCGCGGATGACCATGGATTGGTCCGAGAAAAAGCTGCGGCGGCCGCTGCTGTTGTAGGTCTCGGGGACAACGGTCATCGTATACCCCCCTGGCGTACCCTGCATTTGGAAGAGGAAGCCGGACTTTTTGCCCTTGGCGAGTTCGCCGGGAAGCAGGTCCGCGGCGGCGGGGCCGGGCTGGCCGCTGGGCGGGGGGCCCAGTTCCTGAAGCGTCACGGCGTACTTGCCGAACTGGCTTTGGTACTGCGCCTGGGTGGTATGAATGGTGCCGACCATGCGTAGGGCCGATAGCTCATTGGCCTGCATTCTGGCGTTGTTGTACTTCGGAACCGCAATGGCCAGGATGATGAAAATGATCGCCACGACGATCATCAACTCCATTAGAGTGAATCCGCGGCGGGTGATCTGACGGTTTACGCGAAACTTGGACGCAATCATAGCTAATCGTTCTCTATTCTAGATGACGCGGCGGAAGGCGCGGGCGTTGAGGGTTTCTTTCAGTTTTCGACCTCCTTGCCTTCGCCGTCCTGGACGCTTAACGACTGGTCCGATACGAACGTCCGGTTGCCCGTACCGCCAACCTTCTCCGGCGTTGCGGTGATCTAGTAGCCTTCGTTGGTCCCTTGCAGGATGAAGTCGTAACCGCTGTGGCTGCCGTTCGCCAGTTTTCTCGATATGATCTTGGTGAGTGTCGGCAGTGTGACGGCGAATTTGTTGGTTTGGCTCTGATACTGGGCTTGGGCGGTGTGAATCGCGCTGATCGTACGAAGCGCCGATACCTCATTGGCGCGGATGCGGGCGGCGGCCAGGTTTGGCAATACCATGGTCAGGATGACGAGAATGATGCCGACGGCGATCATCAACTCAATAAGGGTGAAGCCGCGCCGGTCTTTGCGTTTCATTTGTCTCCTCCTTTCTTGTGTCTGACGCTTGGTTTAGGCGTGGCGTGCAGTCCAGCCAGAGTCTCCTCCATTAACAGTCCGGAAATCACCCCGGAAAGCAGCGTCACGCTTCATAAGCGTCAATGTGAATACTCCCTGGAATCCACCATTGCGTCCGGTCTTCCGCGCCGCGTATGTCAATCACCTGCACCGGCCGCTTCTCCGTCAGCAACTCCCGCAGCGTCTCCGTCTCCATGAATCCGCTCATTTCGCGCTCCTTCGGAATGGCGCCAGCATTCGTCCCGCAATTCCTTGCGGGTAATTTTCAATCCCCGCGAAGCCCAATCGCCTCGGGTCTTCGCTCTTCGGCAAATACGCCGTTCCCAACAGCCAGTCCCACACGCTCAGCGCAATTCCAAAGTTCCGGTTCACCGGTCCGCTGTCCGGGTGCGTATGGTGCCACCGGTGCATCTCCGGACTGTTCACCAGGTACCGCAGCGCACCAATGCGCACGTTCAGATTCGCATGCGCAAAGTGCCCGATCAGCGTGTTAAACACGCCGTAGGCGAACATCGCCGCCGGGCTGAATCCCAGGAGCGCCGCCGGAATGTAAAGCAGCCCCCGATACGCTATTACCTCCGCCCAGTGGAATCGCCAGTTCCCAATCCAGTCCATCTCTTCGGCCTCGATACTGTGGTGCAGCTTGTGAAATTCCCAGAGCCAGCCCACGCGGTGCAGCAGATTGTGGATCAGCCACTGGAGAAAGTCGAAGACGATCAGCAGCAACGGGATTTGCACGTACAGCGGTTGCCCCTCCATCACCCGCAGGTAAACCAGGGTTTTGATACCGGCCGCCTCCAGGCCACGGTCCAGCGTTGCAATCGCTTGCAACGACACGATGCCAAGTAATACTCCTAAATACTCGCTGTTGAAAACCAAATAAGCGATGTCTTGCAGGAATCCGCGCCGGAAAATCCGCCGCCGCCGCAACGGCCAGAACCGCTCCGCCACCAGAAACAACATGGAAAGCGCGAATAGCCAAACGGAATACACCATTTGTGTTTACCTCGCGGCGCCCATTGCCACCGCGCCCCCTTCCAGCTTCCAATCCGGATAGCCTTCCGCCAGCCGGTAGGCGCGGAACCCCTTCGCCGCAAGCAGCGCCGCCGCTTCGCTGGCGAATACGCAATACGGCCCACGGCAATACGCCACGATAGTCTTCGTTTTCGGCAATTCGCGCAATCGTGCCGCCAGCTCTTCAATTGGAATCGAACGCGCGCCCGCAATGTGCCCCGCCTCATATTCCCGCGCCGGCCTCACATCCAGCACCACTGTCCCGCCCGCTTCCAGCCTGCGCCGCAGCGTGTCGGAATCGATCGCCTGCAACGCGCCGCGGTCCTTCAAATAAGTGTCCGCCAACCGGTCCACCTCCGCGAGCCGCGCCTGCCCCACGTCCCGCAACGCGCACCACAGCCGCGCCACCCGGTCATCCGCCAACCGGTAAGCGATGTAGGTGCCATTCCGCCTCGTTTCCACCAGGTGCGCCTGCCGCAGCACCTGCAAGTGTTGCGACGTGTTCGCCACCGTCTGCGCCGTTTCGTTCGCCAACTCTTCCACCGTGCGCTCCCCTTGCGCCAGCAGTTCAATCAGCTCCAGCCGCCGCCCGCTGCCCACCGCTTTACCAATTCGTGCAAACTCGTCGAAAAGGGAATCTTTGAACTCGCGCTTTGCCGTTGGGCTCATATTTATATTCAAGCGAATACTTGAATATAAATCAAGGCCCTGGTACAACAGAAAGGATGACCGCCAGCGACTTGCCTCTTCTCAGCCATCCGCTCGACGACCCCAGCGCCTTCACTCCCGAAGCGCTTGTCGCCGCCGTTCGCCTCGCCCGTGGTCTCTCCGCCGAACTCGTCCCTGAAGTCTGTGTCCTTGATTTTGATGGCGATCTGACCGATTGGCTGGTCGCGGAGGGCCGCGTCCGGCCCTGCCCGGCGTGGGCCTGCTTCCACACCGCAATGTTTCAGTTCGAAGTCGACGGCCGGACTTGCGGCATTATTCCGCGCACTATCGGCGGTTCGTACGCCGTGCTAATCGCCGAACAGCTAGCTGTCTCCGGAGTCAAGGTCATACTCGGCCTGACGTCCGCCGGACGCGTAGACCCGGATTTGCCGATCCCGAGTCTCGTCGTAGCCACCTCGGCGATTCGCGATGAAGGCACGTCTTACCACTACCTCCCGGCCGCCGGAACCGTTGATGCTCCCGCAGCGCTCGCGCAAGCGTTATTCGCGGAACTGCATGCGCTCGGACTTCCGACGTCGCAAGGCCGGGTCTGGACGACGGACGCCCCCTACCGGGAGACTCGCGCACAACTGGCGGCGCACGCCGCGACCGGTGTTTCCGCTGTCGAAATGCAAGCCGCGTCGCTCTTCGCATTCGCCGCCGCCCGCGGCGCCGCCGTTGGGATCGTGGCCCAAGTCTCGAATGCTGTAGATCACACCGGTCACCCGTTCGACAAGGGCCACGCCATCGACAGTCACGCGGTGCTGGAAGGAATGTGCCGGGGTGGACATCGCTTCCTTTCCGCAAGAAGGAAAGGAGAAGCGCCTTAGAACGCGTAGCGAATAGCCAACTGCATAACCCGCGGGTCCTGCGCGCTGGTGATCACGCCAAAGTTCGACGCGCCGTAAGTCGTGGAAGGGTTGTTGAAGTTCACCGTATTGAACAGGTTGAACGATTCCCAGCGGAAGTCGATCGCATGGCCTTCGGCGATCCGAAACGTCTTGCCCAGTTTGAAGTTGGTTACAAACTGGTCCGGGCCGTGGGCCGAGTTGCGCGCCGCATTGCCGGGCGTATTCAGCGTCTGCACCTGATAGGCATTGATGTCCAGGAACTTGAAGCGGTCCGTCTTCGGATCGATCCCCGTGTTGGCTTCCCCCACGCGGTCCGGCCGCAGTCCGCCGCCGTTCCGGTCGAAGAAGCGGTAGTTCAGGCCCGTCCGCGGATTGGTTCCCGTGCCGGTCAAGCCGACGTTAATCGGAAGTCCCGTGCGTCGGCTGACGAACGTCGAGGCGTTCCAGCCGCCCAGCACCAGGTCCGTGGCTTTGCTGAATCCGCTGCCCCAGCGCTTGCCCTTGCCCACCGGCAACTCATAGGTCAGGCCCGTCGTCATTAAGTGCCGCGGCGTCTGTGTCATGCCGCCGCGTTCGGCGGAGAACGTATCCCGGAACTGCGGCGAAGCGCCCGCATCCCAAGTCCCCGCTTCATCCAAAGCGCTGGCATAGGTGTAGCTGACCAGCGCGTATAACCCGCCCTGCAGCTTATGCTCAAACTTCATTTGCATCGCGTTGTACCAGCTTCGGGCGCGGGAGGCGCCGGTCTGGATGCCCTGCCACTGCGGAAAGGGGCGATTGGCGGGCACGCTGCCATCGATACCGAAGTCAGTCTGGTTCCGTTCATAGAGGCCAAATAGATTCCGGCCGCGGTTGCCGACATACGCCACTTCGAACGTGCTAGCCCGATTCAATTGGAACTGCGTGGCGATGTTCCACTGCTGAATCAAGCCGGACCGCTGTTCCTGTTCCCGCGTCCGCAGGCCCACCGTCCGCGAGTCGTAGTTGCTGAGCACATTCGCCGGAATGGCATCGCTTAACCGCAGCGGCGCCGGTCCCGTTCCCACGCGCTGCAATCGCGCCTGCGTCAACTGCGGCGGATTCAAAGGCAGATTCGCTTCCGATCCGTAGATGTCCTCGGTGTTGTAAAAGATGCCGTAGCCGCCGCGGAGAACGACCTTTTCCGGCACCGCCTGCCAAGCGACGCCAAGGCGTGGACCGAAGTTGTTCTTGTCCGGCGTGGTCAGGTACTTGTCGTCATCGTTGGCCGTCAGCAACCCGCCGGTAGCCGGGTTGAAGTTGATGTTGCGGTTCGTCCCGTTGCCGTAGAACGGCGTCGTGTACTCATAGCGCAGGCCTAGGTTCATCGTCAGCGTTCGCGACAACTTCCAGTCGTCCTGCGCGAAGTAGCTGAAGGCCCGCTGCAGTTGCTGCACGGTGGGGACGGTGTTCAATTGCACGCTCTCCGGCAGGCCGAGCAGCAGGTCGCCAATTGAATCGCCCGTGAACACGCCAGGGATCCCATAGGAAGGAGTGCGGCGGGTAACGTCGATGAAGGTGTTGTCTTTCAAACGAATTTCGAAACCGGCGCGCAGAAAATGGCGCCCGGAAGTCAGCGAGAACGTTTCGACCACCTGGTTCAGTATCGGTTTTTGAAACTGCGGCCGGAAGTTGCGCGTTCCCAAATCGTTGTAGTTATTGACGTCGATCTGCGGCAGCCCGCCCACCTGCAGCAGGTCCGCCGGAATGCCTTTAAACCCGAACGCATCGGCTTTCTGGTCGTTCGCCGTCGCGTGCGCGAACTCGGCGAACGTACCGTTGCGCCCATAGCGCAGATTATTCACCATGCGCGTGCCGATGGTACGAGTCCAGTTCACCGCCAGGCTGTTGTTCTCGTTGAACTGCGCGCCCTGATTGCCGACGCCATCGCCCAGCCCGGGGAAGAGCGCGTCGCGATTGAATTTCTGCCGCAGGTAGCTGAACCGGGCGCTGAACTGGTTCTTCTCATTCAGCGAGTAGTCGCCCTTCACATCGAATTTATGGGTGTTCTCCTTGCCGTCACGCAGCGCGGAATAGTTGTTTACCGGACGGCCGTTCTGCACGTTCCCGGCCTGGGTCGCCTCCGGATACAGCGCGATCAACTTCGTGCCCAGCGAATCGAAGCGCGATGCGGGAATGGTCGTATCGGGGAATGGCTGGCCGCTGGCTGGATCGACAATCCGCGTAGCCGCGTCGAAGCGTCCCTGCCGCTGCGCGGCGTTCGGAACCGTTGTCAGAAAGGTGTCGGCGAAGCTTTGCTGAAACCCTTCGTAGGAACCGAAATAAAACAGCTTGTTCTTAACGATTGGTCCGCCAACGGTTCCGCCGTATTGATTCCAGGCGAGGGTCGATTTCGGCAGGTTATTCAAGTTGTTGAACCAGCCGCGCGCCGCCATCGACGAGTCGCGGTTGTAGTACCAGCCCGAACCGTGGATTTCATTCGATCCGGACTTGATCGACACGTTGACAACACCGCCGGCGCTACGGCCGAATTCAGCGGAGAAGCTGTTCGTCTGCACTTTGAATTCGGCAATGGAATCCGGATTTGGCTGCACCACTTGCGCACTAAGGGCTTGCGCGTTCTGCGTCCCTTGATTGTTGTCCACGCCGTCCAGCAGAAAGTTGTTCTGGGTATGGTAGTTCCCATTGGAGACGAACCAGCCCGGGCCGCGCGTCACCGGATTCAGCGTGCTGGGCGCCACGCCGGGCGCCAGCAGCGCCAATTCCGTATAGCGGCGTCCCGCCAACGGCAAATCCACCGCCGTGCGTCCGCTGATCACTTGACCCAATGAACCTTGTTCCGTTTGAATCGCCGCCACGTTCGCCGTTACTTCCACCGTTTCGCTGACCGAGGCCACATCCAGTTTGATCCGCACCAGGCGCCGTTCGTCGACGTTAATCCGGACTTCGCTCAAACGCACGGACTTGAAGCCGGTCTGTTCGACGGCGATCTGATACAGACCGCGCGTCACCGGGCTGAAGACGGCATAGCCTTCACCGTCCGACGTCGATTCCATGGCGATGCCGGTACCGCTGTTTTTTAGGGTTACCTTCGCGCCCGAAACCGCGCTTTGCGACGGGTCCTCAACAAGGACCCGCAACGAGGCGGAGTCGGTTTGTGCCAAAAGCGTAGGGGCGAGCGCCAGTAAAAATAATCTGGATAAGTGTTTCACGTTTATCAGGCTAAACGCGCCAAGTTACACCGCCGCTAGTATTCCGTGGCTTTTCGATGAAAAACTGCGGGCGTTTGACCCAAACCGGCGGCGCCGGCGCGCGTTGTGTTCCGCGGACAACATGCACACCACCAGAATCACCCTAATCGCCGCATTGCCGGCAACATCCACGGCTCAGACCGCGGTAAAGCTCACAGCCCTGCACATCGTCTCCCAGTACCTCAGCCGGCATCAACTTGCCCGTCAGCTTCTTGTTTCCCCGGGATTGCGGCGCCAGCACCAGGACGCGGCGTGCGCCGCCTACGACTTGCGCGTTGGTGAGGACGTAGCCATCAGGATGAACGATCACCCCCGAGCCGCTCGCCTGCCGCGATTGTGCGGAGCCTCCTTCGCCTTCACCGGCATGGAAGCCGCGCGTCATCACTTGGACGACGGCGGCATCAGCCCGTTCCGCCACGGATTGCACCGCCAGGCTGATTTCCTCCAGCGATTGGGGCTGCGCCCCGAGAGCGGTCACGCAGACCGCCAAGATAGTTACTTTTCTCCCCGGGGAGTGATGTCGGTGCTACGAGCGCTGATGACGACAGACTGAGAGAATACTGGATGACTGGCGAACAGGAGAGAGAGGAGAAGAAGGCAATGTCGGGCCATGATCACTAGTCAATCTCCAGCACCAGAAACTGTAGTTGGCTGAGGCGTTCTATCTGGAGCGCCACCGGTTGGCCATGGGGCATATCCTGCACCGCGGTGCGCAACTCTTCCACACCGCGAACCGAGCGGTTGTTAACGGCGTAGATCACGTCGCCCGCCCGCAAGGCGTCCTCGGTGGCAGCCAGGGTGGAGAGCGTGCCCGCCACCACGACGCCGGAGAGTTTGCGCAAGGCCGGCAGCAGCGGTGTGACGCGCTCGTCCAGGTCGACGGCCAGAATACCTAACTTGGCAACGCGATTGTTGGGGCCGGTGAGCAAAGTGAGAATCCGGTCCGGATCGCGCGGACGCTCCATCACGGCAACTCGCAAAGGCAGCTTGCGGCCGTCGCGCAGCACTTCGATGCTGATGTTGTCTCCGGCGTGCTGATAGATCTCCACCGCGAGCTGATGGCCGGTCTCGACGGGCTTGCCGTTAATGGAAAGCACAATGTCGCGGACGGCCAAGCCGGCGGCTTCCGCTGCGCTGCGGGGCGTCACATCGGCGAGCAATACACCGGAGTCCTGCGGGAGGGCCAGCGCTTGGGCGAGTTCGGGAGTGATGGTCTGCGGGAGGATGCCGATCTGGCCGCGCTTCACGCGGCCATGCTGACGAATCTGTTCGTAAACCGCGCGCGCGATGTTGCTGGGCGCAGCAAAGCCCACGCCGTCGCTGCCGCCCGACCTAGTCACGATGAAAGTGTTGATGCCGATCAGTTGACCGCGAGCGTCCACCAAGGCCCCGCCGCTGTTGCCGGGATTGATCGAGGCATCGGTTTGAATGTAGACCATGGGATCGCCAGGGCGAACCTCGCGGGCCGCTGAGCTGATCACGCCCATGGAGATGGAGTTGGTCAAGCCGAAGGGGCTACCCAGCGCCAGCACCAGTTGCCCTTGGCGCAGGGCGTCAGAGTCGGCGAATTGAAGATGAGCAGCACCCTTGACGTCGATCTTCAAGACCGCCAGATCGGTTTCCCGGTCCGTGCCCAGTACCTCAGCCGGCATCAACTTGCCCGTCAGCTTCTTGTTTCCCCGGGATTGCGGCACCAGCACCAGGACGCGGCGTGCGCCGCCTACGACGTGCGCGTTGGTGAGGACGTAGCCGTCAGCATGAACGATCACCCCCGAGCCGCTCGCCTGCCGCGATTGTACGGAGCCTCCTTCGCCTTCACCGGCATGGAAGCCGCGCGTTATCACTTGGACGACGGCGGCATCAGCCCGTTCCGCCACGGATTGCACCGCCAGGCTGATTTCCTCCAGCGATTGGGACTGCGCCCCGAGAGCGGTCACGCAGACCGCCAAGATAGTTACTTTTCGCATGTTATTGTCCCCGTGCCTGGGTCCTCCGCTTTGGGTCGCTGTGCGCGTTGCGCATGCGCAAAGCCAACTCTGACCGCACGCGCGCCCCATCCCAATAGTAATGTCGCAAGTTCTGTACCCATTCGAGGTAGCTGACCGTCACGCCGCCAGCGTTCGTGTCGATGTCCGGCAGCACCGTCACTCCGGCGCGCCAGGGGATTGCGTCGGCCTCGGGATCCGGTCGATCACAAACGGCCAGTAGAGTAAGGGAGACTCAAAGTCACTACGATGAACGGAAACCAGTCGGAGGTGCTTCGATATCTTGGCCGACTAGAAGCACAAGAAGCAGGATAACTCGCGATCGGCGCGGGGGGGGCCAAAGATTGGCCTCCCCCGCCCGGCGCTACACGGTTGCACACTCAGTCACCCACATCGGCTTGTGGCCACCGTCACGAATGGCCAGCAACGCGCGCTCCGGATCTCCCAAGTCGCTCCACCCGGCGTGCTTCAGCCGGAGCACCGCCAGTCTGCTGGGCTCCGCTGCTGACAACACGTTAACCGAGAAACTGACGGGAGGGACACGCCGGTATAGCGGATGCTCGATGTGGGTCTCTTTGCCGGCCCACATCGGTGCCGACCCGAGAAGATCCAGCAACTCGCCAAGGTTGGCGCGGACTATCCGCAGGAACGCTTCGACGGTCCCTACCATCACGAAGGTGTTCCAGAGGCAGCCTCGCTCGAACAGTTTTCGTGCGAGGTCCGGGGTGGGCTTCTCCTGGAAGGCCCGTACTTGAAAGACTTCGCTACCTCCGCCCCTTAGAGGCGAACCCGGTTCAATCCATCCGTACTCGACTTCCGGACAGTCCGGCTTGGCGCCCAGCAGAACAACCACATCGGGCCGCTGTGCAGCCGTCTCGAACGCGGACTCGAGGTCGAATGCAAAAGACGGTTCGTCTGAGTAGTGGTGGTCGCATGGGAGGATCGCCACCAATCCTTGGCCATCCAACTTGGCGATACTCAGAAGACTGTGCAGAATCGCTGGAGCCGTCCCTTTGTTCCCAGGCTGCACGACACACTGGGAGGGCAGCAGACCGGCTTGCTGTGAATACCAACCGGCGTGATCGCGCGCGAGCGAAACCAGGATCCGCTCTGACGCAATGATCGACTCCGCGCGCTGGAGGGTTTGTTCCAGCAGCGTCTTTTGTCCAATAAGCGGGCAGAATTGTTTCGGCCGGTCGTCGCCGCAGATCCGCCGTGTTAGCGGCCGGAGTCGAACCCCATCGCCGCCAGCAAGCACCACGCCCCACCGGTTCCTTTCCTTCGGCGACCTTACGGCGTCGGGTACTGGAGGCGATATCGTAAGCATCTCCAATGCGGGTTGAGTCATCGGGAACTCCGGCCCGGTACATAGTTCTGGTACCAAGGGCCTGTTTCCCTCATCTGCTTCTGCCGCTGCGCGGGACTGCCTTTCGGCAATGTATCCTCAACCATTGGCGCCGACACCGTCTCCGAGTCGATCAGTTCCTCGATCTCGGGGTGGCAAGATATCTCGTTGGCCTCGAATTTCTGTTGGCAACTAACGCAACGGCGAGCCCAGGGCAGCGCGTCCAACCTCTTGGCCGGAATATCCAGGCCGCACTGCTCACATATGCCGAAGTGTCCCCCGCCGAGGCGGTCAACTGCCGCTCTGACTTCCCTCTGGATCCGGGTGCTGGTCCCAAGCAGGCGGACTGCGAGGTCACGTTGCTCAGCCAGGACAATCTTCTCGATCTCTTCGGCCGGAGACTCGACGGCGAGCCGTTCCCTATCGTTGAGACCCTCGGCCAGTTCTCTGGCTTTGGCCTCGAGCACTTCCCGGTACTTCCAAGTCGAACTAATCATGGGTTGTAATCTCCTATCTTTGGGTTCAGTTTTTGGTGACTTGCCGCTGGCTAACTGAGACGGACCGTGTATCATACCGCCGGTCCGTCTCTTGGCGCGGCTAGAACCGAATCCGCAATCGGAATTCGATCTGACGGGGATCAAATGTGGCCATCCCCCAAGTGCCGAAGTTATCGTTCTGCACCATTCCGGGCCTGATTCCTTGCGCCGACTGTGCTGGTGTTACATTGACGAAGGTCGCACCGAGGCCCGCGTTCATATTCGGACGGAACTGCGTATTGTTGAACAGATTGGAAGCCTCGGTCGAGAACTGCATCCCGACGCGCTCAGTAATCTGGAACTCCTTCTGCAAGCTCATGTTGATGTTCCACCGGCCGTTACCGCGGACATCGCCATATCGATTGGCCGCCGTTCCGAACCAATAGATATCGGGAGCCAGCGTACCATTCGGAAGCGGAACAGTTCGCCCGGAGAAGGCGTCCGAGCTGTACTTCAAGAAGCAGTACCGGCAAACGACTGCGGAACGGCCGCTAGGCAACTGCACCGTCCGATCCGCCGGATTCGCTCCGGTGTACCAGCGCTGCAAGTTCTCTGGAACCTCTATCGGTGCGCCGGAGACCCGGTCCCCCATTCCGGTGATGGACCCGGAAGAACCCGTGAAGCCCTGCTGCGGCTGGCCGCTCTGCGCCAGAAAGACGCCGCCCACATTCCAACCGCCAAAGATGCCATTGGCGAACCGGTTCTGGAGGTCGAATTTCTTCCCCTTTCCGAACGGCATCTCCCACACGTAGGTGGCCACCAGGCGGTGAGGTATGTCGTTTGGCGAAATGAAGTAGCTGTTTGAGTTGTTCCGGCGATCGATGTTGCCGGTTTGGAGACCGGCGTTTTCGCCGAAATTATTATTCTGTGCTTCGCTTCCCCACAGCTCAATCGTCCGGGACCACGTATAGTGGACGTTGAACATAAGGCCGTTTGAAAAGCTCTTCTGCAACTGAGCCATCAGCGAGTTGTACGTGTAGTAACCAATCGGCGCCCCAATCAGATTCTGCGGCAGATGCGGATAAGGCAGCAGCGTATCGCGCAGCGACATGCTTCGCGTTCCCATTGCTCCGTTAAAGGGGATCAGTTGGTTCAGATTCGGCTGAAAGGGGTTCGGCACCTGCAGCGTAGCCGGGTTCGTCCCGTTGGAGGCGATGTACTGCGACCGCCACTGATCCAACTGCCCTTGCGGCAGGTCCTGGTCGTTATTGAATCCGAACCGGCCCATCTGCAGGCGATAGCCGCGAGTGCCGGAGTAGCCAAGCGTGGCAATGAAGTTGTTTCCCAGGCGCTTCTCGGTGAAGAGGTTGTACTGCAACACTTTGCCGTTCTGCATGTTGTCGTAGTCAAACCGGGGCTCGTTATTGCCGGAGCCATAGTACTGCGGCGCGGCGTTGTTGTTGCCGATGATGGGATTTAGAATCGTCGACCGTGTGTAATTGTTGACGAGTCCGCCCGCAGGAGTCTGGCCATACTGCAACGCCGCCGGATCCGATGTCCGGAGCGCGAAGTTACCGGTGCCGAAGTAATACGGTCCGCCGAAGTAGCCGGTGTTGGAAGGCGTATAGGTAACGCCAAACCCGGAGCGGATCACAAAGCTATCAGATACCCGGTAGGCAAGGCCCACGCGCGGGCCAAAGTCCATCGGCGGAGTCCGATAAAGACTCTTTCCGACGCCGTCTTTTTCCGGGAAGATGAGCCGCCCGGCAGTTCCAAACGGATTCGTGCCCCGATTCGACATGGAGCTCACACGGTTGTAGCGCTCCGAAGGGCCGCCCTGCACGTCGTAGCGCAACCCGATATTGACGGTCAAACGGTTGTTGACACGCCAATCGCTCTGCGAATAGAGCGCCCAATACTTGGCCGAAAGCGCCAGCAATACGGCGTTTTCACCCGCCTGTATGTCGCCCGCGCCAAGCAGGTAGGAGGCCAGTCCCGAACCGTTCCGCTCCCCTGTCACCGCGTCCACGTTCCCGCCAGTCGGCGTAATGACGTTGCCCGAGGTGAAGTTACTCCCGGACCGCATCCAGAAGGAACCGCGAGAGTCCGTGTAATTCGATAAGTAGTTCCGGAATTCGCCGCCCACTTTGTGCGTCCATCGCCCCGCCGTTTTTGACAAGGAACCATTGAGGTTCCAATTGGTCTGGCGTTCAATCTTCGCCAGATAGGCCGTTTGATTCAGCGCGCTGATCTGGCTCCAGCCGCCGCCGAAGCTGGTGATTTCCGGTAACGCGCCGGACAACCCGGAAGCAGGGAGAAACTCAGAAGGAACGCCATAGGAACCGTAATCAACATCGCTGAAGGTAGCCGCGCGATTATCCGCCGCCACACGTGTGATGCCGACGCGAAAATCGGCCACTAGGGTCGGGCTGATCACCCAGGTATCGCCAATGGCCGCATAGTAATTCCGGTCGCCATTTACGGCGCCGATAAAACCGCCCTGCTGGACAAAGGAGCGGGTGCCGTTCCCCCATCCGTTCGGCGAATCGATCAATCCGAGGTTCGAGCCAAACGTGCCGTACAAGGAATGGCTCTTAAAGCGATGATCCAGCCGGGCGTTGATCGAATTGCGTTCAAACGAACGGGTCATCCGGTTGTAGAAGTTATTCACTCCTCGCGGATCATCCGGAACCCGATTGGGAGCCGGGAACTGGTTCACCGCCGTCAATGATGCCGGTAAGATCCGCGACGCCGGGATCACGCCGTTCGGGAAAATGTTCCGCCGGAACTGACCAGTTGCGACTTGCGTTACGTTGAACGGATCCGCCACTTGTACCGGCACAAACTGCGCGCCCACCTGGGCCAGAGTCTGGGAAAAATCGCCTCGGCGCTCGTTGGCCGTAGGTACCGTCCGGAAGTAGTCCAGGCCCTGGTTGAATCGCATGCCTTCGTAGGAGACGAAGAAAAACGTTTTGTCCTTGCCGTTATAAAGCTTTGGAATGATCACGGGGCCGCCAAAAGTGGCCGAATAGTTCTGCACCTTGAAAGGTGCACGGGTCACAAACGGAGAGTTCGCATTGTTTTCAAACCGGTTCGCATTGAGCGCTTCGTTGCGCATTCGGAATTGGCCGGATCCGTGATACTGATTGGTGCCTGATTTGGTTGTGATCAACACCGTCCCCTGCGAGCGGCCGTACTCGGCGCTCATATTGTTGATGGTGGTTTTGACCTCTTGGATGCCTTCCGTGTTCGGCAGCACCGCGACTTCATTCCACGCCGAGGCTTGAATCGAAACGCCGTCCAACTGCACGTCGTTGCCAAATGCGGCGCCGCCGTTCACCTGGAAGTTCGAATAGGCGCGACGGCCTTCCGTGCCAATACCGAAGCTTTGCGCACTTTGTGTGTCGTTCATCGCGGCTCGCGCCACAACGCCCTGCTGCAGAACCGCGTAGTTCAGCGGATTGTTGTTGATGTTCGGGATCGCTTTGATGAGCTGTTCCGAAACCGAATTGGTCACCCGGCTGGATTCTGTCTGTAACGATAGGGACGAATCGGAGACAGTGATTGCCGTTTCCACCGCACCCACTTCCATCCGCAGATCGATACGCGCCGATTGGGATGTGGTCAGGTTAATCCCCCGCTGCAAAACGGGTTTGAAGCCGGTCTTGCGAGCCGAGACTTCGTACTGGCCGGCCGGCAAATAGGGAATCGTGTAATCCCCGGCCGCGCTGGTCTTAAAATTGTAGGTCGCATTTGTGTTGACCTCGCGCACCACGATATCGACCTCAGTAATGTGAGCGCCCGACGAGTCCAGGACCTGTCCAACGATCGTTGCCGAACGGATCTGGGCAAAGGCTAAACCTGATAGAGGGAGCAGTGCGAGCAGTATTGCTAGAAGCAGCCGCCCCACACTCGAGAATTCTCCAGTCGGACGGTCAACTGCCGCTCTCACGCCCCACTGGAACCTGGTACTCTGCCGCAAGACGCGGACAGCTAAACTTAGTTGATCAGCGAGTACGATCTTCTCGATCTCCCCGGCCGAAGACTCGGCGGAGAGTTGTCCCCGATTGCGAAGCCCCTCCTCCAATTCAGTGGCTTTGGACTCGGTGCTGTTCCGGCACTTCAATGTCGCCTCATTCATAATTCGTAATTTCCTCTAACTTTTAGATCAATTAATTGTGGTTTGCGACGGCGCGAACTTAGACGGAAGCCCAGTTGACGCCTCACCGCCTCCCGCATACGTTCGACGGATCGTCCGATGGCGGACAGCATGCTGCTGTCCCGCTCCGTGATCACAATTACCGGACCCTGGGCTGTGCGGACCTGGATACGGCACTCCTGGTCTATCCCGCTGCGGGGCCCGTTTAAGTCATGAAGGTGGACAATCGTAGAGCTAAGACGGCTAGCGAACCGCCTCAACGCAGAGTGGAGGGTTCGCTCCACGAACTCGGTCAGGCCCTTGCTTGATTCCAAGCCGTGATGATGCAATTGAATGTTCATCTTTTCCTGCTTTCCGGTGAGAATCCTGCGCCGCCGGGTGTTCGCCCGGCGGCGTCTCTAGGTGGTGTCCTAAGCGTTTCCTGATTGACCTCAGCGTTGGAGACGTGTGGCCGTCTCTTGAAGAAGTGCCGACCTCAGGGCCAAGCCCTTTGCATGTGCTCGAAGGACCGACCGATTCTTCTTCATGTCGTCCGCTTTCATCAGCTCATCTTTGGTGTTGTGAAAGATGCCAAGCAATTGGACCTGCGTTTTCAGGCGATCCCAATCATGATCGCCTCGCTCTACGAAT
>Ga0163150_10005407_pt1 | contig 16329 bp, 14 predicted proteins | sample OliLakLV19P2IB_FD_148628 | JGI IMG/M metagenome (GOLD analysis project Ga0163150, IMG submission 148628) | Freshwater microbial mat bacterial communities from Lake Vanda, McMurdo Dry Valleys, Antarctica - Oligotrophic Lake LV.19.P2.IB | ecosystem: Environmental > Aquatic > Freshwater > Lake >...
AAATCAATTTGTGGACGTCACTGGAGTGGGCCATGCCGCGAGACTTAACCACGTACATTCCACGAATGCGCCTTTTACCATCATCTTCTTCTAATTCTCTTAGTACCATCCAAGTGTCAATTAAAGACGAAACGCCGATTTCACCGCTCGTGTTATTTTGCGCGCTTGACGAAACAAGACTCGTGAAAAACGTGGTTATGACCTTCGTTTTTAAAAGATCAATCATGCGCGTAATCATGGACCTGATTTCACGCTCGTCCCCTTCTCCAATAAGACTTGTCAGCGGGTCTATGACAACAGCCTTTGGTTTGAAATCTTCAATGGTCTTGTATAATTGAAGTAAATGCATCTCTAAGCCAAAAAAGGAAGGTCTGGTAGACTCAATCTTTAAGAGTCCTTTTTTTATCCAGGGTTCAAAATGAATACCTATCGAACTCATGTTTTGAGTGAGCTGCCCTGAAGATTCTTCATAAGACAAGAAAAGACACCGTTCTCCACGTTTACAACTTGCTACTGCGAACGCCGCCGCGAGACTTGTTTTTCCGGTGCCGGCGGTACCTGAAGTGAGTACCGTGCTGCCCCGGGTGTAACCGCCACCCGTGAACATTTTATCTAATGATGAAACTCCTGACGAAACTCTCTTGCTTGTGCCCGGTTGATCAAGCCCCGCGGAAGTGATGGGAATGACCGAAAGCCCGTCTTTATCAATGACGAAGGGGTATTCGTTTGTTCCATGATTTGAACCGCGATATTTGACGATACGAATTCTGCGAATTGAAATTTGTTCCTTCACTCGGTTATCCAGGAGAACGATGCAATCGGAAATATATTCCTCCAGGCCATGACGGGTATAAGCGCCTTGCCCCATCTCGCCGGTAATGATTGCCGTAACTTGTTTTTTCTTAAGCCAGCGGAAAAGTCTTTTTATCTCTAAACGAAGAATGCCAGCATCTGTGACGCCTGCAAAGAGAGATTCAATCGAATCCAAAACAACGCGTTTGGCACCAATAGCATCAATGGCATGTTCTAAACGAATGAAGAGTCCTTCAAGATTAAATTCGCCGCCCTCTTGAATATCCCGGCGCTCCAAAAGAACATATTCAATCCGAATCTTTTTTTGTGCAACAAGCCCTTGTAAATCTAAGTTGAGCGAAGCCAGGTCTTTATAAAGCTCATCTTCCGTCTCTTCAAAGGACATAAAGATGCCCGGCTCTTTGTAATTGACCGCGCCCTTGACTAGAAAATCAATTCCCAAAAGGGTTTTTCCGGAGCCGGCACTTCCACAAATTAAAGTGGTTCTATTTTTCGGAAGCCCGCCTTCTGTAATTTCGTCAAAACCTTTGATGCCGGTGATGCACTTATGTAATTGATTCTGCTTTGGAACAATCTTTTTCTTAGGAGTTTTAGTCATGCAACAATGTAATCCGTTTATTGATTTTTACCTATGAGTCATTTCCTGAAATATCTGTCGGGGCAAGTTCGAAAAGTTTATTGGGATAATCGCCAGATATGTCTGCGTGGAAAGCTTTAAAGACCAACACCCCTCAAAGTCAAGCAACCAAAACGGGAATCAATTCAAACGTGTCGAGAGTCCACCGATAATGGGTTGATTTTCACACCTCTGCTATAATCTCTGCCATGCGGTTTTTTTAATGATTTGCGAAAAGGCCCGGAGTGTCAGATAAGCAGCATGAATCAAGTCAATCAACACGCCATTAAAAATCAAATTCCGTCGCTGAACGGAATTCGCGCCTTTTCGATCCTGCTTGTGATTCTCGCTCACATGGCCGATTCCTACGGTGTTCCCGCGCCGCTGGCGCAGTTTTTAACGCGTTACGTTTTCGGCCTGCTGGGCGTGCAGATTTTTTTTGTATTGAGCGGATTTTTAATCACGCATTTGCTTTTGAAAGAGAAGGAATCCTCTGCTTCGGGAATTCAAATCTGCAAATTTTACACTCGCAGGGCACTCCGGATTCTGCCCGTGTGCTATTTGTATATTTTTTTTATTTTTATTGCGACCCGCTATTTAAATATCGATTTAATGCTGCCGCATTCGCTATTCATTTTCGGACTGACTTATACGATGAATTTCAATGAAGCTGTCATTCAGCCCTCGAATTGGTTGTTGGGGCATTTGTGGTCGCTGTCGATTGAGGAGCAGTTCTACTTATTTTGGCCCTTCGCCATGAAGTTGAAAAAAAACCGGATGATTTTATTCGCGTTGCTGATTATTCCACTGGCGATGCTCTCAAGATTCAAGCCCATGACGGACGCTTCAAGCGCGTTAAAATTTCTCGCGCACTTTCTGAAATACGCGGATTCGCTCATGATCGGCGCTTTGCTTGCGATCAGCTGGAGGTATTGGCCGGCTTTATGGAAGCGCCATTTTTTAAAAAACGGCTATTTGCGGACGATTTGTTTGGTCGCATGCTATTTGATTTACTATTATTGCGCGCATGTTGAGCGCCCGTTTTTCCCCGGCGCCACAGTCATCGGAATGAGCGTTGTCTCTTGCGGGATTGCTTATTTGATCGCAAGCGCGATTGTCGTGCAGGATGACTGGATTTTTAAATTTTTGAATCACCCCGTTGTGGAGAAGGTCGGTATTTTGTCTTACAGCTTATATATTTGGCAGCAGTTTTTTCTCTACCCTCGGGATTATTTCAACGGCCACGCTTGGTGGAGGGTTTTTCCGCTCAACATTTGTTTAGTTTTCATTACTGCTTGGATTTCTTACTATTTATGGGAGAGTCTCTTTCTCCGCGTCAAAGAAAATTTCGAAAGTCGCAAATCGTAGTTGTTTAGCGTTCTGCGGTGCTGGTGTTGAGCTTCTTGCAATTAATGCTCGGCATTTTTTGGATTTTGCTAGATGTGAAAAATAAAGATGGTTTGGGCTCAGAAAAGAGAGTTCAAATTTTCTCGGCAGTCCTCACTCCTCACTTCGTTCGTCATTGCGGATACTCGAAAATTCAAACTCTCTTTTCTGAGCCATCTCCGCAGTGTGGAGCAAGGGCTTGATATCGTGAAACCTGCGCCCACCAATTCAATTAATCAAAACTCAACATTCCACTTCCTACATTCGGCATCAAGCAAAGCAATGAAGGTTTCCCGCCATATCTTTTTAATCTCGGCAAATCAGAGATTGAAAAAGGGATATAAATTTTATTTATTTCCTTTGACCTGGCACGGCCTTGCCGAGTCTGGTGAAGATAAGATAGGAAACATCTTTGCAATGCGTGAGGATTTTGTAGCAATCACAATGATAGAGCTTCGAGCGAATGGGGCGGGTTTAATTTGTTTCTCCCCGCCTGCCGGCAGGCAGGCGCTTCAAGCCCTCTCCCCTCACTGCGAAGAGGACCACAAACCCATATTTATTTCCGGCTAGACAAACTCGGCGGCTCTCGGAGGAAAAAATAACAATCAAAAAATAAAACAGCTTTTTTTCTGAGAGGCTCGCTGCGCCATAGCTTTAGCGCGGCGAGCAGGTGTCGGTGAATCGGCTAGATTCAACGAACTCCGTTAGCCGAGTTTGCCTAGCCTGAAATAAATTTAGGAGACGACGACTATGTCGAATTTCAAGGGGCTAAATACCTGCCGCAAAGCCGCTTAACTGACTTACCGCAGTAAACCCTTCATCTCATCGCAGATATTTCTAACTGGAAAGTTTTAAAGATCCACAGCACTCAAATTCAGGCAACCAAAACAGGAATCCACGCTCTTGCCATCATGATGGATTGCGCACGGTAAACTGAATCGAGAAATTATGATCCCCTGTTGAATCCGTGTAAGCCCCGCTTAGCGTATACGTGTTGTTTGCAAGTGTCTTCGTATCAAATCCATTCGTTCCTCCCCACGTAAACGGGGCCGCGTAGTATTTTCCGGATTGAGTTCCGTTTAAATAATAAAAGACTTTTCGGATGGTTGGATGAAACGTTAAATTCGGCTTTACGGAAATCATTCCGTTCACAGTTTGACCGCTCGTGACTCCGCATATTGCGGTCGTGCAAGTAGCGGATAGAGCCCCTGTCTTGAAGATTGAAAAATTAGTTTGAGTGGCCAGATTTCCCGCTGGGTCTTTAGATTTTACGCGGTATTCATAAGTTGTGTCGGCATTCAATCCGGTCAGCGCAACCGAATGATTCGTCACAAGAGAAGTGTTGACGCCGGTCGCAAGCCAGACCGTTGATCCCTGAGGACGGTATTCGACCTGCGAATCAGCAGCTTCGTTGGTCATCCAAGTAATGGTGGCTCCGCTCGAATTCACGTTTGTCGCGCTGTCGGCACTGATGACGGGGGGAATGGTGTCTGTAGGCGAAGCAGGTCCAATGATTAGGTATTGATTACCCGTCACGGCATAGAGATTGTTGCCGTTAAAATCAATGCGCCGCGCTCCTGCCACTGTTGTGGAATCGACCCGGGTGGGATTGAGCGGATTTGTAATGTCAAAGATCTCAATCAGTCCTGTGGAGTCGAGCACCGCAAGACGATTCCCGTAAATCAGATTAAAAATAGGATCATTACCTTGCGTATCGATTGTTTGTACAACCGGGATCTGTCCTGTCCCTTGCTGGCCAGTCGCCGGGTCATAGGGTCTCGTGTCCGTTTGGTTGATATCGTAAACCGCAACAGAACCATTTTTTAACGAGACAAAGAGGTCATTGTCTTTACTGCTAAAAAAAGCTACCGGAGCCGCCGTAGAAGTGTAAGTACCATCCTGGTAGTCGTTCCCAATCGCGGAACTTCCGACGTCCGCCCACACTGTCCGACTTCCATATTCGTAAACCAAGTCGGTCCCGGCATAATAACCGGCAAAACTTCCCTGGCATGAGCTTCCGTCCGGCGAACAAGACACCACGTATCGATTGTCGCCTCGAGCCGAGGTCCAACCGAAAAAATAAACGGTATTATTAAAAAAATTGAGTCGCTGCGCGTCGGCCAGAACCGCTTTGACTTCGAGGGTGGGATTACTTGGATCCGCCAGATTGAGAACCCAAAATCGATAATCGAAAGAACCCGTGTAACCGGTATTGGGGCCGACAAATTCCATGACAAAAACACTCTTGCTGCCGGTCGGAGCGAGAATATCGATGATGGGCCCTTTAAAGCCGACAGTCGAAATCAATTGAGGAGAAGCGGGGTTGGCATTGTTTACAATATAAAGGGACGTGGCATCGGCAAGGAGAGCTAAGTTCCCTAGCTGATCAGCGTCCACGAATGATGTCGTCAGTGGGAACTGCAAGCCTCCGAGCGTGCGGCCTTCGGGAGTGATGAGTGTCGTTTTTGAGGTTTTAAAATTTGAAATCGTACTTTGAGCGGCCAGATTTCCGGCTGAGTCTTTAGATTTTACGCGGTATTCATAATTTGTATCGGCAGTCAATCCGGTGAGCACAACCGAATGATTTGTCACAAGAGCAGTGTTGAGACTGGTCGCAAGCCAATTTGTTAAACCCTGAGCGCGGTATTCGACGTGCGAATCACTGGCTTCGTTGGTCGTCCAGTTGATGCTCCCCCCGCTTGAAGTAACGTTCGTTGAGTTGACGCTGCTAATCAGAGGAGGCGTCGTATCCGACGTCGACACAGAATTATTCACCGTAAAAACGATTGAGAATGCTTTATCTCCAGTACCTGTCGTATAGGCGCCGCCCAGCGTGTAGGCGCCATCCTGCAATTGGGTCGTGTCAAAACCAGTTGCACCTCCCCAAGTAAAGGGCGCACTGTACACTTTGCCCGACTGAGTTCCGTTCAGGTAATAAGCAACCTTACGGATATCGGGATTCAGAGTCAAGTTTGGCTGCACCAAAATTGTGCCGCTCACAAATTGCCCTACGCTGACCCCGCATATCGTCGTGGTACACGGTAGCGACGTGGTCACACGATTGATTGAAAGATTGGTCGTGAATGATTTTTTCCCATTTGGCGTTGAGCTGGGAATACTTAAAGGACCCGCGTCTAAAAAAGAATCGCTCGCATTTGCGGTGGGCGGAGTATTTGTGCTCGTCGCTGTTGTGGTTGCAGTGATCGTCGGTGTCTGCCCAGTGTACTGCTCTGGAGGCAAAACAAAATCATTCGCAAATAAAGATATGTTGACGAGCCCGCAACACAAAACGGTAACCACACATCCCCGCACAAGCCGTTGAATTAAATTTTCTGGTTTTTGAAATGATCTCAAAACAATACCTTTTTCGTCTTGCGGTTAATCGCCGCTTCAGCTGCAGATGAGAAAGAATCAAAATTGCAATTCAAGTAATCATGATTGTAGAGGGACGTAAAGAAAGCGTAATCAGGGAAGGTCTGGTTTCTGTGACGGGAAAAGGTCTGTTTTTTCAAGATGAGACTTACCCTGACATTTGAGGCGACTAAATCATAGGATTTTAATGGGGTGCGCCCGATATCGCCACTTACAAGTCTAAGTTATTATTCGCTCACTCAGATCGATGAAACTATGAGAAACAAAAGTCAAACTAACAGCCAAGCTAATACTTTAGCGATGGACCAAAAAAGGAGAAATAATATGAAATTTCTGTTCAAAAATAACATGAGGTGCTTATTAAAATTAAGCACGTTATCCGTTGTTGCATTTTTCGCGGTCGCATCGACTCCGGCAAGTAGCGCAACAGATCAGATAAACAACCAGTCAAATCAGACAAATAACCCGTCAAATTATTCAAGCCGAAATAGTCTAGCGGATAACACAGATACGAATCTCCGGGGAAATCCGGCGTATTCGGGGATGTCAGATTCCAATAGCATGGACAATTCCGGTCGAGTAAAAGCGGACAATACTGCCGTGAATGTTCGTGATCGCGGTCAGAATACCGTGACACCTTTGGATCAAGGTAACAGCCGAGAGGATACTGAAGCTACGGCCGCAATCCGGAAGGATATCATGGCTCGCGAAGGAATGTCGATTGACGCTCAAAACGTTAAAATCATCACTCAAAACGGCAAGATAACATTGCGAGGCACTGTTAAAACGGAAGATGAGAAACAATTCATTTCTGAAACAGCGCGCGGCCGATTTGGTCCACAAAGTGTTGATGATCAACTTGAAATCGCAGGAACTTCTGAACGTAACTAATTAACAAACTGAGTCGTGAAATCTAAAAAAGGAAGCTTTATATGAAAAATAAATCTGTGTTTTGTATCGCCAAATCGAGAGACCACGCGAATCAAATTGTGGATCAATTAAGATTAGAAAATTTTTCCAACAATGATATTTCAGCGTTATTCGCAGATAAAGAAACGACTCATGATTTCGCACACGTTAAAAGCACCAAAGCTCCGGAAGGCGCTGTCACAGGAGCTGGCACGGGCGGTGTGTTAGGCGGAGCATTAGGCTGGATCGCGGGCATTGGCGCGTTGGCGATTCCGGGCGCAGGTCCTTTTATCGCTGCTGGACCTATTGTGGGAGCATTAAGTGGAGCGGCAATCGGCGCGGCTGCAGGAGGAATTGCAGGGGCGTTAATTGGTCTTGGCATACCAGAAATAGAAGCTAAAAGATATGAGGGCAAAATCAAGGAAGGAAATGTCCTCATCTCGGCACACACTGAAAATTCGTCTCAGATTACGGCCGCAAAGAATATTTTTAGCAAGTTCAATGCTAAAGACATCTGCGTCGCCGGAGAAGCATGCGTACCAGATAAAAATAAAAACAAAGATGATTCCAGGATGCATCCCGTCGAATCAGGCATGAAGAGTGATCGGTCTACGGGTTACTAATTCGACGAATTGCCGAAAGTCGGCCGCAGTGAGAGAGTATCGAGCTGGAAATACTTTCAATGCTGCGGTCGACTCTAAGCAAATTTTAAGTGACGTAATCTCCTCACAGGCTGAGGTTGAGGGATCCTTGGTGGTGATGAAGAATATAAAAAAGCTCTCATCCGCTGTAGCCAGCACACAGCTAAAAAAACCACTTGGACCCAATGAGCGCCCTCATCGAGTTAGCTCTCTAGATCGACACCATCAAATTTTATTCTCAAGATAACCGCGACGGAATCAAATCAAAAGATAAGGGCTGGGAGTTCGGCCGTATCTTAAATGCAAATGATCGATCACCTTTGCATCAGTATATCCGAAGAAATATTTATTTTGTTTTTGTGCGGGAGGGGCTATAAATGTCAGCCCAATCATTTTTTTTATTCAAAATAGAGTCATGAATAATTCTGGCGGCGATGGCCGCATAAGTTATCCCATTGCCTGAATCGCCGGTTATGAGATAAATGTTTTTATGAGAAGGACTACGCCCAATGAAAGCGAGACCGTCGTCTGATGCAATGATTCTGCCCGACCAGGCGTAATCTATTTTCTTAAATAAGAAAATATTTTCCAGAGTCCATTTTTTTAGTTTTTTGAACGGTATAATTTCGTTATCATTTTTGCCAGACTTATGATCTTCGCCGCCGATGATGAGCAGATGACTGCGGCCGCGCATCGGTTGGGTTCTGACGTAATGATACGGCTGAGCATCTTCCCAATACAGACTCTCTGGAAACTGGCTCTTTTTTATTTTGATGCCAATGACATAGGATCGATAAGACATCGCTTTTAACTCGGGAAAGATATTCTGAATGGGAGTCAACGTAGCGACAACAATCTGCGCAGCATTTATTTCTTTTCCATTTTCTGTCCGAGCTTTTTCAGAATCAATATGGCAGATAGATGTGTCACTATAAATCCTCCCGCCGTTTCTCACGATATATTGGGCTAGTGAGTTGAGGAATTTAAGTGGGTGAAATTGCGCTTGGCGCGGAAATCGAAGGCAATAACCCTTACCCTTGAATCCCTTCGGAAGCTGGGCATGAAGCTCTGTTTCTGCCGCGCCTAATTCATGCAGCACTTTTAATTCTTTTTCAAATTTCTTTTTCGATTTTGTTCCTTTGGAAAAGAGGTATCCATCAACCCTTTTAAAATCACATTCGATTTTTTCATCACGGATAATATCTTCTAAAAAATCAATCGCGCTTTTATGACTGTCCAGAATAAGTCGAGCCTTGGTCTTTCCCATTTCTGCTTTAAGCTCAGCGTACCGTTTGTCGATTACCCAAGTAAGATGCGCCGTCGAAAATTCTGTTTGGCCACCACCAATGTCTTTAGCATCAACAACGATTACTTTCTTGCCCGATTTGGTCAAATGATAAGCACTCACAAGGCCTACAACACCCGCACCGATAACCAAAACATCACTCTTTGCATTTCGGGTCAGCGCAGGGAAATGGAATGGTTTGATTTGAGACCAATAGGAATCAGCTGGGTGGGAAATATTTTGCATGCTTTTAATATTGACCGGCTTGTTTTATCTCGAGATAATGATTCGAAGCCGTGTCAGTCTTTTTTCTCTCGTTTCCAGTATCTCTGCCCTGCAATTGCTTTGACCAATTGAGTCGCGATCTTATCCGCTTCGGTATCTTTTCCAAACACGACTCCCTCATCGATTGGAAAATGGCTCAAAAAATCGGCACCTCTCCCCGTTGCCGCAATTGCTTTGCAATGTTGGTAAGCCTCGTTGACAAAATTAACTGCATCCGCTTCTTGCTTCATCGCTGCTATGCTTTTATCACCACCGGGGATGAAAACCGCGTCGAACAATACTGAGCTTGCAGTAAGCAGACTAAAATCGATTTTGATTTTGGAGCCACTCCCCCCTTTCAGAAAGCCCATTCGTGGAGCTACAATTTTTGATTGCGCCCCATTTTTTGTTAATGCCTGTTTCACTGCGAGGACTGATTTTTCATCGAAACCATCTGCCGCGAGAATAGCGACGCAGCGTGTTTTGATGCAGTCTTTTGGAGTGTTGGCCATGCTCAGCGCAGACGAACTTTTTATCGATTGTTTGATTGTGCGAGATTGGAAATCTTTCGGGTTGCCGTCGGCTGGCACACTCAAATTCATGGGAGTATTCAATTTCGCCGGAAGGACAAGACCGAGACCTTCAGCAACCTGCTCTCCAAGACTTCTATCTACTTTTGCAATTAACGTAAGCATGCGTTCACGGATGGCTAGAGTATCGACTTTTCCGAGCTCAAATCGAAACGCTTTAACAATGTGCGCTTTCTCAGGGTCGGATTGGCTGTTAAAAAAAAGAGTCGCCTGACTGAAATGATCGAAAAAGCTTTCACTGCGTGCACGTATTTTAGATCCTTCTACTTTTTCATTATGGCTGACGAAACCGCCTTGGGTTTCCATCGCTTGTTTTGGAAAATTAGCGCCAAGAGAATTCGGTTCGTAGCTAACTTGACCTGCTGAGATCATATGTCTTTTAGCGCCATCACGCTGATTGTTATGGAACGGACAGACGGGACGGTTGATCGGAATTTCATGAAAATTCGGGCCGCCCAATCGAAGCAGCTGAGTGTCTGTGTAGGAAAACAAACGTCCTTGCAAAAGCGGGTCATTACTGAAATCAATCCCAGGCACAAGATGCCCCGGATGAAATGCCACTTGTTCCGTTTCCGCAAAGAAATTATCCGGATTCCGGTTCAGCGTCATCTTGCCGATCCTTTTGACGGGGACAAGTTCTTCCGGAATCAGCTTGGTAGGATCGAGAAGATCAAATTCAAATTGATGTTCGTCCTTTTCAGCCACAAGCTGAACGCCCAGCTCCCACTCCGCAAAGTCTCCATTTTCAATCGCGTCCCACAAATCGCGACGATGAAAATCGGGATCTTTGCCGGAAATTTTCTGTGCTTCATCCCAAAGCACGGAGTGTAATCCGAGCAACGGTTTCCAGTGAAATTTAACGAAATGGGCCTCACCTTTTTCATTCATAAACCGGAAGGTATGGACCCCAAATCCTTCCATCATTCGAAAACTGCGGGGAATAGCACGGTCGGACATGAGCCACATAATCATATGCATGGATTCAGGCATCAGCGAAATAAAATCCCAAAAAGTATCATGGGCAGATCCTGCCTGTGGAATTTCACGATGTGGCTCAGGCTTCACGGCGTGCACCAAGTCCGGAAACTTCATCGCGTCCTGTATAAAAAACACCGGCATGTTATTTCCTACGAGATCATAATTCCCTTCCTGAGTGTAAAATTTGACAGCAAAACCACGCGCATCGCGTGCAAGATCGGTCGAGCCACGCGAGCCCGCAACGGTTGAAAAGCGGACGAAAACAGGTGTTTTAATCGATGGATCCTGTAAAAAACCCGCTTTAGTGTAAGGTTTCATCGATTCATACACTTGAAAAAAACCATGCGCAGCCGAACCCCTGGCATGGACAATCCGTTCCGGAATACGCTCATGATCAAAATGAGTAATTTTTTCACGGAGAATAAAATCTTCAAGTAAGGTCGGCCCGCGCTCGCCAGCCTTTAAAGAATTCTGATTGTCATTAATACGCAGACCCTGATTAGTCGTCAGAAATTGACCGACTCCATTCACTTTGTCTTCAGAAAGATCGCGTATTTTTTTATTGACAATTTCTTTTGCGATTTCATTCTTTGATTTGCTTTTTTTGTCGTTTGATTTTTTCATATAATCTTTTTAGATTTTGCCAGATTTTTACAGGTCAACCTTGATAAACTGTGAGGCAAAACATCCGAGCGGTAAGTAAGCAAACGCAGGTAAACTAACATCGCTTTTTCACTCGTATTAATAGCCGTCTTTCTAATGAAGGCTGAATGCATTTTATTTGCCGTTAAAAAATAATCCGCCACTGAAGTAGCGGATTATTTTAATCTCACACTTTTCTTTTCATTTTGTCTGTGTTCAACGTGGTTCCGTCCTCCGTATCCATGTTTCCATCCATATTCATCGTATCACCATCGTGTATCATTGTTTCCTTGCCGTTTTGAACAATGGCACGATCGCCCTGACCGCGATTGCATATTTTACTTTTTGGACTCGACTCCTCGCCAAAAGCGATGGGCGTCATTAAAATAGCTCCTAGAATTAAAAAACTCATTAATTTCTTCATTTTTTTGTCCTATTTTTTTAAAATTCTTTTATCACAAATGTTTTTTTTGGCTACGGATTAATTAGTCATGACTCTTTACTTTTACTTAAGCGGCATAGACCGCTTTTTCTTGGTTTGACTTTTCTTTACTGCTTTTTATTTCGCGCTCGAGTTCTTGCTTGCGCTGTTTCATTTGACGACCAAGCTCTTCTGAGTTGGCCGCAGTCTTTTTAATCTGCTGGAACAATTCATCCTCTTCTTCCTTAATGTGATGCTCCACGTTTTCTGTCAATACTGTAAATTTGGCGTCATAATGGTCTTCTCCTGCATCCAGATCCTCAAGCTCCGCAATCAAGAGATTTATGTGACATGATGCTCTTCGGCAGCTTCATCCATTAAAGCTTGACCGGATTCACTCGTCAGCTGTTTGTTTGCGGCAGGATAAAAAAGCTCTTCTTCGATTTGGGTATGAACCTTTAATTCTTGAATCACCTTGTTCACAATTTCTTCCCTGCGTGCTGGTTGCTCTGCGTTTCCAAATTCCTTGAAAAGACCTTTCTCTTTTTTATGATCCTCTTTCAGTAAATCTACCGGCTTCATAGTTTTAGACTTACCGAAGCTTTCTTTTGTTGAAATATTTTTTTTATTAATGGTTTTCATAATGCTCTAGTTGTAAATAGAGCGATATTAAAATACATCCAGACGTTTTTTGCGCTCAGTTGACAGCCTGGTCTACACCTATGCGATATTAGATTCTCTCTTTTGGTATCTTAGAGTGCCATCAACCGGGTAGTAACGCGCTCCCGATCTGCCTCCAAAAATTGCTGCTCCGAGAGCGAAAAGACTGATAACGATACTGCACCATAATCCAGCGGCCGTGTAATCTGCCACTCGCTCTGCCGTCTCTTTTGCTTTTGCCTTCAACACTTCTGCCTGACGAGATAACCCACTGACCACTTTGTCCGCTTCGGCACCCGAAAGCGAAGTATGCAAAGCGAGAGCATTCTTGGCACCCTCGACATCACTCCGGATAAATTCCGCAGCAATCAAACTCAGTGTTTCTGGATTCAATTCATCGGCTACTTGGCTCAGGGTGTCTTCACTCACTGCCGTGCGCACGGCTGCTTGCTCGGCAATCGCTTGCTTTAATTGGGCCTGAAAAGCAGTTGGAATTTCATTGCCTTCTTGCATAGTATTTGATGACGCAACCGCAGCAAGACCGCCGCCTGCCACTTGCCCCACACCTTTTGCGATCTGAAATCCAAGAATGCCTGTTGCACCTATTCCGGTCACTCCCACCAAAATCGTCAAAATACTGGAAAGAGCCCAAACCGCGATTCCCTGAAGCCCGGCAGTTCGCTTATCAGTTTCTCGAGTAACGGCACTCGAGAAAAGTCCGCCGAGGTAAAGAGAGATGACCCACGTGATGAGCAACCAAACAGTCGCGCCCAAGGCCGCTTTTTTGCCGACGTTTTCAATATCAGCAAAATTGATTGATGCAATGCCTATCGCGGAGCCGACTGCATACAGCAACATCGCGGCAGCTGTCGCTACTAACCAACCTCCAAAAACAGCACCCCATTTGATATCAAGAGTCCTCACGTTATTCCACAGACCATCGTCCCCACTGATCCGTTGCCCGCCCACTCTATGATCGTGATTTATTAAAGTATCCATGACACACCTGCCTTTAGATTAAATGAGTTTGTAAACCTTAGTTTTCGGTCTGACTTGTTTTCCAAAAATCTTAACTACATCCGCGCAAAAGAAAAACAAGCAGTAAAATAGGAAGCGGCACACCGATGAGGAAAAATCCCAAATAAGTGCCCAGTTTTCCCTCCTGATTATTAATGCTTTTCATTGTCATAAGTCTTCCTTCCTCGGTTTGAAGTTTTCAACTCGCTACTTTGTTTATTATGATTAATGCCTGTTTGAACAGAATAGGAAAAGACACATTTGTTTTGTCGGGATTAGCCCGAGAAATTGTAAGTGAATGGCATGGATGGACGCGGCAACTGGGGGCAATAGAGACAAGGAAGACGATTCGATCCAGTCTATTGTTGACTCTCCTTGGGCTCCGATAAAATTCTTATTTCAAATGAGACTCAGGGTGTTTTAAATTAAGTGTATTGGATAAATCATTTTCTAAATCTACTTCGCGGCTTAAAACGATTTCCATTTCTGCTTCGCTGAGGATTAAACGCCGCACTTGTGGGGCGGATTCTTGAATTTTAACCTGAGAAAAACCTGGAAAGAAATTCCATCGGTTGAGCTGCTTTTCAAATACAAAAAACAAATGATGGGTCCAGTTGCAATAGAGTAATCCCACTGTAAGCGAAAAAACGGTTAACACAACCGGATCGCCCCAACCATGCGCGACAAAAAGCTTTTCCACCCCTTGATGACCGATATAGAGAATTAAGGTGCAGCGACTCGCAAAAAAAACAAACTGCATCGGACGCTTCAAGAGATTTATTTTTTTGAAAACAAAATAAATCTCTGCAAGAAAATAAACCACAAGAAAACTAATCGCTGTGTTTAAAACAAAAACACGATTTTTTGAGACGCCGAGCAATTCTTTGAAATAGGGATGCGCGTAGATAAATCCCAAAACGGTAAACACAGCCAAGCAACGCAAAACACGTCCGCTTTCAGCGCTGCGAATTTTTTCCATCATCCGCGGCATGATGTAATACCCCACCGCCATAACAAAAAACCAGGATGGCAATAAAGTTGACTCCGCTGACTTTAATAGATAGTGCGTCACCCAAAATACGGCCTGAGAGATAACCAGCGCCACCGCAATGGCCATGGCGGCGGATATACGTTTTAATAATGGCAGAGCGAATAACAGGAAAATGAGAATTTGAAAGTAGATCAAAATGTACCAGAGATGAGCAAAGTAAGGATTCTCAATAAAGACCGTGCGTACGTGCAAGAAAAGAGGACCCAGGCCCGGATCCGGGAAATTCGGCGACAAAAGAAATAGCGGCCGAAATGTCACCACGAGCGCCACATAAACAAAAGCAACGTAAGAAAGCGCGCGAATGATTTTTTTGAAATCAAGATTTCTTCTGGCAGCAAGCGCCAAAGTGACAAGCACGAACGCGTGCACGGACCAGACCAAATAAATTTTAGGAAGACCGAAGGGCTTGAAATGCCCGAGCACAACCGCAATGGAAGCAAGCCCGCGCAGCCAATCATAAACTTCCTCGCGAATTGAAGGAGCAGAGGTATTCGACATAGAAATCATTTTCTCTTATTTCTTAAAATGAGATTGTCAGGGAAATGATATTAAGCCGTCATACTTTCCCTTTTAAGCGATATTGGGTAAATGGCAACTCTTTAGCCGATTAAGTTGTAGGCGTGTTTCGGAGGATTTATTTCAGGTTAGGCAAACTCGGCGTAGTTGGTTATTGCATTGAAGCGCGACATGGAATGGTCCGCAATTTATTTCAGCAAAGCAGAGATTGAAAAATGGGATAAAACAGGAAACTTTATGTCAGCAATGCGTGAGAACGGATGTGGCAAGGAACATCAAAAAAACTTCGAGAAACTTAATTGGGACATTTGGTTTCACTGCTCAAAGCCTCCACCCCCACTCGCGCGGAAGTCTTTGGAGTAGTTATTCACGATGCGAGTTCCGCAGGCGCAGCCGAGGACTGTCTGAGCAGCGGGAATGAGTACTCCAAAGACTAAACCCACTTTTATCTTTCACGACTCGCACAAGCCAAAATACTGTGCTTTAGTTTCTTCTCATTGAGCAGTCACTTTTAAAGACTTAACTTTTTTTGCTGGCACTCCGGCAACCACACAATTTTCTTCGACGTCTTTCGTCACTAAAGCGCACGCGGCGACAACCGAACCGCGCTTCACCGTCACTCCGGGAAGAATCGTTGCATTGGCTCCGATCCAAACAAAATCTTCAATGATAATCGGGCCGCAGCGGTTTTCATCAATCGGTCTGTCATTTTCAAAATCACTTTCGAGTTTATGCGTGGAAGTTATCAAACAACTTTTAAAGCCGATGTCGCATCCGTTACCGATGGTAATTCCGTAGGAGCTGTCGAAATACACATGGTTGTTAACAATGCTTTTATATCCGACGCGAAACTTGCCATAATCTTGGATAAAAACACCACGGCCTAATTTTGAGCTTGAGTGGATCTTGAGGCCGATCCATTTAAGCATGAAGCACCGGATGGATTTAAAAATGTCATCGTTCGGAAATAAATCCGTAAAACGATGAGTAAAATATAGCGGTAAATACTGCCATTGAATTGCGAAAAGATACTGAAGTGTTTTTAAACCGCGTATTCTCATTTGTGACTGATTGATTTTTCAGGCAAAGCGCCTTCTTTTGGGTCTGGCATATGGCAGCAAGCTTATTCCGTAAAATGCACCGTGACTATCAGGGTTTACCCTATAGG
>Ga0163150_10005412_pt1 | contig 16320 bp, 9 predicted proteins | sample OliLakLV19P2IB_FD_148628 | JGI IMG/M metagenome (GOLD analysis project Ga0163150, IMG submission 148628) | Freshwater microbial mat bacterial communities from Lake Vanda, McMurdo Dry Valleys, Antarctica - Oligotrophic Lake LV.19.P2.IB | ecosystem: Environmental > Aquatic > Freshwater > Lake >...
GATCTTGTCTTCCGCCTCACCCACGGAGGTCAGCATGATGATGATGGTATTCGCATACTGAGGGTTCCTGCGAAGGGTCCGGCAGACTTCAAAGCCGTCCATTTCTGGCATGCGGATGTCGAGAAGGACGATTTCAGGGTGAAAGGTCGAAATCTCGGCGAGGGCTTTCTCCCCAGATTCCACGTACAGAACGTGAAAGCCGAGCCCTGAAAAGCAATCGACCAGCAGGCGGGCATATCCCGCGTCGTCGTCGACCACCATCACTCGGGTTGGGGCAGCCTGGGCATTCATGCCCTGAATCATCGGCAAAGGGCTGATCAGGCATTACCTGGAGATCTGGAGCTGGCTTGCCTTCGCTTTCTCGGGTCGCGGTTTAGTTGGAGTGCGGGACCGCAACCGACCAGGATTGCGGCTTCGTTGGCCGCTGACCCCTCACCCGGCCTTGTGAACGCTTCTCAAGCGTTCACTCCCCTCTCCTGATCAACTGGAGAGCGGAGCTGTGAAAAAAGTGAAAAATCGATGACTTCCGGCGCTATGCGTGCGCAGGAGCGTCCGCGCCACCCTGGTGGAACGTGCGCTCCGCGCGCGTTTTCACCTGTGCGTTCGGAGACAGGGCGGATCAGGGTTGGCTCAACTCAATTTTTTCACAGCTCCAGGAAGCTGCTTCAGATTTGACCTGAGTTTGAACTTCGTTGGCAGCAAGTGCCGCTAGTGAATCGTTGGGGGTTTTTCCTCGAGTAACTTCTCGGATTGATTGGTGATGAGTGAGGAGGCGGCGACTTTGTCATCATCCCCCAAGTCGATCAGCTTCACACCCTGGGTGCTGCGCCCGGCGGGCCGGATGGCGGCGGCTTCGAGCCGGATGATCTTGCCCTGGGCGGTGATGACGATCAGCTCCGAAGTAAGATCCACCTTCATGATGGCAACGACTTTGCCGTTCTTATCGGTGGTTTTGACATTGATTACGCCCTTTCCGCCGCGCGATTGGGCGCGATAGTGGCTTACCAACGTTCGTTTCCCATAGCCGTTTTCGGTCACAGAGAGAATCATGCCTTCGTCGCCGCTCACAGTCATTCCAACCAGGTAGTCATTCTCGGCAAGATCAATGCCCTTGACGCCGCGAGCCTGGCGGCCCATGTCGCGCACGTTGTCCTCGTGGAAGCGAATGCACTGACCGTCGTGTGTGCCGAGAAAGATCTGGTCCTTTCCGGTCGTCAGTTCCACCGCAATCAGCTCATCGCCTTCGTCCACGGATATCGCAATGATGCCGCGTGCCATGGGGTTGCTGAACGCGTCGAGTCGTGTCTTTTTAACGACGCCGCGCCGCGTGGCGAACATGACAAAACGGTCAGCGGCAAAATCGGTTACGGGCAACACCGCCGTCATTTTTTCATCTGGACTCAGATTCACCAGGTTCACGATGCCCTTTCCTTTGCCCGCCGTCCCGACGTCTGGGATTTCGTACACCTTCAGCCAATGCACTTTCCCTTGATTGGTAAAGATCAGCAAATAGCTGTGGGTGGATGCCACGAAGAGATACTCGAGGAAATCTTCCTCGCGTGTGCGCATGCCAATGCGGCCTTTGCCGCCGCGTTGTTGCTGGCGATAGTCGCTGACGGGAGTGCGTTTCAAGTAGCCTGAGTGAGTCACAGTGACGACGACGTCCTGCATCGAGATCAGGTCCTCTAGCTTGATCTCGGCGTGCTCGTCGACAATCTGGGTACGGCGCTCATCGCCGTAGAGCTTCTGCACTTCCTTCAGCTCTTTCACGACGAGAGCGCGCAGGACCTTGTCGTTTTCCAGAATTTCTTTCAGCTCGGCCACCCGTTTCAGCAGGTTCGCCAGTTCTTCAAGAATCTTCTCCCGCTCCATGCTGGTAAGGCGCTGGAGTTGCATATCCAGGATGGCCTGAGCCTGTGGCTGGGAGAACTCAAACTGCCGAATCAGCCCTTCGCGCGCTTCCTGCGGCGATGTCGACGCGCGGATGAGCTTGATGATGGCTTCGATGTTGTCGAGCGCCTTCTTCAAGCCCTCCAGAATGTGCGCCCGCTCTTCGGCCTTCCTGAGTTCAAAGCGGGTGCGCCGGCGCACCACTTCGAGGCGGTGTTCGACGAAATACTTGACCACTTCCTGAATATTCAGGACTCGGGGCTGGCCGCTGACGATAGCCAGCATGATGACCCCGAAACTGGTCTGCATCTGGGTCTGCTTGTAGAGGTTGTTGAGAATGACCTCCGGCTGTTCGCCACGCCGCAATTCGATGACGATGCGCAGGCCTTCGCGGTCGCTTTCGTCACGCAAATCGGTGATGCCTTCGATCTTTTTTTCTTGAACAAGCTCGGCGATGCGTTCGATGAGTCTGGCTTTGTTGATCTGATAAGGAATTTCGGTGATGACGATCATTTCCTTATCGCCACGCGCTTGCTTCTCAATCGCCGCCTTGGCCCGCATGATGATGGAGCCGCGGCCGGTCATGTAGGCTTGCTGAATCCCGCTCTTGCCGTAGATAAACCCGCCCGTCGGAAAGTCCGGACCGGGCACCAGCTTGATGATTTCCTGCAGGCTGGCGTCGGGTTTGTTCACCTGCAAGATAACGGCATCAATGATCTCTTTAAGGTTGTGCGGCGGGATTTTCGTGGCCATGCCCACCGCGATTCCCTCTGAACCATTCACCAACAGGTTTGGGATCTGGGTTGGAAGGCAGACGGGTTCCTGCTGGCTTTCGTCGTAGGTTGGTATGAAGTCGACCGTCTCCTTTTCAATGTCCGCCAGCATCTCGCCCGCAATGCGGGCCAGCCGCGCTTCGGTATACCGCATCGCCGCTGGCGGATCGCCGTCCACTGAGCCGAAGTTGCCCTGTCCATCGACGAGTACACAGCGCATGGAAAACTTTTGCGCCATTCTTACCAGCGAATCGTAAATAGCGGAGTCGCCGTGTGGATGGAAGTTGCCCATCACTTCGCCCACGATCTTGGCGCATTTTCGATACGGCTTGTTGTGCGCTAAGCCCATTTCGTGCATCCCGAAGAGAATGCGGCGGTGCACGGGTTTCAAGCCGTCTCGAACATCAGGCAGCGCGCGGCCAATGATCACGCTCATGGCGTAATCGATGTAGGACCGCTTCATTTCGTCTTCGATGTTGACGGGGGTCTGGCTGAACGTAAGTTGGTTGTTGTCCATGAATTATGAAAGTGAAGATGGAGGGTCATTCCCGAGAAAGCGAGAATGACGGGACCCTCGAAGCTAGTCTAGACGTCCAGGTTTCTGACATCCAATGCGTTGTCTTCGATGAATTTGCGACGCGGTTCGACAGCATCACCCATCAGGATGGTGAAGATAAGGTCGGTTTCGACCGCGTCATCAATGCGCACCTGCAACAGGCTTCGGGTGTCGGCATTCATGGTGGTTTCCCACAGCTGTTCCGGATTCATCTCGCCCAGACCCTTGTAACGCTGGATGTGGAAATCTTTCTTGCCCGTAGTAAGAATTGTATCCAGAAGCTGTTCGCGTGTCTGCAACTCGAACTTCGCGTCGTTCTTTTCCTTTTCGAAGATGAAGAACGGCGGATTGTCATATTCTTTCAAAGAATGAGTTAGAGACACCGCCCGCTTGAACTCGGCCAGAGAAATGAATTCGTGGTCAATGGTGCGCTGATAGGGTCCGTTATCTGTCTTTTTCTTCACGACCAGGTTGTGCAGGCTGTGCTCTTCGTCGAAGCCGAGCTCCACTTCGTACCCCAGACTCTGAATCTTGGGTGCAACCACTTCCAGATTTGCCGGATTTGCAAAATGCGACTTGCTCTCGAGGCCGCTCTGAATAAGGATCTCCGCCAAAAAACGGTCACGGAGACGCTTCTCAACTTTATCAAAAACCGCCTTGTAATCGACCAGACTGCCAAGAAATGTGCTTAGTTGTCGCGGTTGGAGAGTCTGTTTTCCCTTCCCGATTTTCACTTCAATGTCTTCGCTGGCGGAGCGCATCAACTCACGGGTCAGAGCTTTTTCATCCTTGATATAGGTTTCCTTCTTACCTTTCTTGACTTTGAACAACGGGGGTTGGGCAATGAAAACATGGCCTCGCTCGATGAGTTCATTCATCTGCCGGAAGAAGAAGGTGAGCAGGAGCGTGCGGATGTGCGAGCCGTCAACGTCTGCGTCAGTCATGATGATGATCTTGTGATAGCGCAGCTTGGCGCTGTCGAAATCGTCCTTGCCAATGCCAGTTCCCAACGCAGTGATCAGGGCGCGGATTTCTTCGTGACCGAGCATCTTGTCGTAGCGCGCTTTTTCGACGTTGAGAATCTTTCCCTTCAAGGGCAGCACCGCCTGAAACTTGCGATCGCGACCTTGCTTGGCTGAGCCGCCGGCAGAGTCGCCTTCAACGACGAAGATCTCGCATCGCGCTGGATCCTTCTCCTGGCAGTCGGCAAGTTTCCCAGGCAGGGACGCCGAGTCCAGGGCTCCTTTTCTGCGGGTAAGGTCTCTGGCTTTTCGGGCAGCTTCGCGGGCTCGGGATGCCTCGATGGCTTTTCCGATGATTTTCCTGGCGACACTGGGATTTTTGTCGAAGTGATCGGCCAAGCGTTCGTTAATAAACGTCTCGACGAGGCCTTTGATGTCGCTGTTGAGCTTTCCCTTGGTCTGCCCTTCAAACTGCGGCTGTGGAAGCTTGACGCTGACGACGGCAACCAGTCCTTCCCTCACGTCGTCGCCGGTAAGATTTTCTTTCACATCTTTGAATAAACCCGCGCTTTGCCCGTAGTTGTTGATGGAACGGGTGAGCGCCGAGCGGAACCCGGACAGATGCGTGCCTCCGTCAACGGTGTTGATGTTGTTGGCGAAGGAGAAGACGTTTTCAGCGTACGTGTCATTGTACTGAATGGCGAGTTCCAGGGTGACGTTATCCTTGCTGGCTTCAAAGTAGATGGGTGGGTTGTGCAGAACCTCTTTGTTCTTGTTCAGATGTTTGACGAATTCGGAGATGCCCCCGGAGTATTGAAACTCGTGCTTCTTGTCGTTGCGCTCGTCTAAAATTGTGATGACAACGCCTTTGTTCAGGAAGGATAGTTCGCGCAGCCGTTGCGACAGGGTGTCGAAGTTAAAGTCGGTGGTGTCAAAGATCGTCGTGTCCGGCTTGAAGGTGACCTTGGTTCCGCGCCGGTCCGTATGGCCCGTTTCCTTCAAAGGTGCCGTAGGCTTGCCTCGACGGTAGGACTGCTCGTAGACCTTCTTATCTTTCCAGATCTCCAATTCCAGTTCTTCCGAAAGAGCATTGACGCAGGAAACACCCACACCGTGCAGGCCGCCGGAAACCTTGTAGCTGTTGCTGTCAAACTTTCCGCCTGCGTGCAGCTTTGTCATCACCACTTCAGCAGCCGACTTTTTCTCGCCTTTGTGGTAGTCAACGGGAATCCCGCGGCCATTGTCGATGACCGTGACAGAATTGTCGCCATGAATGGTTACATCCACTCGCGTACAATGCCCGGCCAACGCTTCGTCAATGGAATTGTCAACGACTTCGTAGACGAGGTGGTGCAACCCCATCTCGCCGGTGGATCCGATATACATCGCCGGGCGCTTGCGAACCGCCTCGAGCCCTTCCAGAACTTTGATGCTTGAGGCATCGTAGATTCCGTCCGCTCCGCCATTGGGGTTAACCGCAGCATCGTCCTTCTTGCTCTTTTCTTTCTTCTCTCTCGGTTCCTGCGTGGCTTCACTCATGCAGAATCACCTTCACTTTGTAGTTGTTCGTTTCGCACCGCGAGCAGGCTGGGCACTGGATGCTGCCTGGCGTCGAGCCTGGGTGTTGCCTCCTGACCACTAGTGCCCAGCTTCAGATCCTTTCACCTGTCCGCACGACACTTGGAAGGTGCGGGCTGAATACGCTCCGCTGGGGTGTATCAGGCGGGGTTTTGTTGTCGTAACGAAGACTTGTGTCTTAGATTCCAATATATCGAGCAACTCATTCATCCGCTGTTCGTCGAGTTCCGAATCGACGTCATCGACAAGAAACAATGGATACTCTCTGTACGCATCAAAATAGAGTTCCATCTGAGCCAGGTTGAACGCCAGGAGCGCGCTGCGTTGCTGCCCGGCAGATGCGTAGTGTTGAATTGAGTGTCCGTCAACCTCCGCGGAGATCTCGTCACGATGAGGTCCGACGATGCTCCGTCTGAGACGAATCTCTCTCTCCCGATGCTTCTTTAGTCGTGTCGACAATTGGGACTGTATGTCTGCCAGGTTGGCCGTCGAGGAAATTTCGTTTGCGGCAAGATACTTGATGTCTAAAGCTTCCGGGGTGAAACCGTTACTGCGAACCCTTAGTTTTTCTCTGACTTTCTCAATATAGAACTGGCGAGCTTCAATGATCTTAGCGCCCAATTCAGCGATCTGGTGGTCCCAGACGTCGAGCAATTCAGCAGTGGTCGTAGTATATACCGAAGCAGACTCTCTCAGCAGGGAATTTTTCTGCTTCAAGACCCTGGAGTAGCCTGCCATGCGGCGGAGATGCGCCGGTTGCAGATGGTACAAGCCACGATCGACCAACCGGCGACGATACTCTGACTCGGCCTTAAACTGCTCGATCTGCAACGAAGCAAAAATGACAAGATCCAGCCTGCCAAGATAGTCAAAAACATCCCGTTTTGATCCGCCAACCTGAAGAATTTTGCCATTTTGGCTCTGCTCAACCGTAAGCAGGGATTCGTTTCCCTTCGATAGAACCGTTCCGGAGACACAAAAGCGGGAAGCATTGCGTTGAATCAAGTCACGAGATTGGTGGGTGCGAAACGATCTGGAGAGTGCCAGGACATGAATGGCTTCCAACAGGTTTGTCTTACCCTGGCCATTAGGTCCGGCAATGATGTTGACTTGAGGACAAAACTGAAGAGACTGCTCGGCGAGGTTTCTAAAGCCGGAAACAGACAGGCAGGTGAGAATCATTAGTTTAGAGTTCCGCCTTCAGGCGGGTGCTAACTCCCACAGCCTGCACAAAGCTAAAGCTTGAACTCTGAACGATCCTCTTCAAAGCCTCATCGGCATCACGATGTACCGATAGCGATACTCATCCTCCGTGGCAGGCCTCATTTGGCCTGCACTCTGGTCATCCTTGAAGTCAAAGCTGATCTTGGTGTCGTCTGTTGCGGTGATGAAATCCAGCAGATATTGACAGTTAAATCCGATGTGAACCGGCTCGCCATCGTAACTTGTTTCCAAAACCTCTTTCGCCTCTCCCAAGTCGGTGTTGTTCGATGAAATCTCCATCTGGTTATTGGCGAGCAGAATTCGAATTGAACGCGATTTATCATCAGCCAGAAGCGAGACCCGCCGGATAGCGGCTCGAATATCTTCGCGATTCAAAATCACCGATCGGTTGTTGTCTTTGGGAAGAACTGCTTCATAGTTGGGAAACTGACCCGTCAGCATCCTGGAGATCATCAAACGGTTCTTCAGCTTAAAGAACAAGTGATTGTCGTCCTTGCCAAGACTCACCACATCTTTAGTATCAGCCTCGGCCAGGAGGCGCTGCAATTCAGCCAGCGCCTTCTTTGGAATTAACGTGCGCAATTCTGTGCTGATTTGGTCAAGCTGCATCTGCTTTTCGATGTGCGCTAGTCTGTGACCATCGGTTGCCACCATCGTGGCGCTCAACGGTTTGAGCAACAAGAGCGCTCCGTTGAACGTGTAGCGGGACTCTTCAGTAGCGATGGCGAAGATTGTCTTATTGATGAGGCTAAGCAGCGCTTGCGCTGGCACCTCGACCAGACTCTGAGTCAGCTCAGCAAGAATCGGAAAATTGTCCTTGGGAAGACCGACGATCTTGAACGAGGCAGAAGCGCAGTTAATTTGCACCCAGTTGTTTTCGAGAGTCTTGATCTTGATCTCAGCATCGGGCAACTCACGAATAATCTCCAGAAAGCTCTTGGCTGGCGTCGTGATGGCGCCGGGCTTCTTGACTTTGGCAGGGCAGGAACTCTTGATACCCAATTCCAGGTCGGTCGCTGAGATCTGGACGCTATCCCCGTCAGCGTCTAGTAAAAGGTTGGCTAGAATAGGAATCGTATTCTTCTTTTCGATGACTCCTTGCGTGAGTCCCACTTCCCTCAAAATGTCAAACTTTCTGACGGTGAATTCCATAGTTAGCTAACCCTAATCAATAAACCAGAGATATTGATCTAGAAGTAGTGATAGTCACACGAAATCTGTGCATAACGATGTTAAGCCCTTCAGCTTCAGCCTGTCAGTCTGTGTAGAAATCTGTGAATGGACGGCTACGAATACAAAGTGTCTGAGGAGAGTTCGTTTTAAGAATCAATCCACAGAGTATACACGTCTGAGGTTCAAAACAACTGTGGAAAATTAGGATTCAGCTACTGAAAAGATTGAAGAAACATGGTGACCAGGCTGTTGAAATTCTTGTCTTCGGCCATTTTTTTTTCCACCTTTGCAGTGGAGTGCAGGACCGTGGTGTGATGCTTGCTAAACTCCTTGCCGATCTCAGGCAGAGAAGCCTTGGTGAGTTGACGGCTCAAATACATTGCAATTTGTCGTGGCTCGGCGATCCTTCGAGCATTGTTCTGGGATTTCAGTTCCGCGACCCGCAGTTTGAAGTGTTCCGCTACAATCTTTTGAATCTGCTCGATGTTGATGTGCCTTTCTTGTGACTGAACAATATGCCGGAGCGCTTCTTGCGCCATTGACAAAGTGACTCGTTCACCCCGGAGTGAGTGAAAGGCTTGCAGCCTCACGAGAGCTCCCTCGAGTTCCCGCACGTGAGACTTGATCTTGTTGGCAATATAAAACGCTACGTTGTCGGGAAGCTCAAAGCGGTCAAACTCGGCTTTTTTCTTCAGAATCGCAACCTTGGTCTCCAGATCGGGTGGTTGAATGTCGGCAACCAAGCCCGATCCAAAGCGCGACTGAAGCCGCTCCTGGATGTCTGGAATCTCGTTGGGAAGGCGGTCGCTGGAAAGCACAATCTGTTTTTGAGCGTCGTACAGGTCGTTGAAGGTGTGAAAAAACTCCTCCTGCGTTGCCTGCTTCCCGGAGATGAACTGAATATCATCAATCATGAGTACGTCTACATTGCGATATTTCTCACGAAGGGCCAGGGTTTTGTCATAACGAATGGCATTGACAACCTCATTGGTGAATTTTTCCGAAGAAACATAACTCAAACGAATCCGGCGATCGTTCGCCTTAATGCGGTGCCCGACGGCCTGCATCAAATGGGTCTTACCTAGTCCCACACCACCATAAATGAACAACGGGTTGTAGACGCGAGAAGGGGATTCGGCAACAGCCAGGGAGGCCGCATGTGCAAACTGATTGCATGAGCCAACGACAAAACGCTCGAACGTTAACTTGGGATTCAGTAGATGCACCGAATCAAAATCCAGAAGTGCCTGCACTGGACCTGGTTGGCGAGGGATCTCTCCCCGGGCGTTTTGAGCCGCAGGGTCTGCCTTGAATACGATCTCCAAATTGCCCAGATTGCTCGCTTGAACGGCTTCCTGAATCAGTTCTGAGTAGCCGTTGAGCCAATCCTCGAACACATGGTTCGGAACTGAGACGAGCAGCGTGTTGTCCCCGTTCAGACTCTTGAACTGGGTCGGCTTAAACCAGTTGGCAAAGTCTTGCTTGCTGACACGACCTTCAACAAACGTGAGAATTCTTTGCCAGGAGTCCATGAGTTCGAAAACAGGCGATAAAACTGTTCGAGGAAAACTGAGACTTTGGAATGAATTCTGTAGGTAGTCGGCTTTGGTCTTAGAGTCTTGAAGAGTGAAAAAGAAGCCGGAGCTAGGCGTAGATTCCAGGAATCAATTCTCAACAGTGAGCCGCAGTTTATACCACAGCGAAAAGCGGGTTACAAAGGGAAAATGAAAAGACTCACAGGCCGAACGATTGGAGACCGATTTGCGTTAGGACCGAGTCTGGACGCAGCTTTTGAGGGAACGAGCTGGAGATTCATAAGTGTTCCGCAGTCTTGCCCTGGTACCTAGGAGGTGCGACGATGCAGGGCAACAGAAAGAGAACTTTTTGCAGGTCCCTCGGTTCTGCGGGAGTTCTTTTGGCGCCGTCGTTATAGCGAAGAGTAAAGCCCAATTGGAGAGCTTCGGTTTGCTTTCAACACAGTTGTGCCAACGCTTGAGTCACCGGCCAAGAAACGAGACCGTGAAACGGGGCTTGCCATCAGACATCGTATCTGTTTAACTTTGGGGTCTCCGGGCCAGTGCTGGCGAAAAGAACCCTAGGGTAGAGACTCTAGAACGCCAGCGCTTTGGTCGTTCACTGAGCCGGAAAAGTCAATGCCGTTAGTTTGGAGAGAAGATGGAAGCGAAACTCTATGTAGGAAATCTGTCGTACAACACTTCAGAGGACGATCTGAGAGACTTGTTTGCGCAAGCCGGCACAGTGAAGTCCGCTACCCTGATTCGAGACCGCGACACTGGGCGTTCCAAGGGCTTTGCCTTTGTGGAGATGGAAACCCAGGAAGAAGCTGAGAAAGCGATCAGCCAGTTTCATGGCACACAGTTCCAAGATCGGGCGCTCACCGTAAATATGGCTCGTCCGCGCGAAGAGCGTGGAGGAGGAGGCGGGTTTGGTGGCGGTCGTGGAGGAGGAGGCGGCGGAGACCGTTCTGGGGGTGGTCGTCCGCGAAGCGGCGGAGGCGGTGGTGGAGGCGGTGGCAAACGTCGATCTTGGTAGATCTCGGTCCCTGGGACCATAGAATCATCCGAGACAATCTCCTGCGAATGCGGTCCGTTGAAGGGATCGCATTTCGGAGGAGGTGTGTGTTGGCAGGCACCTAGGGAGCAAGCAATTGAATTGACATGAAAAAAACCACCGTGCTATAACGGCGGGTCGCGTATGGGTTCTCAGAACCTAAGGTAACTAGAGGTTGAGGAGCCTGCCAGCGGCAGCAAGACGATCGAAGACTCGGGAGCTTAGACTAAGTTATGCAACCAACCTTTCGCCCCAACCGGCGCCGGCGTGCCAAGACGCATGGTTTCCGCAGCCGCATGAGCACCAAGTCAGGCCGCCTTGTTCTGAAACGTCGGCGCGACAAGGGACGCAAACGTTTGATCCCATAAGAAGCCGGATTCCTTGGACAACTGTTTTCCCAAGACTGCACGCCTCCTCAAATCAGAAGAGTACCAGCGGGTCTATGACGCAGGGAAGAGGAAGGCAGGTCGATTCTTGCAGATCTTCTACTGCTCCAACCAACTGGGCCACTGCCGCTTCGGCATCTCTGTTAGCAAGCGATTTGGAAATGCAGTGCGTCGAAATCTCCTGAAACGCCGCATCAGGGAGGGTGTCCGAAGGAACAAAGGTTTGGTCGCAGGCTGGGATGTCGTGGTTCACCCGAGGAATAACGCTGAAATTGGAAGCGGCCCTAAGATAACCTCTGAACTGGGAGATCTGCTGGAGTTTTTAGGGCAGCGAAAAGAACTTGGAATTAGTAAAGCAAAGCGTCCTCACAATCCTTCGTCTCTATAAAAGATTCCTTTCTCCCGCCTTGCCTCCCGCCTGCCGATTTTTCCCCTCCTGCGCGGAGTATTGTTACTTGGCAATCAACAGATATGGCGTGTGGCGAGGGACAATGCTGTCCGCAAAGCGTTTGTGTAAGTGCCACCCATTTCATGCGGGAGGATATGACCCGCTCGTCTGAAGCTGGGAACCGCGTCGTACGTCAATTCACTATGGAAAGAAGAATCTTGCTGGCTCTGGCACTCTCGTTTCTCCTCATCACGTTAACGCGGCCGCTCTGGGAAGCACAAAGGCCACCCGAGCCGCAGCCTGAAGGAAAGCCAGCATCAAAAGACCTCGTTCAGCAGCCTGCAAAACAAGAACCCGTCACCCCGCAGAGTACCGCCCCAACGGCAGTTGCGCCCATGGCGGGAGAAAGCAAGCACGCCGGAGCAGAACAATGGATCGAGGTGGAGACCGATCTCTACCGTCTGAAGATGTCCAACCGCGAGGCGGTCGTTCGCAGTTGGGTGCTGAAGAAGTACAAAGACAGCGGCGGAAAACCACTGGAGTTTGTGGATGAGAAAAAATCGGGGCTCTATGGATATCCGCTGAGCATCAGGATCGACAAGGAAGAGGACCTCTCAAAATCCCTAAGGAGTGCGCTGTATGCCACCGATGCGCCGGTCCGGCTGGATGTGACTGGCGCGGACAGCCCGCAGTTGACGTTTGAATATGCCAACCAAACCCTGCGAGTTTCGAAGAAGATTACGTTCACAAAGGGGTCTTACGTTGTCGGTGTTGATTCAAAAGTCTGGTTAAACTCGAAGCCTGCCGGCCACTATCTCTCCTGGAGCTCCGGATTCGGCGATGCCAGCGTGGATCCCAGGCTGGCTGTGCATCGAGCCATCTACCGGACCCAAGGCAAGATCACGCGATTGAAAGACGGCGACGTCGGGCAGGAGCAGGAACTCTCTGGAACCTTTGATTTTGCCGGTCTGGAAGATCTTTACTTTGCGGCGTTGTTCCTTCCCAAACAGGGTGAGGCCGTTCGGCGAATTCAATTGTCTCACAACGAGCACGATGCGGGAGGAGGCAAGAAGGAGAAGTTGCTTCGGGCGGCTGTGCTCAACGATTCTCAAGAGAGTTCAGGGGTTCGGTTGTTCGTTGGACCTAAAGACACCGAGGTGCTTAAGAAGACAGCCGCCCACTTGGTGGAAGCGATCGACTATGGCTGGTTTGGCGTCGTCTGTGAGCCGTTGTTCGTCGCGCTCAAGTGGATCCATTCCTACGTCCGGAACTATGGCGTGGCGATTGTGGCGCTCACGCTCCTGATCAACGTCGCCTTGTTTCCTCTGAAGTACAAGTCGATTGTCTCTGCGCAGAAGATGCAGAAGTTGCAGCCGCAGATGAAGGCGATACAAGAGAAGTTTAAGCGGCTGAAGCCCACGGATCCGAAACGCCAGCAGATGAACGCCGAAGTCATGGCACTTTACAAAGAACACGGCGTGAATCCACTGGGAGGCTGTTTGCCGCTGCTGCTGCAGATGCCCTTCTTCATTGCCTTCTACAACGTTCTCTCTGTTGCAATTGAATTGCGCCACGCTCCTTTTGTTCTTTGGATTAGAGACCTTTCAGCTGCCGACCACACCTACATCCTGCCCGTTCTTATGACAGTGACGATGGTCGTGATGCAGAAGATGACGCCTACTCCCACGGCCGATCCGGTTCAAGCGAAGATCATGCTGGCCATGCCCGTGTTCTTCGGCTTCATGCTGGCGTTCACTTCAAGCGGCTTGGTGTTGTACTGGTTGACCAGCAATACGGCCGGAATTCTGCAGCAGTATTTCATGAACAAGTATGGGCCGCGAGCTGCGACGGAAGCCCCTGTGAAGCGGAGTAAGAAGAAATAGTCGCATCAGATCTGGATAGCGGAGAGAACCTCAACATGCGCCTGGAAGAACTACTGTCTGCGTTTGTGAAATCGGCGTCGTTCAAGTTGCAATTTGAAGTCGTTGCAAAACCTGAAGGTGAGCACGGCACATTCACCGGTGAAGACGCGCCAATCCTCCTTGCCAGAAATGCGGAGATCCTGAATGCCCTGGAGTATCTTTGCAACCGAGTCCTCGAGAAACAGGGAAGGCGGGTGACGCTTAACTGCAACGGCTATCGGGAAAACCGAGCGGAAGAGTTGCGGTTGATGGCTGTAACAGCGGCGGAGAATGTCAAACGCCTGGGCACGCCATTCAAGCTGAATCCGATGTCACCCGAAGAGCGTCGGATCGTTCACCTCGCGATCGCTGAAGACACTTTGATCCGCACGGAGAGCGAGGGCTACGGAGAACACCGCCAGGTTGTGATTCACCCCAAGTAGTATGCCAACGCTGATTGAGGACACGATCGCGGCCATCTCGACACCGCTCGGGAAGAGTGGTCTGGGCGTGATCAGACTCAGCGGCAAGGATTCCCGGAGGATCGCACTTTCGCTCTTTTCCTCTCCCCACAACAATCTTCAGGATCGAGTCCCGGTCTTGAGGAACCTCTTAGAGTCCAGCACGGGTGATGTCATTGATCAGGCGGTCGTTACCTATTTTCAAGCTCCCCGCTCCTTCACTCGCGAAGACCTAGTCGAGATCAGTTGTCACGGCAACCCGGTTGTCCTCAAAGCTGTGCTTGGCCTGGTGCTCGAGGCGGGTGCTCGGCTGGCTTCACCCGGGGAGTTCACGCTAAGGGCGTTTCTGCGCGGTCGCATCGATCTTGTTCAAGCCGAAGCGTTCCGTGACCTGATTGAGGCTCAGACGCTATTTCAGGTCAAAGTCGCTCGCGAGCAAGCGACCGGTTCGATCTCGCGCCGGGTCAGGCCTGTGAAGGAAAACCTTGTACAGCTCATTGCGTTACTGGAGGCTGGGATTGATTTTGCGGAAGACGATGTTTCTGTGTTGGCTGCAGGGGAGATTGGACGACGTCTAAGCGATATCGAAGCCGGGCTGGTTCCGCTGCGGGCAAGCTTTGCGCTAGGCAAGATCGTCAGCTCCGGGCTGAGCATCGCCCTTGCGGGGCGACCGAACGTAGGGAAATCAAGTGTGTTTAACGCGTTGCTCCAGGAAGAGCGGGCGATCGTCACCGAGATGCCTGGCACCACGCGTGATTTGGTGTCGGAGACGACGCAGATTCAAGGGATTCCGGTTCGGTTGATGGACACCGCAGGAATACGCGAATCAACCGATCTCGTTGAACAGCTCGGTATTGACCGATCGGTGGAAGCGCTGGCGGATGCCGATCAAGTGTTGTTCATTGTCGACGGCTCCGAACCTTGGACCGTACTGGATACAGAGATTCTAGTCCGGCTCGGGGAACGGCCCTATCTACTGGTGGTCAACAAGGTGGACTTAGAACAGAACCTGGAAAAGGGAAGTGTTCAAATAGGGGCGAAGACGGTCTGCCGCGTGTCAGCCAAGACCGGGCAGGGTATTGACGATCTAAGGCGTGCCTTGTTCAGGGAGTATGGCTTGCTGGAAGGGCATACTGGCCTTGTCACTAACGTCCGGCACGAGCAGTTGATTAGAGAGACTCTTGTGGCACTTAATAGAAGCCAAAACTCGCTCATAACTGAAATGCCACACGAAGTGATTCTGCTGGATCTCTATGCAGCTCTCAAGGCATTGAACGCCTTGACTGGGGAGACAACAGTGGAGGATATTCTGGGCAATATTTTCTCGACGTTCTGTATCGGGAAGTAGGGGACTCATGGCAGCCGGTTTCACTGAAGTCTACGACGTCGTGGTGATTGGCGCGGGACATGCCGGATGCGAAGCCGCGATGGCTGCGGCGCGCATGGGAATGAACACAGCGCTGTACACCATGAATGTAGACCTGATCGCGCAGATGTCCTGCAATCCTGCGATTGGAGGCATTGCCAAGGGACACATTGTTAGGGAAATCGATGCCTTGGGTGGCGTGATGGCGCGGGTCATTGACCGGGTGGGTATTCAGTTTCGGCTACTAAACAGCAGCCGTGGTCCGGCGGTCTGGTCACCGCGCGCGCAAGCCGACAAGCAGGGTTATCGCGTCGAGATGCGCCGGGTCTTGGAGCGGCAGAGGGGGCTGCGCATCAAGCAGGCCGAAGTGGTAGCCATTCTGAGGGAGACGGGAAGGGTGACGGGGCTGGAACTTCAAGACGGACGGATCGTTGGTGCGCAGGCCGTGATTCTGACGACAGGCACTTTTCTGAACGGATTGATCCACATTGGTGACAATCGTTACTCGGCCGGCCGAAGCGGCGAAACGCCGTCCATCCCGCTGGCAGAGTCGATCAAGTCCATCGGATTCGAGTGGGGGCGGATGAAAACTGGAACGCCGCCCCGGCTTGATGGCCGTACCATCGACTTTGGCAGCCTGGAGGAGCAGAAAGGAGACGCGCGTCCGACGCCGTTCTCTTTTGAGACCGTCGCGATCACCCAGCCCCAGGTTTCTTGCTTCATCACCTACACCGATGACAAGGTCCATCAGATTATTCGCGACAACATGAGCCGATCCCCGCTTTACAGCGGGAAGATTCAGGGCATTGGGCCGCGTTACTGCCCATCGTTCGAAGACAAGGTGGTCAAGTTTCCCGACAAAGCGCGTCACCAGTTGTTTCTGGAGCCAGAAGGACTGGACACAAACGAGATCTATGTCAACGGGCTGTCAACCAGCATGCCAGCGGATGTGCAGATGCGGTTGGTTCATGCCATCCGTGGATTGGAAAACGCCGATGTCATCCGGCCGGGCTACGCGATCGAGTATGATTTCGTCCAGCCCACAGAGTTACACCCAACACTGGAAACCAAGAGAGTGGAGGGGTTGTATC
>Ga0163150_10005418_pt1 | contig 16312 bp, 15 predicted proteins | sample OliLakLV19P2IB_FD_148628 | JGI IMG/M metagenome (GOLD analysis project Ga0163150, IMG submission 148628) | Freshwater microbial mat bacterial communities from Lake Vanda, McMurdo Dry Valleys, Antarctica - Oligotrophic Lake LV.19.P2.IB | ecosystem: Environmental > Aquatic > Freshwater > Lake >...
CGATTGCGGAAACGCAACGCCAACTCGAGAGCTGGTTGCCGGTCGTTGTCCAATCAAATCAGAGGCCGGTAATCGCCTCGGTAGTGTAAGACCTCAGGTCTTAGCGCCTCCCAAAGGAAGCGATTGCATAGATGGCGGCGGCCCGAAGGGACCCTTCGGGCCGCCGCCGTTATTTCTTCGAGGGTGAATTTACCGCTGCGCGCTACCTGCGGCGTCTTCGATGACTTCACCACCTTCCTGAATGTCGCGACCCGCACCTTTCACGGTGTTGCAACTGAAGGAGCCGATGCTCAATACGGCAATGAGCGCGGCCATTACGAGATGTTTCCAACTAGACATGTAGTTCTCCTTTTCAGACTGTCCCGAGTTCCTTGGTCTGGGCCTGTTGTAATGGTTAACAAGCCCGGCCGCCATCGCCCTTCCGGGCGCGGCAAACTTTGTTCCCCCGTCTACACCCAAAAGCCGAAGATTACCGGAAATAATGGGAATGAACGGCAGGTAATAGGGGTTCTTTACTGTGGAACCAGTGTGGATATATTCCAGCACGTTAACGAGAGGAGTTTTTGACATGGGTTTACTCAGAACTGGAGCCGCCGGCGCTGGCGCCTGGATGTGGGGCGGCGGCGTCTTGGGAACAATCGTTGTATTTCTCGTCCTGTATTGGTTGTTGGGTGCGTTAGGCATGAGCTGAGGCACATTCCCTCCGAATTCGTGGGCTGCCGGGATTTGCGTTCCGGCGGCCCTTTTCAATGAACCTGATTGGTTTCCCGCATGAAATAATGAACCGGTTCCACGCCGGAAAAACACGCCAGCGAAGAACCGGAGAGATTCAAACATCGGCAATAACCGCCACGTTCGCCGTTTCCTATCCGCCAATGGCAGCGTTATATGCGCTGAACGGGACCAGGGACGCCGCTCGAAAGCTCGCTAACGTTTTGCCGCAAGCTGCATGGGCGTCACGCAGGCTGGCGCCAAAGCCATCGGTAACGCCGTGGGCTCTTGGGCGCGCTGTTCGATGCGTTTGCGCAACATCGCGAGTAGCCGAGGTTTGATGCTCCGATGCAAATCCGGCTGGTCGGACAGCTCCCAAGCCCTCGTGAGCACGTCCCTTGTAACGCTTCGCGCGTGTTCGCGATTGTTCGTAAGGCGTAACGCTACCGAAAAGCACAGCGGGACGTGCGAAAGAAGAAGCTGTTCAAACTGCCGCTGTTGATCACTCATTATCAATTCTCCTAGTTCAGATACCGCGTCCCCGGTGACCGTTTGTCACCAAGTGCGCTGGACACCTTCCCACCACCCACTTCAAAGACCGGGAATACTTCATCGAATTCCAGCCTTTCATCTACGGCACTCTGTCCGTCGAGGGGTGAAGTATACGTATCACGTCCAGACCGGAATATCGGACGAACGAGCAAGTTCTTGTAGGAAGAACACTGTCAACGGCGAAATAATCGAAATTCTATGCACGGTAAGCATTTACAGATGAAAAGGTACTTGGGCTCAGAATAAAAGGTTGTAAATTGTCGTACAATTCTCATATTCTGCAGAGCGGCGGGGCGGCAGCGGAGGGCACGGTAAGGGATGATTCGGGACGACAAATTATCGCGTTTGCGGTTTTCCATTCTCATCGCCATGTGCGCCGCGTTTGCAATCGAAATCGCGGCGAGACGGGTGAACGACTCCATCGTATGGGGGCCGCTGTACGCCGATTTCCTGAGTTTGATTGCCCTCCTGCTATTGATCTCCGCGGCACTCTATTTGATATTCCAGTTGAAAGGACGCCACCTTCTGCAAGGAATGGTAAGCGTTGCGACGGCGTTTTTAATGCTCTCGCAGGTGGTGGCGATTCTGCGTAGCGCCCCGTTGGAGGGTGGGATTTACGCTTGGGCTGACCAATGGGGTCCAACAATCGAGAACCCCTTATTGTTGGCAGGTCTCGTGTTGTTGCTGACAACATTTTATTTCGCGCTCCTCGAGACGGTGACGACGAAGGCGCAGTTACGGCTCGAGCGGACAGCCCTGGTGAAAGAGATTGGAGAGCGTGAGCGGGCGCAACTCGAGTTGCAGCAATCTCGAGACGAGTTGCGCACCTTGTCCGCGCATGTGGAAACCGTGCGCGAAGATGAGCGGGCGCGGCTCAGCCGCGAGTTGCACGATGACCTGGGCCAAACGCTGACAAGCCTGAAGATTGAATTGGCCAACCTGCGCCGGCACATCTCGAAGCACGCGAGTCCGGATACAGCGGCCCTGGAAGCTATTGCATCAATGAGCGAACAGGTGGACGCGACCGTACAGGCCACCCGCCGCATCATGACGGAACTGCATCCCGCGATGCTGGAAGAGTTGGGGCTGAAACCGGCGCTAGAATGGTTGGTCGCTGAATTTGGGAAGCGGACGGAAATTGGCTGCCGCACGACACTGTATACTAATGGTGTGTTGCCCGGTCATGAGCAGTCCCGCGCAATATTCCGCATTGTCCAGGAATGCCTCACGAATGTGGCGCGGCACGCAAAAGCCTCGGAATTAGAAGTACACTTATCCGTCAAACCGGATACAATCAAGGTCGAGGTCTCGGACAACGGCGTCGGGATTCAAGCAACCCCCGGCGCGGCCGCGGCAAAGACTTTTGGAATTGCCGGCATGCGCGAGCGTATCACGCAGCTTGGCGGAGAGTTTTCGATTCAAACCGTGCCGGGTGAGGGCACGCGCGTGCGTGTCAACCTGCCTACGGGGGAGGTGTGATGTGAGTCTACAGACACGGCAATGCCGGGTCATCGTAGCGGATGACCACGTCGTCGTACGCAAAGGAATCTTGCAGGTGCTGCAAGGCGCCGAAGATATCCGCGTCGAAGGGGAAGCCTCGAGCGGGCCTGAATTGCTCGACAAACTGCGAAAAGAAAAGTGGGACGCGCTGATAATGGATTTGCACATGCCCGGTATTAGCGGCATGGATTTGTTGCGCCAGGTGCATGCGGTCCGGCCGGGCTTGCCCGTGTTAATCTTGACCGTGCAACCGGAAGACTTGTACGCGCGGCGATTGCTGCAGGCCGGCGCTGCCGGATACGTGACCAAGGAAAGCCTGGTCGATGAATTGCTCATTGCCGTGCGAAAAGTCTGCTCCGGCAAACGCTACGTTTCCGAATCGCTCGCCGAACAATTGGCGTTTGCGATGGATTCAAACTCGGAACGGGCGCCGCACGAGAGTTTGTCAGACCGCGAATTCGAAGTGCTGCGCCTGCTGGCTTCCGGCATGACCCCGACCGAAATCGCCGACAAGTTGTGCCTCAGCGTAAAGACCGTGAGCACCTATAGAACGCGCGTGCTCGAGAAGATGAGCATGAAGACGAACGCCGACCTCATGCGGTACGCTTTGAAAGCGGGACTGGTCGAGTAGATTATGAAGCAGGACTCGAATTCAGAAACCCGGAGATTTTGATGACCGGAACGAGACCCATACGATTGCTGGTGGCCGATGATCACCAGGCGGTGCGCAAAAGCATTGTACGGTTGATGTCGCAATTCGACGATATGGAAGTGACCGCGGAAGCCGTGGATGGCGGCGAAGCGTTGCAAAAAATCCGCACGGAAGAATTCGATCTCGTCATTCTGGACATCACGATGCCCGTCAAAAATGGTCTCGAAGTTCTGCGCGAAATCAAACGTGATAACCCGAACCTGCCCGTCGTCATGCTCAGCATTCACCCCGCCGACGAATACAAGACGCAGGCGATAGCGCTCGGCGCCGCCGGGTACGTGACCAAGGATCGCGCCGCGGACGATCTCATTGATGAGTTGAGGCGCGCAGTAAACCGTTAGACCCGCCAGCTCCGAATGATGCGAAGACGGCAGACCCGGCCACGACACCTTACCCCTTCGTGCTCGCGCTCGTAATTCGTAATCGTATTCGTAAACGGATTCTCCCGGAGGGCAAAATGCTCGCGCGAATCATAATGCTTGCCTGCTCTGTCATCGCAGCCGCGGCGGACACCGCGCCGCTCCCCAATGCACACGCGCACAATGATTACGAACACGCGCGCCCACTGCTTGATGCGCTCGACCACGGCTTTTGCAGCATCGAAGCCGACGTCTATCTTGTCAATAGCCAATTGCTTGTCGCGCACGATCGCGAAGACATCAAACCGGACCGCACGCTGCAAAGCCTGTACCTCGATCCACTTCAAAAGCGCGTGCGCGCCAACGGCGGCCGCGTTTACAAAGATGGACCCACTATCTGGCTGTTCATCGATATCAAGGACGACGGCCCAACCACCTACGCGGCATTGCGTCCGCTCCTTGAACAATACGCAGATATGCTCACCGTCTTCGAAGATGGCAGGGTGAAGCAAAACGCCGTAACCATAGTGCTGTCCGGCGACGCGCCCAAAAACATATTGATTACCGAATCCAAACGCTATGCCGCCATCGATGGAAGACTGCCCGATCTCGACGCCCCGCTCGACCCGGCGCTGATCCCCGTCATCAGTGACAGTTGGCCGGCCACGTTCCGTTGGAACAGGGCGGGGGACATGCCCGCGGATGTTCGAGATAAACTGCGCGCCACCTGCGAGAAAGCACACGCTTCCGGCGCGATCATCCGCTTCTGGGGCATCCCGCATCGTGAAGATTTCTGGGCCGCGCTGCTCGACGCCGGAGTTGACCTCATTAACGCCGATGACCTTCCGCGCCTCTCCAATTTCCTCCACAAGCGCAATTGATTATGCGTTGACGCGCTGCCGTTTCCATTTGGTATAGTCATTCGTTGCGCTCGATGGGCAGCGCAGCCACACTTCACCCGTTGGAGCACTTCCATGCGAACACGCACCTGTCTCCTGCTTGCCGTGATGTTCCCGATAGCCGCGACCGCGCAAACAAAACTCGAAGGTCTCGCCGGCACTGTTGAAGTGCGATACGACGAATACGGCATCCCGCACGTCTTCGCCGATAAATGGACCGACGCCGTCCGCGCGCTCGGGTACATTCACGCAACCGACAGACTGTTTCAAATGGACCTCACGCGCCGCAGCGCTTCCGGCACACTCTCGGAGGTCATGGGCAAAGACGCGCTGAACGACGACATCGTCGTCCGCCAGCTTGGTCTGCGCCGCACCTGCGAAGCGTTCTGGAATCAGGGAAACTTTCCCGATGCGTTGCGGGAAGATTTGGAAGCCTACTGCGCGGGCGTGAATGCAAAAATCGCGGACCTCGGCGCCGAAGGCCTGCCCGCGGCATTCAAAATGCTCGAATACTCACCAGCCCCGTGGACGCCCGTGGATTGTCTCGTCTTCGGAAAATACATGGCCTGGGACCAATCCGGCTCCGACGATGATCTCTGGTTCGGCATAGTCCTCGAAAAACTCGGCGCCGAAGCCTTTGAACAACTCTGGCCGCTCGATCGTCCTTATGAAGTTCCCGCCGTAAGGCAACAAGCGGATGCATCAAAAATCGCAAAGGCAACACTCACCGCCATACCCGGCGCGTCTGATGCCTACCTCGCGGCGCTCGGCATGTTCGATGATATTTGGCTCGGACGCGGCGGCGCGTTCGGTAGCAACAACTGGGCAGTGGCGGGTTCCAAAACACAAAGCGGCAAACCAATGCTGTGCAGCGATCCACATTTGGGCTTCACACTCCCGTCAATTTGGTACACCGCGCACCTCTCCGCCGAAGGCCGCAATCTCGCTGGCGTGACGTTCCCCGGAAGCCCATCCATCGTCATCGGTCACAACGACCGCCTCGGCTGGGGCATCACGAACCTTCAGGCAGACGCAGTGGATTATTTTGTCGAAACGGTTGATGCGAATGATCCCCGCAAATACATGCACCGCGGCGAATGGAAAACGATGGAGCGCATCTCCGAGGACGTGCCCGTGAAAGGCGAAGCGCCGCACAAACTCGATATCGACTACACCGTCCACGGTCCCGTCATCAGCCGTGAAGGCCGCGTCATCGCCATGCAATGGACCGATCTCGGTGTCAGCACGGACGCGCTCGCGATCTTCGGAATGAACCGCGCCACGAACCTTCAGGAATGGCTCGAAGCCGCGCGCACACTCGTCGCGCCCGCGATTAACCTGATGTACGCGGACGTCGACGGCAACATCGCGCTGTATTGCGCGGGTTCATTGCCAATCCGGTTGCACGGTCAAGGCCGCGTGCCAATGGATGGCGCATCCGGTGAAAATGATTGGGTGGGCATGATTCCGAAAGACGAAATGCCGCTTGCAATAAATCCCGCGGAAGGATTCGTCATGTCCGCCAATGGCCGCCCCGCGTCCATCGGCTACCCGCATTATCTTGGCTACCAGTGGGACCCCAGTTCGCGCACGCGCCGGATCGTAGATATGCTCGCGCCCGCGCAAGACCTCACTATCGAAACCATGGCCCGTATTCAAAATGATGCCCACGACAAATTCGCGGAAACGTTCTTGCCCGTCTTCTTGCAGGTAATGGCGCAGAGCGACGTCAACGATCCGTTTTCCGCGCGCGTCCTGGCGGCATTGAGCCAATGGGACTATGTCGCCAGCCTCGATTCCATCGGCACGATCATCTGGCTGCGCTGGATGGACGCGTATCGCGCAGCGACGTGGGATGACGACTGGACCGCGCGCGGCATCGAAGCAAAGGGCGGCTCCTGGGGATTCTCGGGCGACAACCAGCGCGAACCCATGCTCGAAGTCCTCGAATACATCACACGCGAAAACCCAAGCGCAATCTGGTTCGACGATCGCGCAACACCCGATCGCGAACTACGCGACGACATCGTCCGCCGCGCATTCGCAAACACTGTCGAAAGTTTGAAGAAAGACGTCGGGGAAGACCTCACGAAATACGCCTGGCGCAACTTCAACATCCTGAAAGTGCGCTCCATGCTGCCCGTTCCGGAGCTCGCCCGCGAGGGTGGCCCCGTTCCCGGCGATTCGTTCACCGTCAATCCCGGAGGCGACGGCGGCGCCGTTGGCGGTGGAGCAAGCTGGCGCATGATCGTCGATTTCAGCAACCTATCGACAAGTGTCGGCACTTACCCCGGCGGCCAAAGCGAGAACCCCGAAAGCTCGCACTACTCCGATCAAATGAAATTATGGGCGTCGGGTACGTATGCGCCCATACGTGCCGTCTCGACTGTTGATGCGCTCCCTGCGGACAGCGTGAAGCAATCATTGACGCTTACGCCGTAGGGGAAAATAAGGTAGCGGGGAAGCGAGGTAGTAACCAGTATCTCAAATGTCTATATGCGTTTTTCGTGCTCGTGCTCGTAATCGTATTTCGTAACGCGTCACGCTCGTTTAACCACAAGAATAACGACCCACGATTGCGAGCACGATTACGAGCACGAGCACGAAAGGATGGCGTGTTGTGACCGGTCTCCTGACCGCGCCACGCCGCCGACCGCAGGTTTCCTCTTCTCTTCACTCCCCATTCACATCCTCAATCGCCTCAACATTCCCCCGCCTAATACTCCCTACCCCCGACGGTGCGGCCCACTTCACCGCGTTATAAATGACGCGCAATACCTGCTCATTGTGATATATCGGGTAGGTCTCGTGTCCCGGCCTGAAATAAAAAATCTTGCCCTTCCCGCGATGCCAGCAACATCCGCTGCGAAATACCTCTCCCCCTTGAAACCAGCTCACAAACACCTGCCGTTCCGGTTGCGGAATATCGAAATGCTCCCCATACATTTCAACCCGCGGCAATTCGATATACTCCGGCAAACCATCCGCAATCGGGTGGCCGGGATCAACGACCCAGAGGCGTTCCCGCTCGCCAATGTCACGCCACTTCAGATCGCATGAAGTACCCATCAACTTGCGAAATATTTTCGAGTGATGCCCGGAGTGCAACACGATCAAACCCATCCCGTCAAGCACCCGCGCATGCACGCGCGCCACATGCTCGTCCAACACGTCCGCGTGTGCCTTGTGGCCCCACCATGTCATCACATCCGTGCGGTTTAGAATTTCATGCGCCAACCCTTGCTCCGGATGGTGCAATTCCGAGACCTGCACAGAATCAATCCCCGTCTGAAATTCCAGATACCGGGCAATTTGCCTGCCCATTCCGTCTGGATATATAGATCGCACCACCTCGTCCATGCGCTCATGCACGCCCTCGTTCCATACCATCACCCGAATGCCGGCCATTCACCTTGCTCCCCGTTGTCCTAAATCCGCCGGAAACCTTATATACTGCGTACGCGCCGCGGCACGAATCAACAGACCGCGTTACGTTACTTATGGAGGTGCATTCATGAATTGGTCGAAAGTGCTTATCCTTCTGTTGGTCCTGCCCGCGCTCGCGCAGGCCCAGGCCGAACGCTGGCTAGATCCACGTTGCACGGTGCTGGACATTTCCAAAAACGGACCTTTTATTCAGGATGCCGACGGCGCGCTGCTCGCCGTGACCGGCAAGATGCTTCATAAAAGCACCGACGCTGGAAAGACTTGGTCGCCCGCAAGCCCCGAAATTGCCTCCGGGCTAAACATGGAACACGTCGGCCACGTCGGGCAAATGCTCCGCACGCGCGAAAAAGCCATCGTGATCACCTATCTCAATTTCGACGATTACACTTTCAAGTGGAACGACGAAAAAAACGAACCCGATCCCTCCTGCAAACTCGAGCTATGGTCCGTCCGCAGCATCGACGGCGGTAAAACATGGATCGACAACCAGCAGCTTCTTGCGGGATACAACGCCGATTACATGGGCTTCATTCAAACAAGCAAGGGACGGCTGGTTGCAACCGTCGAGCATCTCGATCCCGATTTGAAGCGCTGGGTCGTTTGTTCGTTCATCTCCGACGACGACGGCAAAACGTGGCGGCGTGGAAACTGGATCGATCTCGGTGGTCGCGGCCACCACGACGGCGCTGTCGAACCCATGGCCGTCGAACTGAAAGACGGCCGACTAATGATGTTGATCCGCACCAACCTCGATCAATTCTGGCGCGCGTATTCCGACGACGGACTCTATTGGCGCACCATCGAACCCAGCGGCATCGACGCCAGCAGCGCGCCCGGTTGGTTGACGCGGTTGCAGAGTGGAAGGCTTGTCCTCGTATGGAACCGGCTCAACTCCGAACGAAAAGGCGAGTGGGAAAAATCGTCCGGCCCATCCACCGCGGAAACTCCCGCGTCGTGGCACCGCGAAGAATTGTCCATCGCCTTCTCAGATGATGACGGCAAAACCTGGAGCAAACCAACGCTCATTGCGTACCAGGACGGCGGGCAGTTCTCGTATCCCTACATACTCGAACGCGCGCCCGGTGAACTTTGGGTCTTTACCCGCTACACCTACGGCCCAGAAGGCAAACAAGCGCCATTTCTAGCGCTTTCGGTAGACGAAACTGATCTGCCGGCGAAATAGGACTACGGAACAGAACACAACCGCAGCAAGACCACTTCGACACCCGATACAAATGGCCCTCCACCCAAAACCACGTCCTAACAAGAAGCCTATTTGGACTGCGGCGGCCCCCAAGGCGCCGCTTTGGCTGCTCATCACAGATGGTCTACCCTGACTGTGCGCGCGGACGCTGATTAGAGATCGCAAATGAAACCCGTTAGGGCGATGGTGGCGTGGGGCGGGTACCGGCCGTGAAACGCCACACGTCGGGGCGCAACTCGTCGGTTTCGGAAGATGTTGACGCCGCCCATGCAGCACCCGCGAATTTTTGCGGCGTGACACGCGTAGCTTCCGCCACGATGAGCTCGATGGACTTCAACACTTCTTGTTGCTTGTCGCTGGGCAGCGACCTAATTTTTTGAGCGACCTGTTCGGCCAGGTTCGGCGTAGACATTCATTCCCCCGAGAATGCTCGAACGTACATCAACCCCTACAAAAAGAACGATACCACGCCGCGCAAAATATCGCAACGAAAAGTTTGCGAGATGATCACTTTACGCCCAGGGGACTGTCACCGATTTCGCCCAAACGAAATCGGTTGGCTGTCCCTAAACCGGATGCGCAAAAAAGTTATCCACATCTTATTCACACGCACTACTAACGAAGGGTAGGTCTGCGCCGTAAACCCAATAAATCGGCAATCCAATTCGCCGCATCAATTCCAATGCATTGCTCTTCTGAACAACGCCAGGCCGCATCCGATAGTCGAAAGCAAGCTGTCCGTCCTTTATATGATCCTCGAAATGCACGTTCACCGCGTCCGGTAAATGGTCAGCACTCGATGTCAACGCGAGATCATGCGTCGTTACAAGTCCAATGCCGCCTGCCTCGATGAAGCTGCGCAGCACGGCTTCCGCACCAATCTTCCGATCATGCGAATTTGTCCCATGCAATATTTCATCAAGCAGAAACAACAATGGCATCGGACCCGTTGCCAGGAGTGAAAGCTGATGCAAGCGCCGGATTTCCGCGTAGAATCGCGAATCGCCGGTTTGGATCGAATCCTGCACGCGCAAAGTCGCGCCAATCTTCATTGGTGTCACCCGCAACGAGGCCGCGCACACCGGAGCGCCCGCCAGCGCCAACACGGTGTTAATGCCCACCGTGCGCAGCAGCGTGCTTTTACCGCTCATGTTCGATCCGCTCACGATGTATATTCGGGACTTGTTGTCCAGGCGCAAGGTATTGCGCACGCCCGTCGCGCCCAACAACGGATGCCCGATATCCACACCGTCGAACTCCGCGCCCGTTTCAACGATCTCAGGAAACGGGTCTTCGGGATGCTCGTAATGATACGCCGCCAGAGATACCAACGCTTCCAGTTCACCCAATGCTTCGAGCCAGCGCCGCACGCTTCCTCCGTATCGAGCGCGCCAGCGCTCGAACGCGTACGCGAAATGCACGTCCCACATAGTCATCAACGCGATGGGAATGAATAGCTGGTTCTGGCGTGATTCGTGCCACGTTACGAGGCGGTCAAGGCGCGCGATGCATTCGGAGGCGCGCGCGCCGTCCGACACGAGCGAGGCCTGAACGTCGCGCAAGCGTCCGTGCGTGAAAGGTTCGCGTTCGAGCCGGGCAAGCACCCTGGCCAACACGTCCAATTCACGGCACGGTTCGCTGACCGATTCAACGACGCGATGCGCGCGGTTTCCGGTAATCCGTTCCGCGAGTACTGCCACGATCATGCCCAGCAACAGCGGACTCGGCCCTGTTTCAAGAGCGATCCACGCAGCAAGCGCCAATAGGTTATACGCGCCCACTACAAACGCGATGCGCCTCGGCGTATTCGTCGTAAATGTCTGCGGCGCCTCTGCCCACTTCACGAGCACTTCGGGAAGCACGCCACGATTCACGTCCGAACCAAGCAGGGAAAGTTCCTCGCCGAGATCCAATCTGTCGCGCATTTCCTGCAAAGCTTCCTGCCGCGACCGGACCATCGCGGCATCCGCGGGCGCGGTTAGCCACGCCGCCAACGTGCGCTCGCCGGCGCGAGTGCGCGCGGTACACAACAGCTCGAACAACGATCCCCGTCCAAACAAATCCAGATCGACCGCGTAGGGATGGTGCTCTGGAAGCAGTTCGTCGCCGGGAATACCGGTGCCCGCCCAACGGTCTTCGACACGCGCAAGACACCGCTGGTAGTGCGCCACGGCGAGCCGTGCATTCGCGCGCGCGCGCAGGATACGATCGTGCCAGAGCGCAAGCGCAACAAACGCGGCGATCGGCAGACCGATCACCTGCCACGGAATCCAGTGCATCCACAACGCTGCCCAGGCAATTATCAGGCCCAGGGCAAACACAATGAGCCGCAGATTGGCCACCAATGATTCGCGTCCGGCCAACGTGCGCACCATTGCTTCGCGCGCGGCGAGGCGCTGCTGGTATTCACTTCGAGGGTGTGTGTTTTCCATGAAAATCCAAAAACAACACAGGCGCGGACACGCCAGTCCGCGCCCGTGTTGTTATTACATTATACGAGCAGGAACGGGTCCGGCGTTTCAAAGTCGAACTTGTAAATGGCCGGATCGATCTCGACTACCTGTTTCGACAGCGAAGCCTCGTGCGCCGCAATGTCGCAGATCGACGCCATCAGTCCACACATCTGGTTCGTCCGCGGAACGCCGCCTTCTTTAATGTGCTTGGCAAACGCCTCGAACTGATGCACGTCGGAAATCTTGTCGAATGCGGCCGGATCAAGTTCGTTCTCAAACAACACGGGGTCGACATCGACCAGCTTCGAGTATTTTTGACTCTGGCCAGAGGACTTGATCCAGGAAATTATTTTCTCGTCCGTCGTCGGCTGCATGGTTTCCGGGTCGAGCCAGATTTTCTTGGGCTCCTCCTGAAACACACAACCGCGCTGCGCGCGATCCAGCCGTTCACGCAGAATGTACGAACCCTTGTCGCCGCACATGAGAATGGATTCACCCTTCAGAGAACTTTGCAACGTGCCAGTCCACGTGAACCGCACGGTGTATGGCTTGTTCATCTTGACGGGGTCGATTTGTTCGATACCGGTCACCGGACTCGTTGGGATGAATCCGGTGTGGCGCGAATTTACATCGTATTCAAAAACAAGGATGACGTTGTCGTAGGTGTCGCGATCATCTTTCCAGTAGTCTGTGCCGCCGGTCGCCCACACGCGGCGCGGCGGCGTGCCGAGCATCCAGTTGATCACCTCGATGTGGTGCGTCGCCAGCTCACTAATGAGGCCCGCGCTGTATTCTTCGTAGATGCGCCAGTTGACAAGCTTGCGATACGCTTCCTGATCACCGATCAGCGCCTGTTCGGCCTCGCTCAGTTGATATTCGGTTCCGTCTGCCTTTTTGGGAAGGGGTCGCCGCCAGTCGCCATTGCGGTGCCACTGCGCCTCGATGTACTGCACGCGGCCCAGTCGCGGATTGAGATTATCCATAAAACCCTTTGCGGCATGGATATACTCCGGGCTATACCGGCGCTGGTGGCCGCACTGCACGAACTTTCCGGTTTCATGGCATTTCGTGACGATGTTACGGCACCGCTCGTAAGTGTCCGCCATTGTCTTTTCGCAGAAAACATGTTTACCCGCGTCAAGACAATCCATCACGATGTCATAATGCGTCTTGAACGGCGTGGCAATCAGTACCGCGTCAATGTTGTCCTTTTCCTTGTCCAGCATCTCGCGGTAGTTGAGATAGCAATGGTCCTTATAGAACGCGTTCTGCTTTTCTTTGATGGCGGCGGCCTGGTCGGCCGGCATGTCCTTGGTCGCATCCGGAATGAGCGTTTTCAGGCCGGTAACCAGACTCGGGCGCAACACGTCCGACATCGCCGTCACCTGAATTTGAGGATTGCCCGCGATGCCATTCTCGATATGAAATTTATTCTGGCTGCCCGTGCCAATAATCGCGAGCCGTACTTTTTCGTTTTGCGCATAAGCGAGCGGAGACCAACCAGTGGCGACCATCACGCTGGCAGTAGTGCCCGCCGCCTTTATGAAATTCCGTCTCGAAACATCCATCGCCATATTCCTTTCATTTCGCCATGTTAATGCGGACAGGTTTGGGTGATTCTCCCGGTCCAGGGTCGGGCACGATAAGTCCCCGCGTGTCCGGATGTTGTTCGCAATACCGTTGGGCCCAATCAATGCCGTTGATGAAAAAGCCCTTGCTCAACGCTTCCGTTTGGGAACCGGAAGAGCCAATCGCCATCGCATAGAGCGTTCCTTGGGTCGGCATGCCCGTGCGCGGATCAATGATGTGCCCGTACTTTTTCCCATTCACCTCGAAGAAGTCGAGCGCGTACCCCGATGTCGACAGGGCTTCATCGCGAATAATGGCTTCCTCCAGCAATTCCTTATTATACGGATGGCGCAACTGCACAGTCCAACCCGGTTTTCCCGGCGGCGCGCCGATTGCCAGCATTGAACTCGTGCCCGCATCCAGCAACGCGCAGGACACCCCATACTCCTCAAGCACTTGATGTGCGCGGTCCAACGCCCAGCCTTTCGCAATCCCGCCGAAGTCGAGCCGCATGCCCAGTGTTGCGAACCCGACGCTGTGATCATCGGGCACAACCACCAACTTGTCCGAACCCACGACTGCGCGTGCGGCGGTCAGTTCTTCTTCCGTCGGAAGACGTTTTTCCATTTTGCACGTGCGCCACAGCTCGACCAACGGCCCGACGGTGATGTCGAACGCCTTATCTGTATCGCGCCAATACCGCACGCAGGATTCGACGAGATTCAGCACGGTAGGCGCTACGCCCACAGAATGCTGCGCGCCTTCGGAGTTGATGCGCGAGGCCTGCGTACCGCGCCGCCACGTGCTGATCAAGTCTTCCAGCCGATCAATCGCCGCGAACGCCTCCTGTGCCGCGCCCTGCATGTCCTCCCGCGAAAACTTGCTCTCTTCGGCGATAATGGTGAATTCGAATTGCGTGTACATCGCCGGATGCGATGTAATAATCTGGAAATACCCCTCCGGCATTTCCTCGGGGACGACCGATTCCGGCGCTTTGCTATCATCCGCAAAAGCCACGACGCCAACCGCCAATAAAAGTAGCACCGCCATCGCCGAGAGCGGCAAGTCCCAGCGCCAATGTCGTATCAATTTTCCCATCACCACATTATGCAACAAAGCCTATTTGGACTGCGGCGGCCCCCAAGGCGCCGCTTTGGCTGTTTATCACAGTTGGTCTACCCCTTTTCGCGCGCGCACGAAGCCGTCGCCCATAAACAGTCAAAGCGGTGTCTGCGCTTGATTTCACTGCGATTCGGAGTCCGAGAGCGCAAACTATTGGATGCTCGCACGCAGCAATCGCTTCGGCTTCCGCTCCGCCACCGCAGTCCAAATAGCGCGCTTTCCATACCCATCGGCGTGTCCAACAAGGAAAATCTGTAAAATACCACCCAATGCCCGAAATTGTCGTTTTCATTGCGTTACTACTCGGCGGCGCGGTCCACACCACGGCCGGTTTCGGATCCGCGTTAATAGCCATGCCGATTCTCACCCTCGTCCTGCACCCCGTAGTCGCAACGCCGCTGCAAACCTTGGTCGGCCTCAGCCTTTCCGCGACGATCTTCTATCAGTACCGCGCGCACTGGCCATGGCCCGACGCTGTGCCGCTGGTCCTTTTCTCCATACTCGGCATTCCCTTGGGTACTCTCGCCATCACGACACTCCCCGAGTCAGTGGTATTGGGCGCGCTCGGCGTGGTGTTGTTGCTCTACGCCGCATTTGAGACCTTATCGCGGACCGGACCAAGCACTCCCAGTACGCCCGGCCTGCGCGCAGACCCTTTATATATTGGCAGTTCTGTTGCAGGATTTCTCTCCGGCGTCCTCGGCGCCGCCTACGCCACCAACGGACCGCCAGCAATCATCTACGGATCATGGCGTCGCTGGCCGCGCGGAGAGTTTAAGTCCGTGCTCCAAAGCATGTTCGTGGTGAATGGCATCTGCATTCTGCTCTGGCAAGGAGGACAAGGCTTACTTACGCGTGAGGTCGGTTGGTATGCACTATTTGCCGCGCCGGGATTGCTCATTGGCGCGCTGATTGGCCGGCGAATCGACAAACGACTTGATTCGGCCCGGTTTCAGCTTTTGATTACCAACATGTTATTTGTGTTGGGGATTGCCCTGATTCTTCGCGCGATTCTCGCTCGATAATAGGGTTACCCAGATACGATCGGCTTGAACACGATATTCCGGTATTTCACACCCGTGTGATCGCCTTGCAGATAAATTGGCCCAGGTTTAAATTCGTCGGAAGTCAGTGCGCCACCAGTGCATCCGAGCAAGGGTTGGTTATCAATTATCGTCGTACCATTCAAGATTACTGTCACGTGACGCTTGCACAACGTTATGTCCAACGTCTGCCACTGTCCCGCGGGCTTATCGGCAGATACACTTGGCGCGATCCGGCTATAGATTCCGCCCATGTTATGCGAGTCAACCGGCTCCCCATAGCTGTCCTCGACCTGCACCTCGTATATCCCACGCAAGTACACGCCGCTATTGCCTTTGGGATCGATATAGACCTCGCATGCGAGATTGAAGTCCTCGAATTCCGCGACTGTGCGCAGGTTGCCATAAGGCTTCGATGGCTTCCCTTCCTCCTTGACTGTATTGTTCACGAGGATTCCATCCACCGCGCTCCACCCGTTGACCTGTTTCTCGTTCGTAAGTTTCCAGCCGCTGAGGTCTTTGCCGTTAAAAAGTGTTACGGGCGCGCCAAACTTGACTTGTGAGAGGTCGGGCGCGGGCGGCAAATCGGGAATGCGCGCGCCGGAGAACGGGCTATTGGAGACGCCGGTGCCGTTCGTGTTGGGTTCGAGGATGGTGCAGGATAATGTATTGCCGCTTGCGTTGGCGCGGATGGTTTTTGTAAACCGCTGCGTGGCGATGACCTTGCCGGCGGCGTCCTTG
>Ga0163150_10005420_pt1 | contig 16311 bp, 13 predicted proteins | sample OliLakLV19P2IB_FD_148628 | JGI IMG/M metagenome (GOLD analysis project Ga0163150, IMG submission 148628) | Freshwater microbial mat bacterial communities from Lake Vanda, McMurdo Dry Valleys, Antarctica - Oligotrophic Lake LV.19.P2.IB | ecosystem: Environmental > Aquatic > Freshwater > Lake >...
ACTATCGCCTGGCCCCGGAAACGAAGTTGCCTGACATCATCGGCGACGTGCGAGAGGCTTTTCGCTGGGTGACGGAGGATTTCCCCAGGCAGTGCAGTGTGGACCCGAACCGTTTCGGCGTCATTGGAGGGTCTGCCGGTGGGTATCTCACGCTCATGACAGGATTTGCGGTAGCGCCACGACCCAGGGCGCTGGTTTCGCTCTATGGCTATGGCGATATTACCGGACCGTGGTATAGCGCGCCGGATGCCCACTATCTCAAGAGCCCGCTCGTGACGGAGGAAGAAGCGCGCAGTGTGATCGGCGCCCACCCCGTTTCCGAGCAAATTCCTGGCGGGCCGGACCGCTTCCGGTTTTATTTGTGGTGCCGGCAGAATGGACTATGGCCGAAGGAAATCGCCGGGTTCGATCCAAAGACCGAGGACGCAGCATTTACGCCTTTTTCGCCCGAACGCAACGTAACACCGGAATACCCCCCTACACTTTTGCTGCACGGCAACGCGGATACCGATGTGCCATATGAGCGGTCGGTGGACATGGCTTCGGCCCTGCAACGGCAAGGGGTTACGCACGAACTGATCACCATTGACGGCGGCCCTCACGGGTTCGACGGCAAAGTGAAATTGAAGAACTGGCCCGCAATGAACGATACGCCTGAGAGCAAAGCCCTCTTGCGAGCAGTGGAATGGTTCAAAAAGTACGTTTGAGTCGTAAGTCTTTTCTATGCAGTGTCTTGGAGTGTTGTGAAAATGGAATGGAATCGCTGAATTGAACGATGAGACGTGGACGTTGTGGACCAAGTGGACCGATCAATGAAAATCTGTGCAACGAACTTCCTTCGGTCCTTTGAGTGCTGCTGGACTGTGTTCCCTCGCCAAAACCATGCAACCTTCCGTTTGACTTGCTTTTCCGCTGTATGGCATCATTTGACCCAAATAAGATGAAGAGGCGAAAAAGCGTGAGACACCCGCGCAAGACATGGGTATTTTCACCACACGCGCGGTGACCAACGGGCCGGAAATCCTGGCCCCGCCCCCCACGGTTTTACACCTCCTGATGGTTCTTATTGGTGCGTATGGTTCCGGAATTTGCCCGGCCACGGGTTCGCGGCCATTCCGTGTAGTTCACTAAGCGAAAGGGTTATGGGGTTATGGCTACCAAAGTTGGTATCAATGGGTTCGGCCGCATCGGCCGTAATGTGTTCAAACTGTTGCTCGAGCATCCGGAGTTCGACGTCGAGGCGATCAATGACCTCACCGATCCCAAGACGCTCGCGCACTTGCTCAAATACGACAGCACGAACGGCGTGTTCAAAGGCACGGTCACTTCGACGGACGACTCGATCGTCGTGAACGGTAATCCCGTGAAGGTGTACAAGGAAAAGGACCCGTCGAACCTGCCCTGGGGCCAGATTGGCGTCGAGTTGGTGGTTGAATCGACCGGGGTGTTCACGACAAAAGAGAAGTGCATGCTGCACATCAAGGCGGGCGCGAAGAAGGTGTTGCTAACGGTACCGCCGAAGGACGCGATTGACGCGGTGATCGTGATGGGCGTGAACGACGACACGTTGAAGCCAACGGACCAGGTCGTTTCCAACGCGAGCTGCACGACGAACTGTCTTGCGCCGATGGCGAAAGTGTTGCACGAAAATTTCGGCATCAAGCGCGGCTGGATGACCACCATCCACGCGTACACCAATGATCAGAGCGTGCTCGACATGCCGCACAGCGATCTGCGCCGCACCCGTGCCGCCGCGGTGAACATCATTCCCACAACGACGGGCGCGGCCCGCGCGGTCGGCGAAGTGTTGCCCGAGTTGAAAGGCAAGCTCGATGGCATCGCGATGCGCGTTCCCGTGCCGGACGGCTCGGTGACGGACCTGGTGGTCGAGCTGAACAAGTCCACGACACGCGACGAGATCAATGCCGCGTTCAAGAAAGCCGCGGACGGAAACTTGAAAGGCATCATGCAGTATTGCGAAGACCCGATCGTGTCGAGCGACGTCATCGGCAATCCGTTCTCGAGCATCATCGATTCGAAACTCACGAACGTCATGGACGGCAACTTCGCGAAGGTCGTGTCGTGGTACGACAACGAGTGGGGTTACTCGAACCGTTGCGTCGATTTGCTCAAGAAAATGAAGGCGTAAAGCATTACAACCACGGAGACACGGAGAACACGGAGATTTTTCTGAACGCTTTCTTGATTCCTCCGTGATCTCCGTGTCTCCGTGGTTAGAATAAAATTTATGAACAAACTCACTATTGAAGATCTCGACCTGAAGGGCAAGCGCGTCCTGATGCGGGTCGATTTCAATGTGCCGCAAAACAAGGACGGATCGGTGCGGGACGACACGCGGATTCGCGCGGCGCTTCAGAGCATCAACTACGTGCGTGAAAACGGCGGCAAGCTGATTCTGATGTCGCACCTTGGCCGGCCGGAAAAACCGGAGATCATCGCGAAGAACGCGCTGCTGAAGATGGACCCCATTGCGGCGCGGTTGAAAGAACTCGTTGGCGGAAACGTCACGAAGGTGAACGACATCGTTGGACCGGAAGTGGAAGCCGCGGTGAATGCGATGCGGCCCGGCGATATTGTCGTGCTGGAGAACACGCGCTTTCACAAGGGTGAGACGAAAAACGACGAAACATTATCGAAGCAACTTTCCGCGCTTGGCGACGTCTACGTCAGCGATGCGTTCGGGAGTGTGCATCGCGCGCATGCGTCCACCGAGGGTGTGTGCAAGTTCATGCAGCAGAGCGCCGCGGGATTTCTCGTCGCGAAGGAAATGCAGTATTTTACGAAGGTCCTGAACAATCCTGATCGCCCGCTGACCGCCATTCTCGGCGGCGCGAAAGTGTCCGACAAGATTACGGTCATCGACAATTTGTTGAATCTGGTCGATACGCTGATCATCGGCGGCGGCATGGCGTATACCTTTATGAAAGCGCAGGGCTACGAGATCGGCAATTCGTTGCTGGACGCCGGCGGCCTCGACACTGCCAGGGACGTCATGTCGAAAGCGAAAGAAAAAGGCGTCGCATTGTTGCTCCCGATTGACACGGTTGTGGCAGATGCGTTCTCGAACGATGCAAATACAAAGATCGTCGGGCTGGGTGAGATTCCCGCAGAATGGGAAGGCCTGGACATCGGCCCGAAGACGATCGAATTGTTCAGTGACACGGTAAAGAAATCCAAGACGGTCGTGTGGAACGGTCCGTTGGGCGTGTTCGAGTTTGAGAAGTTCGGCAAAGGCACGCGCGCAATCGCGGACTTGCTGGCGAGTGCGCCCGGCATCATCAGCGTGATCGGCGGCGGCGATACTGCGGCCGCGATTGTGCAGTACGGGTTGGCTGATAAAATGTCGCACGTCTCCACCGGCGGCGGCGCGTCGCTGGAAATGTTGGAAGGGAAAGTGCTGCCGGGTTTGGCCGCGCTTACGGATAAGTAGAGTTAATAAGGTTTTTGAGCACGAACATGGGATCGCGTTCCCAAGTCGAAACTTGGGAACGAGTGTACGAAGATCGATTACGATTACGAGTTGGGATCGCGGAAGTGGTTTCCGCGATGGGCAGTATGTACCCGGCGCTCGGTCGAGCAACCTCACCGATGCCGCTACTGGGCCCGGGCGAACGAAAGGAATGGTGAACCATGTCGACGCTGAACAAAGAACGTAAGACCGAAATTATCAAGACGAATGCGAAGCACGAGAGCGACACTGGGTCGGCGGAGGTGCAGATTGCGTTGCTCACTGCGCGCATTAATGACCTCACGGAGCATTTCAAGACGCACGCGAAGGATTTCGCGGGCCGCCGGGGACTGCTCAAGTTGGTGGGCCGCCGCCGCAATCTTCTGAACTACGTGCGCGAGCAGAACGTCGAACGATACCGCGCGCTGGTGAAGAGCCTGGGTCTGCGCAAGTAACCGACTTTGATCGGACGGATCGCGCAGGTCCGTCCGATCTCAACACAAGCTATAACGAACAGTAGAAATAAAGAAACGTGGAGCGCTCTGGGAGGCGTTCCACCACATCCAAAACGGAGAAAAGAACACAGTATGGTAGAACGTCTCTCCATCCCGGTCGGTTCCACGGAAATTATCCTGGAGACCGGCAGAATCGCAAAACAGGCGCAAGGCGCCGTCCTCGTCACCTGCGGTGAAACGATGGTGCTGTCCGCAATTTGCGTCGCAACCGAACTCAGAGAAGGGCAGGGTTTCTTCCCGCTCACGGTCGACTACCGCGAAAAAAGTTTCGCGGCCGGCCGCATCCCCGGAAACTTTTTCCGCCGTGAAGGACGGCCCAGCGAGCGCGAAGTGCTCGTGTGCCGTCTCACTGACCGCCCTCTGCGTCCCCTGTTCCCCAAAGGTTTCTACAATGAAGTCCAGGTGTTCTCCACGGTCTTCTCGACCGACAACGAGAACAATCCCGACGTGCTCAGCATCATCGGCGCGTCCGCGTCGTTGCACATTTCCAAGGTGCCGTTTGAAGGTCCGATCGGCGCGGTGCGTGTCGCCCTGATCGATGGCGAACTCGTGGTGAACCCGCAGATGTCCACCATGCCTGAGAGCGAACTCGATCTCATCATCGCGGGCACGAAGGACGCCATCACGATGGTGGAAGGCGCAGCCAAGCAGCTCCCGGAAGAGAAGATGCTCGAAGCCCTCGAATTCGGCCACGGCTACGTCAAGCAGATCTGCGCCGCGATTGAAGACTTCCGCGCGCGCGTCGGCATCGAAAAAATGGAGTTCTCCGCACCCGAACAGGATGAATCGCTGATCTCCGACGTAGCGGGTATCGCCCTGTCGAAACTCAAGGCCTTGCTGGCCCCGCAGCAGAAGCAGGAGCGGGCAACCGGTCTGGCCGCCCTAAAGAAGGAAGTGCTCGACGGCCTCAAGGCCAAGTACGGCGAAGAAGTCTATATCCAACGCGAAGAACATATCGCCGGCGTGTTCAGTTCCATCGAGAAAAAAACGATGCGCGAGCAGGTCCTCACTGAAGGTGTTCGCCTGGATGGCCGCGATACGACCACGGTCCGCCCAATCACAATAGAAGTCGGCATTCTACCGCGCGTGCATGGTTCATGCCTCTTCACGCGCGGAGAAACGCAGGCCATCGTTACCGCGACGCTGGGCACAAGCCGCGACGAACAGCGCACGGACGAGTTGTCCGGCGAAGAGTTCAAGCGGTTCATGCTGCATTACAACTTCCCGAGCTGGTCTGTCGGCGAAGTCCGCCGCATCGCCGGTCCAGGCCGGCGTGAAATCGGCCACGGCAAACTGGCGGAACGCGCGGTCGAAGGCATGATCCCGGTCGACGGCGAAAACGAAACGGCGTTCCCGTACACCATCCGCGTGGTATCCGACATTACCGAGAGCAACGGTTCCAGTTCGATGGCCTCTGCTTGCGGCGCGACGCTCGCGCTCATGGATGCCGGCGTGCCCGTCAAAGCGCCGGTCGCGGGCATCGCGATGGGAATGATCAAGGAAGGCGATCGCGTCGCCGTGTTGAGCGACATCCTTGGCGCGGAAGACCATCTCGGCGACATGGACTTCAAGGTGTGCGGCACCGCAAACGGCATTACCGCGTTCCAGATGGACTGCAAGGTGATGGGAGTGCCGCGCGAGGTCATGTCGAAAGCGTTGCACCAGGCGCGCGATGGCCGCCTGCACATTCTTGAGAAGATGCGCGAATGTCTCGCGGAATCGCGCAAGGAAATGTCACCGCACGCGCCCAGAATCATTACCATTCATATACCGGTTGACAAAATCCGTGAGGTCATCGGACCGGGCGGAAAAGTCATCCGCGAAATCCAGCGCACTTCCGGCGCGGAAATCGAAATTCAGGACGACGGCACGGTCAATGTTGCCGCGGTCGATCAGGAGTCCGCGCAGGCGGCGATCAACTGGATTCAAAGCATCACGGCGGAGCCGGTGGTTGGCCAGGTGTATGCTGGCAAGGTCACGCGTATCATGCCATTCGGCGCATTTGTCGCGGTCATGGGCGGCAAGGAAGGCCTCGTACACGTCTCCGAACTCGCCGTAGGTCACGTCAAGGAAGTCACGGACGTGATCGATATCGGCGACGACGTGAACGTGAAAGTGATCGAGATCGACAAAATGGGCCGCGTCAATCTTTCAAAGGTCGAGGCGGACCGCGATCTCGGACTCATCAGCGATGAGGACTGGGCGCAGCGGCGCCCGCGCGAAGACCGCGGCGATCGTGGTGGCGGCGGACGCGGCGGCGACCGTGGCGGCCGTGGAGGTGGAGACCGTGGCGGTCGCCCCGGCGGCGGTGGCGGGCGCGGACGCTACTAGAACTTAATCGACACACACGGCGCTGGGGCAACCCGGCGCCGTGTGAATTATAGCCAATCCATTCCGTCCGGAAAGATGCAACCAAACTTCGTCCGGAATAGAGTGCAGGTACACGTTTCCTATGTCATCACCGTCAATTACACTCGATACTTCTTCGATACACCGGCTCGCGAACGGTCTTACCGTTCTGCTCGAACCGTTGCCCTATCTGCGCACGGCATCCGTAGGCGTTTGGATTGCCGCGGGATCAGGCAACGAAACGGCCTCGCAGGCGGGCATATCTCATTTTCTGGAACATCTTTTTTTCAAAGGCACTGCTACGCGCACTGCGCGTCAGTTGATGGAGAGCATTGAATCCAAAGGCGGCCACCTCAATGCATTCACGTCGCGCGACTACACCTGTCTGTATGCGAAGATGCTGGGCGAGCACGTTGATACAGGAATCGAAATTCTCGCGGACATTGTGAAGGATTCCCAACTTCTGGATTTCGAAAAGGAACGCAACGTCATCCTGGAAGAGATCGCAAGTATCGACGACGTGCCCGAAGACCATGTCCACGACGTATTGACGAAAAATGTCTGGCCGGACCACGCGCTGGGCATGCCCATCACCGGCACCAAAGAATCGATGACGGCGATGTCTTTGGAAGACGCGCGCGCGTATTACCAACATTGGTATCGCGCGGACAACCTTATCGTGTCGGTGGCAGGCGCGTTTGACGCGCCCGCCGTGCTCGCACAGATCGAGCGGGTTTTTGATGCACTGGCCGCCGGAAGGCCCGAACAGCCGGTAGGCGCGCCCGCGTTTACCGCGAGCGTTCAGCAGGTCGACAGCGACATTACGCAAAACCATTTGTGTTTCGCGTTTCCGGGTCCGGGCGTTCACGATGCCCGCCGCTTTGTGTACAACATGCTGTCGAACGCACTTGGCGGGGGCTCGACCTCACGTCTGTTCGAGACCATTCGCGAGCAGGAAGGATTGGCGTATTCCATCTATGGCTACCAATCCACGTTCTGGCGTACGGGCGCGATGGGCGTGTACGCCGCGGTTGCGCCGGAAAACCTGAAGAAGACGTACGAACTCGCGTTTGCGGAAATTCGCAAGCTGCGCGATGAGCCGATCCCCCAGGAAGAGCTTGAACTCAACCGCGAACAACTCAAGGGCAGCGTGCTGATGGCGCTCGAGAGCACCTTCAACCGTATGACGCGCATGGCAAAATCATACATGTACCATGGCCGCATCATCTCCGCGGATGAAATCATCACGGGAATCGAATCCGTCACCGCCGAACAGATTCGACAGCTCGCCGAGGACCGCTACACCCCGGACCAATGCGCGCTGGTCTCACTCGGGCCAATCGATGGCGTGGCGCTCGACGGAGTGCCGCTGTGAGCCGCGTTGTGCAGGTGCAAATCATGCGCGAGCCAGGGACTGATGACTTGCCCTTGCCGGTGTATGAGACCGAACATGCAGCAGGCATGGACTTGCGCGCGGCGGTGACTGACCCGTGCACACTCCAGCCGGGCGAACGTTCGCTCGTGCCGACGGGCCTGCGAATCGCCTTGCCGGAAGGCTTCGAGGCACAGGTCCGGCCGCGCAGCGGCCTCGCGATTAAGCACGGCATTTCGCTGCTGAATTCGCCGGGCACCATCGATGCGGATTACCGCGGCGAGATTCGCGTCATTGTCGCCAATCTTGGCCAGGAACCTTTTACCATCAATCGGGGCGACCGCATCGCCCAGATGATTGTCGCCCCAGTCACCAAGGTTGAATGGGCCGTCGAACAGAACCTCACGCAAACCACCCGCGGTGAAGGTGGCTTTGGGCATACAGGGAAATAACTCTCTCGCTTCCCTGGTCGCGCCTTTAGCACTACGTCAACTCTTCACACTTTCTCACTTTAATCCGCGGAAGTGTGCTAGAATGCTCCGCGTACACACCGGCGGCGCAAAGGGGTGGCACTGTGAGCGACCAAACCAAGCCTGAGACGAGCGGTACTGCCGGTGTGCCCACTCATCCCAGTTATTCGACCACCCATCCTGATAAAGAAACCCTCAAAAAACTCACGGCAGGCTTTAAGCCGGGCGACCTCATTGCTAACCGGTACGAAGTGCAGAAGATGCTTGGGCGCGGCGGCATGGGCATGGTCTACCTGGTGTGGGACCGCGAATTGAAACAGCCCATGGCGCTGAAAACCTTGCTGCCTCAATATCTTTCCAGCAGCCACGCCGTGAAACGGTTTGTACGCGAAGTGAGTGCGGTGCGCCAGCTCGATCATCCGTGCATCGTGCGCATCTTCGACGCGCAACAAGTCGGCTCGATGCTGTATTACACGATGGAATACGTTGACGGTACGAGCCTCTATAAATGGATGAAGAAAAAGGGAAAGCTCGGCCTCGGTTCCGTCGTCCGCATTCTGAGCCTGCTTTGCCACGCGCTCGAACACGCGCATAAATACACCATTCACCGGGATTTATCGCCCGACAACGTCATGGTGCTCGCAAACGGCAACATCAAACTGCTCGATTTTGGGCTGGCCAAGCTCACCAATGTCGAGTCCCAGTTCACGATGATCGGCGTCAGTCTTGGCAAACAGCAATATATGGCGCCGGAACAGCGCATGAGCGCCGCGGAAGTCGACAAACGCGCCGATATTTATTCGCTGGGCGTGATGTTTTATGAGCTGCTCACGGGTCAGTTACCGAAGGGCGATCAAAAAATCACTGACCTGGTCCCGGAACTTACCAGCGAAGCGAACGCATTTGTCGCAAAGGCGTTAGCCAAGGACCCGGCGCAGCGGTACCAGGACGCCCGGGAGTTCCGGCAGGCGCTTGCCCAACTTTATAAATCGTCGACCGGCGTCGCCATTCCGGGCTCCGAAGAAGAACTGGTCCAGCAGCAGACGCCATTGCCGGTTTCCGGCGGAGACCCGACACCGTTACCCGCGGCGCCAGCTCCGGGCCAACGCACGCTTCTTGCGCGGCTAATTGCCGCCATTACCGCCCTTTTTTCCAAAAAGCGGTAGTCGGTACCGGCTTCACCTCTTCTCCGCATTTTTCGCATTTTCACACTAAACTTCCTCATTTCGACACTTAGAGCATCTTGTTTAGCTTACGAGGCATTGACAGATTGCGCATTTCGGGATATTCTAGAATTTGCAGGCAGGTTCGTGGAGGGGCGAAAGCGCCGTCGTTTTCGTCTGGACTTGCAGTGTGGGTGTGGTGTCTTATCAGTGAGGGAAAGTTGTATGAGTGGTAATGGACATCTCAAGGGGCGCGTGAAGTGGTTCAATGATCAAAAAGGTTATGGCTTCATCACGCGTGACGACAGTGCGGACGTCTTCGTGCATCACAGCGCAATCAAGATGGAAGGCTTCCGGACGCTCAGGGAAGGGGAAGAAGTGGAATTCGAGTTGCTGGAGAGCCCAAAGGGCCTTCAAGCCGTGAACGTGTCGCGACCGTAATCCACGCGGAATGCGGCACGGGGCGCGACCCAATGGGGCGGGTCACGCGCCCTGCGAACAATTGAATCCATCGCATTAACGAAAGCTTCCGCCTGCTATACAATGGGGTCATGCGGGCGAGGCTAATGCGAAACACAATGATTGCGGCGGCGCTGCTCATACTCGCGATGCGGGGCGAGACAGCGCCGCCGGTGTTTTCCACTGCGCAGCTCATCGCCCGCATTCCGGCGGAGCAGCTAACTGATCCTGAAGCGCTCGCACGATTCACCGCGCGTGGCGCGCACGGTGTGATCATCCCCGCGCAAGCAACTTCGCTGGAAGCGATCGCTCGAAACCTGCGTCGCCTTGCGGTCCAGCCCGCATTTCTCGAAGTAGACCTGTCCGCTAAAACGGCGCTACTCACAGACGACGGGGCATTTTCTGCCGCCGTCGAATTGTTGGGCGCCGCCGCCGCGCGCGCAACCGCCCTCGAGGTGCAAGGCATTGTCATAAACCTGACAGCGCGCGGCACGAGCCTTGATGGAGATTCCAACCTGTATGACGATGTTCCCGTGTCGCCCTTCGCGCTGGGCGCAAAGGCGCGCGAACTTGGCCGCGAAATGGCAGACACGATTGAGCGGACATTTCCGAGGTGTTTGCGCGGTGTGTACTTCAACGGCGCGACCGTAACGCCGCTATGGTGGGCGTGGCTCGATGGATTCATGGCGCACGCGCGCCAGTCGTCGATGGCGCACACCCTGCTTTTCGTGCATGGCGATGTATCAACGTCTTCCATTGATCACGCGGCACGCATGCGGCTGGGCGATGTTGCGTGGGCGTCATGGATGGACGGCGCGACCGCCGTTCTTTCGCAGGGCAATGGGCTTGCGGGAATCACCTCAAAACTGGACTCGGCGATGTACACATGGGTCGATGCGGATTCTCCGGAGCAGCTCTCGACCGCGACGCCCATCGACGCGCTCCAGCGCATTGGCACGCTCGAACGTGATGGACAACATATCCATGTGCTGCGAAATGAGACCGGCGCAGCCATTGTCGCGCTTGATGGGCTCTCGAGTCCGCTTGTGCTTTCTGAGAGAACAGCGCCGGTGTTCGCAACAAACCTCGCATCAGGCGAACGCAAAGAAATTCTCGCGGTGAACAATGCGCTTCGCGTGGAGCCTTCAACATTTCCCATATTGATAGAAGAGTTGCCGTTGCGCGACTGGGTATTGTCCGCCGCGCTATGGCTGGAACCGGAGGTCGCAGTCGTAGCAGGCGCAACGACGACTCCCATCCGTTTCGGCTGGTCGAATGCAACCAACGCAAGACTTGAGGGCTCGCTTATGATCGTGCCTCCCGGCCGCGCATCGATCCAGCCAAAAGCGCAAACACTCACGCTGGAACCCGGCCAGCGCTATTCCGCACGCGGCACGCTATCCGCCAACGCCAAAGCCGGCGACGCGCTCTCGGCGCGCATGGTCTTCGCCGCGCCGGGCGTCGCGCCGGTGGCGCGCGATTTTTCAGTCGAGGTGTTGCCGCTTACATTGTGGAAACTGGAATGTTATGTCGCGCTCAATCTCCCATTTGTCGCCGGTGACATAGACAGCGACGGCCGTGATGAGATTCTTGGCGTTACTGCCGCGGGCGCCTTGCTATGTGTCAATGCGGGTGGTGGCGTCGCGTGGGAATCATCGCGAAGCGGGTTCTCATTCTCCCCCGCGATTGGCCGCTATTGGAACGGCCAGCGAGTCGTTGCCGCAATCAGCGATACGGCCCTCATATTGCTGGATCAATCCGGTACGGAATCTTGGCGGCGCGAACTAAGAAGCCCGGCTTCGTGTGCGCCGGTGTTCGCGAATTTGAATCCAAAACGCGGAGAGGAACTGGCCGTTGGACTCGAAGACGGGCGCGTTTCCGTTTTGGGGTCCGATAGCAGGGAACTGTGGAGCACGCAGCATGCCGCGCCTGTTGCATATACGGCCCTCGCAGACCGCAACGGGGACATGCGGCATGATGTTGTCGTCGTCAGCGGAAGTCCCGCGCGTGAAATTGCGCTAATCGATCCGATGGGAAACATTGTCTGGAACGTGAATGTTGCCGGCACCGTGCTGGCGCCACCCGCAATTTACAATGACCCTGCGCTAGGTCAAATCATTGCGCTGAAAACGAAACCGGAAAAAATGGTGGTACTGAATGCAAACGATGGCGGGCAACTCCAAGACTATCCCGGCGAATTAAATTTCATCCACCCCCATTCTCGAATTGATTGCGAACTGGACGGCGACACGGCCCGCGAAAGTGTCTACATCGAAGGCGGGTCGATCCTCCGTGCAATCAACGCCCCTGCATAACTGCGCCTTGGAGCGCGGTTGCCGAGCTACCGCTTTCACTTAGGCCACTCCACGCCGTTTCGTTCATTATTATCACACGTCGCAGATGCGCGCGGCCTGTGCGAGCGAGGCAACCGGATCGCGTTCAGGAATGAATTCCTGCGCGAGGTAGCCCTCGAAACCGGTATCCACAATCGCCTGGCAGATCGTCGCGTACTGCAACTCTTGCGTTTCGTCGATCTCGTGACGGCCCGGCACACCGCCCGTGTGGTAGTGGGCGATATGGTCCTTGTTCTCGCGGATGGTGGCGATCACGTCGCCTTCCATGATCTGCATGTGGTAAATGTCGTACAGCAACTTGAAGTGCTCCGAGCCGACCTGTTTGACCAATTCGACGCCCCACGGCGTGTGGTCACACATGTAGTCCTTGTGGTCGCGCTTGCTGTTGAGCAGTTCCATGCAAATGGTCACGCCAAGTTTTTCAGGCCGTCCTCGTCGCTCATGCCCCGGCGGTTTCCACTAAACACGATCATGTTCGGAAATCCGTGTCCCGCGATGATCGGCAACAGTTCTTCTGCTTTGGCGACAAAACCATCGTGCAGCTTCGGATCATTCCAACCATCGCTGATCGAATCCGGGCCGCTGCACATCGCGCAGATCAGTCCATGCTTCTTCACTACGGGCCAATCGTCCGGCCCAAGCAACTCGACGGATTTCAGGCCGATGTCCGCGGCCGCTTTGCACAACTCGTCAAGCGAAAGGTCCTTGTAACACCACTTGCACACCGATTGTTTGAGACGGCCCTTCAATGGTTCCGCGGCCTGTTGTGCGGGTGCGCCCTGTGTCAATCCGAGCCCCGCCGCAAGCCCCGTGGCTGTCGCCATGGCGGAGCGCCGCGATACAACCTTATCGATCATGGCCTTCTGCTTCCTTTTGTTACAGACACGCGCAGTTCAATTGACGCGCGGCCTTTACTTCATCCAGGCGTCCGACCGGCGTCGTCTTCGGCGCATCGGCAAGCGCGGCGGGATCGGATTCGATGGTCTTCGCGATCTCGATCATGGCATCGCAAAATGCGTCGAGCGTTTCGCGTGATTCCGTCTCGGTCGGTTCGATCATGATGCTTTCTTTCACCGTCAGCGGAAAGTACACCGTTGGCGCGTGGAACCCGTAGTCAAGCAGCGCTTTCGCAATGTCCAGCGCGCGCGCCCCATTCTTTGCCTGTGGCGCGGCGGTAAACACGCATTCATGCATGAACGGCAAATCGAACGCGGGAGTATACGTGTCCTTCAACCGCGCCCAGATATAATTCGCGTTCAGTACGGCGTTCTCGGCGACTTCGCACAATCCATCCCGCCCGAGGTGTTTCATATAGGCTAGCGCGCGCACGGCCATGCCGAAGTTTCCGAAAAATTGTGACAACCGGCCAATCGATTTCTCCGGCATTTCGAGCGCGAACGCGCCATGCCGTTTCACCACGCGCGGACCGGGAAGATATTTTGCCAGACGTTCGCCGACGCCCACCGGGCCAGAACCCGGACCTCCCATCCCGTGTGGTGTTGCGAAAGTTTTGTGCAGGTTATAGTGCATCACGTCGAAGCCAAGATCGCCGGGCCGCGCTTTCCCGATGATCGCGTTCAGGTTCGCGCCGTCGTAATACAACAGCGCATCGTGCTGGTGCAGATAATCGGCAATTTCCGCGACAGCGGGTTCGAATAGTCCGTGAGTGTTCGGACAAGTCATCATCAACCCCGCGACGTTTTCATTCATAGCCGCTTTGATGCTCTCGAGCCGCATCGTGCCGTCGTCATGCGATGGTACTTCGACGACCTTGAATCCCGCAATGGCTGCGCTGGCGGGATTCGTGCCGTGCGCGGAATCGGGAATGAGAATCGTGTCCTTGTTCGATTCACCGCGTTCGCGATGGTACGCCGCAATCAACAGCGTGCCGGCGAGTTCGCCGTGCGCGCCGGCAATGGGCTGAAGGCATGTCTCCTTCATGCCGGCAATTTCCGCGAGCCAATGCTCCGTCTCGTAGATCAACTCGAACGCGCCCTGGCACAATGGCCAGTACGCTTCCGACGTGGACAAATGCGGATGCAACTGCCCGAATCCCGGTAACGCCGCAACCACTTCCGCGATCTTCGGATTGTACTTCATCGTACACGAGCCAAGCGGATAGAAATGCGAATCGACGCCAAAGTTGCGGCGCGAAAGGTTCGTGAAATGGCGAATGATGTCGATCTCCGCGAGCTCCGGCAATTCCGCCGTTTTCGCGCGCGATACCAATTCAGGCAACTTCGCTTCGGGCACATCCAGCGGATCGAGTGTAATCGCGCGGCGCCCTCGAACGGTTTTCTCAAAAATCAGTTGCATGTTACTTCCTCCAACGCGGCTGCAAACGCATCGAGATCGGCGCGGGTACGCCGTTCCGTTACAGCGATCAGCAAGTCGGTTTCGGCGCCAGCGCCCAATGGCGCGAGCGGCAACCCCGCAAGGTAGCCGCATTTCGCCATCGCCGTAACCGTCTCCTCCGCATTGCGGGGCAGTCGCACTGCGAACTCGTTAAACGTCGGTCCTTCGTTTAACACTTTCACAAACGACAGTTTCGACTTGAGGTATTCGGCCTTCGCATGGCAATGGCGCGCGACATCGCGGAAACCTTCCTTTCCCATCAGCGACATATAAATCAATGCGCGCAACGCGCAGAGCGCCTCGTTCGAGCAGATATTCGACATAGCTTTCTCGCGGCGGATGTGTTGTTCGCGGGCCTGCAACGTGAGTACGAAACCGCGGCGCCCCTGCGCGTCGGAAGTTTCCGCCGCGATCCTGCCGGGCATTTTCCGGACATGCGCTTTCCGCGTCGCCATGACGCCAAGCCACGGCCCGCCAAATGCCAGCGGAACACCCATGCACTGGCCTTCCGCGATGCAAATGTCCGCGCCCATTTCGCCGGGTGATTTCACAATCCCCAGAGAAATGGGATAGAACGAAACAACCAACATCGCGCCCGCGGCGTGACACTTTTCCGCGAGCTTCGAAAAATCAGCGACGGCGCCAAGGAAACTTGGGTTCTGCACAATCACGCACGCCGCATCTTTCGGGTCCTCGCCCTCAACAATATCGAGCTGGAGATGTGCGGTGTGCGTGGCCAGCATTTTCCGGTAAATAGGGTTGAGCGAAGGATGAATGACTATCCTGCTGCGCCCGGTGAGACGCACTGACATCGTCGTCGCTTCGAATACCGCCGTGCCGCCGTCGTAGAGCGAGGCGTTGGCAAATTCCATGTCTGTCAACCGGCAAATCGCGGATTGGTATTCGTAAATACTCTGCAAGGTTCCCTGCGCGCATTCCGGCTGATACGGGGTGTACGCGGTGTAGAATTCGCCGCGGGAAGTCAGCGCGTCGATCGCGGCGGGAATGTAATGGTCATACGCGCCGCCGCCCAGAAAGCTGATATGGCCCGATGCATTTTGCGCGGCAAGTTTGCCCAACTGATCGCGCACTGCCATTTCCGAAATGCCGGCGGGCAGGTCCCACGATTTTGGCCGAAACGCATTCGGAACCGCGGCGAACAAGTCTTCGATAGTTTTATGCCCGATGACGGCGAGCATCTCGTCGCGCTCAGCGGCAGTTGCTGGAGACCAGGACATTAATGCTGCGCCTCCACATAGGCGGTGTACGCTTTTGCGTCCATCAGCGCGTCAAAATCACCGGCATTCACGCCTTCGAGTTTGAAAAACCAGCCCTGATCATAGGGACCCTGGTTCACGAGTTCGGGCGCATCGGTCAAAGCGTCGTTCACCTCGCTTACACGTCCGCCCACCGGCGCATAAATGTCACTCGCGGCTTTCACCGATTCGATCGCGGCAGCCGAGTCTCCCTGCTTGACCTCCTTGCCCGGCTTTGGCAAATCGACGTAGGTGACGTCGCCCAGTTGGTCCGCGGCGAAACTGGTGATACCGACGACGTACACGGCGCCTTCGGCGCGGACCCATTCGTGTTCCTTCGTGTATTTGCAATTCTCCGGATACATGGCTTGCGCTCCTTAGCTCCTGCACGTTCCCGCGGTGTATATCGGTACTTTAGCGACTTCAATCGCCAACTCTTTTGGCCCTGCCGTTAGTTGCGTGCCGGCGGCCGCGAGTTCGCGGGGGAGATAGGCGAGTCCCACGCCGTGCCCCACGCTTGGACCAAAAGTGCCGCTCGTAACGGCGCCG
>Ga0163150_10005422_pt1 | contig 16305 bp, 19 predicted proteins | sample OliLakLV19P2IB_FD_148628 | JGI IMG/M metagenome (GOLD analysis project Ga0163150, IMG submission 148628) | Freshwater microbial mat bacterial communities from Lake Vanda, McMurdo Dry Valleys, Antarctica - Oligotrophic Lake LV.19.P2.IB | ecosystem: Environmental > Aquatic > Freshwater > Lake >...
ATATTAATGAAGATCAAAGAAAAATAGTTATTGGGTGAATTTGAAGGAAGAAATAAGTCGATTAAATGTATTTAAAACCTCCTTATTGTCTGGATTTCTTATATCATATCCAAAAGTGAGAGTGAGGTATTCATTACCCAAATAGACATTATACTGGGTGCTATATGCACCTTTGTATACTTCAGCATCTGTGTTAGCTTGACTTTCAATTAAAACAGCTTTTTTTCCTCCAAGCTTAGACAAAGAAACATTTCTTTTAGAAGGATATAGACCACCACCACCCTGCCAGCGTTTGGAATTTTTTATATCATAAAATTTGTCCTCTATTGTCCAAATCTCACAACCGGATGCATAATCACATGAACCAATATTGATTAGTCCACTTGCGGTAGATCTATCAACACTCACACCAGATGGTATTTTACCATTCTTGTCAAGTTTATTTGCAAACAATACTTCTGTGTCGTCGTAATTGGATCCAAAATTTTCTTTTGCAGTTTTAACATACCAATCTTGAGGATATTTAAAACTATACTGATTTGTTAAATATGTCTTCCAGTTTGAAATATCAGTAGTTTGCGATTGATCTGTGAATTTGAAGGTGGAGAAGATTAATTGGGTCAAAGCGGGATTCCTTATTGATATTTTATACATATCTACCCCATTCGTGACAAATAAATAAGACATCATTATTTCTGGTACACAAGTTGTTTTTTCGAAAAAATATCCGGGTTTTCCATCCATAACATATGGCTTTCCTTTTTCCGAATTAAGCTCAGGACAAATAGAAAAACCAAAATTATTTAAAAACACTTGTAATGATGCATCATTAGGATTTGCTTTGAATACCTGTAAGGTTAATTCTGTATCAATTGATTTTGATACAGTAGTTTTTCCACTCGCTGTTGGTATGCCAAAAACTAGGAATATCTCTTCCGAGTTTTCTTTAGCATATGAAGTTTTTTCATTTTCATAGGCCCATTCACTTGGATATTTGAAAGAAAATCCGTAAAGTTGATTCGAATATATTTTCCAGTTTGCAGTCGGATCTATTGTGGGAATAGGAGAAGGGGAAACTGTTGTAATTGGTGTAAGTGTCGGAGTAGGTTTTGTAGTTTGAACTTGCGATACATAATATCCTCCACCAAGGGTAAGAAGCAATAGAGATAAAATACCTATTACCATGAGCAATTTGTTTGAGGATTTTGTTTGAGGAGGAACATTTACTGGCTGGGTTTGTACAGGTTGAACTGGTTGTGCAGGTGATTGAGTATTTGTATCCATATGGTAAGTATTCCAGGTTTTTCTGTTAGAGTCAAATTTTGTCAGACTATCTCATATAGAGAAAATAATTGAACCTAAAGGATTTTCAGTAACTCCTCAATTGAGATATCTACTTGACGAAGAATAGCACGAAGCGTTCCTTGGGGGATTGGTTTTGGATGTACTGCAACTTGGGTCCAGCGGCCATCTGGATGAGAAAGCCTTACATGACTTCCTTTACTCCCTGTTTTGGCAAATCCTAATTTACGCAGTGCTTTTATGAGTTCTTTACCTTTAATATTGCGAGGCAGCTTGGTCATCGCAAGACCGGGACATGCACCTGAGCTGTAGTAATTATTTGTTTTTCTATCTGATCAATTGGTATTTCCTTCTTTTCTTTCGCAAGAGATTCTACTGCCAATTTAATACCATCTTTAATGCTATTTAATACCTTTTCTATTGTATCACCATAATCAGAAATACCAAGGGTAGGACAATTCGCCACATAAACAGTTGACCCATCTTCATATTTTTCTGGCTCAATAATGATCCGGTAATTTAATACTTTCTTTTCCATGGTACTAGTATACGAAATTCTATTGTTAATAACAACTTCAAAACATCCTCGTCATAGAATGGGCCGAGAAAATGGAAAAATTACTGCCTGAAAAAAGATGGGAACTTAATTTTGAATATCTAGATGAAAATAAAAGAAAAATCAATATGAACTACCCGCAGGTGCACTCGTAAAACACCCCAAGGGTGTAATTTATTGCTTGATACAAGTTCCTGGAGCATCCTCAGCAGATCCTTCAGTAAATTTACATATTAAACCTGCACTACATTTTGTTTGATTTCTTCCTCCACAATATTCTCCTAATCCAACAGTTTTTTGATTTTCTTTGGTGGGAGAGACATCGGTGAATTTGAAGGTGGAGAGGATTTGATTATAAATATTTTCATCTATTCCATCGCCAGTAATATTCATATACGTAGTATCGCTGGGGTTTTTTACAAGATAAACAGTGGCGTTTGGAATTCCAGCTCCTTCAAAATAGGAAGCAGCAACATCATAATTTGCAATTTTGGGAACAGAGACCTCTTTGATTGATGGATTTTCTTTTTCCTTTAGTTTCTTAATGTCTTGTGCTGTCTCACCGATTTTTTTTGATTCTACTGTAACATTAAAATAAGCAGGAATTCCTCCAAATGGTCCAGTGGGATATGCTTCGGGACAAACTATTACTGATTGAGATAGTGGTGAATTCTGAGATATATCTTTGCTACAATTTTCAGTCCACGGATTTGGATACTTAAAAGTATAACCGTATTTTGTATTGGTATAAGTTTTCCAGTTTGCGGTTGGATCGGTTGTTGGGGAAGGTTTTTGGACTGATTGGGTGGGAGACGGGGAAGTGTTGTAAGAGTAGGGATTTGATTTGTTTTTGGAGAGAACGAAATAATAGATTCCGCCATAAAGTAAGACTGCGACAACTCCATAGATCAAAACCCACTTTTTCCAGCTTCCTTTCTTGTAATAACCATTTGATGGAGGAGTTGTTTGTTGAGTTGGCTGTTGAGCTTCAGGTTGGGATTGATTATCCATATCTCAAGTATTCCAGGTTCAAAAATAATAGTCAAGCTAGATTGTAGAATATATTTTATAAGTTAATGTGAATATTCCCATCGGTTGCTCTATATTTATCAGCGACTATGAGACAACTACCATCTATTATTACCTCTCCAATTTTTTTTGATAGTAAATTATCACCACCACAGCCCCTTCCTTGCCATTGTACGGGGTCAGTTAATAAAATGGTACGCATTGCCTGATCATTCATTGAGAGAAATTCAAATTTAATTGTAAGGTATTCGCCAGTATAATTTCTACTAATAAAAACAAATCCTTCGTTAACTGGGTCGTAAAATACACGAAATAACCCAAATTCATTTTGATCAGAAGATCCGAAAGTAAATGTTTTGATTACCTTATTATTTTTATCCATTAGGATATAATTTACTTTATTTTCTGGTGAACTTTTTAGGGTATAGAGCCAATATTCCATTGATTTACTTACACCAACAAAATAGTATTTATTACTATCGTAGCTGTACTTTTCAATTTGAAATTTGTCTACATTTGCTATAGTTATTTCGCCCGTATTCTCTTCGATTACAAATCTACTATCATCAATCCAAGTATAAAAAGCTGGTGAAGAAAAATTTCCTTGACCTTGCGAACAAGGTAGCATCTTTGCTTTGATACCATCAACACTATATCGTTGTCCTGTATCATTGATAATTCCATAACCACAATTTTCCCCTTCAGATGAACCTGCTAAATAAATGTAGAAAAAATATTTTTTATTTGGAGATGGATACATTCTAAAAAATACAGGTATATCAGTGTTTAATACAGAAGTATTATTTATAGGAGGAGTAATTGTAACATTATTATCTATTTTACTTTTTTCAAGTCCATTATTTTTAAATCTGCCAATTAAAAATCCGCTACCGAAGACAAGTATTATTAATACAAATAAAGCAAAGAAACGTTTATTATTTAACCTGTTAAAATTTTGAGATGAAGTTGAAGATTCAGAATGCAAATCTAATTCAGAAGGTTGTTGATGTTGTTGATGTTGAGTATCCATAGCTTGAGTATCTTGATGAAGAGAAAAGAAAGATTACTATTCGATAAATTTATTTATTACGAATTACGAGCTTTATTGTTGTTTTATCTAAAGTGGCCTCAAGAGAAAGTCCATATGCAAGTGTTGCTTTTCGACAAGTTGTCTGAACTGAAAAAGATCGTGCTGATTCGTATGACCCAGCCCCACCTTTACAGATCCATTCAGGATGTTTGGTAGTATCGTTAAACCAGGACTGAACTTTATCTCCATCGTCTGGCGTCTCCCATGTATAAGTTGTTGAGTTGCAAGTGGTAAATCCGCTTGTTTCTCCTTGACACGGTGCTTCAACATTTTTATTTATAAATTCTGCATTTGGGAAAATAGGAAAACCGTTTGTTTCCTGAGTAACAGATGATAAATCATTTTGGTCAGTGAATTTGAAGGTGGAGAGGATTTGATCATAAATAGCTAAATGGTTACCCTTATAGTCGGTATTCGGATAAGAAATAGTCCAACCATAATTATTATGGTTAAAACTAATTTGCGTTATTTGATTAGAATCTACTAGTCCAGAGGACAAACCCACCCTTTGATTGGCCTTTACGCCAGCAAAAGTTGTAACAGTATATTTACGTTGATTTAGGGATTGTCCTTCTATAGTTGCCCCTTGTTCAATATTGGATTTGTTCAACTCTTGCTCAGTGAGTAGAGTTGTTGATGTAGCAATATATAAATCAGGCCATGGATGAATTAAGGGAAACAACTCTTTAGGTTCTGGACTTTTGCCAAACAGTAAAAAAAAGTCCTGATACTCTTTCGCATACCAATCCGTTGGATACTGTACTTCAAAACCATATTTACTATTTTTATATGTTTTCCAGTTTGCGGTTGGGTCAGTTGTGGGTGCAGGGGACGGAGAAACAGTTGAAACTAGTGTAGGGGATGGAGTGGGTTTTTGGGTTTGGGATTGTAAAACATAATATCCACTACCGAGAGTAAGGAGTAAAACTGCTAAAACTCCAATAATCACAAGCAGTTTACTTGAAGATTTTGTTTGAGGAGGAACATTTACCGGCTGGTCTACAGGTTGAGGCTGAACCGGTTGTACAGGTGGTTGAATATTCGGATCCATAGCTTCAGTATTGATTGTTTTTATCTTTCTGTCAAGCGAGTGGTATAATTCAACACATGGATGAAAAGGTATTAGAAGCAGCAAGAATTTTAGAACAAGGGGGAGTTGTCATATTCCCCACAGATACTGCTTTTGGTATTGGATGCCGAATTGATGACAAAATAGCCGTACAACGCTTGTTTGATATAAGAAAAAGGCCGCCCACTCAAGCAACACCAGTTTTAGTTGATACAGTCAAAATGGCACAGGATTATTTAGAATCGGTTCCGCAGCATGTAATTCAAAAACTCATCGAGCCATATTGGCCAGGTGCGCTAACGATCGTTTTAAAAGCAAGAACAGATAAAGTTCCAGAGTTAGTACGAGGTAGTACAGATACACTTGGTGTCAGAATTCCCAATCATCCGATTGCCCGGCAGCTAATTAGAGAAGGTGGAGTACCAATTTTGGGCCCATCTGCAAATTTTCATGGAGAAAGAACTCCTTATTCATTTGAAGAACTTGACCCGGAATTGGTGAAGTTAGTGGATTATGTAGTTCCTGGAGAATGCACTATCAAACAGGCATCAACCGTTATTGACTGTTCTATAAGCCCTTGGAAAATTTTAAGGCAAGGAGCAATAACAATAGATTTATGAATAAAAAACAAATAATTTTATTAATAGATACCTCTAGTAATGAGGAAATCAGTGTTGGTTTGGAGATTGACGGGAGAAAGGATGAAATAAGTGAAAAAGTTGGGAGAGATAAAAAACAAGTTGTTCTTCCTATGGTTCAAAAATTGCTAGATAAACAAAAGTTAACGCTCCAGGACATTGGTTCTATACACGTTAATGAGGGTCCAGGTTCTTTTACTGGGCTTCGAATAGGGGTTTCAATTGCAAATGCGCTTTCTTTTACACTCAATATTCCGGTCAATGGAAAGAAGCGGGTTGTTGAACCCGTTTATGAATGATATGCTAAACTATACTATGTCATATCCACGAAGGTATAACAGATAGATTCTTCACTTCGTTCAGAATGACAAATAAGAATTATGAAGGAATTCCTGCACCATTTATTTGTTCCTCGTCATTCAAATAATCATAGATCCAAACTCCTTCATCACGATTCTTTGCTTTTTATTGTTGCAATGCTTGTTGTATTGCAGTTAGTATTTACAGCAGTAAAAAGTTCTAGTCCTCAGATTTTAGGAACATCCTCAAGTATCATTACACAAGAGTTGTTAACAGCTACCAATCAAAAACGAGAAGAGAACGGTCTCTCTCCTCTAACTCTCAATGAAACGTTATCAGGTGCGGCATATTTAAAGTCACAGGATATGTTTGCAAAAAATTATTGGGCGCATACAGGTCCAGATGGTACAACGCCGTGGGTATTTTTCAATAAAGCAGGATATCAGTATACGTATGCAGGTGAAAATCTGGCACGAGGATTTACAACTTCAACAGATGTTGTTGATGCATGGATGAATAGTCCTTCACATAGAGACAATATGTTATCACCTCACTACACAGAAATTGGTTTTGCAATTGAGGATGGGACTTTGGTTGGTGAAAGCACCACTCTTGTTGTTGAGCTTTTTGGAAAGAGAAATGTACCAGCTCCAATAGAACAGCCTATTGTCCGGGTTGAAGTCCCACAACAGTCAACTCAGTCGGCAGTAGCTGCAGAAATCAATAGCAATAATCCTCCTATCCGCCCCAAAACCCAACTTCAAGTGGCATCAATAAAAGCAAAGCCATTGGTGGACAGCAAATCGCTTTCTTGGAATGTATCGACAATAGTACTTTCTCTTTTCATTTTCACCCTTATTCTGGATATGATTGTAATTGAAAGAAAAAAGATTGTTAGACTTGTTGGACACAATGTTGATCATATAGTATTTTTAGTCGTAATATTTTTATTTGCAGCCATTTTAATACGAGGAGTGATAGTATAATATGATGCGCGATTTGAGAAAACACGACCGGTATTATATAAGTCTGATCATTATTTTTGCATTTGGAGTATTCCTAGCAAATCAATTTACTGGGTTTAAACAGGTTCAAATTGGAATTGCTGTTACATTAAGTGTTTTTTATGTATTCTGGGGAGCACTTCATCACGTATTAGAACATGATCTTACACCCAAGATTATGATAGAATATGTCCTCATGGGATGTGTAGGACTTGCCGTTCTCCTTTTTTTAATACAGGGAGGATTAGGAACTTGACGAACATATTTATGTCATTCTGAGCGGAGCGAAGAATCTAGATCCTTCGGCTTTTAGCCTCAGGATGACAATATTTAAGTATTGGGAGCTTGACCAAAAAGTTACATTCCCGGTATACTGTTGTTAAATTATGAAAGGAATAATTTTAGCTGGAGGGCTTGCCACACGACTTCGCCCTCTCACGTGGGTTACCAATAAACATCTTTTGCCAGTCTATAACAAACCAATGATATATTATCCGCTTGAAGCAATGAGGAAAGCGGGTATATCTGAAGTTTTGATCACAAGTTCACCGGATCATTCTGGCGATTTTGCAGGTCTTTTGAAAGCCGGTGAGGAGTTCGGTTTGAGGCTTTATTATGCAGTTCAGCAAAATCCCAAAGGAGGCATTTCAGAAGCAATTGCATTAGGAGAAGAGTTTGCCAAGAATGAAAAAATCCTCGTCTTACTAGGAGATGGAATTTTTAATTCTAGCCTTCGTTTATCGGTCGAGAAACTTGAAAAAAAAGAAAAAGGTGCTATGGTTTTTGGCATGAAAATGCCAACCGAATCTGGTCAATACGGAGTTATAGAAATAGACAATGAAGGAAAAGTTATTTCAATTGAAGAAAAGCCAGAACATCCAAAATCTAATATTGCACAAACTGGGATTTATATGTACGATGAACGGGTATTTGAATTCATAAGAACCCTTAAGCCATCTGGCAGAGGAGAATTAGAAGTAACTGATTTGAATAATCATTATGTAAAAGAAGGTACAATGGAGTGTGAGTTGCTTGATTGGTGGATTGATGCAGGAACATCATACGATGAGTTGCTTCGAGCTAATAATTTGGTTTCTGAAAAAGTAAAGAATGGAGAACTAAAATGATCGGAATTTTAGAAGATGCAAAAGTAGTTACCACTTACTCGGAAGATGGAAATGTAAATGGATCTTTAAAAGAGATGTATAAAGACAGGGATAAAACAGTGGTGTACATGACATCAGTTAAACCAGGAGCTACAAAAGGATATCATCTCCATCGAGTCCGTGCTGCACGATATTTTCCAGCAATCGGAAAAGTGAAAATTATTTTGTGGAAACCAGGTACTCCCGAATCAGAACGAGAAGAGTATATGCTTGATTCCGAGAAACCCCAACGGTTGTTTATTCCCAAAGATGTAGCAACACTTTTGATCAATGAAGAATCAGAAGAGGCTTTTTTTATCAACTTTCCTGATCCTGCATATGATCCTAATTTAAAAGATGAGCAAGTAGAATATACTGAGGAAGAGTTAAAATCGGGAATAGTAAAATGAAGGTAAAAACTACTGTTGGACCTCAAAAGACAGTATTGAAAACGCAATTATTTAAAGTTGTAGAAACAGAAATAACATATCCAACAGGAAAGAAAGCAACTCGTAATGATTTATATAGAAATCCGTCAGTTTTTATTTTTCCATTAACAGAAAAAAACGAACTGTATCTCATTCATCAGTATAGATATTTGTTGGGTCGTATAGCGACTGAAGCAGTGGCAGGACATATTGAGCAGTCGGAATCGTCAGTTGTAGCTGCAAGAAGAGAACTAAAAGAGGAAGCGGGGATTGATGCACATGTCCTTGAGCAAATAGCAAAGCTTGATGAGTCCGGAAGTGTTGTGAACCAGACAATTTACTGTTTTTTGGCGAAAGATCTGATAATTGAAAAGCAAAAATTAGAAGAAGATGAGGAAATTGAAGTTGTAAAAATCCCATTGGTAAAAGCAGTAGATATGGTATTGACAGGCGAGATTAAGGATACAGTAACAGGATTTGGTATATTGTTATTGAACGATTTAAAACATAAGAAAAGACTATAGCTATGAAATTATTAATAACCGGTGGAGCAGGATTTATGGGCTCCAATTTTATCCATCACATTTTATCTAAATATCCGGATTATCATGTTACAAATTTAGATAAGTTAACTTATTCTGGAAATTTAGAGAACTTAAAAGACATCGAAAATAATCCTCACTACACCTTTGTAAAAGGAGACATACAAGATAAAGAATTAGTTAATAATTTATTAAAAGAATGTGATGCAATTGTAAATTACGCTGCCGAAACACACGTCGATCGATCAATACTTACTCCTGATGAATTTGTCAGAACAGATGTTTTGGGATCTTTCAATATTTTAGAAGCAGTCAAAAATAATAACGTATCAAAATTTGTACAGATTTCAACAGATGAGGTCTTTGGAAGTATAGAAGAGGGCAAGTTCACAGAAAAATCACCATTCGAGCCAAACAGCCCTTATGCAGCATCAAAAGCTGGTGGAGATCTGCTATGCCGGTCCTATTTTGTAACATATAAAACACCTGTTATCGTTACACATTCCTGCAACTTTTTTGGTCCATATCATTATCCAGAAAAGTTTATTCCTCTTTCTATTGTGAACTTGCTCCAAGGTAAAAAAATCCCCGTATACGGGGATGGATTACAAATACGCGAGTGGATTTATACGGAAGATCACTGCAACGCCGTTGATACGATTCTTCACAAAGGAGAGATTGGAGAAGTCTATAACATCTCAAGTGAAAAGGAATGGAAAAATATCGATGTTGTAAAATTGTTACTTAAAATGATGGAGAAAGATGAAAGTTTTATTGAGTTTGTAAAAGATAGACCAGGCCATGATAGGAGATACGCTCTTGATGATTCAAAACTTCGAACTCAATTAGGGTGGAAACCACAATACGAATTTGAAGATGCACTCACAAAGACTGTTGAATGGTTCAAAAATAATGAGTCCTGGTGGAAAAATATTATAGAAAAGTCTGATTATAAAGAATACTATCAGAAACAATATAAAGATCGATGATTCATTGTTCATTTGAAAATGGAGCTGCTGCTCTTCTTCGACATCCCATAATTTGTTTACTATGAAAAAAAATATTATTGGAACAGGGTTAACAGGGCTCGTGGGCTCAAAAATTGTCAGTATGTTAGGTGATACATACGAATTTGAAAATCTCAGTAGAAGTACTGGAGTTGATATCCTCAATAGGCAACAAGTAATGGACAAAATTCAATCATCGAATGCAGAAGTTGTTTTGCATTTAGCTGCGAAAGCTGACGTTGATGAGTGCGAAAAAGATAAGTCACAAGGCAATGATGGAGAAGCATGGAAAGTAAATGTAATAGGCACAAAAAATATAGTAGATGCTTGCACGAAAAATAACAAAAAAATTATCTACATATCAACAGATTTTGTTTTCGATGGAGAAAAACCTGTTGGAGAATATTATACAGAAGAAGATATACCACATCCAATCAATTGGTATGCACAGACAAAATACGAAGCAGAAAAAATTATTCAACAAGCACAAATCCCATATACTATCGGACGGATTGCTTTTCCTTATGGGAATTCACAGGCGCAAAAAAAGGATTTTATGCGTGCAATTGCAAATAGACTCAGATCTGGTCAACCTGTTGCTGCGATTACAGATCAAGTCATAACACCAACATATATTGAAGATATTGCATTGGCACTAAAAATTTTGCTAGACGACAGAGAAAGCGGAATCATTCATGTAGTTGGAAGTGAATCACTGACCCCATTTGAAGCTGCAAATCGTATTGCATCGGCATTAGGCGTATCTTCTCAACTCATTTCAAAAACAACCCGAGATGAATTTTTTAAGAACCGAGCAACGCGCCCTTTCAATTTAACACTGAAAAATGATAAAATACAAAAACTGGGAATTCAGATGCGAACATTTCAAGAGGGACTTGAACTCTTAAAGGAAAATTTATAAATATGACAATTACATTTGTAGGACATGGTTATGTAGGACTCGTATCAGCAGCTGTTTTTGCAGATTTGGGAAACACTGTTTGGGTCATTGGTCATACTCCATCAAAAGTTGAGAATCTTAAAAAAGGAATAATCCCTATTTATGAACCAGGACTAGAAGAGTTGGTTAAGCGAAATGTAAATGCAAAAAGACTACTTTTTACACTCGATTATGAACATTCTATATCCGCTTCTGAAGTTGTTTTTATAGCAGTTGGTACACCCCCAAAAGAAAATGGAGAGGCAGACTTATCAGTTGTTTTTGAAGTGGCGAAAAAAATAGGTCAGCATTTAGATGGATATACAGTTGTAGTTACAAAAAGCACTGTACCAGTCGGAACAAATAGAAAAGTAAAAGAAATAATTGATGGAGTAAAACAGCCGAAAGCAGAATTTGATATTGCTTCAGCTCCAGAATTTTTACGTGAAGGACAAGCAATTGGAGACACCCAGCACCCAGATAGAGTCGTTATTGGTACTGATACAAAACGGGCACGAGACGTTTTAGTTGAGCTTCATAAACCTATTGATGGCAATAAAATTATTACGACTGTTGAAACTGCAGAGATGATTAAATATGCATCGAATTCTTTCTTGGCTACAAAAATTTCATTTGCGAACGCTATTGCGCATCTTTCAGAGTTGACAGGTGCGGATGGAATAAAAGTTTTAGAAGCTGTAGGAAAAGATAAAAGAATTGGCAGTTCTTTCCTGAATGCAGGAGCAGGGTATGGTGGAAGTTGTTTTCCAAAAGATGTGAAGGCTTTAATAGCAATTGCTAACCAAAATGGGTACGATTTTGAACTCTTAAAAGAAGTAGAGCATGTTAATAAAACGGCCATTGCTGATATTTCAAAAAAAGCAAAAAAAATGCTTGGTGATTTAAAAGGAAAAACTATTGGAATTTTAGGTGCTTCATTTAAACCAGATACTGATGATATGAGAGATGCTCCATCTATTTCTGTAATCAAAGAACTTTCAGCGGCTGGAGCTTCCGTGCAAGTGTATGATCCAGTTGCAATGGATAATGCAAAACATATCCTCTCAGATTTACAGGATATTCATTTTGCATCAGATTCGTATTCAGCAGTCGAGAACGCAGATTTAGTTATAATAATGACAGAATGGAATGAATTCCGACAACTTGATCTTCTGAAAATGCAAAAAGCAATGAAAACTCCAAACATGATAGATGGAAGAAATATCTACGAACCTGCAAGAGTCCGTGAATTAGGATTTACCTACATAGGTGTCGGACGATGAAAAAAGTCTTCATTACTGGAATATCTGGTTTTGCTGGAAGTTTTTTAGCAGAACATCTTCTAAAAGGTGAACAGTATGAAATAGCGGGTACATATAACTCTGAAACTTCTCTTTCTCACTTGTCGAAAATAAAAGATAAACTTTCTTTACATAAAGTTAATTTATTAGATTCTGATGCTGTAGATGATGTTTTCAATACTGTAAAACCTGATATCGTTTATCATTTGGCTGCAAAATCATCTCCAGGGGATAGCTATGAGAAGCCATCTGAGACGATTCTCAACAACATGTCTATCCAGATTAATGTACTTGAGTCATTACGAAAAATGAAAAGTTCTGCTAAAGTACTCGTTGTTTCTTCAGCTCAGGTATATGGATTAGTAGACCCATCAGATCTTCCGATAAATGAAGAAACACCTTTGAAACCAAATAATCCCTATGCTGTTTCTAAAATTGCACAAGATTATTTAGGATTACAATATTTTTTGGCATATGGAATGCCAGTTATCCGTGTACGTCCTTTTAATCATATTGGACCTCGACAATCTACTCAGTTTGCAATATCCTCTTTCGCGAAAAAAGTTGCAGACATTGAAAAGGGAAAACAAGAACCAGTATTACACGTTGGTAATATTGAATCAAAGCGAGATTTAACAGATGTTCGTGACACAGTGAGGGCCTATCATCTCGTTCTTGAAAAAGGGAAAAACGGAGACGTATATAACATTGGATCAGGAACTTCATATAAGATATCTGAAATACTGGAAATTTTTATATCTTTGGCCAAAGTACCTATTTCAATAAAAGTTGATGAAACACTTCTTCGTCCATCAGATTCACCTGAGCTTGTTTGTGATACTTCAAAGTTAGTTGCGTCCACAGGATGGAAACCAGAATTCTCCTTGGAGGTATCATTGAAAGATACTCTGGAATACTTCAGAAATATGATACAATAGATGAAAGAATGAAAAGAGCTCTTATCACAGGTATTACTGGTCAAGATGGTCCATATCTTGCGGAATTTTTGCTTTCAAAAGGCTACAAAGTTCATGGTTTAACAAGACGAACAAGCACCCGTAATTTTGACAATATCAAACACATTGCAGATAAAGTGAATTTAATCCCTGGAGATTTACTCGACCAAAGCTCTCTAAGTTCTGCACTTCTCGAGGCAGAACCAGATGAAGTATATAATTTAGCCGCGCAGTCGTTTGTGCATACTTCTTGGAATCAACCAGTATTGACCGGTGAGTTTACCGCAATTGGAGTTACCCGCATGCTAGAAGCAATTCGCTCGGTCAATAATAAAATTAAATTTTATCAAGCATCTTCATCTGAAATGTTTGGAAAAGTGACAGAAACTCCTCAAAAAGAAACAACACGATTTTATCCCCGCAGTCCGTATGGTGTAGCGAAAGTATATGGCCATTATATTACTGTCAATTATAGAGAAAGTTATGGTTTGTATGCATGCTCTGGAATTTTATTTAATCATGAATCTCCTCGACGAGGATTGGAATTTGTTACACGAAAAATAAGCAATGCAGTTGCCCGTATTCATCTTGGCAAACAAGACAAGCTAGAATTGGGAAGCCTTGAACCAAAACGTGATTGGGGATTTGCTGGTGATTTTGTGGAAGCTATGTGGATGATGTTACAGCATGAGACTGCCGATGATTATGTTATAGCAACAGGTGAGAATCATTCTGTTAAAGAATTCGTTGAAGCAGCATTTAACGCTGCCGGAATTACTGATTGGAAAAAATATGTAGTTTCTAATAGACCAGAATATCTGCGTCCTGCTGAAGTTGATTACCTCATTGGAGATTATAGTAAAGCCAAAAAACAACTCGGGTGGGAACCTAAAACAAGCTTCAAGAAGCTTGTTGAAATGATGATAAAGGCCGATATTGAAGCTGAAAAGAGGAGCGATCACTAGCGTGTATGCAAACTGTCATTGTTGCTGGAGGTGCTGGCTTCATAGGTTCACATCTATGTGAACAACTCCTTCAAAAAAATTACAAAGTTATTTGTATTGATAACTTTATTACCGGAGACCGCAAAAACATAGAAAAGCTTTTACAAAATAAGAGTTTTGAATTTATAGAACACGACATAACTACTACTGTTTCTCCATTTTTATTCCAACTAGAATCTATAGATTTTATTTTTCATTTGGCGTCTCCTGCTTCCCCAAATAAAAATAGTAAAAGAAGTTACATAAACTATCCAATTGAGACGCTTCGTGTGAATTCACAAGGCACCTATAATCTTTTGCAGGTAGCACAGGAAAGAAATGCACGATTTTTATATGTTTCATCATCTGAAATATATGGTGACCCAGCTATTTCTCCTCAACCTGAAGAATATTTTGGAAATGTGAATCCTATAGGCGTTCGATCTGTATATGATGAAGGAAAACGGTTTGGAGAAGCACTTACTATGGCATACTTTCGAAAGTTTTCGATCAATACAAGAATCGTTCGTATTTTTAATACCTATGGCCCGCAAATGCAGGTTGATGATGGAAGAGTAATTTCAAATTTTATCACTCAAGCAATCCGACACAAACCACTAACCATTTATGGTAAGGGAGATCAAACAAGAAGTTTTTGTTTTGTTGATGATATGGTTGAGGGTCTACAAAAAGTAATGTTTACCGAAAAAATGGAGGGACAAATATTTAATCTTGGAAATCCTGATGAACGTACAGTTGGTGAATTGGCAGAGATAGTTAAGAAAATGACAAATTCCTCTTCTGAGATAACATTTGAAGAATTGCCGGAAGATGATCCTAAAATAAGAAAACCAGATATTACAAAAGCAAAAGAAAAACTAAATTGGGAACCGAAAGTTAGTTTGGATGAAGGGTTGAAAAGGACGATCGAGTATTTTAGCAACGTATGAAAGTATATATAGTCCCTGCAACATATAACGAAAAAGGAAATATTGAACGTTTAATTACTGTAATGGAAGAGGAAGTATTTCCAAAGATTAAAAATCATGAAATGCATATTCTTGTTGCGGATGATAATTCCCCGGATGGCACAGGTGATATCGTTAAAGATCTCATGAAAAAATATAAAAATCTTGGAATAAATCAAGGAGAACGAAAAGGATTAGGAGCTGCTTATCTTCGGACAATGGGATATGCTATTGAAAAACTTGACGCTGATATTGTGATAAGTATTGATGCAGACTTTCAATTTGATCCTCATGAAATTCCTAAATTCTTAAAAAAAATAGATGAGGGATATAACATGGTGATACAGACAAGATATAGCAATGGAGGATCGATTCCGGAAAATTGGCCACCTCAAAGGAAACTATTCTCTATTACTGCTAATCTTTTTGTTAGAACAGTTTTTATGCTTTTTCATATACATGATTGGACAGGTGGGTTTCGAGCGTTACGGAAAGAAGTTTTTCTAAAAGTCGGACCTGAAATGCAAGGGTATAATGGGTATATATTTCAAATAGCATTTCTTCATAAAGCTGTCAGAAAAGGTTTTAGAATAGGGGAAGTTCCATTGCATTTTTCTGATAGGAAGCTCGGAAATTCAAAGATCGCTCCTCTGGATTATATTATAGATATTTTAAAATTTGTCATTTTTACAAGAATTCGCGAGTTTAAGAGATTTATAAAATTTCTTATTGTTGGCGGCACTGGTTTTATTGTTCAACTCATGACCCAAGAATTATTTGCTCGTATAATTATTCCTTCATTCGGACCTGTAGCAGATTCATTGCGGGATGGCGTTTCTGCAGGTTTTGGGGCAGAAGCAGCAATTATTTCAAATTTTATGTTTAATAACTTCTGGACGTTTCAAGATACTCATCAAATGAAAGAAAGTTCAAATTTCTTTGTAAAACTCATTAAATTTAACTTTACATCGCTCGGATCAATACTCATTCAATTTTTATCTGTATTTATTTTTGTTCATGCTTTTGGTGAAAATATGCATATTGGAA
>Ga0163150_10005423_pt1 | contig 16304 bp, 20 predicted proteins | sample OliLakLV19P2IB_FD_148628 | JGI IMG/M metagenome (GOLD analysis project Ga0163150, IMG submission 148628) | Freshwater microbial mat bacterial communities from Lake Vanda, McMurdo Dry Valleys, Antarctica - Oligotrophic Lake LV.19.P2.IB | ecosystem: Environmental > Aquatic > Freshwater > Lake >...
TCTTCAACTTTGGACATCGGAGTGATGCCTCAAAAATCCAATGCGAAACGGGTGTCCGTTGAAACTTCGGTTTTCTATTCGTAACGATAAAGAGTCAATTTTGACCCACAGATTTGGCGGAAGAGCCCTAATTTATGACAACGATTACGCGACATCCCGAATGATTGACTCAACATTCGTGAAACGAATGGTCGGTGAACGATCACGTTAAAGGTTGCAATTCAATTGCCCCATTGGTTTCGGATCCACTATGACTGCGACTTGTTGATGTCACCATCATTGGCATTTTTTTCCATCTTGTCTTGCACATCCTTCTTATCGCGTCCTTCACTGCGCTGATCGTTTGGTTTCTTCTTCTTTGAAGCGGTCCGCAGGTCGTCGCGAGCCCGAGCTGTAGGGGAACCTGTATCGTGTGTGTTCTGACTCCCACGTTTATCTGCCATGGTGTGTTCCTTTTTCCTTCATCAAAAAGTGTGATACTGCGAAACTTCGATAGCAACGTACTGCTCGCAAATCGTGTTCCGAAAATTGACGTGTTATTAAAATGCGCGTAACTTTCGGTATAGTGGACTATGATTGAGGAAACGTAGTTCGGAAGTCCAATGAAAATCAGGACCACAACTGCGACGAATCCAACGCATAAAATGACACTTCTCGGCTAACTCCACCAGTAAAGTTTCTCGGTCCCCGGCTCTGCCGGGGCTGTGCGACAAATAGCAGATCGCAAGAATTATGTTGATGCGCCTTTAGTTTCGCGTTGGCCTCAATGCATGCTGAAAGATGAGTAGATTGAATTGTGAGCTGTGTTGCATTCTTGCGTTTTTAGCCCAACGGAATTGATCGAGTTAGCCCAATTTGTCGCAACAGCCCAGGCAGAGCTTGCAATTCAGTGGGTTCCATGGCAGAGCCGGCAGAGCCCTGGAACCAGTCGGTGGCGATCGGCGAGAAGTGTCCATGAAATTGCGTAAATCACTACCGTTCTTGTGGGCATAGCGCGCGTCGGATTGTCTTGGATTAACTTCGGCTTGGAGCGGTTGTAGTGATTGAGCCGACTAGTCGAGAGCGACTTTCCCTACCACAGTAGGAACGGCTTCTTCGCGGTTGTCGCGTGATCATTCGTGACCTTGGTGATGGATTTGACAGCGGTGCCATTCTGTTTGTTGGAAAAGGGAAAAATGCTCCGGCTTTGAAGCCCTTTTGGCGTCGTGTGCGTTACTCCAAAGCAAAGATTGAAGCGGTAGCCATGGATCTTTCTCGGGCATATCAAAAAGCTCTATCAACTTCATGAATTAAAGTACGCTTTAGTTGGATGAACCGTTTTATTTTGATGCATTGCGCCATCTTCCATCTCGTAGATCATATCGAATACGTCTAGAGTGCGTTGGTCATGCGTGACCACGATCACGCCGGCGCCGTACTCACGTGCCACTGTTCGGAAGAGTTCCATAACCTGCTTACCGAGTTGGCTGTCGAGGGCTGCAGTCGGTTCATCCGCCAGGATGACGCTGGGATGATTGGCCAAAGCTCGAGCAATCGCAACCCGCTGCTGCTGCCCTCCTGAGAGCATGATGACGCGGTAGTCACCTCGATCGCCAACACCAAGGCTTTCTAGCAAATGCTGCGCACGCTTTTTTGCTTCACGAGAGCCGGTTCCATTGAGCTCCATCGCGATCTGTACATTTTCACGAGCGGTGAGGAATGGAATGAGATTCGACTTTTGGAAAACATAGCCGATATGTTGGCGACGAAAACTGCGAACATTCACCATAGGCTTGGGGCCATTCATCACGAGCGTGCCTCCAATGAAAATCTCTCCCGAGGTCGGCGGATTGATTAAGCCAACCGCAGTTAAGAAAGTCGACTTGCCTGATCCACTTGGCCCAAGCAGAGCTACGATTTCACCGTGATGGACGATCATGTTGGCATCGCGCATAGCGACGACTTCGGTATTTCCACTCCCGTAGATTTTGTTCAGATTACGAGTTTCAATAGCAATATTCGGCTCAGTCATAATTATGTCATCAACGCATCGTTGGGCTCAACCGTCAGGGCTTTCCACATTCCGAGCAAGCTCGAAAGTATGGAGATGCCGAGCACAACGAAGGCTAACTGAATCAAGTCCTCATTGGTTATGACAACGCGGCGTGGGAAGTACGGAAAGAGTTTCAGGCCAACGATATATGCCACAGCGTATCCGAGTCCGCCAAGAATCAACGCCTGCTGAAGAATCAGACCAAGAATCACTCGATTGGGCGCACCGATTAACTTTAGCAGCGCGATCGAACGAATTTTATCAAGCGTCAAGGTGTAGAGAATCAGTGCCATGATGATGGCAGCAATCAGGGTGAGCAAGGCACGAAACATACCAAGCTGGCGACGTGCTTTGTCGACCATTCCTTCTAAAAGCAACTCCTCCTGGCCTGCCCGTGAAAAAACAGAGACATCATCCCAACCTGCGATGATTGAACGAACACGGTCTGATTCGTAAGTCGAAGTCAACTTGACCATTACGGCACTGAGCGCCGGCGTGGCGACTGCCGGTAACTGGGATGCGGGTAGATTCAATTGTTGTGTGAGAAACGGTTGGCTCTGGAATAGCTCGTTGCTTTCACCACGTTGGTCACGGGCGGCCCTTTCTAACCGGATCGCTTCGGCGGGCGCGTCAAACTGAATAGATTGCGAGTCCCATAGAGTGACAAAGGCCATTCCGTCTCCGCCTGAACTGACCATATTATGTGTTAGTCCGACCACCGTATAGGTATCTTTGCCCAGCTTGAGCGTTTCTGAGAGCGGCAAGCCTAAACTTTTGTCAACGACAATTTCGAAATGGTTCTGACCTAGCGCTCGTCCCGAGACGATCGGCAGCCAGTCACCTTTGTCTTGTGGCCAACTCAATCCCAAAACAGCGATTCGAAGTTGTTTACCTTTATGTTGTCGCTGGATCGTATGGTAAACAAACTCGCGTGCCGACAGTACTCCGGGCACTGACAAGGCTCGATAGACTAACGTGCGAGGGACTCGAGATACTTCTGCAAAAGGACCTCGCGTATCTCTCTGCACAATCCAGAGATCTGCGCCAATGTGATTGATCAGGAGCGTCGCATCATCGACTAAGCCTCGATAGATTCCAGCCATTCCCATCACGATCATCAGCATCATGCCGATTCCAATCGTCGTAAACGCGAAGCGACCTAAATTATTGCGAATGTCTTTCAAAGCTAAGTTCATTTGCTCACCACTCGCTTTGCATCCAGATTGGTCTGTCCGAGTCTTGGGATCGCCAACTCGTCCCCTTCCGAAACGCCGTCTACCACCTCTGCGTGCGTTGTTGACATCAGCCGAAACTTGACGGGTCGCCAACTTGCATAAGAATCTTGGACGACGAAGACGCCGGTTGCACCTTGCCGACGAATGATGTATTCCATCGGAACCAAAATGGCGTCCTCGTTTTTCTCGATCTCGATATACACCTCGGCTCGTTGACCAATCGCCCAGTTCGTGGGCAATTCCAGCGTTTGGACATCCACCGTGAACTCGCGAGTTTCGCGGTCTGCCTGAAGGCCAAGTCGAGTGACTTTACCCCGGTAGGATTTGTCAGGTTCTGACCGGAACACGATGCGGGCGGGTTGTGATTCGCCTAGTCGCGACATTTCCGTTTCATCGACCCAAGCGGAAATCCAGAGTTCGCGTTTAGAAATCATGCTGAGAACCGGAGTGCCAGGGACAGCGATCGAACCAGCGTCGCGAAAACGCTCGATAATCACACCATCAAAGGGAGCAAGCAACCGGGCTTCGGCAAGCCGAGCTTGCTGAAAGGAGAGGGTCCGTTGAGCCAGGACAATTTGTTGTTGTGCCTCGGCAAACACGGCGCCCGCTCGGGCAACTCCAGATGTCGCTATATCCAAACTCTCTTTGGTTTTGTCGAATTCTGCTTGGCTTAGTGCGTTGGAACGCATTAGCTTTTGGGCGCGCCCGAACTCCGTTTTTGATTGAATTAGAATTGCCGCTGTTTGGGTGCGGTCGGCTTCAACACGCAGAAGCGCGGCTTCAGCGGTTGCGACGGTTGCTTCGGCGATGCCTACTTGTTGTCGCAAGTCTTCATCAATGAGTCTCACCAGGGGTTGGCCATGCTTCACTTCCGAACCCTGATCAACCAAGACTTCGGCGATGAGCCCAGCGATCTTGGGACTAATGGTTACGTGATAGCGTGCTTCGAGAGTTCCAGTTCCCATCACTTCAGTAGCGATTGGCCCACGCACAACGCTATGACGACGCACAGGAACAGGAGCCCAAACAAACCACAGAACGGCTCCGGTGACCACGACGGCGACGGTTATTAACTTAAGGATTCGCCAAGTGAATTTAGTCATGCGATGGGTCAGTCTCACTGCTTTTGAAAGGCAACTGTAGTTTGGGACCATTGTCCCGAACCAGTCAATGAGCGGGACAAATCAACGGACGGGACAATGGTCCCATCCTACGGTACTTTTGGCTCTTCCGATCGCCTAATTGAAATGAATCTGAACTACCCCAAGCCCCGCAGCATGCCATGCCAATAGAGCCGAGGAAGGGCGTAGGCTTTGAGCGAATAGGGAACCTTGGGCAGACGCAAAGATGACATAAATTGCAACCAAAAGGATGGCAACTGCGAAGACTCGTTGAAGCGTTGGCCGCTTCAGTCGGTTGGCAATTGAACCTCCCAGGAATAGGCCTGCCAAACTGCCGACCCCGAAGAGCCCTGCGGTTTGAAGCGAGAGCTCTTTGCCCGCAATCAGATGACTCGCAGTGCCTGAGATACTCACCAGAGTAATTACAAGTAACGATGTACCGATGGCTCGCTGCATTCCCATGCAACTGAATGTGATTAAAGCAGGAACAATGATGAAACCGCCGCCGACGCCAAACATGCCCGAAAGAATGCCAGAGCATAGTCCCACCACTCCGAGCAGCATGGCGCACAGGGAAGTCAGTCGAAGTCTTCCGTCAAGGTCACGACGACATGTGGGACCGGCGTTATCGTCGTGAATGATCGGCAGGTGAGCTGCGGGATCGCTGGATTTGAACCACATTCTGCCCGCGATCATGATCATCAACAACGCAAAACTTCCGAGCAGGATTGGCTCTGCGATTTGGTCTGCAAGCATCGAACCAATCGGTGCGCCAATCATTCCTGCAACGGCGAAAAGTAAACCTGTCGGGAATTCAACCAAGCCTCTAATGGCTCGCTGTATGAAACCGACAAACGATGTTGCACCAACGGTTAGTAAAGACACCCCGACTGCCTCTCTAGCAGGAACTCCAAGGACATAGACGAGCAAGGGAACAGCAAAAATTGCCCCGCCGCCTCCGGTCAGTCCCAGTGAGAAACCGACCAATGTCCCTGTTAGTAATGTTAATAGCAACATTGGGTATTCCGGGCCGTTGATCAAATTGCGAAGGAGCCGATCTCGCAGCCGTCCTCGACACAAGTAGGAAGTCTGGATGCGACCCAGGCGTTGTAACCGCCCTTCATGTTGATGACGTCGTATCCGGCTCGTTGTAGAACGCTGGCCGCAATTGCGGACCGTCCGCCTCCCAGACATTGCACGACAACGGGCTTCGTCTTCGGTAAACTCTTCAGTTCCCGCAGAAGTCTACCTAAAAACCGATGCTCGGCACCGGCAATGTGCCCGGCTTGAAACTCTGTCGATGCTCGCACGTCGACTAGCAATACTTCGTTGCTCTCAATCTTGCCCTGAAGTTCAGTTGGACTCGAGGTAGGATAAGATTCTGTCCGTATTCCCGAAGCCAGAACGGATGGGGCAGAGAAATACCCTGCCACATTGTCGATACCGATCGAGCGAAGTCCACGCAAGTTGTCCGCTAATGAGTCCGCGTCGGTGATCAAAACCATCGGCTGCTGGTAGTCGACAAAGAACCCTGCCCATTGAACGAGCGTCGAAGAAGGAACGTTGACTGTTCCGGGCACATGGGATTTCCCGAATTCGGCGGAATCGACCGTGTCGATTACGAGATGCTGCTTCGTGCGTTTCGGTAGTTCGCTCGGTTGGATCTCTTTTACACTCGCAAGACTGCGAAGCAATTCGGGTCCAACTTTGTTAACCCGCTTCATGACGGCAAAGTAAAAAGGAGTCTCGGGTTGATCCGCGAGTATGTAGTCAACAAATTTCTGTTCGTCATCAAATTGCAGCGTTGGATTGAACAGCTTTTCGTAGCCAACGGTGCTCGATGGGATCGCACCCAATCCTTTTCCGCAAGCGCTGCCAGCTCCGTGTGCAGCCCAAACTTGAAGATGGTCAGGCAGATCGCGGAACTGACGCATCGAGTGGTACAGCTGACGAGCACCGATCTCGGCACTACCGACTACGCCGGCTGCAGTTTCAAGCAGGTCGGGTCGACCAATCGAACCGACAAATACAAAGTCACCGGTAAAGATCCCCATCGGGACGTTTGCGCCTCCGCCTTCGTCCGTTAGAACAAAAGAAATACTCTCAGGCGTGTGTCCAGGAGTGTGCATGACTTCCAACCGAATCTTACCGACGTAGAAGCGATCACCGTCCTTGACGAGCTGCGATAGGTGTTGGTCCGCAAATTGATACTTCCAGTCAGCTGGCCCTTCATCCGACAGATAAAGCTTGGCACCACACCGGTCGGCCAGTTCACGCGATCCAGAAACGAAGTCTGCATGAATATGGGTCTCTGCGGAACCGACGATCTTTAACCCTTCTGCTTTGGCCACATCAAGATACTGCTCGATGCTACGACTCGGATCGATAACGATCGCTTCGCCGCTCCGTTGGCAGCCCACCATGTAGGAGGCATGTGCTAACGATTTGTCATAAAAATACTTGAGTAACATCGCTTAACCTATTTTTTTGAACGAGAACGATGATCGAAGACTTTGCTGGGTGATACTTGCACTGCGGTAAATTAACCAGTTCATTTTGCGCAGCTCGAAGATGCAACTTGGTTCCACGGCATCTTGGCAATCATCATTCCCATCGCGCAGGTATCCGATATTCCAGCGAAGGCCAAGCCTGCGCCAACAAATCCTGCCAATCCAATCCAGTACGGATGGACAAAGTATCCAAGTGCGGAAGCGATGGCCACGAGTAGTCCAGCAGCAATGCGAACCTGTCGTTCTAACGACATCATCTTCTTACCGCGAACCACCGATATCCCGGCCGTTTCACAAGCCATCGTGCCACCCTCGACGTTGATGACATTTGCGAAGCCGGCGGCGATGAATTTTTCGCAGGCTTGCTTACCTCGTGAACCCGAGCGACAAACCATATACAGCGGCTCATTCGCAGTCCCGCTTCTAACAGCTTGAATCGCCTGAGGTTTAAGTCCATCCAGAGGCTCGTTGCGTGCAACCTCAATGTGGACCTCGCGAAATTCGATTGCTGTTCGAACGTCAACGACGTCGATGGACTTACCTGATTGAATTAACTTTTTGAACTCGGTTGCTGAAATGCAATTGACCATAAATGACTTAGTTTTGAATTCGAAGGATGGTTAGTGGCTCAATCCGCATTGGTTACGACTTACGGACTCGACATGTACTCAGGGCCGCGAGTGAAGGTTTGGTTACGACAATTCCGGCCAAATAACTTGAAAGAACAAGAAGGGTGTTCGCTTTTCAAGTAGTCATTTCTCGGTAGGCACGTCGTCCTTTTTCTCTACCTCCAGCGATGGAAGCGAATAAGGCTTGTGAACTTCCTCCATTCCATTCTTGATGAATCGGCTTACTAGCTTTGCATGTTCCTGAACCAGCATGACAACGTACGGCGTTTCGGCATGGTATTTGACTTTCATGCCCTTCTCTGTTTCCTCATAAGTCAACGTATAGTCTTTGGCGTGCTTGATGAGTTCTACAAAGATCGGATGGAATGTCATCGGCGGCAGTGGCTTGTTGCCCACAACACGTTCTTCCATCGCAGGTACATGCTCTTTGAGCAGTGCAGCGATACTTTCATCGTCCGATTCTGTCGTTGCTTCCGCTCCATCGGGGAGATTCTTTATCGTTCGTTTAATTTTGTCTCGGTCGGCAAACATCGCATGCAAGGTGGTCATATCCCCTCGCATTCCGCCCATTGCTCCCGGTCCGCCACCCATGCCGCCAGGACCTCTCCCCATTCCCATGCCTCTGCCCATTCCAGAACCTGGTCCCGGTCCAGCGTCTCGATGCTGGTGATCTTCTTCTGAGTTTGCGATGCCCTCCCCAGCAACGATGGCAGACTCTACAACGGGCGGTTTAGATTCGCTTTCAGCGGAATTAGACTCCGATTGCGTTGACTGCGACAGTTCTGCACTTGGCTTAGTACTTGAATGGTCTTTAGATTGCGGTTGGCATCCGACAGTTGAAACAACCACAACGGCAGCCAAGCATGGGAAAGAAATTTTCGACATCTGACAAGCTCCTAAATCCAAATGCGACAGACAAGCTAGGTAGTACTGTTTGAGTTGCATGTTCATTATCTTCTAAATGTTCAGGGAGTAGGTTGGGACCATTGTCCCGACCGTCTTATATTCCGTGCGAATTCCTTCTTGCTCGGGACAAATGGTCCCAAGCTACCGGGGCAGATGGCCCCAATCTACTGTTGGTTGAACAGTCTGAGCTAACTTGATTCCATGGCATCTATGCAAGTATCATGCCCATGGCGCAGGCATCGGTGATTCCGGAGTAAATCGAGCCGACCCCCATCATGGCATGCAATGCTTCCCAATAGCGATGAACCCAGTAAGCGAGTGCAGCTCCGACCGTAACAAGCAGGCCAGCTACGATTTGCACTTGGCAGTTTAGAGGAATTGATTTCTTGCTTTCGTGACGGATAGGCTAATCGATTCGCACGCAAGTGTGCCACCTGAGACGTTGATTGCATTCTCAATCCCCGCTAAAAGCAATTTTTCGCAGGCTTGTTTTCCACGGGCTCCGGAGTGGCAAATCACATAAAGCGGTTCGCCAGCAGTTCCGTTTCGGGCGGACTGGATTGCATTTGGGTTGAGTCGGTCAAGCGGCTCGTTGCCGAGGATTGGAAGGTTGTTCACTTACGAGGAGCCGCGATAGTTCAGATCTTGCGAACTCTGCAAGTGCTCAGGCCGAGCGGACAGTAAGCAGGGCAGAAGCCAACTAAACCTGTCAAAAGTGGGACCAAGCCGACGTAGCCCAAGGATGTCTGAGGCCCAACAAACACAAGAGCCAGAAGCACAATTCCAAGGACGATTCGAATAACACGGTCGATGCTGCCTAGATTGGGTTGGATCACAATTGGTTTCCTTTGTTCGAGCGTTGCAGTTGAGTTTATGGAAGGGTAGAGCCACGAACTTCGAATTGGTTACAATGATTCCAGCCTGAACGACCCAAAAGAGAATTCATTCTCGAAGCATCAGTGAACGAACTGGAATATCCATGGAGAGCCAAACCGTAGAAAAGCCGACCGATCTCGATCTGCTGAGACTCGCGAAAATGGGTGATTTTAGTGCGTTTCAGCAGTTGATTCGAGAATTGCAACCGAGAGTCTACGGGCTTGCATTCCGAATCTTGAGGCAGGCTGAAGATGCAGAGGATGCGACTCAGCAGGCTTTCCTGGCGTTGATCGAACACATTGAAGACTTCCGCGAGGAATCCTCGGTGGCCACCTGGATTATGAAGATTGCGAGCAACCACGCACTCAAGATCCTACGCAAGAAGCGAGGGCTCCACATGGTTTCGATGTCGGAAATGAATTCCGGCGATAGCTATGAAGACATGCCACATCCCGAGTTTATTGCGCCTTGGAGTGAACCTCCAGATGAAATTGCTCAGCGGGCGGAGGTACAGCAAGAGATCGACAAGGCATTGCTAGAACTGGATGAAAAGTATCGATTGGTGTTCATCTTGCGCGACGTCGAAGGGCTGTCTGTACGTGAAACTGCCGAGGCAATGGAACTGACCGAATCGACAGTAAAGGTGCGGTTGCTACGTGCCCGACTTGCTCTTCGCGAGAGATTGACCAAAAAATTCGGTGACTCAGCTCAGGCAATGCTCCCTGACCATAAACATTCGTAAATTCTTGTAACCTTTTCTCTATTCCTGGATCAGTAACCTTACGCAATGTTTGCGAGGAAACCTAAATGACCTGCGAAGAACTGCTGAAAGCGCTCAATGACTACGTGGATGGTGCGCAACTAACCGAGATTTGCGAGGAATTTTCCGAGCATCTTGCGGGCTGCAACCCTTGCCAAGTCGTGGTCGATAACATTCGGCAAACCATTTCTCTCTATCGTGCTGGAATGCCCTATGAGATGCCTCAAGGATTTCAAGAGCGATTGCAGAACACCTTGCAAGCTCGTTGGGAGCAAAAATTTGGTGGAAGAGACGGTCAGTTCCTGAACAGTAGTTCTAGCGATGAAACTGGGGTTAGAGAATGACGCTCATCAATTGGTCGTAGGTTGGGACCATTGTCCCGACAAGATCTCTGCTACTAAAAATTCTTGACGTTCGGGACAGTGGTCCCAAACTACGACTGCAGGCTACTGCGTTTTTGAAACGATCAATCTAGACGCCCATGCAGCAGATTTGTCATCGAGCTTTGGTCGAGCGGGTTGGCTGTAGTCGATCGATGCATAACGACCACGACGATAGCAATCGTCCAAGAGCGGCTGGATTTGCAAAACGATGTCGGGGTCGGTGTGCCGAAGCGGAATGCGAAAATTCGGAACCGCTTGCTCCAATGCAACCGAGATGATCTCCGCTTGCTCAGGCCGATAAGCACGGCGAATGCACACCATGTAGGGCGTTCGCTTTTTCCGAGGTATTCCGTCTTCTGGAGCTGCAACAATGAAAGTTCCAGTACGGATGAGGTCGATCTCCACCAAGTTAACGCCCGCCTCAATGGTTTCGCGTTGCTTGCGCCGATAGGCAACGCGGCCGCTCCCCTCTTGTTTATTCGCGGGGCTCAACAGCTCGATCGCGGTGACAACACGATTACCGCTGTTTAAGTCCACTATTTCGATATGCCTCTGCGTCGGATGTTCGCTTGGGACCGGAATAATGGTGGGTTCAGCGATGACTGCGTCCGCAACGGCGACCGCAGATGACGACGCAAACTCTGGAAGCTCAATCACAACGACATCGGGATAGATCCGACGAGGGGACTCATCGACATCGACACAAACACTTTCTTCGACCCTTGCCTGCAAGTCGCGAGGCAATTGATCACTTATCTGATCTCGAATGTAAACCATTAAGCTTGTGTGGATATCGCCCCAGTATTGTTCTAGGTAGGGGTCAACTCCTGGAAATGGGCTCTTCATTTTCGTAGCTCGTTTCATCGGAACCATCAACAAATGCCATGAATTGTATTCTAATCCAAAACCGAAAAGAAAGCATGGCCACAGCTAACCAATGCTTTCTGATAACAAACATTCGAAAATTCTTGTAACCTTTTCTCGATTCCAGGATCAATAACTTCACACAATGTTTACGAGGAAACTTTAAGGATCTGCAAAGATCTGTAGCTTGGGACCATTGTCCCGAGCGATCCAGACGCGACAATGGTCCCATCCTACTTTTTACTTTTAGCTGCTTTATTTAAATGAATGGATTAAATTCGTACTTGAGGCTGTTGGTGTTCGTGCCAATTGCGATTGTGTTTCAAGGGGAATTGCCGACTCGTGGTCAGGAGCCGCGCACGCGCGAGCTGCCCGAAGGTAGACTCGGCGAAGTCGTTCGCTTGGGCGAAGCGATTGTCGAGAAAACAACGTCGCATCCGCTCTCGAAACCGTTTGTAGGCAATGCACTCAACTGTACAAGCTGCCATCTTGAGAACGGCACTCACCCGAGAGCAGGTACGTTTCTCGCGAGTGCGACCGCTTATCCAGCTTGGTCGAAACGCGAAGGTCGCGATGCCGCTCGATGACGCCAACCTTTCCGATCAGGAAGCGATCGACATCGCCGCGTTTGTGAATTCCCACCCTCGTTCTCACTTCGAATTGCGAGAGCATTTGCCGCCTTCTTCGAGACTTGGCGAATACAATGGTAGCAAAAACTAGCAAGGGGCTGTTCCGCAGCCGCTGCAGTCCGCACTGGTGACTCTGAGGCGATCGATGAGATGCTGGAAACGTTAATCAAGTTTGTCAAAGATTAACCAAAGAGGTGTCCTGTGAATCAGCTCGCACCCAATCTCACGTCGGTTGTTTGGCTGTCGCTTCAAGTCTCCGGTACCGCCTTGATTTTGTCCGCCATCCTTGGCGTGCCATTTGGGGCTTGGTTAGGATTGGCTCAATTTCGTGGAAAGCAAGTACTGTCGGCCATCATCTATACGGGTATGGGGTTCCCACCAGTCGTTGTTGGACTGCTGGTTTATATACTATTGTCGCGGAGTGGACCTCTGGCTGGGCTTGAATGTTTGTTCACCCCGCAAGCGATGATTCTGGCCCAAGCGATCATCGCATTTCCGATTGTTGCCGGACTCGTTAAGGGATCCGTCGAAGCGGTCCCAATAGAACTTGTTCGGCAGGTCCGAAGTCTTGGAGCAACCCCTTGGCAAGTGCGCTGGACTGTACTCCGAGAGGCCCGTGTTGGCGTATTGTCAGCCATCGTGATCGCCTTCGGAAGAGTCATTAGCGAAGTGGGCGCGGCCTTAATGGTTGGTGGAAACATCGATGGTCAAACGCGAGTTCTAACGACGTCGATCGTCCTTGAAACAGGCAAGGGAGAGTTTGCGATCGCGCTGGTCTTGGGTGGATGGCTCGTTGGCTTATCGCTCCTTGTTAATCTGGTTGCAATGCGATTGCAGGGAAAGGCGACTCCATGAACAGCTTGGCCGCTTTTCAAATCGTTGATGTATCGGTGGCCCATTCAGCTCGAGTGGTCCTTGACCTACCACTCTTTGACGTGATGGGAGGTGAAGTACTCTGCTTGATTGGTCCTCCCGGTGCTGGCAAAAGTACGCTTCTGCGACTTCTGGCCGGACTGGACAATCCAACAGCCGGTAAGTTAATGCTTTGCGGTGAGCGATTTGACGGTCTAAACGTGCCGGTCGCCTTGAAGCGTCGAGTGACTTTGCTGTTTCAACGTCCGCTGCTTTTGTATGCACTTAGCAGTTCGTCCAGCCCAAGCCATTTCGGGTGGGGAAGCCCAACTCGTTGCTCTTGCCCGAGCCCTAGCATTTTTCCCTGCAGTATTGCTCTTGGACGAGCCAACCAACAACCTTGATGGCCGAGTTTCTAGGTGCAAAGTCCATGATCTACGTCAAGGACGAAGACGGGCTGTATTCCGACGATCCGAAGAAGAATCGGGACGCGAAGTTTATCGCGAAGATCCATGCCCGCGAACTACTCGATCTCAACCTTGACGACTTGGTGATTGAGCGTGTGGTGCTTGAGTACATGCTCCGCGCTAGTCATGTACGATCGGTCCAAATCGTGAATGGCTTAAAGCCGGGATACGTTACTAGAGCTCTCAATGGTGAGCACGTCGGTACGTTGATTGAGGCGTAGCTGGCTAGAAACCACCGCGGCGTATGCAATTCTCAATTTCCTCGCGATCAAGCAACGCGAGAGGTAATGAGTTGCGATCAATAGTTGTGGACTAACATTGATACCATTTCGAGCAAGGCTCATTGCCTCAAGATTTCTTGTAACCTTTTTGTGACTCGTGGCTCTACTTTTGTAGGTTGTTCCAATCGGACTTTTCAAAAGGATGTTTCAGATGAGCTATGCACAAAATGTTTCGCTGTCGAGTTTTGAAGATGAAGTCCTCGAATCCAGTGTTCCAGTTATCGTCGATTTCTATGCTGACTGGTGCGGACCGTGTCGCATGCTAAGACCAGTCCTGGATCGAGTCTCGCAAGCATTCGAAGGCAAAGCGAAGATCGTCAAGGTCAACGTTGACCAAGAGCCAGGACTCGCGTCCCAATTCAATGTCTCGTCTATCCCGATGTTGTTATACGTTCACAAGGGTGTGATCGTCGGCAAATCATCTGGCGTTGCATCGGAAGCAGAGCTAACGAGAGCTTTGAGCCAAATGATCGCTGCCAACTGAAAACTACCGAAAGATAGGACCAATGTCCCGTCCGTTGATTCGTTCGGGACAATGGTCCCAAACGACAATTGATGTCTTACAACCTGCCGACCATATCCATTCAATTCCTCAGAAAGTTCTGGTAACAAAATGAAAGATTTAGCTGTTCCGATTGCAATCTTGGTCGCTTGGATTGCGCTCAATGTTTGGATTCTTCCAATGTTTGGTATTCGCACCTGCATGAGCGGCTCATGTGGAACGAAGCAGACGCCCCCACGTGTGGAAGACTTCAGTGACAAGAGACCAAGTGCCCCAGATCAGAAGTAATCGCACGTTTCATGAAGCGATACCACGTTTATGCGGCTGCCAACGCGATTTTCGAATGAGAGTGCGCGTTGGGGCATCGCAACTGCACAATATTACTGTTGGAAACAATCACTTTTAAACTCATAGGAGAAAATGATGAAGACCTTACGCTGTCAGAGGGCGCTTTAAAACCAGCCACTTGAGAGCGTTTGCTTCGCAACTCGCCAAACAGGGTTTGAGTTACAAAGCAGAGTTCCTAACGCAAGCAGAGTTCGATCAGATCGCCAATTCATCTGGGCAAGGGTCCGGGCAGCAATCCACGGGGAGAGGATCGAACAACGGAGGCCAAGCTTCTAACGCGGGCGGCCAGCAGGTCGGTTCTCAACATCAGGGAAATGGCGGCCAGGGGCTTGGTGAGAAAAATCGCGGTGGCCAAGGCAATGCCGGTCAAGGCGGAAGACGGAAGGGTCGAGGAAGCTGATGCAAAAACAACTTAGATCGATGGGCGGCAATCTTGATTTCGACCAAGGGTTTGCTGATGGTCGAATCCGATATGTCCAGAATGGCTCGATCCGTGATTCTCTAGATTGGAACCACAACCTACGATTGGCAGCTCAATCGCATGACTGGCTGCACATGCGACTTGAACATAGGATTACGGAGGCTCGCGAGCACGTGCGAAAAACCTCAGAAAGACGCTGGTCCTTTCGGTCAGCCAACGCTTTGTATCTGATGCTCGGAGGGAGATACCGACACTCAGGCGAGACAGAGGCGGCCACCTTTGAACATAAGAAAATTGATTGGCAGTGAATGAGCGACTCTTTGCACTCTAAGCCTGATTGGTACCGTGCCACATTGCCCGTCATTGGCGATGCGGTCATAACCACGGACATTGAAGGCCGCGTCACGTTCATCAACCCTGTCGCTGAATCCCTAACTGGCTGGACGCTTGACGAGGCCACGGGCCTCCCGCTGCAGAACACAAAACCTGGGCAAAACCTGGGGACACACGCAATCGATGGCGATAGTCGTCAATTTGACACCATAAAATCGTCAGAAACGCAATTTGTGGGTGTCCCCGAGTGTCCCCCCGTGATGAAGGGACGGAAAGGATGGAAGGTCTTAGAACTCCGGCAAATCAGTCTTCGGCGATCGATTGGCTAATTCCTGGAACTGTTTCTTCGGTTCGTCCTTCTCCAGCGAAGCACTCTGGAATAGTTCAGAAAGTAGCGAGGTACGTGAAATATCCCCCTGAGACCTCCAGTACTCCATTTCTAACCCGTAGCGTTCAGATTTAGTCATCGGGCGGAAACCAAAGACAATTCTCCGTTCAAAGTGCCAGGTCCGATCTACAGCACAATGAAAGGTCATAGACACCCTCGTTGTGCCGAAATGAGATTGGTGTTCACTGTCCAGCCTAAAGGGAAACGTTTGGGATGGATCCTTTGCCCACCTGCGAATCTCATCCGCAAGTTCAGCGCAGCCCTCGCCAAAGGTCGATTCAACTTTATATTCGATGTCACCAGATCGCACTTTCTCGGCGTCAATGGAGTGTTGGGATAACTTTGTGTCGTCCAATCGAATACCAAAGGTTCCCGGAAACCATCCAAGATATTCTTCGTAGTAGTCGTTGCCCTCAATCGTCGCATACCGCAAAAACAAGGAAGTAATAGTTGGTTTGGATGAAGAAAGCTCGCCTAAAATACCATCGACGATTTCTTTAGAGTCTAAAACCTTAGCCCTTTCAATTCGACTAGAAAGGTTGGTGCCAATATACGCGGAAAACTGCGGATCAATTCCATGGAGAATTTTAACGACTTTTGTCGGCTTCTTGAAACCGAACTTGACAGCCTGCTTGCTAGACCTCAAACAAGCGAACGCTTGTTTGTCGGAGCTTGATTTTCGCAGCGCAGCGGCGACCGTGCCAGCAGGACTGGTTTGATTTTTTCCATTTCGTTTGCTTCATCTTTTGAATTTCTGTCTTGGTTTG
>Ga0163150_10005424_pt1 | contig 16303 bp, 11 predicted proteins | sample OliLakLV19P2IB_FD_148628 | JGI IMG/M metagenome (GOLD analysis project Ga0163150, IMG submission 148628) | Freshwater microbial mat bacterial communities from Lake Vanda, McMurdo Dry Valleys, Antarctica - Oligotrophic Lake LV.19.P2.IB | ecosystem: Environmental > Aquatic > Freshwater > Lake >...
TTTCGATGCGCGCCCGCGGATCGAGTCCGCTCGCGGGCTCGTCGAGCAGCAGCACTTTCGGGTCGTGCAGCAGGGTTTTCGCGAGACAGCACCGTTGCTTCATGCCGCGCGAAAACGCGCTTACGAAGTCATCGGCCTTCGATGTCAAGTCTGTCAGGGCGAGCACGTCGTCGATAATCGTCCTTCGTTTTTTGCTGGGAATTTTGTATGCCGCGCCGAAGAAGTCGAGATATTCGCGCAACCGCATTCCGTCATAGACGCCGAAGGCGTCCGGCATATAGCCCAGAATTTTTTTGATTTCGTAGGGATGCTTCGTTACATCGATGCCATCAATAAAAGCTTCGCCTACCGTCGGCACCAACAGCGTCGATAGAATGCGGATGGTCGTCGTCTTTCCCGCGCCGTTCGGGCCGATGAACCCGAAGATGTCGCCGACTTCCAAGGTCAAATTCAGGTCTTTGAGCGCGGTAAACGAGTTGTACCGCTTGGTCAGGGATCGCGTTTCTACGATTGCCATGGTTTCCAGTCTCCGCCGTAGGAATCCGTTTGCGACTCGATTATGTGCGCGCGCGCCGTGGCGCGGGCATAGGGATTGGCCCCACTTTTCGTCAACATCAGTTTGCCTTCGAGCAATCCGGACTTTGGATCAATTCGCTCAGCCCAGTCCTTCAGGGCAAACGTGGTGACGTTGATGGTTTCGCCCTGGCTTGTCGTCGTTGTGGTGTTCAGCAGATTCTCGTCTGCCCACACGCCGGGCGCATCCTTTGGCGAAAAGACAACGGACCCGCCACTATTGGCGGTCCAGTACACACTCACTTCGATGCGGCCGCCAGCGCCGGCGAGCAAATATCGAGGCAACGAAATTAATACCTCCAACGGCTCGTTGCCGCTGATGTCGTACATTTGCGGGCCTCCGCCATAGTTCGCGTAGTAGCCGGGATAATTTTGTCTTAATCTTAATGTGTTATCTGGCGTGATGCTCACCGTTATTTCGGATTGTCGCCCTCCTGCCGAGGCCAACCTGTCGATATCAACGTCGGCGACCAGCAACGTGGCGTGAATGCGTTCGGTTGCGGGTTCGCCAATATCGATGCTGCGAACGGGCTTGCCCTCGACCCATCCGCACACAAACGGGCCGATACGCGCATCGCTAAATCCGGATATTGCGTCGGCTGTCAGCAAATCCGACACGAATCCCTCGCGCAACTGGGCTACGTCAAGCAAATCGCCTCCATACATTCCATACATCCCGTAGCGAATCGTTGGGGACTGCGTCGTCAATTCACGCGAGTCAATACTCGTTGCCGGCACGTTCACTACCCAGACGCCGTCGCGTTGTTGCACGGAAAACCGCTTACCGTTCACCACCAAAAACGGCGCCTGGATCACCAGCCCGGTGGCGTTCGTCAATTCGCCGTGGATACCGTCGGCATCCCAGGTGAGGGCGCCCTCAATTTTTCCGGGCGACGCAATCTCGGAGTCCACCTGGATTAACCGCATGGTGCTCGCGCCGACGGTGAGGTTCTCGACCGTGGACTCCGGCCCCTGCACAAAGTGAAATGCGTTCACACGGTCGAGGAGGGAATCCTGCATCGGCATGCCCATCAGCGGCGCGCCCGCGATATCGGACACCAGCGGGAAGGCGTTTGGAAATGTCAGCGTGTATCTGGATGACCTCGCCGCGACCACGCCTACCGTTGAGCGGACGCGGGCTGTCGGGCTTTCTTTCGGAAGCCGGACGACTTCGAGCTGCGCGATTTCGGTTTGTTTCGCGCGGCCCGCGGTCCCATATACGAGCGCGTACGCTGTAAATCCGAATGAAATGAATATCAGGCAAACCCACGCCATCTCCCGCCGTTTGAACAAACTCCAAAATATCCAGTTGCCCACGATGCCGATTGCGAAGTAGAGCCCGAGATAGATCAGCACTGATGATCGCGGGTATACCCGAATTCCCGTCGCGGACGGCAACGCGTATTCGGCTTGTGACGCGGCATGGTCATAGTGCAATTCGGTGGTTTCCTGGCGCAACGCGATGAGGTTCCGCCACACCTGCACAAAACCCTTCGACCCCTGAAGCGCCTTTCCCGCGGCATCCGTCGCAACGACGGCGACATGACCGGAACCGATGGGGCGCACTACCACCGCCACCTCCCTGTCCGCGACGGTTTCCGGGGCGGCGCTCGCGGGCACGTAAACGCCCGGCTGCGGCGCAATGCGCGCATACAGAATGCTCTTGCCTTCCCTCGCGCCTCCTGCCCACTCGGGGCTGAACACGCGCGCGGCATAGGCCGCTTCGTCGGACGCCTGGACCTCGCCTATGCCCGCGCCCGCGAGTTCTTCGACCCAGGTTCCCCGGTATCGCGGCGCGTTCTCGCCGAGGCACACGACCAGCAATCCGCCGTGTTCGACGTAGCGGCGGAGAAGTTCGCGTTGCCGCGTTGGAATTGCTTCGGGATCGATCCGGCCAAGCACAATGAGTGTGTACGGTTCGTAACACTGCGGATATTCGGGCAACTGGCTGAGTTCTTCGGTGCGCAAACTTTCGCGGTGAACCCCCACTCCTTCGCCGATCTCCTGCACTGCGTTGAACAGGAATCCGTAGTCCGACGGTTCGTCGTCGAGAATCAGCGCCAGCACGTCATTGGGATTGATCGGGCGCAAGGTCAGCCTGATGTCATCGGGCAGCGCCGCGCGACGGCCGTTGTATAACATCACCGACATCGACGTCGCGTTCTTGAAGTTGCAATACATTCGGAACCGCTTGCGCGAATTCTTTGGAGAATCGATGGGCAACCGGTAAATGGGGCTTAGCCGGTCGTCGTTGTTTAGCAATGTGAGCTGAAGCGAACCGGAGATGTCCTGCTTGTTGTTGTTGACGAGAATATCGACGGGAACCCAGGAATCCGGGCGTAGCGTCGTCACGAACTGCGGCAGAACGTCCACCACCAACTGGCCTTCGCCGATGGGTCCGGGTTCGGGTTGGGCATACGCGGCAAGCACGAGACATGCGCACGCGCACGTTGCCCCTGCAGATCGCGCGATACTGTTTGCTATCTTCACATCCACGCCCTCCGGCTGAACACCAGCCATTCCAGCGCAAGCACGCATAGCGCCACTACCAAAAGCGCGCGCCAATATTCGCGGTTCTGCCGCACGTTGCCGCGTTCCGCCTCGAAATCACCCCGGCCAATCGCGAGCGCATCGGACGGCGCCACCGCGGACTCGGCCGGATCAAGCAGGTTCACCGCAAACCGCTCTGTATTATCGCCCAGTTGCGCCGTGTAAACACCGGCCTGCTGGGTATTACTGTAGAACACCGGGCGCAGGGGATCGAGCGGAACCGTTTCCTGCGTTCCGTCGGGTCGCGTAATCACTGCAGCAGCGACGTCGGATTGGCCAATCAACGTAATCGGACGGCCCGCGTCTACTGAGCTTTCCGAGGCCAACGCGGAACGCGGCGCCCATGCGAGCACATTTTGAAAGAACAGCGGAAATGACAAATTCAGGGGCCAATCCGAATCCGTGAGATCAAATGCGATCCATACAATTTGTTGTCCGCCGCGAGACACGTCGGCAATCAGCGCGCCGCCTGTCGTGGAAACAACCGGCCGCGAGCCTTCAGGCAATACCGCCTTGACCGCGGACTGTATTCCGACGTTCGCGGGATTCAAATTGAATCGCATGAGAGGATGTTCCGCGTCAACGGCAACAACAGGGGGATTCTCAATCGTGCCTTCAGATACGAGGCCCTCGATGGGGGGCAACGCCTTGATGAATAGCAGCGTGCCCTCCGGGAGCGCATCGGGCGCGTGATCGTAAAAAACGGTCAAATCGTAACCCGCGGTGGGCGTGTAGTTGACCGGCGCGATGGTGCTGAGTTCAACACGCGGATCAGGCGCCAACACGCGTTGCAGAAAATACGTGCCCGTCGCGTCGGGCTGGGCAACGAGCAACACGCGCAGTTTCGCCGCGGGCCGCAACGACAGCCACGCCGTGTTGTCCACCATCAATGCGTCGTCGCTATCCAACACTGCTTTCAGAATGCCTTCGCCTAATTCTGGATGCGCGAATACGAGTTCCCGGGTTTCGCCCGGCGCAATTTCGACGCCTTCGACGGCAAGGGGTTGATCGTTGAAGGAGAGCGTGACGGTGACCGCGGACATTTCCGCGCCGGCGTTCTGCACCGCCACGAGCGCCTGCTGTTCGCCTGACGCGCCCGGGACGGGTTCGCGTTTGCTGAATTCGGTTATGCCGACGTTGTTGTTCGTCGAACCGACCTGGAGGAAGCTCAGATCGTAGCCGCGTGAACGCGCTTCCGTGGACTGGTCGGCGACTTCCCGGGACTGCCCGAATTCGCGCGGCCCAATCTCCGCAAGATCGTGGATGTTGCCGTCGCTGATGACGACCGCGTGGAGATCGGCCACCGTGAGCCGAAGCGAATGCGCCACGAAGAATGCGTCGCGCAGGCGCGTGGCAGTGTCGCTGGGTTCGATGGAAGCGATCGCGCCACGTAACCGCGAACGGTCCTCGGTGAGTTCGCAAAGCACATCGGAATTTTCCGCAAAACTAAGCACCATCATTTTATCGCCTCGCTGCATCGCATTGACCATTTCGACCGCCTGTTGTTTTGCCAGGTCCAATCGGGTTTGTTCGCCTTCGCGCGTTTGCATGCTGGCGGAGCGGTCTATCAGGACGCACAGGTTCTGCCCGGCCGCGCCTTGCGTTTTAATGAACGGACGCGCGAGCGCAAAGGCGATCAGCAGCGCAATAATTATCTGAAGGAGCAACAACAGGTTTTTTCGCAACCGCTGGAATGGCGCATTCGCGGTGAGGTCTTCGAGGGTCTTCATCCACAGCAGCGTGCTCGCGATCACCACCTGTGTGCGCCGGAGTTTGAGCAGGTACAGCAACACAATGATCGGCACAATCGCCAGAAACCAGAGATACGGCGGCGCGAGAAACGCATTGCGAAGGACTGTGCCGGTATTTCGCCAGAATAGTTCCCAGGCATTCATCGGAGCATTCCTCCCCGGCGCAGCACGTCAAGCGTGAGACGTTCAAACGATTCATCGCTGGGCGCGAAAATATAGCCAATGCCGCGCGACAGGCATTGTTTGCGGATGCTTTCGCAAAAGCCTTCGAGGTTATGTTTATAGCGTTTGATTAGGCCCGGGCTCGCGCTGACTTCCACATGAACGGCGAATTCACTGTCAAGGAGCCGCAGATCACCGGCAACCGGCGGATCAATTTCGTCGCGCGACAGCACGTGGATCGCGTAACAATCCGACCCCGTTTGTTGCAGTCTGCGCAGGCAACCATCGAACCCTTCCGGGTCGAGGAAATCGGAGAAAAGCACTGCGACGCCTTTCGCGCGGTTGCGTAGCGAGTAAGATTTTGTCGAGGCTTCGAGCGCGGTGCGGCCATCGGGCTGGATCGCGCTCATGAATGACAACAGCTTTGCGGCGTTTGCGCGACCGCGGCAAGGTTGCAAGCGGTGGGTTGTTCCGTCCGCAAATGATTCCGCGGACACGCGGTCGTATCCCACTAAACCGATATATCCGATTGCAGCGGCAAGTTTAGTTGCAAGATCAATTTTCGATGGTTCGCCAAATGCCATGGACCGGCTCGAATCAATTAGCAAATGAACGGTCAGGTCTTCCTGTTCCTGAAATAACTTGAGGTAAAGGGATTCCAAGCGCGCATAGATATTCCAATCCACATGCCGCAAATCATCGCCCTGCACATAATCGCGGTAATCGGCGAATTCGACGCTGCTGCCCTTCCGCTTGCTTCTACGCTCACCTTTCATGCCACCAATCTGGGTTTTGCGCGCGATTAGGGCGAGCCGATCCAGCCGCTGCAGGAATTCAGCGGAGAGCAGGGATGGTGTTTCAGTCGTCATAAGCTACCTCACCGTAAATCGGGTATCGGGTTCCGGGTTTCGGGTATCGCAGAATAAATGCACGCAATGGGCCTTTTTGTCTCGAACACTCATATCCGAATTTCCAATATCTACACTGACACATTGCTATTCGTAGTCGAAAGCGATTGCGAAAGCCTTATGAGCATTTTTCCAACGATCTGAGCCAGGTTCCAAACGATTTTTGATTCGTCCCTCGAAACGTAGCCGAGTTTCACAGCGATGATTAAATGTGTCTCGAGTTCAGCCAATGAACCTCGTGCGATTGACACATGCTGCATATATTCACGACGGTGCGAACGCCCATACCCCTCGGCGATGTTAGCAGGAATCGACACTGCCGCACGTTGTATTTGAGATGTGAGACCAAATTTTTCAGACGCAGGAAATGTCTTTGATAGTTCGTAAATTGACACGACCATATCCACGGATTTTTTCCATACATCCAGTTCACCATTTTTTTTGAGCTTGTCGGCCATGTAATTCCTTTCCGGCTGCGGGTCTCAAGTTTGCGATACCCGAAACCCGGAACCCGATATCAAGCGACCTTTGCGCTGGTATCGGTATGTTTCAGAAGGTCTGCGACAACTTGATCCGTTTTCACCCCATCCGCTTCACCTTCGAAGTTCAGAATGATGCGATGCCGCAAGGCTGGAAGCGCGGCGGCGCGGATATCATCGAAACTCACGTTAAACCTGCCCGCGCGCAAGGCGTTCACCTTTGCGCCGAGCATGAGCGCCTGTGCGCCGCGCGGGCTCGAACCGTAGCGCACGTATTTGGTGACCATGTCGGTGGAGTGTTGTTTGGACGGTTGCGTGCCGAGCACGAGCCGGACGGCGTAATTCACGACTTGCGGCGCGGCGGCGACGTCACGAACGAGGCCTTGCCAGCGCTTGATGGATGCGGAGTCCATCACCGGTGTGCCTTTGGCCACGTCGCGCACGGTGGTCCGCGCGAGGATCGACATCAAATCATTCTCGTTCGGATAATCGAGCAGCAGCTTGAAGAAGAACCGGTCCAACTGCGCTTCCGGCAGCGTGTACGTGCCTTCCATTTCGATCGGGTTTTGCGTCGCCATGACGAAAAACGGTTCTTCGAGTTTATGAATCTGCCGCGCGACACTGACGGTGTGTTCCTGCATGGCCTCAAGTAGCGCGGACTGTGTTTTAGGCGTGGCGCGATTGATCTCGTCGGCTAGCACAATGTTGGCGAAAAGCGGACCTGGCCTAAACCTGAATTCGCGGCGTCCCGCGTCGTCTTCGGCGATGATATTGGTGCCGATGATGTCGGCGGGCATGAGGTCCGGCGTGAACTGGATGCGCGAGAAGTTGAGGCTCAACGCCTCGCTCAGCGTACGCACCAGCAGCGTTTTGCCCAGCCCTGGCACGCCCTCGAGGAGGCAGTGCCCGCCGGCGAACAGGCACGTGAGCACCCCGTCGATAATGCCCTCGCCGCCGACGATGACCTTTGAAATTTCATCGTGCAAGCGCTTGAAATCCTGGCGAAACTCTTCGGCCTCTTTCACAACGTCCATGCTATTGCTCCTTGTCGTCCGGCGATCCGGGCGCTTTTCGCCTGCGTTTGCGCTTGTCGAGCGCGCGTTCTTTTGCTTCCAACAACTGCCGCGTGTACTCGCTGCGTCCAACGGCTTTCATTTCTTCCGCGTTCACGATTACTTCCCCTCCATCCGCGACCGGCGCATTCTCCGGCACGTGCGCGGATACCGCCGCGGCCTGCCCCGCCACCGAAAACGAACCCGATGCCACATAGACAAAACTTTTCGACGGGGCAGTCATCGTGCCGTACGCGCCAGTGAGCTGGGAGCGCCTGCGCTTGGGCGCGGGAATGATGCGGTGCAGTCCCGGGATTTTCCGCAACACGGCGAACAGCCCTACGAACAGCCGGCTTAAATCAAACATTACTCTGCGCACGAATATCTCGACGGGGAACAGGCCAACTCCAAGCGCGGCGAGATACGGCCAGATAGGCGTGACCGATTCGGACATGGGGAGATTGTGTTCGAATGGATTGTCAGTAGGTTTCACGACGCGTCCGCCACCGACGGAAGCCAACTGTTCGATCAATGGCATGTTGGTCGTGTTGTATTCGTATTCTTTGGAATAGTCCAGAGCGAGCCCGGCGGGGATCATGCCCTGCGACCCGTCTTCGCGCGTATAGGTCATGTTGATCATGTACACGCCGCGATTGCCGAGCGGGAAAGTGGCCTCGTAGATGCCCGGCGCGGTCTGCGCGAGTGCGATGTCCTGCCGCGCGAACTCTGGCGGCGGTCCCGTTACAGTGCCTTGGGGCTTGAGAAAATTGATGTACTTGCCCTGTTCGTCGACTGCATCGATTTTCACGTAGCCTTTGCCGTCGCGAACGCGCGTGTCGACACGGAAATTCGACGGCGACGCCTCGCGCATGGCCCATCGCACGGTCTGCGACCAGAACCGGTTGAAGCCGTCCCACGCGAGCCAATCCGCGGCCCACCTGCTCGTCACGTCCGAAGTGAAGGCAACCGATTTGCCGAGACCGAACCGCCATTGCGCAAGAACAGGGTCTCCTTTGTCCGATATAAGCGAAATGATCGCGCTTTCTTTTGGCGTGGTGGCAACGTAGCCCTGCAATGGCGGAAGCGCATCGGCCGCCATGCCCCGCAGAATCTCGGAGTCGTATTGGACAACGGGCACGAAAGTATCCTCGACGAGCAACCCACGCTTTACCAACGCTGCCTCCTTCGTGAAAATCTGCGGGAGCTTGGCGGGGTTGGACACGAAATAGTAGTTGCCACCGGTTTGGGCCGCGACGTATTGGAGCATCTGCTGATCGGATGGGCTGTGCGGGTTGATGCAACAGGTGCTGACTGAAATAGCTGCTGCCTGTAATTGCGTAAGCAAAGCGGCATTTGGAGCAGCGGGGTCGCCGTCGGAGATAAGAATGACGCGTTTGACCGATGCCGTGCTGGCCGCAAGCGCGTCGTATGCCATCTGCAAGGTAGGATCTGCGGACGGCATATCGCCTATATTTGTCGTGTTGAGCGCCTGGCGCATCGCGGATTTGTCACCGACAAGTTGCAGATCGAACAACCAGTCTTCGCCAACTTTCCAATCGTAGGCAAGCGCGCCCATGAGGTCCTGGCTCGATAGAACGTCGAGTGCCGCGAGCGCAATGTCGCGCGCCCATGCGTTTCCATCGGGAAATTCGCAAGTATGCAGAATCACCACGAGCGCGCCCTGCGGCATCTGTTTGCGTTGTTTCAGGTCCATGCTTACCGGCAACGCGCGTTCGACCGGGGTGTCGAAATATCCGCCCGCGCCGTAGGAGTTCGGTCCGCCGACCATGACAAGGCCGACGCCGAAATCACGCACCATCGCTTCGAGCGAACGAAGTTGCTCATTCGTCAAATCGGTTGCGCTTACATCGTCGAGCACCACTGCGTCGTAGTTTTGAAGTTGCGCAAGCGACGACGGCATCGATCCGAGGTCGACCGGCGTGACGGTGATTCCTTCCTGCTGCATTGCGGGCGCCAACCGCTGGCTGTGCTCAGGGTCGGATGCCAGATATAACACGGTCGGCTCTCCGTGGATGACGGTATATGCGCGCCCTTCATTGTTTGCGACCACAGTGTCATTGGGTGACTCTATGACAGCTTCGTATTCGTAGAACCCGGACGCGCTCAATTCCTGCGGCAGTAGAAATGCGTTCGCGCCTTTTTGCAGCATCACTTCAGCGGGCGGGAGCATGACCGTGCCATCACTGACTTTCTGGTACAACCGCAACGTGGCTGGGCCATCCTGGTCCGCGTGAACATTGACTTGCACCTTGAACGGTTCGTTCGCGTTCACGCGGTTTGGCGCGGTAACGCCTGCGATGCGCACTTCACTCCGGCCGCCAATCGCGATGGGCACGATGTCGACGGACGCGCCACTCGCCTGCGCCAGTTTGACTTCTTCCAACGCTGAACCGCGGGTCTCGTTGCCATCCGTGAACACGACGATACGGCGCATGTACCCTTGGGGAAATGCGGCGATTGCCAATCGGATCGCCGCGGCGAGATCGGTTTGTTCGCCGCCGACATAGGATTGCACACTGGTTAGCCCGAGACTCGGTCCTACGGTCAGTTCAATGCTCGGTTCCTGGCCAAAGGAAATTACGCCTGCTTCGTCTCTGGACGTCATGAATGCACCGGCGAGCGTTTGCACGGCTTGCTGCGTTGCCTCGCGTTGTTCTTCCGGAATGCTGTTGGAGCGGTCGAGTAGAAAAAATACCGCAAGCCGATCGTTGATCCGCACAAGCTCTGTGCCCGCCAAGGCCGCGATTAGGCAGAGCAGCACCATGCACCGTAATACGATCGCCAACCATTTCCGCGCTTTGCCCAATGAACGGACATGCCGGCCAAGCCATATCGTGTAGGGAATCAGAACGAGGAACAACAATGCCCAGGGATAGGAAAATCGGATTGAAAACAGGTTGATGCTGGAAAGCCAATCGCTCACGCGAAGTCCTCCAGCGCAAACCGCTGAATACGATCATTGTCTGTGTCCGCGACAAAGACTGTGCCCTGCGGCGACACGGACACGCCGCGGGGGGTGTTGAACTCGCCATAGCCGCGTCCAGGCTGGCCGAGCGTGCCGATGCAGCGCCCTTCGCAGGTATACCTCGAAATGCGGTTGTTTCCGTATTCGCATACGATGAGCGTGTCATCCGGCGCGCGCGCGATGTCGTGTGGGAACCGCAGTTGGCCTGGTTCCGCGCCAAGCCCGCCAAGCGCGCGGCGGTAGACGCCGTCGAACGTGAAGCATTGAATCCGGTGGTTGGCCGTGTCCGCGATAAACAATTCGTCTTTCACAATGGTCAACGACATCGCTCGCGAGAAGTTGCCGGCCGTATCGCCGTGGCTACCCCATTGCTGAACGAACTTACGATCCGCGTCGAACACGTGCAGGCGTTCGGCATCGACGCCATACTCGGAGATGAAGTATCTGCCGTCCGGTCCGATCACGACGTCAGTGGGATAAATAAACTCGGATTCTCCGGTTCCAAATGCTCCCCAGGTGTCAAGCACTTCGCCGTCTGTTGTAATCTCCATAATCCGGCTGTAGTGCGTATCCGGTATGACGATCCGATCTTTCGAGGCAAACGTGATGCCGGTTGGCGTGCCGTTGTCAGCCTCGGGCATGTTCCAGCTTCGAAGCCACTCACCCGCGTGTGTGAAAACCTGCACGCGGCCAGTGGTGTCGATTACGTAGATTTCAGCGCTGTCCGCGGCGATGGCGCGTGGCCTGTGAAATTCGCCGTTCCGCATTCCGGACCGTCCCCACATGCGCGCATCGGTGGTTTGCAGGCGAGGACCGCATGCTCCAAGACAGGCCGCGGAAATGGTGATCAAAAAGTGACGGCGGTTAACTTGCACCCAAACGCCTCTCGCACCCGGCCGGCTCTAAGCGTCCAGCCATCAACTCGTTCCCGGCTCTCGCTTGAGAACACAGTGAGCGAAGCGCCGGCTTCGCGTTCAGCCGTTCCGCTACTACTCCGAACCCGCGATCGTTCCAGCCGCCGCGGCAGGTTTCGATTCCGTCCGATCACCTTCTGGTTCAAGCGATCCAAAATACTGCCGCACGAATTCCTTCGCGCCGGCGGGTATTTCTTCCTTCGTCAGCGCTTCCTCGCTTTGCTGCTGGATTTGCACCAGCGCCTGGGAGGAATAATCCACCGACGCTTGCTCACCCTCGCCGGGTGCAGTACGCTGCATAATCGTGGCAAGTATTTTGCCCTTCGTGACGTCGCCAGGCGCCATTGAGGGGTCGGTCGCTGTTTTCGTTTCAGGCAGTTCGCCGATCCGGTTTCCACGGCCCTGTCCTTTTCCACGCAAGCCCGCGCCCACGCCGGCGCAGTTCCCCGTCTTGCACATACCCACGCAGGTCGCGCAATACAACTTGTTTTTGCACTCGCCCAGTTTGCCTTCAGATTGGGCCATTTTCTGCAACTGCGCCATCAAGGACTTCATGTCCTCCAGGGACATCTTCATTGCGTCCATTGCCATCTGCATCTGCGCGGCGTCATTCATTTTCATGCCCGCCGCCATTTTCGACAGCGCTTCCGCGAGCTCCGGACTCATTTCGGACAACGCCTTGGACAATTGATCGAGTTCTTTTGAAAGCGCTTCTTTTTCTTCCGGCTTCATATCGCCGGATTCTATTTTCGCGGCAAGTTCTTGCGCCTTCTCCAGCGCCTTGGTGAAATCGCCTTTCTGAATGTTCTCGGCGAGTTCCTTGGTTTTGTCGAGCTTTGCAATTTCATTGCTCAACTGCGGCAACGGCGATTTCGCCTGCAATTTCTGGCGCTGTTCGGCAAGCTGATCGGTTAGATTCGTGAGCTTCGCGAACGCCGTTTTCTCGCTGAGTTTGCCCAGCTTCATCTGCTCCGCGATACGCTCGACTTCCATCGCGATGCCTTCGACTTTCGTGCTTTCTTCCAGCCCAAGCTCGCGCAACGGTTTCACCGCTTCGACAAGGCGATCCGCCTCGACGCGGACCGCGACTTCCTTCGCCTTGGCTTCGGCTTCGCGTTTTCGCTGCGACAACAAATCAAATTCCGGCAGCAACACGTAGGCGACCAGATAGAGGACGACCGGCATAGCTAGCCAGCGGATTGAACGGGGCGTCGTGAAAGGAAATTCGCGGGTGTAGTTGAGCCGCGCTAACTGCTTGCGGGCGTCGTCGTGTACGGCACCGACCATAGGGCCATCGGCATCGGTCAACTGAAGCGAACTGGTGATGCGTTCCTGCAACCCCAGGCGCCGGTCAGCCTCGAGGGCCGCGCCCAACATGTTCGGGCGTTTCCACAGGGCACGAGCCGTCGCGGCGAGCAGCCCGAATCCAACGAGGCCTACAGTGACAGTTTCGACATTGCCAACGGATGGAAACAATCGGGCGATGGTAAGCCAAACACAGGCGAGTCCCGTGGATATAATTAATGACCACACAAGGGCGCGCGTCCACTGCACAATGAACAATCGCAGCCGGAGACGCCGTAGCGCTGTCTGCAAGGGGTCCATGGCGGATACCTCCTCTACCATCCTACAAGTATATCGGACGTTGAACGACCGCGCAATTACTGTTCCTTCGGTCAGTACAATGCCGATCCACGGGGAAAACGATCAATCCGACGGCTAGATGACTATGTATTGCCATGAAAGGTACGCTGTCGAACAAATTGGAGGGAATTGGGGATGGAATCGAGTTCGGGACAAATTCTAACGATAGTCAACGCGCCCGTCGCCGCCCTCATTGGATTGGCGATTGTGGCGGCCCCGGCACTTGTGGTCATGTTGCAGTCGCGGGATGCGCGCGCCCTCGAATCGTGCCGCGCGGAAATGCAGCAGGCGGGAGCGGCGCTGCTTGCAGCGATGGAAGAAGACCCGGATGGTTTTGCACCGGCACTTTCACCCGTTAAAGGCGCGCTCGCACCCGTGACCGGATACCACGATGGCGCGATGGACGATTCCCGTTTTTTGTACCTCGGCTATATGTTCGAAGATGAGCAGGACTTCAACGCGTTCCGAGAGTACTATACCGGGCGAACCTCGAACAGCGCGCCGTTCGAGGACGCAATTCCGCTCTCGAAACCACGCGCCGGTGGACGTAATGCGATCCTGCGTCTGCGCGTGATGGGGGACGGTCCTGATGGAAGCGCATGGAAGACTTGGTACCAAAATCCTTCGCGCATACCGATGCTTTACGAGCGGAGCAAGCATCACGCCATGCGCGGCGCGCATGTCTTCTTTCTCGATGGACACGTGGAATTCATCCCGCATGCGCGAACCACCGCGTTCCCGCTTACCCGCGGCATGGCCGGTGGGGTCATGGAACTCGACGCGCTTCAGCCCGAAACCAGTCAATGAACCGGGACAATCCTTCGCGCATTGCGGTCTTGGGCGCATAGCCCAGCATCTCGCGCGCTTTTGAAATATCAGCGAAGGTCGTTTCCATGTCGGACGACGGAAAGGGAAGCGGCGTGATATCGACGGGTTTCCCCAGCAATTCACCGAGCAGGTTGATCAGCGCGCGAAGGTCCGTCGTTTGGTTTTCGCCAAGATTAAAAATTTCATAATCGAACGGCGTGTCCACCGCTTTTAGAACGCCGTCGAGAATGTCTTCGATGTAGGTGTAGTCCCGCAGCGAGGACCCGTCGCCAAACATCGGCACAGGCTTGCCTGCATCGATTAGCTTCGCAAATTTGTGGATCGCCATTTCCGGGCGCTGCCGCGGACCGTACACCGTAAAGAATCGCAGTAACGTTACGCGCATACCGTAAACGTGGTGGTATACGTGGCACATGAGTTCGTTCATACGCTTCGTCGCGGCATACGGACTAACGGGCCTGTCGCAGGTCATCGTTTCGCGGAATGGGGTTTCCTTAATCCCGCCATACACTGATGAACTTGATGCGAACACCATATGCGAGGGCTTGTATCGGCGGCATGCATCAAGGAGGTGCTGCGATCCGATGACGTTGACGCGGTGATACAGGTTCGGATCGTCAAGCGAAGGACGGACGCCGGCGCGCGCGGCAAGGTGTACCACCACGTCCGGCTTCTCGATCTCAAACACGCGCATCAAGCCGTGTTCGTCGCAGATGTCAGTTTCATGCAAACGAAAGAGATCGGATTTCATTGCGCCGTCGAGGTTTCGCAGCTTGATCGCGGGATCGTAGAACGAATCAAAGCAATCGATCCCGGCCACGAAATCGCCTCGCGCAATTAGCGCGTCGCAGGTGTGGGAGCCAATGAATCCGGCTGCGCCGGTGACAAGAATGCGTTTCATAGTGTAAGTGACTGCGCCCGAAAAAGTCCGTGTTGCCGTTTTCACTGTTGTCCGCAGTGCTCGCCGCCCTCAGCGATGGCGGCGCTACGCCGGGACAGACCCCAACTTAGGCGGGCGTAATTCGCCCCAACACCACCGCGGCCTTTGCGCCAGTGGCGCTGGGCACGTTGCAGGGCGTTCCGCAGAAGGTTTCATTTCCCAGAATCGCCGCGCCAATGGCGTCGACAGCGTCGTGCGGCAATCCATACTCTTCGCTTAACTTGACGGTCGAATCCGTTAACCCGTTTTTAATGCGCAGCATCAATGCCTGATTCATGACGCCGCCGCCGCTGAGAATGATGCGCGATACACTGTGCTGCGGTTTCACGAAACGGTTGAACGCGCGCACGATGCAATAACTTACCGCGGACGAGACCGTGGCGAGCAGGTCTTCGTATGGATGGTCTTTACGCCCGGCGAGCGCATCTCGCAGATACACCTCTGGGCCAAACTCTTCGCGGCTCGTGCATTTGGGCGGGACCTTCGCGAAGTACGGATGATCAAGAAGGTAATCCAAAAACTCGTCAATTACCACGCCCTTCATGGCGGCGGCGCCTTTCTCGTCGATCTCCTGCGTGCCGCCGGATAAGAGCCGTACCGCGCCATCTATTGCGACGGTGCCAGGTCCGGCATCGAACGCGACAATATCGCTCAGCTTCGGTGTAAGCACCGATACCGTCGTGATACCGCCGAGGTGTACGCGCGCAACCGTCCGGTCTTCGCGGCGGAACACCGCCCAATCGGAGTATGCGGATATCGGTCCGCCCTGTCCGCCCGCGGCCATGTCGCGGGCGCGAAAATCGGATACGACCGGCAGGTTCGTGCGCTCGGCGATTACCGCGGGTTCGCCGACCTGCAGCGTGCCCACCGATTGATCGTAGCCCCGCGGCGGGTTGTGGGTAACGGTGAATCCCGTTGACGCGACGAAATCGACTTCGCACATTTCCGAGTGCGCGATGCGTTGCATGTCCACGGTAAGTCCGGCAAGAAATTCGCCAAGCTCAAAATTGAGCAAACAAATTTCCCGCGCGTCTTTTCGGGCAACAATCAGCCGCGTGCGGAGCCCCTGCTCGAAAGGATAATGTTTGAACCGGATGAGTTTTATCGCGAGATCATCGCCGGTACCCTTGATTCGAACGAGCGCCGCATCGGCCCCGCGCGACGAATTGCCGCAGGTAATGCCGATTGCGTACCGGGTCGGTTTCTTCTTAATGCCCTCGTAAAGCATGTTCCTCTTCCGCCCGTGTGTAGCAAGCGCGCATTATTGCACTGTCTCCAACGCCGAACCGCTAAAATAGTGCGCCACAATGGCGTCGTGCCGAAAACCCTTTAGCGCCATCCCGCGCGCGCCATGCTGGCACAACCCCACCCCGTGTCCCCTGCCGCCGCCGGTAAATATCCAGGCGGTGGGACCGGTCTGGCCCAGTTCCACCTTAATTATTAACACGGCGCTGGGTAAATCGCCAAATGCTTGGCGGATAGGCAGTTCCTTGCGGATGGTTACGCTCCCCTGAGT
>Ga0163150_10005426_pt1 | contig 16299 bp, 12 predicted proteins | sample OliLakLV19P2IB_FD_148628 | JGI IMG/M metagenome (GOLD analysis project Ga0163150, IMG submission 148628) | Freshwater microbial mat bacterial communities from Lake Vanda, McMurdo Dry Valleys, Antarctica - Oligotrophic Lake LV.19.P2.IB | ecosystem: Environmental > Aquatic > Freshwater > Lake >...
TAGGGTGATTCACCAATGCCTCGCCGGTCGCGGGTCCGCCCGGGAGGATGTTGACTACGCCGGGCGGCAACTCGATGTCGATGAGCAACTGCGCTAAATGGAGCGCCGTCAGGGGCGTCGTTTCAGCAGGTTTCAGGATGACCGTATTGCCGCAGGCGAGGGCCGGGGCGATTTTCCACGCCGCCATCAGGAGCGGGAAATTCCACGGGATGATCTGTCCCGCGACTCCCAGCGGCGCGATGGATCGATGGGGGAACGCCCATTCGAGTTTGTCTGCCCAGCCGGCATAGTAGAAAAAATGCGCCGCTGCGAGGGGGATATCGATGTCCCGCGACTCGCGGATCGGCTTGCCGCCATCGAGCGACTCCAGGACTGCGAACTCACGCGCCCGCTCCTGCAGCATCCGCGCGATGCGGAAGAGGTACTTCGCGCGCTCTTGCGGCGACAAGGGGCTCCAGCGTTCGTTGTAGGCGATCCGCGCTGCCGCGACCGCGCGATCGACATCCGCGGCGCCGCAATCGGCGACCTCAGCCAGGACTGTCTCTGTTGCCGGATTGATCGTCTGGAAGGTCTTCTTCGATTTCGCGGCGACAAACTTGCCATCAATGAACGCATCGTAGGCGCTCTTCAGATTCGCGATCTTCGGATCTTCCGGCGCGGGGGCGTACTCCCACGCGGTCCCGAATTCCAGGTGCGGCGCGGCCGCGGGTCGCTTGACACCATTCGATCCACTCGCCGCATTTTGCACAGTCCTTTGCGCAGTCCCATTGGCCGAGGGCGCTTTGGACGCTGCTTTGACAGCGGGCTTTGCGGCCGCTTTGACGGCTGTTTTCGCAGTCGGTTTGGCGGGCGATTTGGCTGGCGGCTTGGTGGCCATCGTCAGTCCTTCGTGAAGTAGTCGGGACCGGCATAGCGTCCGGTCCGCGCTTTGGTCAGTTGCATCAACAGGTCGTTCACCAGGCTCGATGCGCCGAAGCGGAAGTACTCACTGGTGAGCCACGCATCGCCGAGGGTTTCTTTCACCAGCACCAGATAGTGCAGCGCGAGTTTTGCGGTGCTGATCCCGCCGGCGGGCTTCATGCCGATCATCGTGCCCGTGGCGTAGTAGTAGTCGCGGATCGCCTCGAGCATCACGAGAGTGACTGGCAGGGTCGCGTTGGTCGCCGCCTTGCCGGTGGATGTTTTGATGAAATCGGCGCCCGACCGCATCGCGATCTCCGAGGCCAATCGCACCTGGTCATACGTCTCCAGCTCGCCCGTCTCGAGGATCACTTTCAGATGCGCCTCGCCGCACGCCGCCCTGATCGCCTGGATCTCCTCGGCGACCTCGTGGTACCTCCCACTCAGGAACGCGCCACGATTGATCACCATATCGACTTCATCTGCGCCCTGCTTCACGACCCATTCGGTTTCCTGCACCCGCAAGCGCAACGGCGACTGCCCCGAGGGAAACGCAGTCGCGACACTGGCGACCTTCACGCGGCTTCCCGCCAGCACTTCTTTCGCGAGCGCCACAAACGGCGGATACACGCAGATCGCCGCGACCGGAGGCAATGTGGGATCCGACGGATCAGGATGCAGCCCCTTTGCGCAGAGCGCCTTCACTTTCCCCGGCGAATCTTTACCTTCGAGCGTCGTGAGATCGACCATCGACAACGCCAGCTTCAGCCCCTGTACTTTCGATCCGTTCTTGATGCTTCGCTTGGTCGCTCGCGCCGCCCGCTCAGTGACCCCCACCTGATCGACTGTCGGCACGCCCCAACGCAAAATCAACCCCGCATTGTCGCGCGGCGTCAGGAGTCGTTCGTATGCGCTGGCTGGGGTCACGTCGGAATTCTAAAGGAGAATCGCGGCGGAGGGGCATAGTAGAATTAACCTCCTTCAACCCGAGCGAGGTGCCTTCCGCATGATTCACGTCGATCGCGCGCGTGTCTCCCCCCCATCGGAGTTCCTTTCGGCGGCGGTCGGGGGACTGGAACGCTTACGCGAATTCAATCGAATGCCCCAGGAGTATCGCGACCAGCGTGGGTATCCGTTTGAGGAGCACATCCAAAGTCTGGCAAAGCATGCACTGCGCGAGGTGTTTCACGGCAAGTGTGCCTTCTGTGAATCGCCCCTCAATTACGTGTCGGACGGAGATGTTGCAGCGTTCCGGCCGCGCGCAGGTGCTCGAGACCTCGATGGCTCCTTTGATCCCGAGCACTATTGGTGGCTCGCCTACGATTGGGAGAACCTGTATTTCAGTTGCAGCAATTGCAACCTGAGCAAGCGCGATCTCTTCCCGGTCGGGGGCTTTCGTGCGCAGCCGGAAGATCGCGGGCTGCTTCTCGATGCCGAAGGGCCGAACCTCATCGATCCTTGCCGGGAAAATCCCCGGGGCGATTTCACCTACCTAGTCGATGTGGAGTTCGGCCAAATCCATATGGTGGGTTCGGGCGTACGTGGCAAGGACACGATCGACATCTTCAATCTCAACCGCACGGATCTGCTCACTTTCCGGTTCTCCCAACTGCAGGGGGTCCGGACCGCGATCGCGGCTGCCGTCAGCTATGTCGACCGGGGCGTGGAGATGGAGGAAGATGTCCGTCAATCGCTTTGCGAAATCCTCGAGCATGCCACCGATGATCGCGCCCCCTTCGCCGGCGCGGCGCGTTTTCTGGTAAACGAGCCTTTGCAGGGGGAACTTCTTGGTCTGCTACGCATGACGATGAAGGACTCGCCCTTCCTCGAATCGATGGAACGAACCCACTTGCCGGAGCCGGCAAACCGCAAGGAGAGGACGGAGGACGTCCAGTCGGTCTGGCCGGTGTCGATCCAGATCAGGAATTTCCGTACGATCCAGAATCTCACCCTTACCCTTCCCTCGGTTGAGACCGGAACCTCTGGGCAGCGCCCCTGGCTCATGCTGGTCGGGCCCAATGGCGTCGGGAAGTCGACGGTCCTCGAAGCCCTGGCCCTGGCCCTGGCGACGCCTGAACTTCGCGAGGCAATTCAACCCAACGCCCCGCACTGGCTCTTTCGAGGAAGGTTCCGTGCCGACCATGCGGAATGGGGCTCCATTCAGGTCAGTTTCAACGTTGGGAACCCGGTCTATCTCTATTTCAGTCGCAGGTCACGGCGCTTCTATGCCACCGGAAAGGCACCCGATCATTTGCGGGTCGCAGGATATGGCCCCCATCGGATCGCTCCCCACGGGGAGGGTGGACGGGTCGCAGCTGAGCGAATCTTCATTCAAGGCCTCTTTCGTCCCGGCGAATTGCTCGGCAACTGGGAGCGCTGGCTCGCCGACACGACGCGTTGGGGAGACACGGAATTCGGGATCATCGCCAAGACTTTCCGTGACCTCCTGCAACTGGAAATTGATGCCAGCATCGTCCGCAACGAGGGCGAGATTGCGATCGACCTCTTCCGCGTTCGGACGTCGGTCCGAGATCTCAGTTCCGGGTATCGCGCGCTCCTGGGACTGGCAGCTGACATCGCGATGAATCTCTCGACCGAGACTGTCAACCTCTCGGCTGCCCAGGGGGTGGTGCTGGTCGACGAAATCGAGACCCATCTCCATCCCTCATGGAAGATCCAGGTCGTCGGCCTGCTCCGCAAGCTCTTCCCGCACGTGGTTTTCCTCGCCACGACCCACGATCCCCTGTGCCTCCGAGGCCTGGAGCCGGGCGAGGTGTATCGGATGAATCGAAACCCAGGTGCTAACCGGGTCTACGCCGAGCAAATGGATGTGCCAGACGGTGCAAGCATCGATGCCATCTTGACAGGAGGCTGGTTCGAACTCGATGGTGTGTACGATGCGACGACCATGCGAGATCTCCGTAAGTACCAGGACCTGATTATGCGCCCGCGACTGGACCTGGGTGACCGGGAGGAAATTGCAAGGCTGGAGGTGTCGCTGAGACATCGACTGGGGCATTTTGCCGAGGGATCGCTCGAAAAGCTGGCCATGAGGGCCGCCATACAGCTCGTTGAGGAAGAGACAGAGGCACTGAAGGCCCAACATCAACTTCAGCGCATGAAACCAGCAGAATTCCAGACTGCCCTCGTGAAAATGATGCGGGAGTCCGCTGATTGGAGCAAGGCATGATTCGGCATTCGCGACCGGATGAGCCAAGTGGTTTTTCCGAAGTCATGTCCGCCTTTGCGGAGACGCATGGCGAGGCAATCAAAGAACTGGAATCGGGACCCTGGCGGCACTACAAGGGATTTCTGTGCCGAGCGCAGTACCACAAGTGCGGCTACTGCGACGAGTACATTAACCCCGATTCCTCGAAGGGGGCTGTGGAGCACTACAGACCGAAGGGGAAGGTGCAGGAGTTGGACCCGATTGATCCAGGAACTGGCAAGCGGCCCCGAAGAGAGGTGCGCGCCCCTGGATATCATTGGTTGGCACTTCGCTGGGACAATTATTTGATGGCCTGCGGCCCCTGCAACAGCGAAAGTAAGGGCAATCTTTTCCCCGTTGCGGGCGGGCATCGGTCACTCTCAGAAAATGAGTGGGGTCCCGGCGTGGAGGCTAGCGAAGAGCCGCTGCTCCTCAACCCTTTTGATGTTCATCCATCTCGCGTTCCTGCATCCCATCTGACCTATGACTCGATTGGCCATGTGAATCCACGCGCTATGCCCGATGGGAACTCGAGTCCATACGCGATCGCGACGATTGAGACCTGCGATTTGAATCGCGCGGCCCTTCTTCAAAACCGCCGGTTTAAGTTTGATGCCGTCAAAACGAAACTGGACCTTCTGGATGTGCTGGCGCAACTCCCGGAGGCTCCAGCCATCGTGGAGCAACGAGTCTCCGCGTTGAAGGAGCTGGCCGGATTACTCAGTCCGAGCTCACCTCACGCGGGTCTTGCGCGCGACTATTTCGAGCAGCGGGTCCACAAAACCTGGGAGGATATCCTTGAGATGGCAAACGCCTCGTTGCCACCACCCTCATGCTATCAGGGGTGCGAGAAGGCGACCTGTCCAGCGATACTCGAATCGAAGAAGCCGCGCAAACCTCGCAAGCCCAAAGCCCCGCAGGGCTAGGCCGAACCCGGTACACTGAACCCCGATGCTGCTCACGCTCGCCATCGCGTTTCGGGCGATCCTCAACAATCGGTTGCGGAGCGGGCTCACCATGCTCGGGATTGCCATCGGCATCGCGGCCGTCATTGCGTTGCAGGCGATCGGCGAGGGACAGAAGGCCGCGCAGCTGGAGATCTTCGAGAAGATGGGCTCCAATCGCGTGATGGTGTTCCCGGGGTGGGGACGGCATCGCGGGATGCAAAATGTCTCGCTCACCCTCGAACTTGAAGATGCCGAAGCGATGCTGGAACTCCCCGGCATTCAGCGCGCCTCGCCGGCGAATTTTTCGCAGTGCAAGGTGAAGTATTTGGCCAATGCCATCGATTCCCAGGTGATTGGAGCGCTGCCGGAGTACACCGAGGTCGAAAACTTCAAGCTGCAGTATGGGGCCATGTTCACGGCGAGCGATGTCACCTCCTGGGCACGAGTTTGCATACTCGGAAATAAGGTCGCCACCGATCTCTTCGGCACCCGCGATCCCGTCGGTGAGAGCCTCAAGCTCGATGGCAAGATGTTCCACATCGCGGGGGTCTTCCAGGAGAAGGGCGATCTGGGCTGGTTTAATCCCGATGAGCAGATCGTGGTGCCGATCACCACGAACTGGGCAAAGCTCGGGGCCAATAAGGGGGTCCAGCAGATCACGTTGCAGGCTGGCAATGGAGTTGATTCCAAGGAGATCGAACAATCGGTGAAGGATCTCCTGATGCAGCGACATCCCGCCTACCAGCGCAACGAAGATCTGTTCAATGTCTTCAATGCCGCCGAGATGCAGCAGCAACGGGAAGCCGCGAGCAAGATGATCTCGGCGTTTCTGCTCGTGGTCGGCGGGATCGCGCTCTTCATCGGCGGCGTCGGCATCATGAACATCATGCTGGTGACTGTGAGCGAACGGACCCGGGAAATTGGCTTGCGCAAGGCGATCGGCGCGACTCCGGGCGGCATCATGGGGCAGTTCCTCACCGAAGCGATCTTGCTCTGTACCCTCGCCGGATTCCTCGGGGTCGGCGCGGGTGTCGGCATCGCGACCTGGCTTGCGAAATCCTCGGAGAAGTTCGATTTCCCGACGCCGGTGATTCAGCAGGAAGCGATCTGGGTCGCGGTCGGGGTGTCGGTCACCATCGGCTTAATCTTCGGCACCATGCCCGCCTTCAAAGCTTCCCAGCTCGATCCCATCCGATGTTTACGTCACGAGTAAGGGCACGCCGCGCACGCTCGGCGGTCCAATCCTCGCCCGGACTTACTCCGATCGCCCCAAAAGCGGCAGCTCCACGACGCGCTTCAACGTGAATGCGAGAGACGACTCCTCGCCCATCTCATCCGGACCGGACACCACAATGTGCAGCGTGTCGTTGTCCGGACTCTCGTACAGAAAATGCGTGGGCCAATCGTGCTCCAGATTCTCGAATTCGACGCGATTGCGATCCGGATCGCACGACACCAACGGGAAGCTGTGCTCGCTCTGCTTGCCGCCGGGAAAGGGCGTCAGCGTGACGATGCCGCCGCGGATCGCGAATTGCTCAAACTCCCCAAACACGCTGTTGCCATCCTCAGCGTAGTGCTTGCTCACCGACAGGATCAGCCAACCCGCGGGTGAGGTGTAGTACGCCTCAATATCCTCGCCGCGCCAGTGGCCTTCCAGCCAGGCCATGCTCGCGAATTGGTCCTTCGCGGTCATCACTTCGTCCTCCGCCGCGACGGGCATGACGCCGCTCGCCAGGACCAGCATCACTCCCAGGAGGTACAACATCCGCCGCATGACTCACCTCGCCAGCTCAGAGAATTGGTGCGACAACATCATGCCATGCCCCAAAAGAAGAAGGACCGGTCACGTGGATAGGACCGGTCCGATTAGCTATTGAGCGCGAGAGGCCATGGAATGGGGGCCGTGTAGGTTCGCGCGGTGGTGCGGTGAGCTTGTAAGGTCTAAGAAGCGGGTGTGAGTGGGGGGACACCGGGTGCGGCATCCAAATACTGCAGTCGGACGTTCTGGTCGGAGTCGGAATCGCGTGTGGTGTCGGCAGAGATAGGGGCCGGTTCGGGGTGGACGGAGTTGAGATGGGTCGGTGTGAAGCGCGGGTCGAGGACCGCCTTGAACAGGCCGGTCTCCGAATCGCGGAACGTAAAGCGCATGATGGGTTTCTCCTGAGTGGCGAACACTGCTGTTCGCGGCCAACTGGGTACTACTAAGGCTGGCCTGGATCGCTTGTGGGAGCGACCGTCGCTATCCTCCTGCCAGTTCGCGATCGCCGATCCTTCCCTGGATACGGTGTCGCTCGGGTAGAGCAAAACTTGCGTGCTGCCGCCCCGCTGGGGGAGTCACTGGTCTATAACGCTGGCTACTGCGGTGATTGCAAGTCTACCATATCGCCGACGCGATAGAACGTGGGCTATATGGTCGATCTAGCTGTCGAGTCGATGTCCCTGGATGCCCCATATGATGACAGGTCAACCGGAAAGGTTCAGCCAGGTCTTAATTGAGGAGTCAAAAACTAGCCCGCCTCGGCCGCAGCTTCCTCCGCCGCCTCAGCAACGCCTTCCGGAGTCGAGAGATTCCAACCGAGCGTATTCAGGGCATCGTGTACGGGCTGCTTGGATTCGGGATCCATGATCAGCAGAAAAATATTCCCCCACTGACGGGTCTTCACCATGCCGAACGCTTCCTCGGACTCCTTGAGGAACGTCACAATGTCCTTCTCAGTCGGTGGCTGCGCGGCATCCTTGGGCTCATACCCCAACTGCTCCCGCAAGCGTATCGGCAGCTTGGCCAGCGCTGCCTCCTCGATACTCCCCAATTGGCCGACGCCATACGCCATGAGCCAGATCGGACCGAATTCCGGACGTTCCCCCGCGTACTTCCGAAACCACTTGCGATGCTGGGCGGGGGTCGATTTGGTTTTGAGGAAGATCGGGCGGAATTTGGTCATCTCACCCAGCGCCACCAGGTAGTCACGTTCGTTCTTGACCAGCCAGGTGCTGATCGCACCGATCTCGTCTTCGGGGAGGTTGGTGATGAAGGTGAGGAAATCGGGGGTAGGCGTCGTCATGGGAGGGTGAGTGTAGCGCAGATTGTCAGTGCGGTCTGCCGATCGCAGGCCGAAAATCATCGACGCCCCGGTACCATCCAGGGCGTCGGTGTTTCTCGTCGAGGTAGAGGATCCAGAGAGCCTAGTAGTCGTCCCAGTACTCGTCATCCCCGTCGATCTCGGCCTCCGCCGAGGTGGCGGTGTGGTCGACGTCATCCCAGACACCATCGCTTTCCTTCCACTCCGAGAAGTACTTCTCGCTCCGGCACCAGAGGCCGCGTCCGCCCTCGATGAAGCAGAAGACGAACATCGGGCCAGTGTTGGCCGAGACATTCATCTCGAATTCAGCCACATCGGTGTTGGGTTCATCCCAGAGAATTGCCCAGCCATCGCTATTCCCGACCGCGAGACTGCCATCGGGGGCGAGGGCGAGCGCTGTGATCGCGGACAGACTATCGAACTCCCGATTGAGAGTCTCCTGATAGGTGTCATCGGGCTGACGTTCATAGCGCCAGAACTCCCCGAGGTCGGACCCGAACGCGACATAGTCGTTGCCTTCCAGCGCGACGGCGGAGATCCAGCCGAACTCATCCTCGCTCGGCCAATCCTCGGCGAGGACATAAGCGGCTCCATCGGGCGCCCACAGAGCAACGTAGCCCAATTCGGTGCCGTGCAGGAGCCAGCCGGCATCGTTCATCGCGGTCGCCTCGATCGACACAGGGTCGGTGTACTCGCGGCTGAATAAGGTGCTCCAGACTTCGCTGCGATCCCAGTTCACCGGACGCTTATGGATCTCGAAATCCCCCTTATCCGTGCCGTGACCGAGGTAATCGATGCCCCCGAAGGCCAGGGAGCGGATGGTCGTTTTGGTCTCCACGGGATAGTCGATGCTGAAGGCCATCTTCCATTCGCCGGTCCCGTTGTCATGGACCTCAATGCGCCCCTGATCGGTGCCGACCGCGATCAGCGAGTCGCCGCCCATCGCCATTGCCGTGATCTTCGTGCCCTCGGGAAAGCTGAGGTTGAGCTCGGAGGTCGTCGCACCGCTTTCGCTGTAGCGCACCACCTGGAAATTGTTCTTCAGCGCGTAGCCGACCAGATACGGATCCGTACTGGCGCAATAAAGCGGCTGACTGGAGTCGGTCGTGTCCGTCGAGCTGGTCGTGCCGCCGGCGGTCGTCTCAGCTTCCGGCGGCAGATAGACATCGCTCGCCGACGCGGCCCGCGTCAGGGCGGGAGACAGCACCAGGCAGCAGCATGCTAGTGGAGCCAGCAGCAGGGATGCGAGTCGCGACTGATGAGAGGCTTGCATGGGACGGTCACCTCCGGGGGATGTCCATATAGCATCGTCCGCCCCACGAGGAATTGCAACCGAAAAACGCCCCAGGAACCTGCAGACAGGGAGCGCAGGAACAAGCTTTAGCTCCCGGAGGCGTCGACCATCGTCATGATGCCCCGCACGACCCCGGCGAGCATCATCATGATCCCGCAGGCGACAAACAACTTCTTGTTCGCGACCACCAGTTCCGCGTTTTTCACTGGATCCGAACTCTGGGGGATGCGTCCAGCACTGAGCAGAAACATGAGGATGCCGAGCCCGACACCGATGACGATATAGAAGATGCCTGCGAACATGGTCGTGACCTCCAGGGTGGTGTCCATAGAGCATCGCGGAACCACAAGCGGATTGCAACTGGCACCTGGCTGATCTTAGGCGCGACGGGCTCGCTTTGCAGCCACTTTCGTTGGGGGCAGCAGGCTCGTGAGTCTCTGGTATTGCGTCAACAGGAACGCCACCCGCTGTGCCTCGGTCAACAGGCCTTTCGCGCCGTAAGCTTTGTCGACCGCGCGATCCAGGGCCTGATGCGCTTTGAGCAAATCGGGGGGCATCGTGAGGGGATCGTAGAGATCGGCGAGGGTTGCACCAGGATGCGCTGCGCGAGCGTCGAGGACCTGCTGAGCGGCCTCCTCGATCGGCTTCCGCTGAGCGGGGGTCGCATCGACTGGCCAGGGGAAATTGTTGTAAGTAATCTCTTTGGAGAACCGGTAGTCGCTCTTAAGGCGGCCTCCGATACTGCTCACCCAGCAGGTGTGCATACGGGAAGAAAGGACTCCAAAGTGAAACAGTTCCGCATCTCTAACGAGATACAGCAAATTTGAACAAATGACCTCCGGCTTTAGAAATCCGATGGGGATGTATCTCCGGCGTTCCGATGAGACCCCGGGAATCACGAGGTACTCCGATGCGGGCAGATTTTCGACCTGAAAGCTCAATGGAGCAGCCGCCAGTTTCCGGGTCTGAACTCGCTTTGATGTTTCTCTGAAGCTTTTCACCGCAGCGATGCGTTTTCGAACGCCCGGCAATCTGCGCAGCAAAGTCGGCTCCGCGCTGGCGGCATAGAGGAACCATCGCTCCAGACCGTTGATGAATTCAACGGACCCCAGCCAGGGTCGAAAGAGCGACTCTGACTCGGGTTCTCCTGCGATAAACTCGTCGCGTTCCTCAGTCGTGAAGAGGTATTGGCCGTTGTCGATAGGCTGATTGCCGATACCTGTCGTTGGCACATCGCAGATGGGTAAAGTCCGACGCTTGATGGTCAGGTTCGGACCATCCACCAGGTAGGGGTTGATGGTCGCGGCGGTGATCGGGTGTGGATCACCCTTAAGGTCTGAATACTCGTAAATCACTTTCGGAGCGTGATCCCGATGGCCAAAGCCGACAATTACACAGTGGACTGCCGCTGCGCCCCGGGCCTCGCTTGACCACGCGAAGGTGCGGTGCGCGAAGTGGATCTGGATGCCCAGCTGGAGCAGTTCATCCCACAGGACCCCCACCTGCTCCCCCTGCGAGATCGAATTCGTGGACACGAAGGCACATCGAACCGACGTCCCCCTGGTGTACCGCGCCGCCAGCAAATACCAGCAAGTGACGTAGTCGAGCAGCCCGGCATTGGGGACTTGGGCAAAGACCCGCGCGATGTCTGCTCGTTGAGCCGCATTCAGCATCTTGGCACCGACGAACGGTGGATTCCCAAAGACATACCGCATGCGAGCTGCGGGTACGACCCCCTCCCAGTCCAACTCGCACGCATTGCCATGGATGATCGTCGCCGCGGTCTGCAGCGGAATCCGCGCGAAGTACTTGCCAAACTCCTGACCGGTTCTGACGTTCATTTGGTGGTCCATCAGCCAGAGCGCGACCTGCGCAATCTGAGCGGGGAACTCCTCGATTTCGATGCCGTAGAACTGATCCACATCCAGCTGCACCAGCGACTGCACATCGAGCACCTGCTGCTTCGACCGGTGCAGCGCCCGCAGGACATCCAGCTCCAGTTCGCGCAACTCGCGATAGGCAATGACCAGAAAGTTGCCGCATCCGCAGGCGGGGTCGAAGAAATGCAAGGAGCGGAGCTTCTGGTGGAAGTCTTTCAGCTTGGCTGAAGAGCGTCTGATTTTTTCAAATTCACTGCGCAGCTCATCGAGAAACAACGGCTCGATGACCTTCAGGATGTTCTTCTCTGTGGTGTAGTGCGCTCCCAGATTGCGACGTGCTTTCTTGTCCATGACCGACTGGAACAACGCGCCGAAAATTGCCGGACTAATGGCGCTCCAGTTGAGTTGGCAGCAGGCGATCAGCTGTCTGCGCATGATTCGATCAAAGCCAGGAACACGGAGACATTCTCCAAACAACCGCCCATTCACGAAGGGGAGGACCGCGAGACCCTCCTCCAGCGTCCGGAGCCGGGCATCCGCCGGCGTGTTCAACACCTCGAAGAGCGCATGCAGCTTCGGTCCGAGATCGCTGCCATCCTCGGTGGTCCGGCTTTCCAGATAGTCGAGAAAGCTGCCCTGCGGTGCGAAAATGCCAGTGTCATCAGCGAACAGGCAGAAAAGCAGGCGCACCAGCAGGACTTCGAGATCATGGCCGACATAGCCGCTGTCGCGCAGCAGATCATGGAGCTTGCCCATGCTCTCCGCAGCCCTGAGATTGATCGAATCCTGCTCGCTAAATGGAAGCGGCTCGTCCCACTTAAAGGGTGGCATGTACGTTCCAACCTGCCAGAATGACGAAGCCCCGGCATTGTAGCCGGGGCTGAGAAGTCACGATGGGCCGCGCATCTACCGACTACCGTAGTAGCTCGACTGCCAAGGGGCACACCCTTTTCAATCGCAAATCCTCACAATCCCCCGATTCCTAGAAATTCGTCGGGGGGGCCTCTATCTCAGGGACAGATGGATCCGAAAGCGGCTCGGGCTCCAAAGCATTTACGATTTGCCCCGTGGCAAACTCCTGTCCCTCCTCTCTAGCGAGGATATGGCAAATAGAAAAGAGCTCAGAGCTTTCGACAACCTGCAATACGCCAATTTTGAGTGAGCGTTTGCCGAGTATTTCTCCATTCAATCCGACTACATCTACCTCAGCAGTTACGAAGAATTGATCGTCGACAGCGATTCCCTTCGAGGTGCCCGCATCAATGACGATCTCTGCCGCCGTGGCAGAAATCACGTGCATGACTTTTTCATCTGCCGTGCCCGGAGCAGCTTCGTCAACGGCGACCGCAGTCGTTGCTTCCCGTCTTGTGTTCGAGACTTCCGCTTCCCTTTGCTCGACTGACGCGCTGTCAAAGGAGCCGCGCACTGCGGCCAGCATCTGGAAGAACTTGCCGCGATCACTTTCCTTGGCAACGGACATCCCAGACTCCAGCGCACCGATCGCCTCCTGTCGTTGCCCAGAGGCCTCCAGTGCAAGCGCGAGATTCCACCACTGCCAGTAGCTTTTGGATGGATCCGCTTCCGCTTCCTGTCGGAAGAGGGGGATCGCGCTCTCGAAAGCTCCAGACTCGGCGAACTTGATCGCGTCCTTCACCGGCCCCTTCCGATTGCGCTTAGGCATCCAGGGCTCATCGACCTCCTCTGGATATGGTGAATAGGCGCTCACTAAATCGAAGAGGGCATAGTCCTGCGCGAGTGCCAGGCAGGTATCCTGGCTCACTGGGTTGCTAAAGGCATTGTACTTTTGCCATGTGCCCCAGCCTTTCCCACTGGCGTTGTACGAAGTCAGGATGGTCCCGCTCTCCACCTCAATCACGCGCGTCCGAAAGTGAACCGTTGCTGTCCGGGTGACCATGATGTAGTTACCTGTCAGGATGTTCCATTCCGTCGACTCCTGCTCTGTCACATCCGCATAAATGGACCCGGCGATGACCACGTCCGCTCCCTCCGCCAGCCCGATCGCCGCCAGCGAAGCCGCATCTGCCTCAGCCCCAGCAACGCTTCCTAACCCCTGATCCCCGAAGGCCACCTGCACAACATCAATCGCGTGGAGTGCCTGATTGACCGTCAAAGCGGCCTGACGGCCATCGATCCATTCGGGATGGGCACTACTGAAGGGAATGATGAGGCATTTCGCATACCGAGATAGATCGACATGCCTGGCTGTCTTCCAGCGCTTGTACTTAAAAGCCTGAGCCGGACTGACCGTCAGAACGGAAGCGAGGAGAAACACTACGAATCTAAGGGCGTGCCGGCCGCGCATTGGTTGGGACTCCTTGAAGTGTCGTACATGCTGGATTGGGCACTATATGAGCTTCTGACCCGGTGGTCAATCCATGGTAAAAAATATGAGAACTACTCCTGTTCGGGAAACTCGACACCCCCGGACTAGGCCGGGGGTGGTTGAACTTTGTGGCCATCGGTGGGAGGTGGATCCACCCGGATCACCTTCCCCGGTCCGCCCTTGTTCCGCTTCCGTGGAGGCTCCGAGGGTGGCGTCGGCGGATACTTGGGCAGCGCGCTTCAGCGACTGCCGTAGTAGCTCTGGGTGATCGGCGCGTCGATGTTGGTCGTTTTGCGCTCGAGGAGCTGGAAGTCGTGAGGGCTGGACGCGGCACGGAGCGCGGTTTTGTACGAGATCTTCTGCGCACGATAGAGAGCGAGCAGGTACTGGTCGAAAGTCATCATGCCGTCTTCCTTGCCCTCCTCCATAGCGCTCTTGATCATCGCGGTCTCCTCTGGATTGAGGATGAACTCCCGGATACGCGCGGTGGCGATCATGCTCTCGATGGCGGGGATACGGCCATTCTCGATGTCCTGCCTCGGGAGGAGGCGCATCGAGAAGGCGGCGTAGATCGTTTCCGACAGCATGATGCGGGCCTGCCGTTGCTGGTCCGCCGGGTAGTAGTCGATGACGCGGTTGACCGTCTGCACGACATCCAGGGTATGGAGCGTCGTGAGCACGAGGTGACCAGTGATCGCCGCGGTCATCGTGGTGTTCACCGTCTCCTTGTCGCGCATTTCGCCGACCAGGATCACATCGGGGTCTTCGCGCATCGCCGCACGCAGCGCGGTGATGAAGGAGTCGGTGTCGATCCCCACCTCGCGCTGATTGATCATGCAGTTGTTGTCGAAGTGGAAGAACTCGATCGGGTCCTCGATCGTGATGATGTGGAGGTTTCGCTCGCGGTTCATCAGGTCGATCATGGCCGCCAGGGTGGTCGATTTGCCCGACCCCGTGGTGCCCGTGATGATGATGATGCCGCGCTCGGCCTCCCGGGCGATCTTCCCCAGCACCGGCGGCAGGTTGAGCTGCTCCATGGTGGGGATGTTGTAGATCACCAAACGCAGGACCAGTCCGATTTCGCCCTTCTGACGGAAGAAGTTGACGCGGAATCGGCCGGGGAAGTCCTCGGGGGCGAACGAGAAGTCGATCTCGTTCTGCTCATCGATGAGGAATTCGCGCTTGGGGCCGAGCAGGATCCGGGAGAAGTCCTCCATATCCTGACGGGTCAGCTTGGGCAGGTCGATCTGCGCCAGCTTGCCATCCATGCGCATCCACGGGGGCCGGTCGACTCCCAGGTGGAGGTCGGAAGCGCCCTTCTCGTAGACGAGATTGAGCAGGTTGCGTACTGAACGGGCATCAGCCACGGGCGCGGTACCTCGAAGGCAAAGGTGAAGGCGAAGGAGTAGATCGGATCGCCCGATCCACAGCGTTGTGGGACCCCTATTGTAGCGCAGAGTGCCCAATTCTTGCGACTTCGCGCAGATCCGCGAGGGCAAATTGCTCCTGACGCGTGAGGGCCTCCCCCATTTTCCAGACTCGCCGCGGATTCCCGCACATCCAGCAGGAGCAGTTGTGCAGGTGTTCCGCCAGCTTCGCGAGGGGATCATGAGGATAGATGCGCCGCGCTTTCGCTTTCATCCGGGACAAATCCCGCCGTCGCCGCGCTCGTTTGGGTTCACTCATTGGGGTGCCTCTCCATCGAGAAAATAGGCAAGAAGAAAACGTACCAGATGCATGCCCCCTCCGGAACCCCACGGCGTCAGCCTGGGGACTCCTCTTAGAACCCCAAGCGTCAGCGCGGGGACATGACGCGCTGGGATGCTCCTCCCGGTCCGCGGGCTTACGCCTGGCGGTTGGTTGGGGCATCCCCTTGTGGGTGGTTGCGGCTTGTGGCTATCAACGGAGTTCAAATCGCTCAAAATTTCTGCTGGAGCGCACGCATCCCTGCTTGCAGCCATTCGACGCTACAGGGCTGCAAGCAAGGATGCGTGCGCTCCAGCAGAGGCGATGGATTGTCGAGCGCGGTCCGCGGGCTTACGCCTGGCGGTTGGTTGGGGCATCCCCCGGTAGGTGGTCGGCGGCTTGATGCCATCACCGGATCTCTACTCGCTCAAAATTTCTGCTGGAGCGCATGCATCCCCGAGTCTGTCTCATAACCTCCGATCCTGATCCTAGCCCCAAGCGTGAGCGCGGGGTTTTCGGTGATGTTTCACGGCGAGACGCATTTCCAGAAACCCCGCGCTCACGCTTGGGGCTAGGATCAGCAATTGTGAGACGGTCATATCCCTGCTTGCAGGTGGTCCGCGGGCTTACGCCTGGCGGTTGGTTGAATCTGGCGCAGCGAGGCGATAAGTGGGGTGCATGAGACCGGTCGGGGGATAGAACTCTTCGCCCTCCGGAACGAATCCGAGCTTGAGGAGAATCTTCGCCGACGCGACCAGCTCCGGATGATGTCCGGCGAATAACGCGGGAAGTCCCATCGTGTCGAACGCGTACCCAATGACCGTCCGCGCTGCTTCGAATGCCAGTCCCCGATGCCACCATTCCGGACGCAGATGAAAGCCCAACTCCTTCTCGACCGTACTCTCTCCCCACGGACGTACCCCGGAGACCCCAACATGCGCGCCGGTCGCAATATCGAAC
>Ga0163150_10005427_pt1 | contig 16298 bp, 17 predicted proteins | sample OliLakLV19P2IB_FD_148628 | JGI IMG/M metagenome (GOLD analysis project Ga0163150, IMG submission 148628) | Freshwater microbial mat bacterial communities from Lake Vanda, McMurdo Dry Valleys, Antarctica - Oligotrophic Lake LV.19.P2.IB | ecosystem: Environmental > Aquatic > Freshwater > Lake >...
TCAAAATTGACTATTTAGCGTTACGAATAGAAAACCGAAGTTTCAACGGATGCCCGTTTCGCATTGGATTTTTGAGGCATCACTCCGATGTCCAAAGTTGAAGAAAAACAACCCACCAGACGATCAGACCGGCGGGTTGCCGAGCGGCTGTGGACATCGGAGCCATCCCTTGTAAATCCATCCGCCGAACTTATTGCACCATCCAAACCATGGCAATTTTTTGGGTAAGCATTTCCGGTCAGAAAGCGAACCTTGGTTTTTGCAATCACTCAGTCCAGTGTTTTCCGTGGATTTCACTGCTAAAATCGATTGCGGATCACGAAAACCACCCACGGTTTCTACCGGAAGAGCCAAATTTAAATTATGAGAATTCAACCCCAATCGTTTGTCGATCTAAGCACTTCCTTTGGAACGATGCGAACTCATCTCTTTCGTCCGGTAGGTGAAGGCAAATTCCCGGCGGTTATTCTCTATTCCGAGATCTATCAAATGACAGGCCCAATCGCGAGAACTGCGGCTTTGGTTGCCGGGCAAGGTTATCTGGTAGCCGTTCCTGAGGTCTACCACGAATTTGTCACGCCCGGTGAAGTTTTTGCCTACGATAAAGTTGGAACCGATCGCGGGAATGCTTTGAAGACGACGAAAGAACTCCGAAGCTACGATGAAGACTCGCGTACGTTAATCGGCTTCCTCCAAAGCGATGCGGCTTGTACAGGACGAATCGGTACGATCGGAATTTGTTTAGGAGGGCACTTGGCATTTCGAACCGCGATGAACGCAGAAGTAGAAGCAGGCGTCTGTTTCTACGCGACCGATATCCATAAGCGAAGTTTAGGAAAAGGCCTTTGTGATAATACGCTTGATCGCATGAATGAGATTCGCGGAGAAATGATGATGATTTGGGGACGTCAAGATCCTCATATTCCAGCCGAAGGGCGACGACTTATTTATGACGCGATGACGCAAGCCAATGTCAATTTTTCTTGGCATGAATTGAATGGCGAACATGCCTTTTTGCGAGATGAAGGGCATCGATACGATCCCGCCATGGCGCATCTGTTGCATGGAATGGTCTTTGAACTCCTTGGGCGGAAGTTGAAAACATAGTGTTGCAAATCAGCCGGAACGCGTTAGCGTCCGGTTTCCCAGCAATTCGAGCGAACCGGTGCTAACGCACTTCGGCTGATGCATTATCCAGGCCACATTTCCATCAGCTTTTGCGAACATAGTCTACGTAAGCAATTCATCGAGCTGCTGGACGAGCTGGCTGAAATAGGTCAAGGCGGTATCGACGGGTTCTGGGCTCGTCATGTCGACGCCGGCGTCTTTCAAGAGATCGAGCGGATCTTTTGAACAGCCGCTTTGCAAAAATCGGAGGTAGTCCTTTAGCTCCGAAGCTCCACCTTCGAGGACTCGACGCGAAAGAGCAATCGCCGCCGCAAGGCCTGTCGCATACTTGTAGACATAAAAAGCGCGATAGAAATGCGGGATACGCATACACTCCAAACTCAGTGCGTCGTCGATGACGAACTTGGGACCAAAGTAGGCATCGAGCAAATTGCGATACGTCGACTTGATCGTCGCGACCGTCATCGGCTCACCCGCTTCGGCCATCGCATGAAGGTTCTTTTCGAATTCGGCAAACATCGTTTGGCGAACGATTGTCGCGCGAATCGAATCGACTTCGTGATTGATGAATGCGGCTAAAGCCTCCTTCCTCTTAGACTTCTTCATTAAATGATGAGCCAACAATTGTTCGTTGAAGGTACTGGCGACTTCGGCGACGAAGATCGAATAGTTGTAGTACATGAACGGCTGGTGCTTGGCCGAGTAGTAGCTGTGCATCGAATGACCAGCTTCATGGGTAAGCGTGAAGACGTCGTTCAAGACCGTTGGCTTATAGTTCATCAAGATGAACGGATCGGCACTGAAGGAGCCACAGCTAAAGGCCCCGCTTTGTTTACCTTGGTTGGGGTAGCGATCGCACCAACGACCGCGAAGCCCTTTGCTGAGAACTTGGCAGTAATCGCTCCCTAGCGGTGTCAGCGACTCCAATACAACATTGACCGCTTCATCCCAGGTGTGCTTGTGTTGCTGGTCTGCCAAAATGGGAACGTAGGTATCGTAATGATGGATGTCCGACAGTTTCATCTTTCGACGTCGCAAATCAAAGTATTGATGCACGGCGGGCAAGTGTTTGCGAACAGCCGCGATCAAATTGTCGTAGACCGTCGAAGGGACATTGTCGGGGAAGAGGGCTGCGTCGAGCGCCGATTTGTAACCGCGAGCTTTCGCGTAGTAGACATCCGCATGAACACTGCCGCTGAGTGTTGCGGCCAACGTATTCTCGTGCGACTGAAAAACTTCGTAGTATTGATGGAAGGCGGCTTTTCGAACGCTACGTTTGGGCGACAAAAGCAAGGAGGAAAGCGTGGCGTGCGAGAGTTCGACCGATTGCCCCTGCTCGTTTTTGACAGTGCCAAATTTAAGGTCGGCATCATTGAGTTGACGAAAGGTATGACTGGAGGTCTGAGCCATCTCGCTTTGCATGGCGATTAACTGCTCTTCTTTTCGAGAGAGCGTATGTTTTTTGTAGCGAACGATTCGATCGAGAACTAACAAATAAGGCTTGAGGGAGTCGGCCTTGAGGAATTCATCCATTTGGGCTTTGGGGATCGCAAGTATTTCTGGGCGGATATAGCTTGCCAGTTGCGATGCATTCGACGCCAAGTTATGAAAGCGCGCTACCAAACCTTGGTAGTTACTATTGGATTGATCTTCGGCCGTTTTCAGAAAGGCATAGGTTCCCAAGCGTTCCGCCAAACGATCCATTTTGGTGTCGAACTTGAGGCATTCAAGAATGGTCTCTGCCGAGTCGCGTAGTTTGCCTTCGAAAGCGGCGTAGCCCAAGGTTTCCTTTTCATACTTCTTGAAATCCTTCTCCCATTCTGCGTCGTCCTGATACAGCGTCGACAAGTCCCATGTATCACCGCTCGCGACCTCCTTACGGGTAGGAGTCTTCTGGACGGTGAATTTCTTTTTCACGTCGGATTTTTTCAAAAGTGGCTTTTTCACGAGGGACATCAATGTTTTCTCAATTTAAAAGGGTAGCGAACGAATTCGAGTCCATATTGAACCCTATTTTTTTATCTAGGATCGCAATTTGGTCCAGGGCAGGCAAGATCGGCTTGCGAAAGTCATTCTTGAATGGGTACAACGTAGTAATTGAAAACGCTGCTTGATAAGGGGAAACAATCGCAATGCCTGCCAAAAATGTACTCGGTGAACCACTTGAAATTTGCGGAAAGGATCCGGTAACGGGTTTTTATCGGGATGGCTGCTGCAACACCGGGCAAGATGATACCGGTTTGCACTTGGTTTGCTCGGTGATGACCGACGAATTCCTCGAGTTTTCACAAAGCCGCGGGAATGATCTTTCGACGCCGATACCCGAGTACGGATTTCCAGGTTTGGTTCAAGGAGATCGATGGTGTCTTTGCGTATTGCGATGGAAAGAAGCCTTTCAAGCCGGTGCGGCGCCTCAAGTTGTGTTGGCGGCAACGCATATATCAACGCTCGAGTTTGTCGATCTGAGCGATTTATCGAATCACGCCGTCGATGTCGAGTAACGGCATTTTTTTGCGAGAGCCCTCATGAAAAACAGACGTGGTGTTCAACGAATCGAGTCCGAAGAACCGGTCGAGGAGATGGATGTGCTCGCTGCGATCGACTCTGAAAATGAATTATCGCTCGAAGAATTGAGTGCCGCATATTCGAAGTTGCTTGGCGAATCGACGCCTTCCAGTCTAGAAGTTGACGATCAAAAAACAAAGACACGTACCGAAGAGGATCTCGATGCCGACGACCCGATATCGGAACTCGATAAGGATACCAACCCTGAAGAGGTCGATGCCTGTTCCATTACCGGAAAAAGTATCCTCGAAGCGATCCTTTTCGTCGGGCATGCCGGTAACGAAGGCGTGCGATCCGAATCTGTTTCGGCGATGATGCGAGGTGTTCACCCTAGCGAGATCGACGAATGGATCGTCGAATTGAATCAACAGTATGCTGAGCAAGACAATGCGATGCGGATCGTCCATGATGAAGGCGGTTACCGGATGCAGTTGCCTCCCGAACTGCATTCGGTCCGGGATTCGATGTACGGAAAACTTCGCGAAACGCAGCTCAACCAAGCAGCCATCGACTGTCTGTCGCTCGTCGCGTATCGCCCCGGTGCGACTCGAGAAGAAATTGAGCAGCTATGGGGGCGACCAGCCGTAAGCGTGCTCAGTCTGTTGGTCCGGCGTGAATTAGCGCGTGTGGAACGCGAAGGGAAAGGGAAACAACCGATAACGCGATATTATCCGACCGAGCGCTTTCTCAATTTACTAGGCATCGCGTCCCTCGATGATTTGCCGGTGGCTGAAAGCGAGTTCTAGCAACGCATGCCCAAAGCAACGCCTGCGAAGTCCGACTCTTCGCCCTGCCATCAACTCGAAGTTCGGCGATTCCTGATGGCGTGTCAGTTCGAAGTATTGCTCAATGCTGGACGGCCAATCAATGCTGGCGATGCTGCCATGGCTGCGCTCGATCGAATCGAATGGCTCGAACAAACCTTGAGCGCCTATATTCCGGAGAGCGAACTGAGTCGATTAAATGCGGCGAGCGTCGGAAGTTTGAATGAGATTTCTAACGATGTTGTCGAACTACTTAAAATTGGAATCGATGTTTTTCATAAGACCGAAGGTGCCTTTGATATTACGGCGGCCAGTCTCAGTGAAGCTTGGGGATTTGCGCGTCGCCAGGGATGTATGCCGTCACTGGAACAAATCGAGCAAGCGCTGAGCCAAGTCGGAACAAAACATCTGATTCTCGACGAGCAGGCTAAGACATTGCAGTGCCAGTGCCCGGGCCTGAAAATAAATTCAGGCGGTATCGGAAAAGGTTACGCATTGGATCGAGCTTCGCAAATCATGCGATCGCAGGGCGTTGACCATTTCCTCATTCATGGCGGTAAGAGCAGCGTACTAGCCTGCGGTGATCGACACGATATCGACTCGCAATCGGGTTGGCGGATCGCGATTTCGCATCCCGAGCAGCCGCGAATTCGATTGGGCGACTTAACATTGTTTAATAGCGCGATCGGCACGAGCGGGCCCGCCAATCAATTTTTCTATTACAACGGCGTGCGATATGGCCATATTGTCGATCCTCGGACCGGTTGGCCGGCAAGTGGGATGCTCAGCATCACCGTGCTCCATCCGTCTGCCGCTTATGCCGATGCCTTAGCCACCGGTTTATTTGTCATGGGAATCGACGCGGCCATTCAATACTGCGAAACGCATTGCGATACTGGTATCATCGCGATTCTACCAACCAAGCGTTCTGGCACTGTCGAAGTCGTCACCAGCAACCTTGGTCGGCAAATTTGGCGACAAGCTGTTTAGAAACGGACGAAAATAAGTGTCCGGTACCTTTTATGCAAAGCACCCGAAGGGGCGTTCCGGCAAAAGGTACCGGACACTTATTTATCGATCGAACCTAGAATTCGAACGACTCGATGCTACCCGAATACGGAGTTGGGCATGCTGCACCGATTACCATCACGCCGAGAGAAAGCGTATGCAGTAGCCAACTCGGATCGTCGACCATAACCGTTCTCAATGTTCCGCCAGCGACCAGCAACAGGAGCGCAAAAAAAGCGCGTTGCGTCCACAATCGCCATAGTTGGTTAGAGCTGAGCCTAGCTAGCCAAAGACCAATGGCTGCCGAAATAGGGATGAACCAAACAAAGCAATCAGCGATCTGCTCGATCCATTCCATGATCAACCTTTATCTGCTAGTCAGAATAAAAAGGAGCGATCATCCATGATCGAACCTTGGGACACTGTATCGCCGATTTCCCAAAACAGATCAAGAGCGAAATGCTTCGAGAACCAATTTCCTAGCCGTAAAATTTGCGTTCGTTTCGAAGCATCGTGGGCTAGCCCGAGCGTCCCGCTTAGAAAACCTCGCTCACGCTTCGGGTTATGATTGTTTTATGCAGGACGCACTCTAGTGTATTTCGGCTGATGCGTAATTCTGTCGAGGTCCGTAGATATCTCGATAGAGCACGTAATAGGCTCCCATCATAATGGGCATGAGAAGCAACAATGGAATGTAGCAGAGGATGGCGGCAACAAACGAAATGACCATCATTACCAGCAAGAAAAGGATGATTCCGACAAGATTGGTCTTCACACCTTGCCAGCTCTCTCGAACAGCTTGTCCTGCCTGGTAACCTCGGTCTGCAATCAATTGAAAAGTAAATAAGAACGGTATGTAGACTAAAATAGATGCAAAAATGATTGTGGCATATCCTCCAAAAACGATCAGAAAGAACGCAACTCCGGGTTCACCGCCGCGTTGGCCGGCAAGAACGGCGAACATCAGGACCATAAAGACGATGGCCAACGGGATAATCACCAAGAGCGAAATGCCGATCATGATCAGCATGGCAACGAGCGCATTCATAAAAAAATCGAAGCCTTTGAAGAGCGTTGCAAATTCGACTCGCTGCCCTTGTTCCCGTTGAATAAAACATAAGTAGATCCCAACGAGAAACGGTCCGACCAGAATTCCCATCGGGACAAGCGAACCGAGGAAAAGCCCGACAAGCACAATACCGAGAAACAGCCAATACTGGTCGCCGATCAGCGCGTACGATCGCTTCAGAAGTTCGATCGGTTGAATCGATACTTGCCGCACCCGCGCCTCTCCCAAAGGAGCGTTTTGCATTGGTGAATAGGGATTGATATTGCTCATCGATCTCGGTCCTTTTCTTTAATTTGTGACGACAAATTGAATCGGTATGGTTTTGGGGTCGATTTTTTAGCGGTGCGGCGCTAGCGGGTTGTTGGTTTAATCGCTAGCAGCGAGGATTTCGTTTAACCGTCAGCCGTAGGCGTACGTGAAAGGCAACGAGTACGCCTTCGGCTGACTGTTAAACGATTAAATCAACAGCCCGCTCGCGCCGTACCGCTTGTCGCACCTATTTTGCTTGACGAACCTCGGCTTTTTCAGCTTCGGGCTTTTCGTTTGGAAAACCTTCTTTAAGCAGTACTTGATATCCTTGTTTCAGTGCTCGCAACTGTAGCTTTCGACCTTCGAGCATCTCAGCAACATCCAGGCACCGGTATCCGCCCGCACAGTAAAGATAGAGCACTTTGTCAGCGGGGAGGAGTTCGAGAAGTTGCTCATCGGTTAACTTCCCTTTGAGTTTGCTCATCGGTACGAACTTCGCCCCTTGAATGTGACCAGCGTCCCATTCGACTTTTTCCCGAACGTCAATCAAAACGGCTTTCTTTGCTGCGACAAGCTCGCCTACTTTATCGAGCGAGTCTTTCGTATGATCGGCAGCCAAGGCGGGACCGGCAATGTTTAACCAAACCATGCTAAACAAGACGATGCTGAACGCAAAGACTACAATGAGCGAACCTCGAAAACGATTCATCTGATTCTCCTGCGAGGCATTTAATGGAGTGGTTGGAATAAATTGCGAGAAAGACCCGACGGCGGTCCTCTCATTACTTCAATTCTATCGGATTATTTCATGGCCATCGAACGTCGCAACATTTTTTTGGCGGTCTTAGCGACATTTCTCGGAACGTATTTTGCCGAAACAGCCAAGTCACAGGATCGAACGAGTCAGCAGCGAGAACTCGTTACCGAGTCGATGAAGCGAGCGGCGACTTACTATCGCGATCAAGTTTCAGGTCGCGGTGGCTATGTTTATCACTATACGCTCGATCTTAAGACGCGATGGGGCGAAGGCTTGGCCAGCAAGGACCAAATCTGGGTTCAACCGCCAGCCACGCCGACTGTCGGGATGGCTTACTTGCAAGCCTATGAAGCGACCGGCGACCGATTCTATCTCGATGCTGCCAAAGCAGCGGCGGAAGCCTTGGTCTATGGTCAAGTCAAGTCAGGTGGCTGGCGGAACGCGATCGACTTCGATCCCAAAGGGACCAATGCGGCTCAATATCGAAATGGAAAAGGGAACAACAAGGGTTCGAATAGCTCATCGCTCGATGACGGCCAAACGCAATCGGCCCTCCAGTTCCTCACGCTCGCCGACAAAGCCTTGGGGTTCGAGAACGCCACGATCCACGAATCGGTTGCGATCGGTTTCAGAGCTTTGCTGGAAGCACAGTTTAGCAACGGCGGCTTCCCTCAAGTCTGGACTGGGCCGGTTACTTCACAGAAACCCACCCAAGCTAACTATCCCGAGTATGACTGGCGCACCGAAGGACGCATCAAAAACTATTGGGATATGTACACCCTGAATGATAACACGACCGGCTATATCGCGCAGGCATTGGTCGAAGCGTCGCACGTCTATCAAGATGCGAAATATAAAGAGGCATTGAAGCGCTTGGGCGATTTTATAATCCTGGCCCAGATGCCCGACCCACAACCAGGTTGGGCACAGCAATACAACTTTGCTATGCAGCCTATCTGGGCGAGAAAGTTCGAGCCGCCTGGCGTTTCGGGCGATGAAACTCAGGAAGCGATCGAAACGCTGATGCTTATCTATCGCGAAACTAACGACGCCAGATACCTAGCTCCGATCCCCAAAGCGTTGCAATGGTTGCGCAAGAGTATGCTGCCGGGGAATTTATTAGCTCGCTACTACGAATTAAAAACAAATCGGCCACTCTACATGGAACGCGTTGGCGAAAAGTATTCGTTGACATACGACGATCAACGACTGCCAGAGCATTACCGATGGAAGACCGAGTCGAGAGTCGAGTTGCTTGAAAAACGCCTTCAGCAGTGTAAGGCAGGAAAAATCGAAGAAGCGAAACCTTCGCAAGCTGAACTAACACGACAAGCGGCATCGATCGTCAAACAACTCGACGTCGATGGTCGGTGGGTCACTACTTTTTCCGGAGAGCGGCTCGTTGGGCAACCCAAGTTTACCGCAGGCGACCGCTATCTATCGAGCCAAATATTTAGTAAAAACCTGACTGCCTTGGCCGAGTTTCTCCAAGCCACGAAGTAGCCTATTTCTATGGAAATGATTATACATGCTTAAACACCAATTGATTCACCCTGAAATCAATCAGATTATCGGTAGCGCCGGCCATCACGCAAAAATTCTGATCGCTGATGGCAACTATCCCGCGTCATCGAAAATTGGTCCCAAAGCCCGATTGATTCACATGAACTTGATGCCAGGCGTCGTGACTTGCGATCAAGTGCTCCAGGCTGTCTTGTCAGCCGTACCGATCGAGATAGTCAATACAATGATGTACGAGCAAACGGGGCAATATGCACTCACCGAAGATCCGCCTGTTTGGGAGGACTATCGCAAAACCATTAAAGCGTCTGGACTAACAGTCGAACTCGAGCCGATCGAAAAATGGGCCTTTTATGAAGCCGTAGCGACCGTCGATCATGTACTGACCATTCAAACGGCCGATCAACAACGGTTCGCCAACGTCCTACTGACGATTGGCGTTAGGATGTAGATTAGGTCATCTTAAGAATCCGAAGTGGTTCGTCGTCAGCTCGCATCGGGCTTGTCCCGACGCGAGCTTGTTTGAGGGGTTTTGTCGAAGTAATTTCGCATCGATTCGAATTCTCATCAGGGAGGCTGGCGTGGGCAGGTGTTTTCCGAGTAAAATCTGAGGACCCGCCTGCCTTTACACAATCTCGAGGGAGATTGTCCAATCCCTTCTTCTTTTAACTCAGTCTCGTGACTCAATCTCGCTAGCGATTGATTTTTCGTTCGGAAGCTTTCCATGAAACAGAAATCCATACAAAAGACGCTTCTTATCATTGCATTGCTTTGGGCGACGAGCAGTTGGTCGCTCGCCATCGATTCCAATTGGCCGCAGTTTCGCGGACCAACCGGCGACGGCATGACAAGCACCAACGGACTTCCCACCGTTTTTAGCGATTCCGAATCCGTTCGCTGGAAGACACCGATTCACGGCAAAGCATGGTCTTCGCCGGTTATCTGGGGTTCGCAAGTTTGGATGACGACGGCCAACGAAGAAGGAACTGAACTAAGTATTGTTTGCGTCGATAAAGAAAGCGGAAAGATCCTTCGAGATGAAATCCTCTTTCGCGTCGAGTCGCCGCAGTTCTGTCATAAATTCAATAGCTACGCATCGCCTACGCCGGTCATCGAAGAAGGACGCATCTACGTGACGTTTGGATCACCTGGTACCTGTTGTCTCGACACGGCGACCGGTGAAAAAATCTGGGAGCGAACCGACTTTGTTTGCAATCACTTCCGGGCCGCAGGCTCATCACCGGTTTTGTGGAACAATCTTTTGATCATGAATTTCGATGGCAGTGATTTCCAGTTCATGGTGGCTTTGGATAAGTCGACTGGCAATACCGTTTGGCGAACTGATCGCTCTGTCGACTTTCAGGATCTCGATAGCGATGGCAAGCCGAAAGCTGAAGGCGACTATCGAAAAGGATTTTCGACGCCGCACGTTTCGGAGAACAATGGACAACCGGTCTTGATCAGCAGCGGCGCGAAGGCTCACTATGCTTATGATCCAGCAACCGGAAAAGAGCTTTGGCGACTGGAAGATCTGAGTTCCCATTCACCTTGCACACGACCGGTCATCGGACATGGAATGGCTTTTATTCCAACCGGGCACGGTAAAGCCGGACTGGTTGCCGTGAAGCTCGGCGGATTAGGCGTTCTCGATGAATCGAATGTCGCTTGGCGTATGACGAAAACGTTTCCCAATAAGCCGAGTGTTACTTTGGTCGATGATATGCTTTTCGTGATCAATGATCTCGGCATCGCTTCGTGCCTCGATGCAAAAACTGGGAATGTAGAATGGAGTCAGCGGTTGGGTGGGAATTTTAGCAGCTCGCCCATCTATTCCAATGGCCTTCTCTACGTTGGCAATGAAGATGGCAAACTCTTTGTCTTTGAAGCGAATCGCAAGTTTAAGTTGATCTCCGAGAATGAGTTCGCCGACGGATTCATGGCGTCGCCAGCGGTCTCGGGGGACTCTCTTTTTCTCCGAACGAAGTCACAGCTCTATCGGATAGCGAAATGACATTTTCAAAAAATCGCGATCGCCTACGACCATACTTTTATACAATGGCAATCGCAGAAGATAATTTTTCAAGAAGGAATTTTTCTTAATGAACAAAATACGCAGCTTGGTCTTCGCGGGAGTAATCCTGTCGATGGTCGCGCGGACCACAACTTACGCAGCGGACGCAATTTCAACAAAGCGTCCGAATATTTTGTTTATCTACGCGGACGATCAATCGTACAAAACATTGAGTTGCTATGACGGAGCACCCGATTGGGTTAAGACGCCCAATATCGATCGCTTAGCGTCGAAGGGTGTGCGATTCGAACGGACTTATATGGGTGCTTGGTGCATGCCTTCGCGAGCGTCGTTGCTTACTGGTCGACTTCAACATGGTGTTATGTCGATGACGATGGAAGGCGAATATCCGGGCAGCAAATACGATCCGAAGCAATGCCCTTTTGTTCCGGCACAATTTCGAGCTAACGGATATCAAACGGCTCAAATCGGCAAGTGGCATACGGGGACCGACACCGGATTTGGTCGCGATTGGGACTATCAAATCGTCTGGAATCGACCTGGCAAACCTGATAACGCTGGAAACTATTATGTCGACCAACAGCTTACCTTCAACGGAGTCGACCAACCGAGCGACGGCTATTCGACGGACAACTACACGAAATGGGCGGCCGAATACATCAGCGGTCAGCATCGCGACCCGAATAAGCCTTGGTATCTATGGCTTTGCTATGGTGCCATCCATGGTCCGACGACACCGGCCGATCGCCACCTTGGAACTTTGAAAGGGAAGACGGCACCTGTCCCGAAAGATATCGTTGGCCCGTGGCCTGATAAGCCAGCTTATCTCGAAGACACCCAAGCTTGGATGCTCGATGAGAATGGTCGACCGGCGATGGCAAGGAAGGCAAAGAAGAAAGGGAACTTTGATTCGAGCGTTCCTGGAAAAGACTACGACTCTTGGGTCCAACAAGTCAACGAGTGCATGATGGCCGTAGATGAAGGCGTCGGAAAAGTGCTCGCAGCACTCGAAGCCTCGGGGCAATTGGAAAACACTTTGATCGTTTACACTGCCGATCAAGGGTATGGACTCGGTGAGCACGGCTTCAATCAGAAAGTCGCCCCGTACGATGCAACCGTTGCATCGCCATTGATTGTTCGATGGGTCAATAAAGTTCCCGAGGGCAAAGTCTGCAAGCATCCGATTAACGCTCCCGATCTTATCGATTTCTTCTGTCGAACGGCTAACGTGACGGTACCGTGGAAGACTCATGGTCGCGATATTCGTCCGTTGCTCGAAAATCCAGAACGTACCGATTGGAGTTCCCCCGTCCTGATGACCCACATGTCGCGAAACTATGGCTCTGAAACAGACGTCATTCCAATCGACGAATCGTTGACGTCCTCGAGCGGCGTACCGTGGTATGCGTTGCTTCGCGATGGGAAGTACAAGTACATTCGGAATTTTGTCGCTGGCGAAACCGAGGAACTATACAATTTGGAGGCCGACCCGGAAGAGCTAACCAATCTTGCTAGTCGACCCGAAGAAGGCAAACGATTGATCGAACTGCGACAGAAGGCTATCGACGAATTGCTTCGTACCGATGCAAGATTCGTGAACGCCTTACCAAAGACCAAAGCCGAACTCGTCGGCAAGTAAGCTTTATAACCATTGAAAGAAAAATGTATGCGAATTCAAAACGTCCTTTGTGCGATCCTTATTAGCGTATGTGCGTACGGCCCCTCTTCACAACTTACGAATGCCGCCGCGCCAGCCTTCTCGTTGAGTAAGTCGGATACGCGAGTCGTTATCAAGGTTGGTGACCAGGTTTTTGCCGAGTATATTTTCGATGACCCGGCGACGAATAAGACGTATCTGTGGCCCGTTCACGGCCCGACCGGTAAATCGATGACACGAAGCTATCCGATGAAGGATATCGAAGGCGAAGTCAAGGATCATTATCACCATCGTGGACTATGGTTTGGCCATCAAGATATCGGTGGCTTCAACTCTTGGGCTGAAGCGAAGAGTTTTGGTAAGGATGAAAAGTCCCAACTGAAGAATCAAGATCGCCTGAAAACCATTGGAAAACAAAAGCATCGGAGCTTTACCGAGATGACCGCTAACGCCAATGAAGCGGTCATTGTTAGCGAACTCGATTATTTAAGTTCCGACGACAAGAAAAATCTTAGCGAAGTGCGAACGATGATTTTCAGAGTCGATGGCGAGACTCGCATCATCGACTTCAATCAAATCTTTATCGCTACCGACGGCGAGGTGACCTTTGGCGACGAGAAAGATGCAGGCCTTTGCATTCGCGTTCCGACGACTATGTCAGTCGATAGCAAAAAAGGTGGGAAGATCATCAACAGCGAAGGTGTCACGGATAAAGAAGCTTGGGGCAAGCGCGCCAAATGGTGTGACTATATCGGACCGGTCGAAGATGAAATACTTGGCGTTGCGATTTTAAATCACCCAAAAAGTTTCCGGCATCCGACGACCTGGCATGTGCGAACGTATGGACTCTTTACCGCAAACCCTTTCGGGACACTCGATCCAGACTCGCCCAATGGCCCTCACACACTAAAGGCGGGTGAAAAACTCGAGTTGCGTCATCGATTTATCTTTCACAATGCCGACTTCAATACTGCCAAGATCGAAGCCGCTTACCAACGTTACATCGGGGGAAACTAGCGGTGCAAAACTCCTCGCAACTTGCCGATTCGTCGATGCGAGAAGACCGCAGTCAGAATGATCGCGGGCTGACACACGCCGAACTTCTTCAATTCAAACGATGGAATACGCCGACCATTTACAATGGTTGGGAGCAGATCACCAAGCACGATTATTGCGCCGACGCTTTTAATATCGAAGAAACCCGCGATTTCATGCCGCAGATGGGGCCGATGATCGGCTATGCGGTTACCGTCCGAATCGAACCGAGCAATCGATCGCATCGAAAATCGAAACCGAATGCATGGAGCGAATATCGCCGGTACGTTGCGAGCGTACCAGGCCCGAAAATAGTCGTCGTGCAGGATCTCGACAAGCCTCGAGTGATCGGATCGTTTTGGGGAGAGGTCAACGCAAATACCCATCGGTCGCTGGGATGTGTCGGCACCATAACCGACGGTGCCATTCGCGATCTCGACGAGATGACCGACGCCGGTTTCAAAGCGATCGCTCGAAGACTTTGCGTCGGGCACGCCGCAGTGCAGCCGATCGAATGGGGTGTCGATATCGAAGTGTTTGGACGCCGCATCCAACCGGGCCAACTCATTCACGCCGACAAACATGGCTTCCTCGCGATCCCGTTCGGCGAAGAAGTAGGGTTGCTTGAAGCCGCCAAATTCATGGATACCAACGAGTGCAATACGGTCATCGCCGCCGCGCGTGGTGGTCACGGAATTTCATCGCAAGAACTTTTGCAGAATCTCGACAACGCCGGTAAAGCCTTTCGCGACGCCGCCGGAAAGCAATTTGGCAAACCTGGCGAATGGTAATACAACTGACCATTCCAATCGAACATCAAAGGATTTCGATTCCGATAGATTCCGGACGATGAATACGGATTTCCCGATCAACAGCCATGATTATAATCCTTCAAAAATTCGTTCTCGCTTTGCTTATTGTTTGTGTCGTGAACGGGACTACGAGCTGTGTGGGTTTGCAACTCAATAATTTCGCATATGACGCCACTATGAAGAGTTTTCCTCGCAATACGCTCACACATTTCGTCGTCAACAAATTAACGGACTTCTGCTACTACACTCGTTATCCATTTTTCTGGCTGTCAAGACAACCTTACTTTAATTTACACCGACCGTTGTGTTGGGTCTGCGTGATACTTTTCGAGTCGACTCTATTGACCGGCGTCATTTCAGCTATTCCCTGGGGCGAAAACGGAGCTAAGGACAGTCGTCGAGATTTTTAAGGCTTTCTCGCGCCGTGAATGCGAACAAGGCTTCGGTTTTAGGTTCAAAGGGGCTCGAAGCGGCAGAAAAAAAGTATTCCCACTTCTCAACCCCGACAACGTTATCTGTGGGTGAGAACTAGCCAGCACGTGAGTCAGGGTCAAGTCGTTGGCAATCGCAGGCTTGCAATGGTAAATGGAATTCGATCCTGCTCTTCGCGAAAGCCTTGTCGCAAGATGATGCTATCGATTCCGCAATGGTTTCGAGCTTCCTTGACCGTCAAGTTTTTTAGCTCCTTGAGCGGTTCTTGGTACAAATTTTTGCGGCCTGTTTGAATGCCGCAGCGCATTCCAATATCGAAGGCGGGCAGCAAGAAGCTAGGGATCCGATACGGCTCGGGATACAGATGGACCATGACCCATTTGAAGACATAATATTGAAAGCGACTGACCTTCTTCGCGGTTCCCATCGCAAAACCAAGCACGAAAGCTTCGTCTTGATCTTGCAAACCGCGTCCAAGCAAAACATGAAGGACATCGTGATCGGCAAGATGAATGGCACCGCGAAAGCGAAACCAGCTATCTGGATTTTCGAAGAAGCGTATCAGCCACGGAATCGCCGTTTCCGGAACTTTCGGCAGGGTAGCCAAGATTTCACCGATGGTCGCGGTTTCATTATTGAGCCCTGGATACCAAGCCAACCACGAATCGGTCTTCGTATAGGAATCGCGGCGTCTGCCGTCGGAGTCATATAACCACGCGCTGGTATCGAACAATTGAAGAGCCGAATCTTCGGATTGAGAATTCGTCGCCACAACGGCGGCGGCCGATGCAACGCGATTGAAATGGTCCAGCAACGTGCTTTCAGCTTCCGATCGCTTTAACGCTCCTATTGATCCTAACGACGCGATATGAAACTTCTGCCGGCAAACCCTCTCCAAAGCTTGTGCTATAGCCTCCGTTGAAGTTGCCCCACTTCCATCGCACGTTACAGTTGCTTTGGAACGACCTCGAACGATAAGTTGGCATCGAAAATTCGGCTGCGGTATACTCGGCGACGATATATTCGGCGTCGACGTTTGCTTCAATTCGCCATGCAACAAATTTGGCTCTTCCGGTAGAAACTGTGGGTGGTTTTCGTGATCCGCAATCGATTTTAGCCGTGAAATACAAGGAAAACACTGGACTGAGTGATTGCAAAAACCAAGGTTCGCTTTCTGATCGGAAATGCTTACCCAAAAAATTGCTATGGTTTGGATGGTGCAATGAGTTTGGCGGATGGATTTACAAGGGATGGCTCCGATGTCCAAAG
>Ga0163150_10005429_pt1 | contig 16295 bp, 12 predicted proteins | sample OliLakLV19P2IB_FD_148628 | JGI IMG/M metagenome (GOLD analysis project Ga0163150, IMG submission 148628) | Freshwater microbial mat bacterial communities from Lake Vanda, McMurdo Dry Valleys, Antarctica - Oligotrophic Lake LV.19.P2.IB | ecosystem: Environmental > Aquatic > Freshwater > Lake >...
GCATTACCGCGCCCGTTTCAATCTGGGGCGCGCGCAATACGAAGCCAAGCGCCGCGATGCCCGCGCTAAACACGCCCAGGATGAACGGCAACGACGGAAGATCGCCGAGATCCGAAATCGCCAACAGCGTAAGCAACAGTGATGCGCCCGCTGCGTGAAGCAACGAGACCGTCGAGGATGGCACGTCAAACGCCGTGTCGGCGAGAAACCAGTGTCCGCTGAGTTTGCGGTGCGACGGTTTGACGCTGCGGATATGGCGCGCGTAATACCACGACGTCGCGAGCATGATTGCCGAGGTGAACAACCCCTGCGCCCAGTTTGAATGGATGGTTTGCGAACCAATATACATCGGCCCCGTGAACTTCATGGCCTGCATCGTGACGACGAAAGTAGCCAGGAGCACTATCAGGTTCACCGCTTTCAGCGCGATGATGCCGGTGGCGTGATACAGCGCGGCGAGCCCAAGGCATTCGAGCGAGAGCGCGGCGATCAGCCACGCACCGTCAAGCGCCTGGTATAGGACGACGTTGAGGAGCAACAGGGCTGACGCCAGAAAGACATGGAACAGATAGTTGCGGTGCGCGCCGCTGCTTTCGGCGTACACGGCCAACAACACCGCGATAAGCGCCAACGCGGTGTATATGAGCGCTTCATTCGTCGAACCGTAGGCGTGAAGACCATACCAGACCAGCGGGTAATATGCAGCGCTATTCAGGGTTGCAAGCGTCGCCGAACGGGTGCGGCCACGGCCAATGCGCCGTGACTCCATGACGCACAAGGCGGCGATGAGCATGTGCCACACTGTCAGAAAGCAGTAAGCAAGCCAAGCGTACCACCGCTGTCCAATCGACACGGTTGCGGCGGGATAGGCAAGGTATAGGGCGAAAATGATATAGCCCGAGAAAAGCGCGAAAAGAATGAACCCAAGCGGACGCCGCCGATGCGCGATAACCGCGATCAACGCCACCACCGAGCATGCAAACAACACCCAATCAATTCGCACGGCCGCGCCGTCGCGTGCGATGGTGGAAATACTGAATTCGTATCCAGAGTAAGTGAACGCCGCCGCGGCGCCGATTGCCGTCACCAACAAGAACATGATCGCGCGGACAGTCCACAAACGGCCCGTGGGTGGCGGCGGTTTGGGCAGGGGATCGCTGATGCGGCGTCCGCGCGCGCCCGTGCTGCGGCGTTGCGCGTGTACAGATTCCAACTCGCGGGTCAGTGAATCGACGCGCGCCTCCAATTCGCGAATACGGTCATTCGGACCTTGTGGACTGTTGGCGGACATACGGTCAGTGTACCCGGATAACGCCTGTCACGCGAGAGCGAAAGAATGGCACGCCGTCCAGTTGCACGGCGTCGGGCGTAAGCGGCGTGGGCGCAAGAATAACCGCGCCGTTTCCCAAAAAGGTCCTCTCATCGCCGTTTTGTGTGATCCGGGTGATCCCTGTCGCGTGCGTTGCGGCAAAGTGGCCCGTCTCGCCGGGTGATTGCGTAACAAAAAAAATCGCACTATAGGTTCTATCGCTTGCGCGAAAGACCTGGTGCGAACCCTGGCCGGCGGAATCGAATCCGGGGTTCAGCAATCGCCAGACCGCGCCATCTCGCTTCCACAACAGCGCGGCTTTATACGATGGAAATCCATCAATAATGATCGGCGTGTCCGAATTACCGCCAATCATGTCAAACTCTGCCGCTCCGTTTGCATCCAGCCGAACGCGCCTCGGGTATCCTGGCGCAGTTGTTCCATGTTGGACGTCAACCCGGGCTAGACCCGCGCCGAACATCTCACGCTGTTCCATCATCACTTTTCCGGCAAACGCCGCCGTGCCGGCATCTTTGTAACCATAGGGCATGACAAATAGATGTGCCTCGAGCCGGTCGCCCTTTTCCAAACGGGTCAATCCTGGCACAGTAAAAAACACATGCGGCGCGCCGTTTTCAACCGTGCATCGCAGTGCAAGTTGGCGCAAGGGTTTGCCGGAGAATGAGCCCTCGACGCGGTTAATCATCCAACCAATATTGCTTGTGGCCGGAGAACCTGAATGCGCGGCAACAAACGGCGCAACTTCTGCCAGCACGATGCCGCCGTCCGGCCATCCCGTTTCGCCGATGCCAACGGTTTGCACCGATTCCAAATCGTCGAGGTAAGTCACGTGCTTCCATACATCGTCGCCGGGTGGGCAAGTGGCTTCAAACAGACGGAGCGCATCCGGGCTATCCAGCGTGACGGCTTCCATTGCTTCCATCGTGAACTTAATGTAGCAGCGTGTCTGGTCGTGCTCCGCGGGCTGAAAAATTTCTACATTGGAACGTATTTTGCCATCGTTGGAAATGTATGCGGCGCCGAAATTGGCCAATTTGGGAGAGGTCAGATAGATACTGGTGCGCTCCAACCGTTGCGCGATCCAGTTTCCGTTCGCCTTGTACTTCACGAGGGAAATATACGGCGCACTTTCCTCCTCGGCGACAACAAATCCCGAGGGTTCCGCGTGCATGCGCGGATGCATAAGGAAGGTGAACGCATCCGACCCACCGAGTTGTGTAGCGAACGTTGCACCGTCCGAAACGAGGCGCACACTCGCGCCTGCTTCCACGTGCAATGTGCCGTTGAAAGCCTTCGACGACGAGACGGGGCCATTAAACCAAGTCTCCTTGACCGGGATGCTGCGGTAGACGCCGTCGCGTTCGGATTTCAAAATCGAGTTGAATTGAAGTTGCGCCGGCATGGGAAACCCTTCCGCGTCATGTAACGCGAACGTGGCATTCGATCCACGCACACGAAAATAGAGATTGGCGGGACCTGCCGGCGCCAAGTGCGCTGGGTCAAGGCGCGCCGTAATGCGTGTGGCTCCGGAAAACGCGCTGTCCCGCTCAATCGCAAAGCAACCCGTGCGCCCCTCGTACCCGCGCGATTCGCCCCCTTCTACATTGACCTGCACGAATGGTAGCGCTGCCTCGGCCCTGATAGCGTCCTTCAATTCTTCATGCGATCGATTGGCCAACAGTATCACCACGGCAAGCCGGGTCCCCTGCATTTCCTTCGTATAACCATACCCCGTGCTGACCTGTTGCGGTGGCCGGTAGACCGTGCGCGATTTTATCTCCGGTTGCGACGCCGCGAACGGGGTCCAGTCGCCCTGCTTGTCGCTGTATCGAATGTACGGAGGAGGGACAATCAGCGCGCACGCAGGGTTCGCTCCGTTAAACGACGTCTGTTTCTCGAGTTCCTCCGCCTGCATGATAAGCGGCGCGGAATACTTCGCGCTGCCGTACCAGCCGAGCGCGAGATTGCGCGGTTCCCCGCGAACGTCGACGGTCGCGTTTGCAAACACGCGGGTGGGATAGCAATACAGCACGATAGCGATATCGGCGTCGAGGTCTGTCCACCACAACTTGGTCAACCGGATTTCGGCGGCTTGCGTCCCCACGTGGACAATCTCGAACTGGCCGGGTCCATTCACTTTGCCGCTGTCGATGATCGGGCAAAGTGGATGGTCGCCGATCAGGTCCTCATCCCCTACGGTAAACCTATCAATCCAGCCGTTGGCGCCGTCTATGCGCAAACTGTACGTGGCGCCTTTGACGACGAGTTTGCGGGGGTCATCGGGCTCGAAACGGACGTTTACGGCGGCCTGATCCCCGGTTGCGGCGAGGGCAAAGGCGCGCAGGCCCACGAACGCGGCGAACAAGACGAAACGAATGCTATACACTAATGCGGCTCTCCATGCGTGTCAGCCTAACATGCTACCTCGCGGCCACAAGGTGTTTCCATTGAAGCATTGCCGCGCGCGCAATATACTGGCGCCAGCCGGAGGAGGGCAGAGGAATGACCCTGAATGGACTAATCGTTTGCGCGATCGGCATAGTGGGATTCCTCGCCAACTATCTGGAGTTTTATCCGATGTCAGGCGCATTGGCGGATATCCGCCTCTGGGTCGGCGTGATGGTAATCGGCGCGATAACCGCTATTGTTACCCGGCGCGCGAGCGATTAACGGCGCGCGCACGCCACTCCGCGGGCGTCCATACAATGCACACTACCCTTCCATGAAAAACGACCTCTTTCTCCGAGCGGCGCGTGGCGAACAAACCGAGCGCACCCCTATCTGGCTTATGCGCCAGGCGGGCCGCACCGATCCGGAATACAACCGCATCAAAGCCGAGTCCGGCATGGCGCTCCACGATCTGTTCCGGCATCCCGCGCTGGCCGCCCGCATTTCACTCCTTCCCCGGCGCATTGGGGTGGATGCCATTATTTATTTTCAAGATATTCTTACTCCGCTCGCGCCAATGGGCGCGGAGTTTGTATTTGCGCCGGGACCCATGCTGGCGCAAGGGTTTCGAGACGTAATTGAACTCGACGCACTGCATACCTACGACGTCGCGTCCGAGCTACCGTTCATACCTGAAACCTTTCGCATGGTGCGCGAATCGCTTGCGGACGAGCTTCCCGTGCTCGGATTCGCCGGCGCCCCATTCACCTTGCTGACGTTCATCGCCGAACAGGGGAGTTTCGGCGCGCGGGCTGATCGCGCGATGCGGCTCGTGCGGGATTATCCGGATATTGCCCGGCGACTGCTGGAAAAACTGACGACGATGACCATCGATTATTTGAAACTCCAGATCGAGGCTGGCGCCGCCGCCATCCAATTATTTGAATCCGCCGCGAACCTTCTCTCGCCGCGGTTCTACGAAGAATGGGCACTGCCATATCACCAGCAGATTTTCGACGCGCTTCCCCAATCTGTCCCCACAATCATGTTTGCGCGTGATTGGTCAGACCCTACGCAATTGCAGGCGTCCGGCGCGACCGTCCTTAGCTTGACCGAACATGTCCACATTCTGGACGTGCGCGCGCAACTCGGAAATTCAACGATCGTTCAGGGAAATCTGGATAACACCCTGCTCGTTACCGGAACGAAAGAAGCCATCGCCGATGCCGCGCGCGCGTGCGTCGCCGAAGGCGGGCATCGCGGACATATCTTCAATCTGAGCCATGGACTCTTGCGCGACACCCCCTTTGAAAACGTGGTCCACGTCATCGAAATCGTGAAGACCATTTCCAACACGCACCCTACTTGACCCGGCTTCGCACGGGTTTTACACTACCCGGCATCGTTGGGCGGATTTAGGAGGACCTTTTTATGTTGCGCCGTTCATTTGCTGCTATCGCGCTGATTGCCGCATTCGTCTTCATCGCCGGATCCGGGTGCAACACCGTGCGCGGTGTTGGGAAAGACGTTGAAGCGGGGGGCAAAGCCATTCAACGCGGATCGGGCAAGTAAGCCGGAATCCGTATTCGTTCGAGTCTGCCGGGCGCCGCCGTAAACGCGCGGCGTCTTTTGCCTGGAAAGGTCATCAATGTCTAAAGTCGGATTGGGTATCATTGGATGCGGCGTAATCGCGCCCATACACGCGGAAGCGATCAGCGGGATTGCCGGTGCAAAACTTGTCGCCGTTTCGGATGTCATCGAGAAAAACGCCAGGAGCCTCGCGGACAAGTACGGCGCGGACGTTTACACCGACTATCACGAGATGCTCAAACGCGACGATATTCATGCCGTGAGCCTGTGCGTGCCCAGCGGCATGCGTCTCGAAATCGCGGAAGCGTGCGCCGCGGCGGGCAAGCATATTCTTGCGGAGAAACCCCTCGAAGTAAACGCAGATCGCATCGGAAAACTCATCGCCGCGGTCGATAAAGCAGGCGTGCGGCTTGGCTGCATATTTCAGTACCGGTTCGCGGAGGGCCCACTGCATATTCGCAAGGCGCTCGATGAAGGCCGTTTTGGAAGGCCGGTCCTGGGCGACGCGTACATTAAGTGGTACCGCTCCCAGGAGTATTACGACAGCGGAAAATGGCGCGGCACCCGGAAGCTCGATGGCGGCGGGTGCCTTATGAACCAGGGCATTCATCAGGTCGATCTTTTGCTTTGGTATTTCGGGCCCGTCAAGTCCGTTATCGCGCAGACCGCACTCGTCGGCCATACGGGAATCGAAGTCGAAGACCTCGCCTGCGCCATGATCCAATTCGAGAGCGGCGCGATGGGCGTCATCGAAGGCAGCACCGCCATTTGGCCTGGACATGCGGCCCGTGTCGAGGTACACGGGACGGAAGGTAGCGCGGTCCTGGAAGACGGAGAACTCGTGTTTTGGAAATTCAAAGACGAGCGCCCGGAGGACGCCGGTATCCTCGCTGGAATCGAAAAAGGCGCGACGCTGGGTTCTGGGGCGAGCGATCCCATCAAAGGTCTCAAAAGCGAGGGACACCGTCGCCAAATTACGGACTTTATCGAGTCGATCAGCGAGGGGCGTCCCCCAAAAATAGACGGGCGGGAAGGCCGGCGGTCGGTCGAGCTTATCGAAGCCATCTACAGGAGCGCCGAAACCGGTAAGTCTGTCGCTCTTTAACTTTATCGCGGGGTATACGGGCGCCCTGGCCATTTGCTACGCTGGTTGCCATCGGGCACCTTGGAGGTTATTCATGCATTATCGTTTCATGCGCACCTATCGCGCGGCAATACTTGTGGCGATTTTTTCTGCGTCTTCGTTTGCGGCGGAGCAACGGAAAAGCGCCGCGGCAGATGCCGCGCCGGTCGCCAAAATTGGCGATTCAGATGTCATCAGTCGCGGTGAATTTGACCGCGCTCTGGCGGCAGTCGAGCAGGCGCGTATGGTGCAACTGCGCCAGCGCGGCGCAAGCGCGGAACAGTTTGCGTCTGTCAAGCTGGGCCATGAACAAAAAATGCGGCTTGTCGATTCGTTGGTGAACAACCGAATTGGAAATATCCTCGCGGAGCAATCGAATATTTCGGTTTCAGACGACGATGTGAAGGCCGAAATTGAGAAGCGAAAGACCGACCTGCCGAGCGGGACTGATTACAACGAATTCCTTCAGCAACGAGGCATGACCGAGAAGGACGTGTTTGACTCGACCAAGCGGCGCCTGATGTTGGCCAAGCTGGAAGAGCTGAAAACGAAGGACCTCACGGTATCCGAAGATGAAGTCAAAGTTCAGTTTGATCAGCTTAAAGAGCGCGGCGCGACCGATGAATTCGACATTCAGCACATCCTTGTCAAACCGGCTACTGAGAGTGATGCCTCCGCGAATGAGGCAAAATCAAAAATCGATGCCGCACTGGCGCGCATCAAGAAAGGCGAAGACTTTTCCTCCGTCGCCAAGGAAGTGTCGGAGGACCCCGGATCAAAAGAGAAAGGTGGCGAATACAAGGGCGTTCACCGTGGACAAATGGTGCCGGAATTCGATCAGCGCATGGCAGCCACCAAAGTGGGAGAAGTTAGCGAACCTTTTAAGACATCTTTTGGCTGGCATATTCTCAAGGTGAACCGTCACGAACAAGGTAAACTCACCCCCGAACTTACCGAACGCATGAAGGAGCGGATTCTCGGCGCAAAGCGAAATGCGTTCATGCGCAAGCTCATCGAAGAGGCGCGGAACAAAACAAACATCACCATCAACCTTCCCGCTGATGCCTCCGCTGGAACGCCTCCGCCAGACTCGAAAGAAGCGATCCCCGAGGACGATGCAGCGTCTCTACTTGACGCGGCCACATAACTTGGTTTGCCGATGAAGCGAACGATCACGATTGGGCTCGTCGGCGCGGGTATGTTCGGTGGCGATGTCCACCTCCGTACATTCAGCCAGCTCCAACAGAATGGACTACTCCCGTGGTTGGGTAGGCTGGGCCTCGACGACAAGGCCCGGGCACTGGGCGATATCGACGTCCGCTTTGTCGCGCTCGCTACCCATACGGAGAAGACGGGAAAGGCCAAGCTGGCCGAGTACGCACCCGCTGGCCTGAATTTCAAAACCTATCACGGTGAAGAACCGTGGACCGCTTTACTCGATGATTTTCCCGATCTCGACGTGCTCGCCGTCGCCACTCCCGACCACCTGCACGCAGCGCCTATCCTTGCCGCGCTCGAGCGCGGCGTTCACGTCATTGCGGAGAAGCCGCTAACCCTCGACGCAAACGAAGCCGACACCATCATCGCGGCGTCTCGCAAGGCAGGCCGGCTTGTTGGCGTCGATATGCACAAACGCTATGACCCTGACCATCTCCGCATTCGCGATGATCTCGCCAAGCGTATCGGCGCTCCTCTGTATGGCCGCGCGGTCCTCGAAGAACCCCTGGATATTTCGACCAAAGTCTTCCGGAAGTGGGCCGAGCAGAGCGACCCTTTCAGCTATGTCGGGTGCCATTGGACCGATCTCTATATCGCCTATTTCAACGTGAAGCCCGTAAGCCTCCATGCCGTTGGCCAGAAGGTGAAGCTTCGCGCGGAATACGGAATGGACGCATTCGACGCCGTGCAGGTAAAAGTCACGTTCGACAACGGCATGAGCATCGATTTCATCAACTCGTGGATACTGCCAAACGAATTTGAGGCGCCCGTGAATCAGCAGAACGAGCTGTTCGGCACGCACGGCGTGATTGAATCAGACTCACAATATCGCGGACTTCGCTATACCGAGAGCGGCGTGGGGGTGCAGACGCGCAACACCCATTTTACGCGCGACGTGAAACGCGAGGACGGTTCACTGGCCTACGTCGGCTATGGTGTCGACAGCCTCGTCGTTTGTATTGAGAAAGTTGCGGAGATGAAGTTTCTTGGCAAAACGCTCGAAGAAATCAAGGGAACGTATCCCGACGCGGAAGAAGGCAGGCTTTCGGTGCTAATAGTCCACGCCGCGCGTGAAGTGTGCAGGCGGAATTTTAAGTATACGGAGCAGGGCAAGGGTGCGCCGGTCACGGCATGTTTTGGCCAGGACGGTATTACGGTCTACGATCCATTTGCCGGACCGCAACGTATCTATACCGAACCGGTATAAAAAAGGGCCCCGTACCGCGGAAATGCGATACGGGGCCATTCTGTTTTTTGAAATGCTGGCCTACTGGTTCGAGGTCACCTTTTGCCGTGCGTCCGGTTGTTTTTCGGTTCCGTCCGGCATGTACTCGAGCGGGCCGTCTTCGGACAGCAGCGTATCGTCTTTGATTTCGAGATCAAACTCATCACCCGCAACTTTCAGGTGAATTTTGTCCCCGTCGAATTTCCAGGTGCCCTTGAACGACCGGCCAACCTGCAACACGCCATTCTCCTGGAAGTTCAAACGCCACCGTCCAATTTTCCAGTACGAATTCAAAATGCTTGCCTCGGTGATCGGCTTGCCAAAATTCGTCAGCGCCGCGGTAACGGTTTTTGTCTCCGGATCAGCGGTGGCATTGACATAACCGATATACCCAACGAACATTTCTTCCCAGCTCTGCTCGCCAAAATACACCCACTTCGATGGATCGGGATTTTGCGGATTATTACCGGAATTATCGAACGCGCCCGTTACCAGAATTTCGCTTCCCGCCGGCAGCTTCTTGGGTTCATCGAACCGGTACATGGTCTGCCAGTTAAAATCGTAGTTCGGAACGTTCAGGATGGTCTCGCGCTTTCCATCCGGATACTTCACAACATAGTTCACTTCGCTGCCGCGAAAGTGCATATGCGGACACATCTCATACAGAACCACGTCGCGGTTGAATTTATACCGTGCGTCCGCCGGGCTATGCTTGTCATTCGGGGCAATTTCGAAGTCGGTTGTCGTTGCCGCGCGCGTGAAGAATTCCCGGGGCGGTTTCTTCTTGGAAACGTACAGACCCAATTGCGCCTGATCAGTTGCGGCGCGCCCTGTCGTCGTGTAATGCATCTGGAACACGAACTCCGAACCCTTGGGCACCCACTTCCCGGTCCCCTTTGGATACGGCTGGACCAACATCCCGGGCACGTAACCGGCAAAAAAACCGTTCAGCCCGCCTTCCATGTCTGGTTCGAGGTGTTGCAAATGCTTCGGATACCGGATAAACACTAGGCCATGGTGCAATACTGACCGATCGGTTGGAAGCACGTCGGACGCTTCAACCCACAAGTCTTCGTCGCCGGTGTACGGCACGCGCATGTAGACGTAATCGAGCACGCCGTCTGCCGGAACGTGTACCGGCTCCGGCATCGGTATGATGATGTCGGGCGTGCCCAACGGCCAAATGGGTTCCGCATCATCCACCGCAAACTTCAACAGCGGGTCTTTGCCTTCGCCGCGCGGCGCTTCCGCGTCGAGCCACGCGACCATCGTGCGTATTTCCTCTTGGGTAAGAGAGGCATCATTTTTGAATTCGCCGTAATGCGGGTCCGCGTGCCACGGCGGCATGCGTTTGGTCATGAGCACTTCCCGAATCATCTTGCGGCGTCCCGCGACGTTTTCGTAGCTGTCCATTGCGAACGGACCAATGTGGCCTTCCACGTGGCACGATGCGCACTTCTCGGAAAGCAACGGCGCGATGTGTTTTGCGTATGAAATCTTCTTGGGTTGCTCTTTCAGATCGATGAGACACCCCTTCGTTTCAGACGCAGTGGTTTCGGGATCCTTTCCTTCAAGCACCGCATTCAGGGCGTCACGCAACCAGGTCTTGCCCGCCTTTGGCCGTTCGGCCCCGTAATCCAGGCGATCGTCGATAGCGCCGCGATAGGCGATCTTCCAGCTACCCTGCACAATGACAATTGCTTCGGCCGTGCGCTTCGTTCCCAGGTCCTGCGTCACGAGTTGCGCCGCGTCGAGCAAAATAGGAATGTCGATCAGGAATTCTTTTGCTTCAGCCTCGACGCTGGCCTTGTCATCAAGGAGATTGGCGTTGATCAAGAAGAATTCGACGCCCTTGGGTTTGAACTCATCGCGAATGGCTTTTATCTCCGGCACTGATTTGCGTACGATGGGGCAACCGTTGCCTTGATAAAAGAGCACGATCGCTTTTGTATCTTTCATTTGATACAGCTCGTGCGACGCGCCGGTGTGGTCTTCGAGCCGGAAGTTTTTCGCCACAGCCGGAAGCGAAACAGGGTCACCCGTTTTTTCTTCTGCGAATGAACTTGGCACTCCTGCCGCGCAGATGGCCGCTATTGCCAATCCAAGCACCCGCGTTCTAAATGTCCGCATAACTTTCTTGCTCCTCAGCCAGATTCCACTTGGGACTTCATGCCACCACGAGACAGGATACTCGACAGGATTTGATAGCGCAAACCTTACCTAACTACCGGTCGGGAGGTTTCTAGCCCGCCCCAAAAAGCACAATCCGTACCCTTAGACGCGGCTAACCGCGCATAGGTTTACACAATCGTTGACCTGCACGCCCCGCACTGGCTAAACTGCTCCGCCATGGCCGAACCCCTCGCACCACCCGGAAGAATCGTTGCCCTTCGCCTGCGCCATAAAACCGCGTATGACGCCGTGGCCATGTTGTTTTATCTTGTCCTCGTATATGCATGGGGGCTATGGACTTATCCCTTGGGAAGGGATTTCGCCATGCTGGCGGGACAGGGCGCGGAATTGCCCATTTTGGCCCGGCAACTGTTCGAGTTGGAAGTCGAATGGTTTGGCGCGAATCCTGTCGGCTACCACCTTGTGAATATGGCGCTGATGTACGCCTGTATGCTGCTCATCTTTCATTTCGTCAATATCAGCGTCAAAGGCATGTGGTGGTTTGGAACACTCGCCGCCTGCATTTTCATGGCCAATCCGGTCCACAGCGAATCCATGCTGAACCTCAGCGGAGCGGCGGATTTGGTCCCCTGTCTCGCCGCGCTCTGCGTACTGTTGGCAGTGGTCATCTACGCTGATAAGCCGACACCACTTCGCGGAATGATCGCGGCCGTCATGTTAGCCGGTTTTCTTTTTGCGTTCCCTGAATTTGGATTCATACTCTTTCCGGTCATCACGTATGGATTCGCAGTTCGCTGGCGTAGCCACCCCGCCGTAGCCCCGGCCATCATCGGAGTTGCCTGCTGCATCGTGCTCCTCTGTTGGTTCGCGGGTTTCGAGGTCGTCAACAAATTTGGCGCTGCATACCTTGTGATGTACCCAATCGGCTTCCTGCCCGAAACGCTCGAAGCGTTTCACACGAGACCCTGGCTCGGGTTGGTCGCGGCGGGCGCGGTCATTGGTGTCGTGTGGCTGATGCATCGGAAGATTCAAAGGCCGTTGTTTGTCTGGGCGATTGCATCAATGGTGATGGTTAGCGCGGTGGGGGATCGGTCCGATGTGGATTGGATTCACATGGTAGGAGGCGGACGCCTACTCCTGGCCAATGTCTTTTTTGTACTCGCGCTGATCATCGTCGTGTTCCGCATTATGGACAATCCAAAGTGGCGATTGCCGATGATCAGCCTTACTACGATGCTCGTCGTCGTCTTTTTTGCAATGCAATGGCGGTCGATGCGCGCGTGGCATGAAGCGGGAGAGCAGGTCCAGGCGTTTCAGACGGCCGCGGAAAAGGAGTATGCCATCGCGGGCAATGCAACCCTCGGCATTCTTCCAGACTACCAGTATTCTGGCGGCGCGCCGGTGTGCCTGTCGGAATCCATCGCATACGACACGCCATTCAGCCGGCGAATTCCGCATCTGCCGTTGCTACCCGTTCATGCGGACACGCCCGAACGCCAAACCCTGCTCATCAAAAACTGGTCGGAAACCCGCGGCGAAGTGCTGATCAAGACAACCGGGCGCGCGACGCCGTTCCGTTTCTTTCGCAACGGAGAGAAGTTGATGGACGGCGAGGAAATCACCACGCAGCCTTCTCTTGCCGGGCAAGAAACGCCGGAAGTTTTCATTCGCATCGTGGACCAAATGCCCGGCGAAGTCCTGGTCTCCATTCGCGGCGTCGCGTTGCCAATGCACATCCTGCCAGGTGTCTTACCGGGGAAAGAACCCAACGGCGAACCCGAGTCCGACACTCACAACGAGTAGCGTCGCGCAGACCGCCGCGGATGCGTGTACAACGCGCCAGCGTTTTACGAGCGGCAATATGCCATACCCAATGCCGTAGGCAACCGGTACGAACGCCGGGACGTAAAACCAATCCAGGTCCGACGCGTGGTACACCCACATGCGCGCGCCGACAAACAGGTTTTCCCCAATGATGCCCAGCAATGCCGCGGTCAAGAATGTGTTCGCGATTGTCGCGCGCCCATCGAATCCAAGTTCGGCCGTGCGACGGCTCACATAAAAGATATGGGTCGAGGCCAGCCAACCTATCAGCATGCAATACACGGGGGTGTGCCAAACTGTTGGCCCCGGCGCGAGGTATTCACCCCACCAACCCACGGACCACGTCACAAGCCCTTCGCCCAGTGGCCACGCCGCCCCGATGATCGCGCCAAACGCCAGCGCGGGCCGGAGCGAGTCATTAACGCGCGATGCCCGCACAAGCTGGAGCGCTAGCGGAATGGCCGACGCAAACATGCACACCCATACAGATTCGATTCGGCAGTTCAGAATAAAGACGGCGAACGAAACCACGTTGCACACGGCGACTGTCGTGTCGGTTCGGTTCCAACCCGCGCGAATTTTCCGGAATGCTTTTCGCATGTGAGGATTCTATCACGTGCATTGTCATTGAAAAGGGCCGGTACCTGCGCTATGCTCAATGCGCCCGAGCGGGAACCCGCACTGGGGGCGAATTCCGGGAGAGGAGACCAAAACGATGACGAAGCAGAATCCAGTACAGCACATGTTGAAAATGGCCGGCGATTTTGTCACCCAACAGAAAGGCAAGTGGGAGCACAAGGATTGGGAAAAATTCCTTGAACGCGCCCAACGCGCCGGACTCGATCTGTCCGACGAGATGAAGAAGAGCCTCGGCCACATGCTCGAGGCAAGCAAGCAGTTCTACACCGTTGTTTCCAACGTCCCGGACAAAAAGAAGGCGGCGGCAAAGAAGTCCAGTGCTAAAAGCAAGGCCAAAACCAAGACAAAGGCCAAGCCGAAAGCAAAGGCGAAGGCGTAGTGGATTTCGCCGGACCGGAATTCGGCGTTATGATGTTTTCAACGCACCTCTCGTGATCGGCGCGCATAAAATAATCGCAGGTCCTTCGCCGCCACGTTCGCTACGTGGCGGCGATTCTGTTTCAGGCAGTCCAACCACCTGGAGTATTTCACTGTGTTTCGACTCGGCATTATCGGTTCCGACAATAGTCACGCGGAGGCGTTCTCCCGCCTGGTGAATATCGAAGGCGATGGTCCGCGCATAGAGGACGTGCGTGTCACGCACATCTACGGCACGGACCCGGCGCGCACGCAGGAAGTCGCCACGAGCTGCCAGATTCCGAATATTGTTACCCGAAGTGAAGACATGCTCGGAAATGTGGATGGCGTGTTATGCGTATGGCGGCATGCGAGCAAGCACAAGAGCGAAACCTTGCCGTTTATCAAGGCGGGTCTGCCCGCGTTTGTCGACAAACCGTTCACGAATTCGGTGGCTGACGCGCGCGAACTGATCGACACCGCGCTTACCGCGAAGGTGGGACTGACGTCATTCTCCACCCTCCGCTATTGCGTGCCCACCGTGGAATGGATTGCGTCGCTAAAGGGCGCGGTAGAAACACCGGTCTCTGGTCTGAGCACTGGTCCGGCGGAAATCGACAGCGAATACGACGGTCTGATTTTCTACGGGATTCATGCGGTAGAACTAATGCTCGCGGCCTGGGGATATGGCGTCACGAGCGTGACGGCGACCGAACACAACAAGAATGTCATGGCAGTTTGCCGATTCAAGACCGGACCCATCGTTACGCTGCATTTTCTATACAAGGCGGCGTATGTTTTTCATCTCACGATGTATGGCTCAAAGGGATATTCGACCCACGCGGTTGACAGCTCGACCTCCTATTACGAAGGCATGAAAGTGATCATGGAGACCTTGCGGACCGGAAAATGGCCATTGACGCCGGAACAATTGCTCGAACCGATTCAGGTCATGGCCGCGACAATGAAATCGCTTTCGGAAAAGCGGGAAGTTCAACTATCTGAAGTGTAAGGTCGAATCGAGCGTTATGGCGCCGGCGTTCTTTGCCAGCCTTCACTCTGCATGGCGAGATACTGTTCGAGTTTTTCCATCCAGCGCCGGACCGTTTCAGGATTTCGATCTGAAATATCCTGCATGGGCCGGCCAGGCCGCACGTGGTTGAGGTCGTATAAGGCTGGGCCCGCCGGAAGACCAGTGGAAACCATCGTGAACGGCGTTCGTTGGGTCGACCAGACCAGCCGCATGCGGTTGTCGCGAATAGTCATCATTAGGGGATTCCCGCTAAGAGAAATCGGCTCCCGCGAAACTCCTACGCCAAGGATATCGGCGGTGCTTGCATATGGACTCAGGGAAACGCCAGCGATCTTCGCTAGCGTCGCGGGCACGTCCTCGAGTGCCGTGAGTTCTTTTCGTTTCGAGGGTTGTGTGCCTGGCGCGAGAAACACGAGCGGCACGCGCAGGTTCCAATCCATCAGCGGATCCGTCCCCTGAACAAACGCGCCGCGCGTTGACGTGATTACGACACACGTTCTCTTTCCTGGTGGAAGCGCGTTCAATGTGTCGCCGATATTCCGGTCCAGATAATGGATGATCGAATCGTAGACCGTGCTCGGCGTCGCGGTTGCGGGATCAGGTATGAAAACATTGCCATGACGTTCTCGCACTTGCGCGTCTTGCAGCTCGCCCAAACGCACAAACACCATGAACTTTACATCGGCGTGCGCTTCGATCCACGCGCGCGCCTTTTGCAAAGTCAACTGCGACCCAGCGGGTGGCAGCGACTGGGACGCCGCCGTGGCCCCTGCGATTGGCACATCAATGATGGGCGGGGTTTCGGCCATGTATCCATCGTCGAATGCGTCGAAGCCGCGCTCGAACCCGCTTCCATACGTCAGATCACCCCAATGCTCACCTTCGGTAAAGGCTGCCGATGCGTACTTCTGTGTCCGCACTGCCTCCGCGATCGATGTATACTCGGCCGGCAACGGTCCTCGTTGCGTACCGAGGTATCCATGCCTTAGCGGAGACAAACCCGTCAACAGCGTCATGCACGCGGCCGCGGGTTCCGGTGCTGGCGTGTAAGTAAATGGGAACACCTGCGCCGATTGCGATATGCGATCGATATTCGGCGTGGTTGCCCGCGTATATCCCATACTTGCCACACGGTCTGCGCCCAAACCGTCAATGACAATCATGACAATGTTCGGGGTCGTTTCGGCCGTGCGCGTCTCATGGGCAACGGGCCCGGAGATCAGCAGGGTGCGATCTGACGACAGGATCGGCAACACGCCCACGGCGGAGCGCCATTTGGTTTCCTTCTCCGATGACCACCGGACGGAGCACGAGCCGAGCTTTCGCGGCAATTGATCGGCCGGCACGCGCAAGTGAGACCAGCCCGAGGCCTGTAGTTCGACCGATCCCGTGAATT
>Ga0163150_10005431_pt1 | contig 16292 bp, 11 predicted proteins | sample OliLakLV19P2IB_FD_148628 | JGI IMG/M metagenome (GOLD analysis project Ga0163150, IMG submission 148628) | Freshwater microbial mat bacterial communities from Lake Vanda, McMurdo Dry Valleys, Antarctica - Oligotrophic Lake LV.19.P2.IB | ecosystem: Environmental > Aquatic > Freshwater > Lake >...
CCGAAGCCGCGCGTACGGTGCGCACCTGCAGCCAGCCCAGCGGACGCGCGAGCTCGGCCAGCCAGCGCGCCGGCGCGAACAGGATCCCGGCCGCGCGCTCGGCCGGAGCGAACGGATGGAGCGCGAGCGCCGCCAGCATCAACACGCAGACGAGGACGATCGTCCTCGATCGGAACCACGACAGCACCCAGCCCCCCATCCCGCCCCGCGCGCGGCCGGGCGACCCGCAGTCCTGTCTACAACACAGAGAGCGTCGAAAACAGGCGCTTCCCGCGCCCTGGCGTGCCGCGAGACGAAGCCGGAGAAACCAGGATCCGATCCGAGTTGGCGGCACCGTGCCTGACGGCCCGGTGCTGTGCGGGTGGCACCGTGCCTGACGGCCCGGTGCTGTGCGGGTGGCACCGTGCCTGACGGCCCGGTGCTGTGCGGGTGGCACCGTGCCTGACGGCCCGGCGCTAGTCGTCCTCGTCCGACGACAGGACGGGCGCGAAGACCTCGAGGTTCTCGAGGAAGACTGCGGTCCCGCGCGCGACCGCGGTCAGGGGGTCGTCGGCCACGCGGGCCGGGATCCCGAGCGTCTCCGAGATCGCGTCGGCCAGCCCGTAGAGCAGCGATCCGCCGCCGCACAGCGTGATGCCGGAATCGACCAGGTCGGCCGAGAGCTCGGGCGGCGCCTCCTCGAGCACGCCGCGCACGGCCTCGCAAATCAGGCGCACGGGCGCCTGCAGCGCCTCGCGGATCTCGATCGAGGTCACGGTCGCCTTGCGCGGCAGGCCGCTGACCGTGTCGCGGCCCTTGACCTCCATGGACAGCTCCTGCTTCATCGGCCAGGCCGATCCGATGGTCAGCTTGATCCGCTCGGCAGTCTGCTCGCCGATCAGGAGGTTGTGCTGCCGCCGCAAGTGGGCCGTGATCGCCTCGTCCATCTCGTCGCCGGCGATGCGCAGGGAGGTGGCCACGACCATCTCGGCCAGGGCCAGCACGGCGATGTCGGTCGTGCCGCCGCCGACGTCGACGATCAGCGAGCCGTACGGCTCGCGCACGGGCAGGTCGAGGCCCAGGCCGGCCGCCATGGGCTCGTCGATCAGGTACACGCGGCGCGCGCCGGCGCGCTCGGCCGAGTTGATCACGGCGCGCCGCTCGACGGCCGTGATGCCCACCGGCACCGCGATCACGATGCGCGGCTTCACCCACGCGCGTCCGCCGTGCACCTTCGTGATGAAGTAGCGCAGCATCTTCTCGGTCACGTCGAAGTCGGCGATGACGCCGTTGCGCAGCGGGCGGATCGCCTGGATGTTCCCGGGCGTCTTGCCCAGCATGGCTTTGGCTTCCACGCCGACGGCCATGCCGTTGTTCATCACTTCGCCGGTCGCTTTGTCGACCGCCACGACGCTCGGCTCGTTCAGCACGATCCCCCGGCCGCGCACGCTCACGAGCGTGTTGGCGGTGCCAAGGTCGATGCCCATGTCGGTCGAGAATCGACCGAGAGCCCATTGCATGGGCCGGAGGTAGCTCTTCATCGCGAGGGGGGCGGCGCACCGGCGGAGCGGTGCAGCCGGAGGCGACAGGCGCGCGGCCATGTCGTCGGTCGGAGTCTTGCAGTTGCCCGACGCCGGTTCAAGGCAACGAATTCCGTCCGAGCGGCATCATCGGCCGGGCGGATAGGAAGGCGCATCTCGCGCATCCCACGGAGCGAGCTTGCGAGCGCAGCCAATGGAATGGGCTGGCCCGTTCAAGGGGCCTGCCCGCGGAGCGAGCTTGCGAGCGCAGCCAATGGAATGGGCTGGCCCGTTCAAGGGCCCTGCCCGCGGAGCGAGCTTGCGAGCGCAGCCAATGGAATGGGCGGGCCCGTTCAAGGGGCCTGCCCGCGCTGGCGTGGTCACCCCGAAAAGCAGGACGCGAGCCGCCCGGGCGGGCGCCTCGCGTCGTGATTCAGCTCGGAAGGAGCGTCAGGGTTTGAAGAAGAGCCCCGAGCCGTACTGCTTCCCGAGCATGTAGTCGGTCAGGATGATCGCGGCGATCAGCAGCAGGAACGTGACGATGCCCATGGCATCACCGAGTCCCATCCCCTGCTTGACGACGACGACTTCCTCGCCCCCCTCCACCATCCTCGAGGTGGCGCGCGTCTGGCGCGCCCCGGGCGTGGTGGTGGTCGTGACGGTGCGTTCGACGCGGCGTGCGGCCATGTTCAGGTTCCTGTGAGTCTTTGGGCCGTCGGGATTACAGGCGGGTCGTGGCGCCGTCGCCCTGGCGGATCGTCTGGCCCGGCACGGTGCGCGTGATCAGGCCCGAGGACATGTCCCCGTGCACGAACTCGACGCGGACCTGGCCCTTGTACGTGGCGCCGTCGAAGATCTCGAAGACGAAGCCACGCTTGACATTGTGGTTCGAGCCCTTGTTGATGCCGACCAGGCCCGGCGCGACCGAGGTGTCGATCCCGAGGACGCTGCCGTCGATGTCGGGGACGTTCGCGAAGTCGGTGACGTTGACGCCCGTGTTCGCGACGAGGGTGTCGAACGACGTCTGGAGCGACCCGCGCTCGGTCAGCAGCGTGGTCTTCTCCTTCTCGAGGCTCGCGACCTGGTCCGTCATGGCGCGCAGCTTGCCCTCGGCGTCGGCCTGGGCGGCTTCGGCGGCCGTCTGGGCCAGCTCGGCGGTGCGCTTGGCCTCGTCCGACGACTTCATGGAGGCGAGCGACTTCTTCGTATCGTCGAAGGCCTTGTCGCGCGAGGCGGTGATCTCGCTCAGCGTCGTCTCGATGTTCGTGACCGAGGCGTTCAGCGAGCTGTTCTTGGCCTCGAGGTCCTTGTTCTCGGTCTGGAGGCGATCCTGCGCGCGCTTGGCCTCGTCGCGCTGCTCGATCGCGGAGGCGCGCTCGCGCGTGACGAGCTGGTTGTCGGCGCGGACCTTCGAGAGCTCGGCTTCGAGCTGCATCTTGTCCTTGCCGGCGACCGCCACGGCATCCTCGTACTTCTTCTTGAACTCGCCGCTGAGCGAGACCGCGTTCGCGGCCCAGCCCACGAAGGCTGCGGCCAGGACGAGGTTCAGCACGACGAAGATCTTTCCGATGGAGCTCATGCTTCGACGACCGGTTGTGGGGGGTGCGGGTTGCGCGCGGCTCGTCGCGACGCCGGGGGGAGACGCGTGCCGAGCTTGCGGTGCGGAGAGGGGTTCCAACCCCTTGGCCTGCAAGGAGCTACATCAGCCCTTTGCACGCCGGACACAGAACGAGGGTGGGGAGTCTAGCGGCGCTCCCAGGAGAGATCAAGCGCCCCTTGCCCGCCGACGACGCCACCCGCGACCGCCCAGGAATGAAGACGCTGCGCAACGGCCGCTCTACCGAGCATCGGGCTTCCGGTAACCGTCGCGCCGGCGCCGAACCAGCCCCAGCACGAGCGGCATCAGGACCCACGCCGCGCGCCATGCCGGCTCGAAGCGCGCGTAGATCGTCGGGCCCGGGTCCCCCACCGGCACGGGCACGGTGGCGAGCAGCGTCCCGGCCACGTTCCGGTCGCGTCCGTCGGGCGCGCGCAGCCGCTCGACCTCGCGCCCGTCGGGGCCGATCACGACCGAGATGCCCGAGTTCGTCGCGCGCACCATGGACCGCCCTGTCGCGGCCGCGACGCAGTGCGAGAAGGCGATCATCTGGTCGAACTCCCAGGTCTCGACGTACCAGGCCTCGTTGCTCGCGATCAGGTGGAAGTCGAGCGGGCCGCGCCGCGTCGGCTCCGTGTACGGCCCGTCGAAAACGTTGTCGAAGCAGACGGTCAGCCCGACGCGCACCTTCCGGTCGCCGCGCAGGGGCAGCTCGACGACGCCCGTCAGGTCCTCGGCGACGAAGTCGGGCACGTAGCCCGCCAGCTCGAAGGCCGTGTCGCGGATCCAGGGGATGCGCTCGAGGCCCGCGACCGATTCGCCGCCCGGGACCAGGTGGACCTTGCCGCCGCGGCCGAGCCTGCGGCCGCCCTCCCCGAACGCGACGATCGCGTTCTGGCGGCGCAGCAGGCCGTCGCGCTCGACGTATTCCTCGACGCCGGTCAGGAACACGGTCCCGGGCGGGATGACGCGCGGACCGCCGTTCGCGCCGAAGAGCGCCGCGCCGATCGCGTCGCGCTCGATCTGGCGCATGATCTCGATGTCCTGGCGCGTGAGCTGGCGCTGCCCCCAGGGCGCGGCGCGCAGGCCGCGATCGAACGCCTCCTCGAGGCCGGGCTCGGCCAGCGGCCAGGGAAAGACGGTCTCGCCCCAGCACACGAGGTCCGGCGGTCCGCCCTGGCGCTCGGCGCGCGCGAGGCCCTGGCGCGTCAGAGCCACGGTCTCCTGGAAGAGCGTGTTGGCGGAGGGCGGCTTCTGCTTGCGCACCGCGTCGAACGCCGGCTGCACGACGAGCACGCGCGGGCCGTCGACGGTGGCGGGCGGAGCGGAGAGCAAGCCGGCCAGCATGCTCGCGACGAGACACGCCGCCGCGAAGCCGAACGCGGCGCGCGGCGCGGCCCGCCGTTCGAGGCGCGCGCGCACGGCGTCGGCCAGCGCACCGGATGTCGCCGCCAGCGCGAAGCCCACCCCGCCCGTGCCGACGATCCGCATCGCATCGAGGAGGAACCCGCGCGCGTGCGCGTGGTGGCCCAGGCGCATCCACGTGAACGCCAGCGGCGGCTCGACGATGCCGTTCAGCGTCTCGAGCGCGATCCAAGCGGCCGGCACAGCGACCGCCAGCGACCACCGCGCCGCCAGGAACCGCAGCACGATGCCCGCGACCGCCATGTAGAACGCCGGCACGATCGCGACGCCGAGCAGCGTCAGCCACAGGACGTTCACGCTCCAGAACGTCTGGGCCGAGAGCCCGATGCCCGCCGCGAGCCACTCGACCAGGAATGCGCGCCGTCCCGGCCGCGAGCACCAGAGGCCCCAAGGCACGAGCGCCGCGAGCGCCAGCTCGAGCGAGCCGTCCGGCGTGAGGATGCCGGGCGACGCCAGGAACAAGAGCAGCCACGTCGCGCCCGCCGCGGCGAACCGCCGCAGCGGCGTCAGCGGCGCGCGGGCGGCGGGCGGATTCGGGGTGGCGGCGATGCGGTGTCCTCGGCGGCGCCGGAGGAGACTGGATCCGCGACCGGGGGTCAACGCGGGAGCGCGTGGCGGAAGCTGACCCGCTCCGCTGCACCTGCGCGCGCGGCGGGGGTCGCGACGGTGTTCGACCCCCACCGGTCGCCGGAAAACGGCCGAGGCACAACGGACGGGGTCAGCTTCCGTCCGACCCCTTGCCAGCGCGCCGCGCGGCGGTCATGGTTCGCGGTTCGACCCCCGCCGGCGATGCCCCAGTACCAACTCGACCACCTGACCGCGCTCGAGCACGAGGCGGTCCACATCCTGCGCGAGATGGCCGCCGAGCGGGAACGCCCGTGCCTCCTGTTCTCGGGCGGGAAGGACTCGATCGTGCTCCTGCGGCTGGCCGAGAAGGCCTTCCGGCCGGCGCGCTTCCCCTTCCCGGTCATGCACGTCGACACGGGGCACAACTTCCCCGAGGTGATCGCCTACCGCGACCGGCGCGTGAAGGAGCTGGGCGAGCGAATGGTCGTCGCCAGCGTCGAGGAGGCGATCCGCAAGGGCCGCGTCGTCGATCCGACGGGTCCGCGCGCGTCGCGCAACCGGCTGCAGACGACGGCGCTGCTCGACGCGATCGAGGAGCACCGCTTCGACGCCTGCATCGGCGGCGCGCGGCGCGACGAGGAGCGCGCGCGCGCCAAGGAGCGCATTTTCAGCCACCGCGACGAGTTCGGGCAGTGGGACCCGAAGAACCAGCGGCCGGAGCTGTGGAGCCTCTACAACACGCGGCTGCGGCCGGGCGAGCACTTCCGCGTGTTCCCGATCTCGAACTGGACCGAGCTCGACGTGTGGGAGTACATCCGCCGCGAGAACCTCGAGCTGCCGTCGATCTACTACGCGCACAAGCGTTCCGTCTTCGCGCGCGACGGAATGCTGTACTCCGCGTCTGAAGTGGTCGAGCGGCTGCCGACCGAGAAGCCGTTCGAGGAGGTCGTGCGCTTCCGGACCGTGGGCGACATGACCTGCACCGGCGCGGTGAAGTCCACCGCGACCACGATCGAGGACGTGATCCGCGAGGTGGCCGCCTCGCGCGTGACCGAGCGCGGCGCGACGCGCGCCGACGACCGCTTCACCGAGGCCGCGATGGAGGATCGCAAGAAGGAGGGCTACTTCTGATGTCCTCCGTCCCCCACGGCGCGGGCACGGCGATGGAAGAGGGCGCGGAGCTCCTGCGCTTCTCGACCTGCGGCAGCGTCGACGACGGCAAGAGCACGCTGATCGGGCGCCTCCTCTTCGACACGAAGTCGATCTTCGAGGACCAGTTGGCGCACGTCGAGGACGTGTCGCGCCGCCGGGGCGACGAGTACACGAACCTGGCGCTCCTGACCGACGGCCTGCGCGCCGAACGCGAGCAGGGCATCACGATCGACGTGGCCTACCGCTACTTCGCGACGCCGCGGCGCAAGTTCATCATCGCCGACACGCCCGGGCACATCCAGTACACGCGCAACATGGTGACGGGCGCGTCGACCGCGAACCTGGCGATCGTCCTGGTCGACGCGCGGCACGGCGTCGTCGAGCAGACGCGGCGGCACTCGCTGATCACGTCGCTCCTGCGCATCCCGCACATCGTGTTCGCGATCAACAAGATGGACCTCGTCGACTGGGACGAGAACGTCTTCCGCACCATCGAGTCCGAGCTGCGCGGTTTCGCCGCGCGCATGGACGTGCAGGACGTGGCGTTCATCCCGATGAGCGCGCTGAACGGCGACAATGTCGTCGACCGCAGTGAGAAGGCGCCCTGGTACAAGGGCCCGCCGCTGCTGCACCACCTGGAGAACGTGCACATCGCGTCGGACAGGAACCTGATCGACGTGCGCTTCCCGGTGCAGTGGGTCGTGCGCCCGCAGTCAGCCGGCCACCACGACTACCGCGGCTACGCCGGCCAGATCGCCGGCGGCGTGCTGAAGGTCGGCGACGAGGTCACCGTGCTGCCGAGCGGCGTCAAGACGCGGATCACGCGCATCGAGACGTTCGACGGGCCGCTGGAAGAAGCCTTCGCGCCGATGTCGGTGACGATCCACCTGGAGGACAAGGTCGACGCGTCGCGCGGCGACATGATCTGCCGCCCGGCGAACCAGCCGGTCGTCGGCCAGGACCTGGACGCGATGGTGTGCTGGATGGCCGACGCGCCGCTGGCGGCGAAGAACCGCTACGCCCTGAAGCACACGACGCGCAACGTGCGCGCGGTCGTGACGGACGTCGCCTACCGGCTCGATGTGAACACGGGCCACCGCGAGCAGGGCGTCGCGGGCCTGGGGCGCAACGACCTGGGCCGCATCTCGCTGAAGACGACCGGGCCGATCTTCTACGACGAATACCGCCGCAACCGCGCGACGGGTTCGTTCCTCTTGATCGACGAGACGACGAACAGCACGGTCGGCGCGGGCATGCTGCTGACCGCGCCGCGGTGAGATCGCCAGTCGTCGGCGCGCTCACTGCCGTCGTCCCGGTCAATCGCCCTGCTCTTTCTGGAGCGGGAATCCGTGCTGCTCCCGACCGATGTCGCCCTCGAACTTGGCGGTCGTCTTGAAGAGCTCGTAGCGTCCGTCCCCCGCGAAAGGCTTCGCCTTCTCGCGGATGCGCGCCAGCTCGGATTCGGGCAGCGGCTCGAATCCGCCGGCGATGGTCAGGTTCTGGTGCAGGATCGCACGCGAATCGATGCCGCTGACGAGCGCCGCGATCGGCAGGCTCAACACGTACCCGAGCGCCTCGGCCGGCGTCAGCACGCCCTTCTTCACGGGATCGCCTTCGCCGCCCATCGATTTCATGCCGAGTGCGGCGATGCCGCGCCGCGTCAACTCGGGCAGGACCTGGCGCTCGAAGCTGCGGAAGCCGGCGCCGTCGAACGCGTTGAGCGGCATCTGCACCGTGTCCCACGCGAAGCCGCGCGACAGCATGTCGAGGTGGATCTCGGGCGACTTGTGACCCGTGAACCCGACGAAACGGACCTTGCCCTGCTCCTTGGCCTTGGCCACGGCCTCGACCACGCCGCCGGCGGCGTGGTGGCGCTCGGGATCGTTCGCGTACGCCAGCTCGTGAACCTGCCAGAGATCGATTCGATCCGTCTTCAGGCGGCGGAGCGACTCCTCGAGCTGCTGCATCGCGACTTTGGCATCGCGACCGTGCGTGCAGACCTTCGTCATGACGAAGGCCTTGTCGCGCTTCCCCTGCAGCGCCTGTCCGAGCCACTCCTCGCTCTTGCCTGCGTGGTACTCCCAGGCGTTGTCGAAGAAGTCGAGGCCGTGCTCGAGCGCTTCGTGCACGAGCTTCGTCGCTTCGGCGGAGCTCGGGAGCGTGCCGAGGTGGAAGCCGCCCAGGCACAGGATCGAGACCTTCTCGCCCGTCCTGCCGAGCTCGCGGCGCGGGAGCGGCCCGCTCATCGCGAGCTTGCCCGCGTCTCCTGCGGCCTGCGCCGCGCTGCTCGACCCGCGTGCAGGTCGCGGCGGCGCAGGATCCGGGCGGCTGCTCGCGTACCCGGTGGTGGCTGCTGCGGCGGAACCGGCCAGGAATACGCGGCGAGAGATGTGAGTCATGATGCGCAGGCTAGACCAGCGCGCTCGCACGTCAACGGGCAACGGTGCAGGGATCGGCGCCATCGCGCGCGAGGTTCGCGGCGCTCCCGTTCTCGGGCCGGCGCGCGGGTTGCAGCAAGTATCTGGCACGGTGAACTGGCACGGTGAACTGGCACGGTGAACTGGCACGGTGTGCAGGCGCGGTGTGCAGGCGCGTAGGTCAGGCGCGTCTTGCGGGTGCGCCGTGCGGCGTTGCCCCGCAGGAGTGCGCTCCCGAAGAGCGCGCCGGCCACGAGGCGTCCGGAGTAGACTCGGGCGCGAGGCGCCATGGACTCCCGAGAGATCGCGCCGGCCGTCACGCGCGTGAACCACGAGCCTGCGGCGGACTCGAGCGAGGTCGCGCGATGAACGACGATCCGCACAGCGCCGAAGAGGCCGTCGAGCTGTTCCTGGCGCGGCGTCGGCGCGGCGAACAACCGGATCCGGCCGATTTCGCACGCGGTTTCGCGCACCTGGGCTCTGACGTCGCCGCGGCGATCGAGGCGCTCGTCGCACTGGAGAGTGCGAGCTCCACGCCCGACGACGAGCTCGCGATCCCCGCGCGCATCGGCGCCTATGCGGTACGACGCGAGATCGGGCGCGGCGGGATGGGCGTCGTGCTCGAGGCGATCGAGGAGCCGCTCGGCCGGCGCGTGGCGCTCAAGGTGCTGCCGCCGCACGCTCTGGAGAGCCCGCAGGCGCGCGCGCGCTTCCGGCGAGAAGCCGAGCTCGCCGCGCGGCTCGATCACCCCGGGATCGCGACGGTGTACGCCACCGGCGTGGCCGACGACCGCCCGTGGATCGCGATGCGCTTCGTGGAGGGCCGGACGCTGGCGCAGGCGATCGCGCAGGCGCGCGCGTCGCACGCGAGCTGCGCGAGCCTGCCGGCCGCGCCGCGCGACGCGGACGCACGCGCGGACAGGGCTGCGCGCGACGCCGGTCCGCTGGCGATCGCGGCGTGCGTGGCGCGCATCGCGCGCGCGCTGCAGGCTGCGCACGAGCAGGGCGTCGTGCACCGCGACGTCAAGCCCTCGAACGTGATCGTCACTCCCGACGGTACGCCGGTTCTCGTCGACTTCGGGTTGGCGATCCCCGAGGATTCCGACGCGCCGACGCTGACGCGTACGGGCGACACGGCCGGGACGCCGGCGTACATGGCGCCCGAGATCGTCACCGGCGAGCGCTCGCGGCCCGACCCGCAGACCGACGTGTACGCAGCCGGCGTGGCGCTGTACGAGTGCCTGACCCTGCGCCGGCCGTTCGACGCACCGACGCCGGTCGCGCTGTACCGTTCGATCGCGGCGGGCACGCCCGACTCCGTGCGCGCCGCGAACCCGGCCGTCCCGCGCGATCTGGCGGTCGTCGTCGCCACGGCGCTGGAGCGCGATCGCGCTCGCCGCTACCGCAGCGCGGCGGCATTCGCGGACGACCTGGAGGCCTGCGTCGCGCGACGGCCGATCGCGGCACGCCCGCTGCCGCTGGCGGGCCGCGTCCTGCGCTGGGCGCACCGCGAGCCGCGGCAAGCTGCGCTGGTGGGCCTGCTCGCGGCGGCGTCGATCGCGCTCGCCGCGTTCGGCGGCCAGTGGTGGAATTCGCGGCCGCAGGTGCTGGCCGCCGAGCGCGCGAGCCACACGCTGGCGCTCGAGGCCGATCTCGAGCAAGGCTACGCGAACCTGCAATCGGGCCGGGTCTCGGACGCGGAGGAGTTCTTCGAGCGCGCGCTGGCGCGGTCGCCGCACAGCGTGGAAGCGCGCGTGGGCCGCGTGCTGTCGAGCTTCGGCCGCAAGGACGACGCCGGCGCGCGAGCCCGGCTGGCCGAGGTGCCCGCGGAGGAGCGCGGCGTCGAAGCGTTGCGATCGCTCGTGGAGAAGCGGCCCGTCACATTGGGCTCGCTGGCGTCGATCCCGCCGGACAGCACGGCGCTCGATCTCTACATCCGCGGCCTGTGCGCGCACTACGACGCCAACGCGCGGCCTTTCTCCGCGAGGCGGCCGATCCTCGAGCGGGCCTTGACGCTGTTCACGGAGGCCGTCGTGCGCGCGCCCGCGCCGCGCTTCCTCTACCACCAGCACCGCGCCATGAACGCCGCGATGGTGGGCGACGCGCGGGCCGCACGCTCGGCCGCCGCCGCGCTGACGCAGCTCTGGCCGAAATCGGCGCCGTCCCTGTACGCCGCGGGCTTCGCGCTCTACGCGGTCGATCCGGCGGCCGCGCGTGCACTGATCGAGCGCTCGCTCGAGATCGACCCGCGACCGCTGGACGCCTACAACATGCTCGTGCAGACCTGTCTCGCGGGCGGAGACATCGAGACGGCCTACTCCGCCTGCCAGCGCGGGCTGGCGCGACACCCGCGCTCGGCACCTCTGCTCTTCCTGCTGGGCCAGGTTGAGGTGCAGCGCGGCTGCACGCCCGAGGCGCGCACGGCTTACGAATCGTCCCTCGCGTTGCAACCGGACCTCGTGCAGGTGTGGGCGCAGTTGGCCTTGGCCGATCTCGCGGAGGGCGACGACGCTCTCGCCGTCGAGCGCTACCAGCGCGCGCTCGAGGCCGATCCGCTGAACCATCGCGTGCGCCTGTTCTACGGCGCGGCCCTCGAACGCACGGGCGAGGTCGACGCAGCGCGCAGGAACGTCGAATTCGCCTGCGCCGGTCTCTACCCGGCCGACGACGCCGTGTGGCGGTCGTACGGCGGCATGTTCCTGCAACTGCGCGCCCACGAGTCGGCGCTGATCGTCGCGGAGACGGGCCTGGCCGCGTCGCCGGACGATCCGGAGCTCGACGCGATCCTCACCGGAGCGCTGAACGAGCTCGGACGGTGACCGCCCTCATCGCCAGGACGACACGCAGGACGTAGCTTGTCCGGCCCCAGGAGGTTCCCGTGAAATCGATCGCCGCCGCGTTCGTCCTCGTCCTCGCCGCCCCCTTCGCGCTCGCCCTCGTGCGCGAGGATCCCAAGCCCGCCGCGCCAGCATCGAAGACGGCGAAGCCGGCTCCGACCTACGACGCAAACGCCGTGGGCGCGGACCAGATCGCCACCGCGCTGAAACGCGCGAAGCGCGACGACAAGCGCGTCCTCGTGCAGTGGGGCGCCAACTGGTGCGGCTGGTGCAACCTGCTCGCGGACACGATGACGAAGAACGAGGTCGTCGCGCGCGAGCTCATGTACGAGTACGAGGTCGTCAAGATCGACATCGGGAAGTGGGACAAGCACCTCGACCTGGTCGAGAAGTACGGCGCCTCGATCAAGGCCGGTGTCCCCTACCTGACGATCCTCGACGCCGACGGCAAGGTGCTCGCGAACCACGAGACGGGACCGCTGGAAGATCCGGATCCCAAGGTGCAGCGCCACGATCCGGCGAAGATCATGACCCTGCTGAAGAAGCACGAGACGCCGCGCCTCGAGGCCGCGAAGTTGCGCGAAGCCGCCTTCACGCGCGCCAAGGCCGAAGGCAAGCGCGTGTTCCTGCACTTCGGCGCGCCGTGGTGCGTCTGGTGCCACAGGCTCGAGGACTGGATGGCGCGGCCCGAGATCGCGGCCTCGCTCGGGAAGGAATTCGTCGACCTGAAGATCGACACGGAACGCCACGTCGGCGGCCAGGAGATGCTTACGGCGACGCGCGGCACCGAGAAGGGAGGCATCCCCTGGTTCGCGTTCCTGGACGCCGACGGCAACGTGCTCGTCACGAGCGACGGTCCGGCGGGCAACACCGGCTTTCCCGCGAAGCCCGAGGAGATCGCGCACTTCCGCACGATGCTCGAAAAGGCCGCCACCAGGATCACGAAGGACGAGATCGACGCGCTGACGGCGTCGCTCGTGCCGCCGAAGAAGGGCGGGTGAGGCGCCGATTCGCGCGGTCGACTCCGGGCTGCCCGTGAGCACCCACGCGGCGCGGCCCGCTCGACGCGCAGGCCCGCCGCGTCGAGTAGCAGCTCATCTAGCAGCTCATCCGGAACTGCCGATCGGCCGGTAGGACGTCAACTGGCCGGGCTGGACCAGATGGCCCGCTTCCACGACGGCCAGTCCCTGCGCCTCGGTCAGCTCGACGATGTCGGCCGAGCTCGTCCAGGCGAGCGGCCGCAGCTCCTCGACGCCGTCGTCCGCCTGCGACACGCGCACGGGGATGTTCTGCTGGCGCGGGTTGTCCTTCGTCACGGCCCCCATCCAGCGGCCGAGGCGCAGCTTCTCGCGCCACTCCTGCGGGTCCGCTCCCTCCATCTTGGCCAGCGCGGGGCGCACGAACACCTCGAAGCCCACGAGGCACGACACCGGGTTGCCCGGCAGCCCGAACACCGGCACGCGCCCCTTCATGCCGAACCACAAGGGCTTCCCGGGCTTGATCGCGATCTTGTGCAGCACCGGCTCGACGCCGCAGGTCTCGAAGGCGGCGCCAACCAGGTCGTAGCGGCCCATGCTCACGCCGCCCGTCGTCATTACGGCGTCGCACGTCGCGAGCAGTTCGCCGATCCTGGCGACGAGCACGCTCTCGTCGTCGGGCAGGATGCCCAGGTTCACGACCTCGGCGCCGGCCAGCTCGGCGCGCGCCGCCAGATAGAACGTGTTGCCCTCGCGGATCTGGCCCGGGCCCGGCTTCTGCGAGGCGCGCACGAGCTCGTCGCCCGTCGTCGCCAGGCCGAGGCGCACGCGCGGACGGACCGGCACGGGGTCGACGCCGACGGCGGCGAGCACGGAGAGATCGATCGCCGAAAGACGCCTGCCGGCGCGCAGGACCGTGGCGCCGCGGGTCAGGTCCTCGCCCAGGTGGCAGACATGCTGGCCCGGACGCGGTGCGTCGTCGAGCGTCACCCGGTCGCCCTCGCGGCGGCTCTTCTCGACCATCACGACCGCGTCGCAGTCGCGCGGGACCTCGGCGCCGGTGTAGATCTCGACGCACTGGCCGGGAGCGACGCGGCCGGGCCAGCCGGCGCCGGCTTTCGACTCCCCCACCACCTGGAGCGTCCGCGGGCCCCCGCCGGAAGCGAAATCGGCCGCGCGCACCGCGAAACCGTCCATGGCGGTCTTCTCGAACGGCGGGAGGTCGACGTCCGAAGCGACGTCCCGGGCCAGCACGCGACCCCGGGCTTGCGCCAGCGTTACGTTGCGTTCCGCCGTGGCGAGCGGCACTCGCTCTAGAATGTCAGCAATAGCCTGGGTGGGTGTCCGCAACAGCAGCACTGTAGCGGGCGCGTCCGAATCGGACGATCCCGCTCTCACTTCACCGGTCAGCCCTCTCGTCCCGAGCCCGTCCCCCCGATGATCCGAGTCGCAGTGGCGCTCTTCGGCGCAGCAGTCGTCGCTGGCCTGGCGGCGTGTTCCGGCGAGACGGCGGGGCCCAACGGGCCGGCGCCGGCCGTCAAGCAACGCGAGGCCGTTCGCGTCCGCACGGCGCCGGTCGAGCAGCGCGAGATGGTGCGCACGATCTCGACCACGACGACGGTCGAGTCGGAGCGCGAGATCCGGCTCTTCCCGCGCGGGATGGGCGTCGTCATGCGCCTCGACGCCGAGGAGGGCGACCGCGTGACGGCCGGCGAGGTGCTGGCCGAGCTGGACCGGCGCGCGAGCGAGGCAGCGATCGCGGAGGCGCGCATCGCGCTGCGCGAGGCCGAGGACGCGACGCGCAAGGCGCAGCTCTCGATGCCCGAGGCCGAGAACCGCGTCGCGACCGCGAAGCTCAAGTGGGAGCAGGGCCAGCGCGAGTACGAGCGCAACGAGAAGGCCGGGCTGATCTCGGCGCAGGCGCTCGACAACCTGCGCGTCGTGCGCGACACGTCGCAGAGCGAGCACGACGGCGCGAAGCTGGCCGTCCAGCGCGCCGAGGTCGACATCGCGGCGCTCGGCACGCAGAAGGCCAAGGCCGAGCTCGCGCTGCAGAAGGCCGAGCTCGAGGACAGCTACCTGGTCTTGACCGCGCCGTTCAACGGCGTGATCGCGCAGCGGCTGCTCAAGGTCGGCGACAGCGCCGGGCCGTCGGCGGCGGCTTTCGTCCTGACCGATCCGACGGCGCTGCGCGCGATCGTCCACCGGCCGCAGCGCGAGCTGGCCATGTTCTTCGCTGCGCAGCAACGCGGCGGCGACGGCAACGGGCTCGAGATCCGCGCGGTCGCGGAGGCGCTGCCGGGCAAGACGTTTCCGGGCGAGATCCAGCTCGTCAGCCCGTCGATCGACCCGCAATCGGGCTCGTTCCGCGTGACCGTGCGCCTGCCCCCCGCCGCGGGCGGAGAAGCCGGGCTCCTGCCGGGCATGCTCGTGCGGCTCGAGATCGTCACGGAGCGACACCCGAACGCGCTGGCGGTGCCGAAGCGCGCGCTGCGCCGCGAGGGCGGCTCCGACTTCGTGTTCGTCGTCGAGGCCAGCAAGGCGCGGCGGGTCGAGGTCAAGGAAGGCTTCTCCGACGACGACTCGACCGAGGTCGAACCGATGAACGGCGCGACCCTGGCCGCCGCGATGCGCGTGATCGTGATCGGCAACCGCGAGATCGAGGACGGCGCGGACGTGCTCGAGGAACCCGCCGCGATCGCACCCGTGCCCGCGGCCGAGCCCGCCGCGTCGGAGACGCCGGCGCAGGCAGCCACGGCCAGCTCGACGAAGGGCTGACGTGCAGCGCCGCAGTGTCCTGCACGGGATGCTCGCGCTGGTCACGGCGCGCCCCGTGGCAGTCACGATGATCGTCGTCGCGGCGGTCGTCTTCGGCTGGGTCTCGTTCTCGAAGCTGCGCGTCGACCTCCTGCCGGAGATCGGCTACCCGACCCTCACGGTCCGCACGACGTGGGCCGGCGCCGCGCCCGAAGACGTCGAGGACCGCCTCTCCGAGCGCATCCAGGAGTCGCTCTCGACGTTGCCGCGACTGGTCCGCGCGAGCTCCGTGTCGCGCGCCGAGACGAGCGACGTGAACCTCGAGTTCGAGTGGGGCACGCCGATGACCTTCGCGGTCCAGGACGTGCGCGACCGGCTCGACGGCGTGTTCCTGCCCGACGGCGCCGAGAAACCGCTGATCCTGCGCTACGACCCGAACCTGGACCCGGTCCTGCGCATCGCGGTCACGCTGCCCGAGTCGGCGCGCGCGCGGATCGCCGGCAACGAGACCGACCCGGCGAAGCAGCGCGAGCGCGAGCTGGTCCACCTGCGCTGGCTGGCCGAGAACCGCATCCAGCGGGAGATCGAGACGATCCCGGGCGTCGCGGCCGTGCAGGTGCGCGGCGGCCTCGTCGAGGAGATCCGCGTGCGCGTCGACCCGTTCCGCATGGCGGCGCAGGGCCTCGACCCGCGCACGCTGGGCACGCGGCTCGCGCAGGAGAACCTGAACGCGTCGGGCGGCATGATCCGCGAGGGCTCGACCGAGTACCTCGTCCGCACGCTGAACGAGTTCACGGACGTGGCCCAGATCGCCGACCTGGCGATCGTGCGCCGCAACGGGGCGGCGATCCGCGTGCGCGACGTCGCGATCGTCGACCGCACGCACGCCGAACGCGAGGTCGTGACGCGCGTCGACGGGCGCGAGGCGGTCGAGCTGGCGATCTTCCGCGAGGCCGGCGCCAACATCGTGCAGGTCGCCGACCGCGTGCTGGCGCGCGTGATCGGTTCCGAGGAGGAGCGCGAGCGCGCGCGGCGCGCGGTCGCGGAAGGAGAGGGGTCCGGCG
>Ga0163150_10005432_pt1 | contig 16289 bp, 11 predicted proteins | sample OliLakLV19P2IB_FD_148628 | JGI IMG/M metagenome (GOLD analysis project Ga0163150, IMG submission 148628) | Freshwater microbial mat bacterial communities from Lake Vanda, McMurdo Dry Valleys, Antarctica - Oligotrophic Lake LV.19.P2.IB | ecosystem: Environmental > Aquatic > Freshwater > Lake >...
CCTCACCCCAACCCTCTCCCCCGTAAAGGCGGGGGAGAGGGAGCAAGAAAGGTATTGGGCCAGGCAGTTGTTGCTGATCCGATCTGGAAGCTGACTTGCGATTGTTCAAGACGAATTCATTACCTGACTCGATTTACCATGGAGGGTATGTGCAATGAGAAACGCATTCGGAATATTTATGTTTGTGTTCGGTGCCAGTTTGATGGTTGCCGGTTGCAGATCGTCGGAGTCGTGCAACGCCCGACCCTACGAATCGCGCTCGAATAATCAGTCGGGGAATGCGCCTGCTTACGAACAAAACTACGATCAGGGTGGAAACACGGGATCGGGTTCGCGTCGATCTCCAATTCTGCAAGGTTCAGGGTCGCGGTAGTTAGCCTCCAGGTCGCCCCTCAATTCCGAAAGGTGCTGAAATGAACGACTCGGAAAAAATCCCCAAAAACGACGTTTGTGAGGGTAACGCACTATGCCTGGTCGATGTGATTATCCCGGCACTGAACGAAGAAGAATCATTGCCGATGGTGTTGCGCGATTTGCCGAAAGTGCGCAACATCTATGTCATCGACAATGGCTCAAAGGATGCGACGGCCCGTGTCGCTGTTGAGTTGGGGGCGATCGTGGTCGAACAGCCGAAACGGGGTTACGGTGCAGCCTGCCTGAAAGGACTGGAGGCGATACAAAAACGAAGCTTGATCGGAGTCCCAACTCCTGAGATCGTCGTTTTTCTGGATGCCGACTATAGCGACCACCCCGAAATGCTTACCGACTTGATCGAGCCTATAGCAAGTGCTGAAGCTGAATTTGTACTCGGTTCGCGACTTTTGGGTGAACGAGAGCCAGGTGCAATGCCTCTGCAAAGCGTGTATGGCAACAAGCTCGCCTGTCTGCTAATGCGGCTATTCTTTGGTATCCGCTACAGTGACCTGGGGCCTTTTCGCGCAATTAAGTACTCTGATTTGTGCGGGTTGGAGATGAGCGACGAGAACTTCGGTTGGACGATTGAAATGCAGATCAAGGCTGCAAGGGCGAATCTGCGCATCAAGGAAATTCCGGTACCGTATCGAAAACGGATCGGCGTCAGCAAAATCAGCGGAACTGTCAGCGGAACGATCAAGGCAGGTTACAAAATCCTGTTCACAATTGCCAAACATGGCTTTCGAAGCAGGAAGCGACCTGCGTTGCGAGCCATCGTTCCTGTGAAACGACGATGCAGTCAGGTCGCGGCATGAACTGAAAACCGAACACTGAAAACTGAAAACCAAATTTTAAGCCTTCGCCCATTGTTGATTCTCGCCTTCTTTTCAGCCGTGATCTACGGCGTGATTGCCTGGCTGAGTTTTCGATTTGATTTTCATAGTGAAACCACGCAGCGGCCAATCGTCCCCGTTCTGTTGCTGTTTGGTTTGGTTTTTGCTGCCTATTTATTGGCAATTCGATTCGCATCGCGGTCACCGCAGGATCTACGATTAGTGTGGCTGATCGTTGGTGCGGCGATTGTCTTCCGGATGACGATGCTGTTTTCGATTCCGATTCAGGAAGTCGATATCTACCGCTACTTTTGGGACGGCACGGTCACAAGCCAGGGTATCAGCCCCTTTCGTTACCCTCCGGCTCAAGTCCTGGCCGCAGATGCAAATGACTCAACGGACCCGCAGCTTCAGCGACTCACGAATTTACGGGATGGAAACGAAGCGGTCGCTGAAGTATTGCGGCGGATTCACTTCAGCGAATTGCCAACTGTTTATCCCCCGACCAGCCAGGCTGTCTTCTTGATTTCGGCGTTGACGACTCCTGATGATGCATCGGTTACGACCCGCGTTCGAATCATGAAAGCCTGGTTGACCGGATTTGATTTGGGAGTTCTCTTTCTGGTGATCATGTTGCTTCGAATTTCCGGATTGCCGCAAGGGTTGGTGATTGTCTATGCCTGGTGTCCGCTGGTGCTAAAGGAAATCGCCAACAGTGGGCACCTCGACTCGATCGCGGTCTTTCTGACGACCCTTGCTGTTTACCTTTTAGCCCGCGCATTGTCAGATGAAAAAAACAACGCCAGCAACCGCAAATTCGTTCCATTTAAGTTGAGCATTGCGACATTCGTTTTGGCTGCAGCAGTTGGTGCGAAACTTTATCCGTTTGTTTTGGCTCCCATGATTTTCCTGACGTTGATGGGGCGATTTGGGTGGCGAGCGACAGTTGGACCGGCGGTCGTCTTTGCGGTATCAACGATGCTTCTGCTGTGGCCATTGTTGCCGACAAGCGCCGGCGATCATTTCAATCTGTCGATACCGATCCCGACCGACACGGCAATTCAACCGATAAAGGAGTTGCAAGCCGAATCGCTGACGGGACCGGTTCGCCCGGGAAGCATTCCGGCAAACAGTCATGTTTCGGACGTTTTTCCAGGTCATGATCCGAGCCTGGGCATTACGACTTTTTTGAGATCGTGGGAGATGAACGATTTCATTTTTATGGTTCTGGTCGAAAACCTGAAACCGGCGTCGTCCACTCCGCAAGAACAGTCCGCCTGGTTTTCAGTGGTTCCTGAATCATTCCGAAAGGCAACAATCAACTTCGCCTCCTCAACGTTTTCCATTCCGGTTTCCGATACACCGTTTCTGGTCACGCGACTGTTGACGACGATACTATGGATTCTCATTGCAATTCCGATCGCGCGGCGAGCGGCGAAACGGCAAACGGTTGCGTCATTTTGCGAAGCCAGTTTTCTCACGCTTGCATGGTTTTGGCTATTGTTACCGACACAAAACCCGTGGTACTGGCTGTGGGCAATGCCGTTGCTGCCGTTTGTCCGTAACCGGGCGTGGCTGGCCGTAAGCGGCCTTGTTTTGATCTACTACTTGCGGTTTTGGCTCGACTACCACTTTGCAGATCTTTTGCTCATGGGAACTCAATACCATGGCACGATTTTCTTTGATTTTGTCGTAATATGGCTTGAGTTCGCGCCGTGGTTCGTTTGGCTGGCGGTCAAAAGCCTCTGGCGTCTTTGGCAATTTTATTTCGTTGCCTGGCTTGGGTCGGCCGGGTCGACCAAAGAATCGAGCTGGTGGGTACGGTAGCCGTGCTGGCTATTGGCAAGCAGGCGAGTCGTGCCGGCGACAAGCTTTTTTTCAATCCTGAACGATTGCTCTCTCTCTTGAGTTGTCAATCTATAGGCTGTCAGCCCCATATTCGGCTGGGAAATTTGGTTCGATAACTGGCTTTATGGTTGAAGACAGTGTTAAAAATGAGTCAAACACGGGTAATGGCCGAGGGCTCACTTTTTGTGGCCTGGCGTTGGGCCGGCTCTGGCTGGATCTGGCTGGATCTGTCGGGTTGAATGTGAATCGGGTATTCTCCAATTTGCCGGTAATCCAAGGGTGGAAAACCGTTTTGTGAACCGGAAATCTGTGGTCCCTGGTCCTTGCAGCCAAATTTGATGGGTGAAACTGTCGAACGTTCCAACCGTGATACTTTGAGCTGGCGGCATTTGTATCCGTTTCAGTCGCGGTTTGTTGATGTTGCTGATGGTGTCAGGCAGCACTATATCGATGAGGGGGTTGGGAGGAGTCCTGTGCTAATGGTGCATGGCAATCCTACCTGGTCCTTTTATTACCACGGACTGGTCGGGGCGATCCGGCAGGTCGGTCGGGCTGTTGCTGTGGATCATATTGGATGTGGGCTGAGCGACAAGCCGCAGCGGTATGACTACACGCTTCAGACGCACATCGATAACCTTTGCAGGCTGGTGGAGCAGCTTGATTTGCAGGACGTGGCGCTGGTCGGGCACGATTGGGGTGGGGCGATCGGGATGGGTTGTTTGATGGCCATGCCCGAGCGGTTTAGCCGGATTGTTTTGCTGAATACCGCCGCCTTTCCGCCTCCTTATTTCCCCTGGCGAATCCGGATTTTGCAGATGCCGCTGGCCGGTCCCTGGGCAATTCGGGGGCTGAATGCTTTTGCCGGGCCTGCCATTCATATGGCGACGGAGCGGCCGGGCGGATTGCCACCTGCGGTTCGTGCCGGGCTGCTGGCTCCGTATGGAAACTGGTCTGATCGTGTTGCAGTCAATGCTTTCGTGCAGGACATTCCGACCCGCAGTTCCGATGCGACGTGGAAAGTTTTGGAGTCGATCGAAGGGGGGCTGGCGGGGCTGAAGCAGTCGAGACTGCTGGTATGGGGGATGCGTGACTGGTGTTTTCGTCAGGAGTGCATGGACCGGTTTTTGAAGCACTGGCCCGACGCAAAGACGCTGCGTTTGGAAAAGGCGGGACATTACGTTCTGCTGGATGAGCCCGAACGGGTCATCGAAACGATTTGCAATTTTGTAAAAGACGGTCGTTGATTCGAGAATTACTGATTTGAAACGCGCCGCAACATCAGCCCTGAATACTGCCGGTTGGACATCGGGCCATTGCGCGGCGCTGGCGGCGCAGCTGGAAGTAACCGTACCCAAACCGGGCAACGTCGGGCGAGGGGCTGACTTTGCCGACACTTCGATTTATGACTTTCTGCTCGGCGCGCAGGTCTTGGGCCAGGAGATCGATCGTGGCGAACGATTGGGGACTGGGATCGGGCGGGTGATCCTGGACGCTGTGTCGGCGACCAGGGGGATGACGCACAACAATCCAAACCTCGGGATTGTGCTGTTGCTTGTTCCGCTGGCACGGGCGGCTGCTGCATTGGAGGAAATTACGGTTTCCCGTGTTCAAGAGACATTGAACAATATCACCCCCCAAGACTCGGCCGATGTGTTTGAGGCCATTCGCCTGGCCAGCCCGGGTGGATTGGGACGCTCGGAAACGCAGGATGTTGCGGATACCGCCGAGCCGAATCTGATCGAGGCGATGAACCTCGCGAGTGATAGGGATCTGATTGCCCGGGAGTTTGCCACTGGTTTCGCCGGGATTATCGGGACGGTTGGGCCGTTGCTCGCTGACTGCATTGAGAAAACGGGCGCGCTGGACCGGGGAATTGTTTTGGCCCACGTTTCCCTGATTGCAGAATGGGGAGATTCGCTGATCGAGCGAAAGTGTGGCATGATGATAGCCGCGCAGGCGATGGCGATGGCAGGAGTTGCGGTCGATTCCTACTCCAGCGGCTGGGATTCGTTTGAGCGGGAAGTTGGCGAGCTTGATTTCTGGATGCGCTCGGAAGGCAATCGCCGCAATCCGGGAACGACGGCTGATCTGATTGCGGCAGGGATTTTTGTACAACTGTGGTCTGGCAAACTTCATTACTGAGTTTGCAATTTGGAGCGGGAAGGACAAATTGATGGCAGACACGGGAACCTGGTCAGTCGAACTGGTCAAGCAGCAGCTGGTCTTCAGCGCGGCGCACTTTATCACTTTCGGCGATGAAGTCTGCGAGTCGTTGCATGGACACAATTATGGATTGCGTTGCACAGTCCAGGGGCGATTGAACCATCAGGGATACGTTGTGGATTTCATTGCGTTGCGGGATACGCTTGCCGGGATTTCCGGACAGCTGGATCACCACGTGCTGTTACCGGCAACGCATCCCACGATCAGCGTCCGGGAGGAAGGTGACGAAGTCATTGTCCGTTACCAGTCCAAACGCTGGGTGTTTCCGACGGGAGACTGCCGCATTTTGCCGATCGCCAATACTACGGCTGAGTTGCTGGCCCAATTCATCGGCACGGAAATGGTGCGGATTTCGGGTGAATTGTTTGGGGGAGTGGACCGGGTTTCGGTTGGTGTTGATGAAAACAACGGGCAATGGGGAACGTGGTCATTCTCGCCAAACGCCTGAACGGAACAATCGACTCAAGCGGCTTCCCAACCCGGTTGCAGGGCATGAACATGAATACAGCTTGCAAAGTTTTTTGCCAAATTCGACTTTTCGGACCTGAACTGATAGACTTCGCAGTGGGGCGGAGCAGCATGTGGAGGGACGGAACAATGATCAATACCCATCTGGTATTGTTTGGGCTGGCGTTTTCTCTTGGAGTCAGCTGCCTGATTGCCCAGGAATCCGGCGGGGATCCGGTGCTGGATCAGCTGTTGCGTGCTGGGGAATTTCCGGCGGCGCTGGAAATGGCTGCTTCGTCCAATGACCCGGCAGTCCGCGATGGAATTCTTGCCCAAATTGCCCTTCAACAGTCTCGCAACGGCGACACGCTGTCCGCCTGGCAATCCGCGCGAGCGGTTGGTGAGCAGGATTTCAGGACCCAATTGCTTTCGGACATGGGCCAGACCAATGGCGGAGATCGGGGTGGGTTGGGTGGTATAACCCAAAACGATTTTGTTCCCCTCATGAATCTGATCCGGAATACGATTTCTTCGGACAGCTGGACATCGACAGGTACCGGAGACGGGACGTTGTTTGCGTTTCCTGCGGGCGTCTGGGTCGATGCATCGAAGACGATGCATCGGGTTACGGAGATTGCTGACACAGGTGCCAAAATTGCGGAGGCACAGAAATGGTCGGGGAGTGCCAGTGATGCGATCAGGAATCCCGTTCGAATGTTGTCTTTGGTTCAGCTGGAACGGGAAGTGGCGGCCTGTCTGGCCAGCGGCAAAAAAATCCCGGCTGACCTGTTGTACCTTGGCGGGATGTATGAAATTGAATCGGTGGTTGTCAATGAAGCCGATGGAGATTTGTTGATTTCTGGTCGTGCCGGCCCCTGGCTGGCGGACAAGGCGAATGAGGCGGTCAATGCAGCAACCGGTCGTCCGGTCTTGCGGCTGGATGATCTGGTGGTCTGTCTGCGGGCTGCACGGAAAAACGGTTGCCGGTTTGGATGTGCGATTGTGCCCCGCAAGGAAAACCTGGCTGCGTTGCAGCAGTTTCTGGCCACGACCAAATTGAACGGTCCGGCCTGGAAAGACGAATTGCACCGGACTGTTGGCTTGCAGGATATTTCGGTGTTTGGAATCGATGGTGCTTCGCATGCCGCAAGGGTGCTGGTCGATGCCGATCATCACATGAAGCTTCTGGGGATGGGACTGGTGCCGAAGGTTCACGGATTGCAGGGGTATTTTGAAGAAACGGTCGCGGCGTTTCACGGTACGCCCCAGCCGATGGATGTCGCGCGATGGTGGTTTACGCTGGGAGATTTCGGGCTGGAGACCAATCCGGAACACAACGTGTATCGGCTGACTGGCAATGCAGTCCGGGTGTTGAGTGAAACCGAGATGATCAGTGCCGAAGGGGAGCGGATCCATACCGGCAAATCGGTCGGACCGACAGCCCGCTTTGCCCGGGACTTCACCGGCCAGTTCGATGCGATTGCCGCGCAATATCCGATTTACGACAAACTGCGGGGCATTTTTCAACTTGCGATTGTCTGCGGCGTTATTCAAAACGAAAAGCTGGATCGTCGTGCGGGATGGAATCAGGGTTGTTTCGCCATGCCTGTGGACGGAAGCGGGATTGCGGTTTCGTATCACCCAGCCACGCTTGCAGCGCCTGTGGCGGTCCAATCAGTTGTGAATTTTGAACAGCTGGTAACCCGTCAGGGAAACAGCCGGTTCCGTCACACGATCGCCGGAGTCAGTGGTGGTGTCGAATGTGATGTGGCCGGGCGACTGGGTGAACTGAAGATCGAAAACGATCAGGTCCAGTTTGACGGGCGAATGTCAGAATCGCTGAATTCTGGCAACGGATTGCTGGTCGGCGACAACAGAATTTGGCGCGATCTGGATTAGGGGCGCAGGAGAGAATTCGGGCAGTCCTGTTTCATCGCCAAAGATTGTCACCGGAAAACGGATGCGGTTTGGCGTCCAGCCGTGGGGCGGGCATCGCTTTGATGCAGGCCGATGCCAGTTTCAGGTCCTGGCGGGTCGTCAGTTTGATGTTCAGGGGTGAGCCCGGGACGATCGCGACCGGGTGTCCCATCCGTTCGACGGCTTGGGCATCGTCGGTCGGCCGAAACTGCCCCAGGCTGGCGTAGGCCTTTTCCAGAACGTCGCGGCGAAAGGCCTGGGGCGTTTGTGCCACATACATTCCGCTGCGGTCAACCGTTTCATCGATCCGTTTTCCGTCAGCAGATTTTTTGACCGTGCCGTCGACCGGAATTGCAGGGATGGCGGCGCCCGTCTCACGTGCTTTGGAAAAGCAGTTTTCGACCAGCTCATCTACGATGCATGGACGCGCGGCGTCGTGGACAGCGACAAATTTGAACTCTGCACCGACTTTGGCCAGGCCATTGGCCACCGACTCATGACGGTGGATTCCGCCATCGACAACATCAAATCCCAGCACGGCGATATTGGCTCCGAAGCGGGAAAAAAAGTCTTCCCGGTCTTCAGCCGCGATCACAACGATCAGCTGGCCCACGTCATTTCTCGCCAGAAATTTTTCGGCGGAATGCAGCCAAACCGGCCTTTGATCCAGGATGGCAAACTGTTTTTTGTGAAACTGGTCCTTGAACCGGCTGCTCTGGCCAGCGGCCACCAGGATTACGGCGAATTTTGACATGCGTGCGTTCCTGTTGCAGTTGTTACCCGAATCAAGTCCACCGGAAGTTGTCGTCCCCCGATGGGTTGATTCCAAGGGGGCACCCAGGGTATCAGCGTCGGAACAGGCGCGGCAAATGACTCAATCGGGTGTGGCAACCATCAGTCGGAAACCAGCTTGACCGTTGCCTTGGTCGGTTTCCCTTTGCGAAGTATGACAACTTCGACGGATTGTCCTGGCTTTTTCGAGTCGATGATTTCATTTAGTTCTCCCGCTGTTTTAACGGGCTGGCCGTCGATCGATTGGAGGATGTCGGCGCCATTGATGTCCCGGAAAGTTTGCCGGACGGCAGTATTGCCGATTCGTCCCAATTGGCTTCGTATCGCTCCATTCAGGCCAGCCCTGGCCGCTGGTCCTTCGGGATCGAGTTCGAACAGCAACAAACCCTCGTCGGTCATCATCACGGTTTCGACCCCCATGTCCGCCCGGATGATGCGTCCGTTTTGAATCAGCTCGGGGACCAGCCGCCGGATGGTGTCACTCGGGATTGCAAAACCAACACCCGTATTTTCACCGGTCGTGGAGGCAATGGCAGTGTTCATTCCAACCAGCCGCGATTTCCGGTCCAGCAGGGGGCCTCCAGAATTCCCCTGGTTCAGGGCCGCATCGAGTTGAATCACGTTGCGGATGGTGCGCTCGCTGGTCTTGGCTGGCAGCGACCGGTTGAGACTGGAAATGATTCCGGTGGTCATGGTCCGTTCCAGGCCAAACGGATTCCCGATTGCGTAAATTCGCTGGCCAACCCGCAATTTGGACGAATCGCCCAGCGCAACCGGCCGGAGGTAGTCCTGGGGAATATCGATTTTCAGAATGGCCACATCGTTTGCCGGATCTACTCCAACAACTTTTGCCGTAAAACTGCTTCCGTCAAACGTGGTTACATCGATCGCGTCGCTGTCGAGGATCACATGATGATTGGTGACGATATGTCCCTGGTTGTCGTAGACCCAGCCTGAACCCGAACCCTCGGCTTCGATTCGCTGCAGGAAGGGGCCGATTTTTACCGCGTGCGTGCTGATGTTAACGACACTTCGATTGACATTTTCGTAAACCGAAATGTTGGCGAGATCCTCTTCCGAGAAATCGTCCTGAATGTCCTGCGGACCCGTCGGCAGGGCCACAGGTGTACCGGTGTTGCCCGTAAGCGTCACGTTAGTGAGCGGTGATTCGGCAGTCAGGCTGTTCGACCCGGAAGCGAACGACTTTAAAATGCCGTGATCGCCAAAATGGTGAATGGCAGTTATGGCGGCAAGGCCACCGACAACCGCACTGGTCAAACACAGGAAAAACGAATTCTTCATTTTGATCTCCAAAGCTGTCTTGGTCGTTTGGGGCAGTTCCCTCATTGTTCGGGCTGCCACACTCAGATTCTACAGTCGCCATTCCCGTCGAATCGCCGGATAATTCACTTAAATCGGAGGATTTTCCATGCATTTTGCCGGTTTTGTCGTTCCCTGACAATTCTGTCAGATTTTCACCGGAAACACCTTTCCACGAAAACCGGGCACGCGGAATCGGGGGCAGCGGCCATTCGCGAGGATTGAAACATTCAATTTACAACGGCCAGATTCGGGGTATCAGGAACATGGCGCAAGTTCCGCAAATCAGGGACAGCGGGAGTCCCAGCCGGAAAAAATCGAAAGGCCGATAACCGCCGGGACCCATCACCATCAGGTTGGTTTGATACCCGATAGGTGTCATGAAAGACATCGAGGCGCCCAGGGTGACGGCGATAATAAACGGGCGCGCCGACAGATCCGCCGACTCGGCAATCCCGATGGCCAGCGGCGTCATCAGGGCCGCAACGGCGGTATTGGTCAGCATTTCGGTCGACACCACACAGATAACATAAACCGCAATCAGCAACAGCCATGGATTTTGACCGATTCCGGAAACGACGCCGTCGGCAATCATCGCGGCAGCGCCACTGCGATAAAGCGCATCTCCGAGGCCCAATGCACAGGCAATCGTCAGCAGCAATTGAATGTCGATCGCATTTCGTACATCGGACATGTTCATACACCGGAAGAGCACAAACAGGCCGATCATCAACAGGGAAACGGTTGCCGGAGAGCCGACTGCAGTTTTGGCCAGCACCGGAAACAGGCTGCTGGCAACCAGCCATCCCATTCCGCAGGCAAATATCAGGCCCGCCAGCCAGGCTTTGTCCGAACGGGGCGGCTCGTATTGCTGAACGCTGCTGACCAGAAAAAAGTCTTCGCTGTTTCGCCAGTTCTCCTGAAAATTGCGATGGGTCTGCAGCAACAGTGTGTCGCCAGTCCGCAGCAAAGTCTCACCCAGTTTGCTCGTGATTCGTTCGCCGCCCCGATGGATTGCAACGACGGCTGCGTTGTATCGCTGGCGGAAATCAGCCTGTTTCAGAGTCTGCCGGATCAGTGGGCTGCTCTTGGAAAGGACAACCTCGGTCAGGCAACGACGTTCCCGACGATGGGGATCGGCGACATAGAAATCATCGACAGCGGGAACCAGTCCGGAGATCCGTTCGAGTTCCACAATGGTTGAGACTACACCGGCAAAGACCAGCCGGTCGTTGGCACGGATCTCGTCTTCGGGCCGGACCGGGGTGATGATCTCTCCGTCCCGGTCGATTTCGATCAAAAACAGTCCCGACAAATGCCGGAGCCCGGCATCGATTACTTTCTTGCCTATCAGGTGGCAGTCCGGCTGAACCAGCATTTCCACCAGGTACTCGCGGCGGCGATCATCCAGCCGTTCGATCAGGTCGTCATTCCGGGGCAACACGAGTGGGCCGAGCAGGATGATCACGCCGGCGCCAATCAGGGCAATCGGGAATCCGGCGGCGCCAATTTCCAGAAAGGACATGGGACCTACTGCCTGGGCTCTTTCGCCGGCAACAACCGCATCTTCCGGAGCAACGTCAGCTAACGACGAAATCCGTTCGGCGTGCAGTTGCTGAAGTTTGGCGTTTACGACCAGGTTGGTGCTGGTTCCGATCAGCGTGCACATGCCACCCAGAATGGTCAGGTAGCTCAAAGGAATCAAAACTCGCGATGGGGAGATGCCTGTCCGGCGGCACCAGCCGACCAGGACGGGTCCGACCATGGCAACAATCGCAGTGTTGAGCAAAAAGGCCGAGGAGACGACCAGGCTGACTGCCATCCGCCACAGGCACTTGCGTTCGGTTTCGACATCTCCCAACAGTTTTCGACCCAGCCAGTCCAGCAATCCGCATTTGCGCAAGCCGGCGGTGATGGCTACCAGGCATCCAATGGTAATCACGGCCGAGTTTGCAAAGCCGGCCAGCGCCTGCTCGGGCGAAAGTACACCCGCGAATGTGACCGCCAGCAGGGCGACCAGAAACAGCAGATCGAGCGGAACATTTTTTCGGAATTGCAACACGCCGAAAGTGCCGAGCACAACGGCGATGGTTATCCAGGGATGGGCAATTTCCGGGAGCAAAGCAGCTTATCTCGAATGTCTGATTCAGGTTCCAATCCGGGCGCAAGTCTCTGTGCCGGCAATAGCCTGGTATTTTAGCGGTCTGACCCAAACGTCGCGACCTGAGTTTGCGCCGCCGGCAGCGGCCGGTTTCATGCGATCCTGCGACTGGAACAGTCGTTGCAACCGGAAGGAACGGCACAGTCGTTGATAATCGGAAACGGGAAAGCAATCATGCCGGACTGCCCGATTATGAAACTGAACCCAATCAGCTGGATTGGAATTTCTGTTGTTTCATTTCGAAACAAAAAATGTGTCTGGCCGGGACACCGCTTCCGGACAAAAAGGCAAGGAGCCAATTGGTGAGTCGAATTCTGATAAACGTCCTGGCCTGGCTGGTTTTGCAAAACGGTACATCCCTGCCCGGTTTCATGCCGATTGACGAGATCGGCTTCAACCAGCCGGTTCTGTGCCAGTTTGATATTCCGGTGCACCGTATCCGCACAGTCGAATTCCCGTCGATCAACCGGCGAGAGCGACTGCGTGGCGTAATGATGATTATACAGTTGCCGATCCTTGCGGACGAACGCGCCGGCCATGCCAGCGAATCAACAATCCCGGCGAAACGGATGGCGGATTGCCCGGTTACTGCGCTGGTAAAATGCATCCCTGGCATGGCGAGCGAAGGATTTTCATGGATCAGCGATTCCACCATCGACCTTGTTGCCAGAACGCAGGATTTGGGTTTTCGTTCGGCTGTCAGTCTGGTTCACCCACCCCGAGGGCATTTCCAAAGTGTTTCCAGAAGGCAAACACTGGGCATTAGCTGGCTGGCCGGCAAATTCGATATGGACCGGATGGTGAAGCGGGTTTTGTCAATGACCAGCCGATTGTCCCATCATCCAGTCAGTACTGACGACGGGTATTGGAGCTATTACCGGGATTGTGATCGGTGGGGGGCTGTGTTGAAACGGATGGGATCATCAGCGAGGTTGTCGCCTGTCCAGGTCGGGTCCATTCGCGGAATGGGCCGGAGGGTGGCTGACCAAATCGGGATGGCGGTGCGAGTGATTGTCCCTGGGTCGATTTTGGTGGACGTTTTGAGAACCAGGGGGAACGATTATTTGGAAGCCGTTGCCCCGGTGATTGGCTGGTGGCAGGAAGTGGTATTCGAAGGGGTGAAGACTTCGGTTTCAGGTGCAATTCAGACATTGAAGAGTTGGCGATAGCGCAAACAGCCATGCCAATCGGGTCTGGTGGAATGGCCCCGGGCGGCGGAATTGCGTCTTTGTCCGGTTACCTGGCATTGTAGGATCTTCCCGAATTCACCATCTGGGTTGGTTTTCCGGATGGGCATTATCCGGCGGATGTACGATTTTGCGCGAATCTAATTGCATCATGCCGGAGCTGTCGACCAGGCTGTCCTGGCGGGTCAGGCAATTTCTTTTCAAAAACTTGAATGTACTCAGGGCAAACGAAAGACCCGCGAATTTCGGGCTTTCTCACAGTGTGAACCCCTGAATCGATGCCGATAAACCTGACTGATTGACTGTTTCTGCCCTGATTCGGCCCGGAAATTGCTTCGAGATACCTCGGGACAGCGGGTGAGGGGTAAAATTCCTTCGGATCGATTTTCGGCGGAAAAACCGTGAAGATGTCCCGGGAAGGCCGTTTTTGTGTAGCGGAAACAGTCGGTCCAAAATACTATGACAGTATAGCGGTCCTGTAGATTCGTACGTTTTCGGGTTTTGGGGCTTAGAACGCAAATATCCAGCTTTCATTTACGGGGCAAATCGGAAATGAAGGCAGTAGACTCGATGAGGCAAGCTGTGGAGCAATTGGCCATGAAATCAGTTGGCAAGATTTTCCATTCGACAACGTTGGCATTTTTGGGGCTCGCACTGGCAGTTAATTGCCAGGCGTATCCAAATGATACGGACACGCCGGGAGGTGTGACCCGTTTGGCCACGTTTGATTCGGCAACTGGACAAACAACGTTTGCCCTGAGTCTGTTACCGCAGATTGAAAAACCGGACACGCTTGCCAGCGATGTCCTGATCCTGGTTGACACTTCGGCCAGTCAGGCCGGTTTGTATCAGGCCGATTCGATTTCGGTTGTCGAGCAGTTGCTGGGCAGTCTGAATCGCGACGACCGGGTACGGATTGCAGCCGTTGATTTGGAAATTGTTCCGTTTACTGAAGGTGGCTCGTTTGTTGCGCCGAATTCGCCGGAAGCGGCTGCAGCGCTGGCCCAACTGAAAAACCGTGTACCGCTGGGATCAACGGACATGGCCGGAATGTTGCGGGGAATCCCGCAAGCATTCGGCGTTTCGCAGAGTAATCGTAATTTCAGCGTGATCTACGTTGGAGACGGAGTCAGCCGGGCCGGGCTGGTCCACGACAGGGATTTTGCCGGACTGGTTTCCGGACTGACCAAACAGCGGATTACCTTTTCCTGCTACGCGATTGGCCCGGAACGGGACGTTGATTCGGTAGCAGCGATCGCGAACATGACTGGTGGCGACGTGTTTCTGGACAGTGACGCGGCAGACGCCGTTTCTTCCGGGGCGATTTACCTTGCGAATATCATCCACGGCCAGGTATTTTGGCCGGAGCAGGTTGAAATGCCGCAATCAGTAACCGAGGTTTTCCCCCGTCAGGTACCGCCGCTCCGTTTTGATCGTGACACGATTCTGATTGGAACGTTGCAGACCCGTGGGATATGGAATCTGAAGATTTCCGGAACCCTCAATGACGAGGCAGTGGTCATGGAATGGCCAATCACTCCGGAGCAGTCGAACGATGATTTTTCGTTTTTGCCGAAGCTGATTGATGTTGCCCGGGACGGTTCTGGCCTGAATTTGCCTTTGCTGGGATCAGGTGGACTGCGGGAAGCAGCCCATGTGATGTCGGTTGGCAGCCGGACGCTTTCGCAACTGGGTACCCAGGCTTTGATGCTGGGGAATGCTTCCTCGGCACGTGAATTGGCCGAAGAAGCCCTTTTGAATGACAGCAGCAATACGGCGGCCGGGATGTTGCTGAATGCTGCCCGGGAAGGTGGAGTAAAATTTGTTCCACCGGTTCAGGAGCCATTGGTATTGAGTGGCGCACCGATTCAGGGCCAGGAACAGCCGCCCGTACAAGGGGCAGGTCAGGGAACTTTGCAGCTGATTGGTCCGGTGGGCCAGGATAACGAGATTCAGAACCTGATTCGCGAAAGTGCCCAGGAGTCGGGCGAGCTGATCCGGTCGGAAGAAGATTTGATTCGGGTCCGTACCCATCGGATGCGTGCCCAGGTGCATTATGAACTGACCCGGGCCACAGAAGAACTGCGCAGCGACCCTGCCAGTGCGGTGGACCGTCTGAAATCAGTGCTGGATATTCTGGACCAGACGATGGATATCGATGCGTCGGCCCGTGTGGAATTGCGGAGTCGGCTGGAGTCGGCACTCGACCGTTCACGCCAGAAGAAACTGGAGTTTGACGCTGCGGAAGCCCAAGCCCAGAAAAGCCGTGGTGCTGCACTCGAACACATGGCAGCAATGCATGCGATTGAAACACGCGAAGAGGAGATCTCCCGCCATTTGAACCGTTTCAGCAGCCTGATGGACGAAGGCAATTATGATACTGCCGTAGCGAAGATGCGGATCGCATACGATTTGGATCCGAATGCAGCGGAAACCAATGCGGCCTATGAATCGGCCAAGATTGCCAGAAGCTACCACATGCAGGTGGAGCTGACCCGGCAGCGCGAAGCGAATTTCCTCGCGGCCATGTATGAAACCGATTTTGCAACGATCGCCCGGTCGGCTCAACCGCCACTCGCATTTCCGGATGCCGATTTCTGGAACGAGATCAAGGCGAAGCGGATGAAATACCAGTCGGTACGTCTGTCCGGGAACGCAATTGATGAGGATATTCTGCGCCAGCTGGACAAGCCGGTAGAAGATTTCAACTTTCCGGAAGTTCCTTTCGCGGAAGTGATGGTAGAATTGAAGTCCCGCTACGACATCAATGTCGTGTTGAATGAAAACGCCCGGAACGACGCACTGGATGAGGACACCATAGTGAATTTCAACATTTCCGGTATCCGTCTGAAGAATGCCTTGCGGTTGATGTTGGCGAAATACAACGCCACCTACATCGTTCGCAACGAGGTTCTGGAAGTTATTTCGAAGGATTCGGAAGATGACCCGGAATTTTTTGTGACCAACATCTATAACGTCGGCGACCTGGTTGCTCCCCGCCAAAACTTCGGTGGCGGCATGATGGGCGGCATGGGTGGTGGTGGAATGGGCGGTGGTGCATTCTGCATCCAGGACGCTGCTCCGACTGTCGAAACATCGGTTCCATCCGGCAAATCCCGTTCTGCAACCGGCACCAACTGGAATGAG
>Ga0163150_10005434_pt1 | contig 16287 bp, 15 predicted proteins | sample OliLakLV19P2IB_FD_148628 | JGI IMG/M metagenome (GOLD analysis project Ga0163150, IMG submission 148628) | Freshwater microbial mat bacterial communities from Lake Vanda, McMurdo Dry Valleys, Antarctica - Oligotrophic Lake LV.19.P2.IB | ecosystem: Environmental > Aquatic > Freshwater > Lake >...
CCAGGCCGTCCTTTGCAACGAAGACCGCCCTCAGTACTACCAGCTCTTAAGACAGCTCATCGAAATCTACCAGCCCGTCAACCATCTCGCCGCCGCCGTCGTCCGCGACATCGCCATCGCTCAATGGCAAATCGAGCGCCTCCACACCTGCGTCACCGTCCAGTGGAACCTCGCCCTCATCGACAACGCCGCCAAACCCAGCACCCTCGCCCCCGAACTCTGCGAAATCCAAGCCATGGGCCGTGCTACCGAAACCCTCATCGGCGGCAAAGGAACCGTAAGCAAACTCAACCGCGAAATCGCCCAACTCCAACGCGCCATCGCCAGCCTCGAACGCCGTCTAAAGTTCATTCACCAATCGTTCCCCACTGCCGCCAAAAAACAAACCCAACCGGAAAATACGCAACCCGTTGAAATCAAACCATTTACCGAACCGCCCATCTACGTCACCGAAAACTCTCCCGAGGTCATCCAAGCCTACAGAGTCCTCTACCCCCATCGCGAAATCGTCCTCCTGCCGCCCGATGACGTCGCCAAAGGCATCAACCTCGAGGACGACATGCCGCTCGCCCCTCGGAGACCAACCTGAAAGAAGAATATGCGACCCACATTCGGCCATCTCGGCCTCAACTTTCGCGAACTCATCCAAGCCGCCGCACCGCTGCGCCCGGAAGCCGATCATCAATAATAAAAACCTCCGAATGGGCCGCATGATCCCAAGCGGCAGTATCGGCTGGCGGAACGGGGCTCTTGAGGCTGCCGGGCGCACGCGGCCTGTCCTACTTCGCCTTGCGGATATAGATTGACCCGTTCTGACTGCGTATGGAAATCTCCGGGCCGCCGCCGTTGAGTTGGCCGGTGACGATGCGCTCCATGTTCAGCCGGTATTTCGGGCCATTCTCACGGTTGGACTCGGTCCGGTTCACGCTGGAGCTAATGGCCAGGTCGAAATCGCTATATGTCTCGCCGCGCTGGTTGTTGATCTTGAGATCCGCTTGCGCGGCGGCGGGCAGCGTGAGATCGATGCGGCCATTGAGGGTGCTGAACGACATCGGTCTGCCGGCGGGCACTTGCTTCAGATTCGCGGTCAGGCGGCCATTGAGGGAGTGGGCGACCACGGGGCCGGCGGCGTCGACAATGACGATGGAGCCGTTGACCGTCTCGGCGTTAATTTCGCCCTCGACGCCTTCAATTCGAAGTTCCCGGGCGTTGACCGATTTCATGTGGACAGCGCTCATCTCCGGCACGAAGACGACGTAGGAGCCGTTCCCATGAGGCGATTTGATGGTGACGACGTTATTCTCTTCCTCAATGTTCACGCCACTGCCGGTTAGAATCTGCTTCATGCCGTTTGGGGCGGGCCGGGTGCGGGGGCCGGAATCGTCGAGTTCAACCACGACGTCTTTGCCGCTGTGCGCCTTCACTTGAATACTGCCGTTGACCGTCGAGACTTTCACCAGCGCGGGCCGCGAGGGGTCGCGCAGCGGCACGCTGATTCGCTCCGCGCACAGGGGAAGGGCTAGAAGCAGCAATACGAAGCGCATGTTACGGACGCCCCTTGGCTAGGGAGTGAATCAAAATCGATCCGTTCACGGTCTCGGTGCTGATCTTGGGCCCGCCGTTGCCGGCGCGGAGTTCGCCGGACGTACCGCGGCGATGGATGACTTTCATGCCCTTGGAGTCCGCGGAGGAGCCGCCGGCGATTGCCGTCATTTCGAAGTCGGTATAGGCTTTCCCGTTAACCGTTTTCATTCTGAAATCGGCATTGAGCGAGGGCTGGAAATAGAGGTCGAGCTTTCCGTTGACGGTGCGGAATTTCGTGTCGGCGTTGGGGTTTGCGCGGTAGACAGCCTGGACGGTTCCATTGACTGTGTTAACGTCGCCCGCGCCTTCGACGTCGCTCATGTGGATGCTTCCGTTGACGGTATGCACGCTGTAGGCCCCCGTGGTTCCGGTGACGCGAATGCCGCCATTGACGTTGCGGAGTTCGAGGCGGACATCGCGGGGAACCGTGACCGTGAACTCGTGTTCAATGCGGGTTTCATTGCCGTCCCAGCGGCGGCGGCCTTCTCTGCGGTTCTGGCCGTCGCGGTGGGAACAGTCGTTGTTCGACCACGGCCCCTTCACTCCGGCGCGAATGGCGCCAGCTTCCTGAGTGAAGACGACGTCCGTTTCCTTCTTCAATTCGTCGAGGCGTTCCGCGGACGAAGCACCGAGCTTTTCGCGCACCGAGAAGCGCACTTCATTGCCGCCGGAGCCGGTGACGTTGATGCCGCCATTCATGCCGCAGACAAAGAGGCTGCGTGCGTTGCCGGAGAGCGGGAAGCTTTTCTCGATGGTGCGCGTGAATTCTTCCGCGCTCCAGAGAGAGGCGGCGGCGATTAGCAGCAGAGAGTATTTCATTGCACTGGATTTCCTTTAGAGCGTTGAGTTGAGAGCAGCGCTTGGAGGTAATCGCGAACATTCGAATCGAGACCGGAGCGGTCGCGGAGTGTTTCCAGCCGCGCGCGGACAGCGGGGTCCTTACGGCTGGAGAGAAGGTCAATGACGGCGATTTGGACGAGCGGCGAGTCGTCGTGCTCGAGGAGTTGCCAGGCGGATTCGCTGACGCTCGCCGGAAGCGGGAAACGGCGCAGTGCGTCCGCCGCGGCCAGGCGGACGTCAACACTGGGATCGTTACGCAGCGTGCGGGAGAGAGCGTCGACGACTTCCGGATCCGTGCCTTCCAGCGCCGAACTGTAACCGATTCCGCGCAGCCGTTCGCTCGCCGATTGTTGATCGAGCAGCGAGAGCGCGACGACTTCCCGCAAATTCCGCACTTCGTGACGGAGAACGGCAATGTCTGTACTGGCTGATGGGGGAGCGGTGAAGCGGCCCGCGAAGAAGCTGAAAATGCCAACGGCGACGGCCGCCGCGATGGCCAGCCAGGCCTAGCGGGGAGCGGATGGCGTACCGCTGAGATGGCGTCCGAATTTGACTTGCAACGCGGGAGACGGAGCGTCGGCCGGCAAGTCGCCAAGCGCCTGCCAGAGAGCCGCGTTAGCACGGCAGGAAGAGCATTCGCCGAAGTGGGCTTCGGCGCGGGCGCGAGCGGCGGGGGTAGCGGAACCGGCGAGCGTATCGGCAATGTCAACGGCAAATTCCTGGCAAGTCATCATCAGTTTCTCCCTCCCGCAACCGACAGTCCCGGCTGTCCGGACATCCGTTCGTAAATTTCACGCAACTGGCCCAGAGCGCGGAATACCCGCACCTTTACGGTATTCGTCTCCACGCCCAACAACTCTCCAATTTGTTCATATTTCAATCCCTGAAAGCGGCTCAAGATCAACAACTCCCGCTTGTCCGGCGGCATAGCCATCAGCGCCCGGCGCAGCAACGCGTGTTCCTCATCGTGTTCCAGTTGCCGCGTGGCCGGCGCGGCGATGTCCAACTTTTCCGGCATCGCGGTTTCCCATTTATTCCTGCGAGTGTGATCGATGAATGCGTTGTGAGCGATCCGGTACATCCAACTCGCGAACCGCGCGTCCCGCTGCCATGTCTCGCTCTTCCGCAACACCCGGAGAAACACCTCCTGCGTGAGATCTTCACTTAAGGAGGCGCTTCCCGACATGCGCAAAAAATACCGATACAAGGCGCCGTGATGACGATTGAACAGCTCACCCAAAGCGGAGGACTCCCCGCCCTGGACGGCCGCCATCAGTTGCTCGTCCGTATCGCTCAACAACAAGTCTGCTCTCACTCCCTGTTACGGCGCAGGCGGATGAACGTTACAAGGAAAGTTACGCGGACTCCACCCAGCCGTCGCGCAGTTGGATAACGCGGTTGCCGAACGTCGCGTTCTTCTCGTTGTGCGTGACCTGAACAATCGTTGTGCCCTCGGCATTCAGCTTCTTGAAAAGATGCATGATTTCCTCGCCCTGGGAGGAGTGCAGATTGCCGGTGGGTTCGTCGGCCAGAATGATTTGCGGACTGCTGATGACGGCGCGTGCGACGGCCACCAATTGCTGCTGGCCGCCGGAAAGCTGATTTGGGAACAAGTCCTTCTTGCCAACAATCTGGAAGCGGTCCAACACGTCGGCCACGACGCTCTCCCGCTCACTGCGCCTGATGTTCCGGTATGTCAGCGGGACCTCGAGATTTTCGTAGACCGTCAGATTGTCCAGCAGATGGTAGCTTTGGAAGACGAAGCCGAAATGGGCTTTGTACATCTCCATCCGCTCCTTCTTGCCGAGCGAGTGAATGGGCCGGTCCATCAGCCAATACTCGCCGCGCCAGGACATGTCGTGCATGCCGAGAAGGTGCAGAAGGGTCGACTTTCCGGCGCCTGACGGACCCATGATGGAGAGGAATTCGCCGGGCGCGATGTCAAGGTTTACCTGGCGTAAAACGTAGCTGCGGGAAACGCCGTGTTCGAAGTACTTTTCGACGCTCCGCAACCGGACGAGTGGGTTCATGCGGCGGGAGCCTCACGGGATTCTTCCACTATGCGGCCATCGAAGAGGTGAATTTCACGGTCCGCGTATTTGGCGTAGCGCGGGTCGTGAGTCACCATGCAGATGGTGGCGCCGCCGCGATGGAGTTCGCGCATCAGTTCCATCACCTGTTCGCCATTTTGCGAATCGAGGTTGCCCGTCGGTTCGTCGGCCAGGAGGATGGACGGGTCACCGCCGAGGGCGCGGGCGACGGCCACCCGTTGTTGCTGACCGCCGGAAAGTTGCGACGGATAGTGCTTGATGCGGTGCGACATGCCGACACGCTCCAGCGCCTCCACCACGCGCTTCTTGCGCTCCGCGCCGCTCATGCCGCGGTAGGTGAGCGGGAGTTCGACGTTTTCATAAACAGTGAGGTCGCCGATGAGGTTGAACGCCTGGAAGATGAAGCCGATCTCCCGGTTGCGAATACGCGCCCGCTCGGCCAGTTTCAGGCTCTGCACCGGACGGGCGTTGAGGATGTAGGAGCCGCTGCTGGGCGAGTCAAGCAGTCCGAGAATGGCCAGAAGTGTGGATTTGCCGCAACCGGACGGGCCGGAGATGGAGACGTATTCTCCGCGCTGGACATGGAGATGAATCCCCGCCAACGCGTGCGTCTCTACTTCATCGGTCGTGAACACTTTGGTCACGCCATCCATCATCAGAAGAGCGTCGCTCATGCTAAAAGATCCCCTATTTCTTGAGTTTGATGCGATTCTGCGAGTCGTGCTGCGACATGTCGGAGAGCAGCACGGTGTCACCGACGCTAAGGCCTTCGACGATTTCAATATGGTTCACCGACGCACGGCCCAGCTTGACGGGAACGCGGATGGCCTCATCTGTCCCCGGCACCAATTTGAAAAGCGTGATGGTGCTCTGCGGCTGGCCGTAGACCGGGCGGCCGACGTAAACCACGTCGGTGATGCGTTCCAGGTCAACGGTGCCATCGACGCTCAGATCGGGTCTCGCGCCCGCGGGCAATGCGCCGTCGAGCTTCACGTCTACCGTCACCGTCCCGTTAATGGCGGCCGGATCGATGCGCACCACATGGCCGGGAATCAGGCCGTTGCGGGTGTCGATGGTCGCCTGCTGACCAATGACAATATCCTTCGTTTGCGTTTCGGCGATTTTCAGTTCGGCTTTCAACTTCGTGGGCTGCGCGACCTTTGCCAGCACGGCGCCCGGCAGCACTTTCTGCCCCACCTCCACCGCCATTTGCTGCAGGACGCCGGCCGCGCCCGCGCGCACTTTCAACTGCAAGACCTGCTGCTTCTTCAAGTCCCACGCGGCCTTCAGTTTCTCAATTTGCACGCGCTGTCCGGCCATCTGCGCTTCCACGGATTCGGCGAAATTGTCGACTCGTTGGCCTTCAAGTTTCGTGCGGCCGCCAAGTTCGTCGGCCTTTGCTTTGGTCAGCTTGTATTCCAGATCCGCTTTAAGCCCCAGTTTGATCAGCGCCTCGTCACGATCGGCTTGCAGCTTCGCCTGGGTGAATTCGCTTTGCACTTTTGCCAGATTCGACACCTGATCCAGCCGTTGCGATTCCAGCCTCACTTTCAATTCTCGAATGGTGGCTTCGGCGGCCTTCACCTGCCATTCGGCATCGGAGGCGGCGAGTTGCAGTTCCGGGTTGCTGAGTTCGAGGAGGACGGTGTCCGTTCGCACAATCGCGCCGGCGCGCATGTGAATTTTCTCGACCCGGCCTTCGGAGATGGCGGGCACAAACAGGATTTCTTCCGGCACCAGCGTTCCCATGCCGCGTACATTGCGGAGCATCGGCCCGCGCTTTACGGTGTCCGGCCAGACAGTGGAAAACTCCACCGAGACCGCCGCCGGCTGGAGTTTGCTCAGCCAGAACGTGATTCCCCCGCCCACGCCGAGTACGACTACACCGGCGATAATGCGCCGGATCAATTTCTTTCTTGCCGCTCCCTCGCGAGGTACGTCCATGCTTGTTTCCTGCTCCTGATGAGGCAACTGCCCGGCCAATCCCCGGATGGCGCGTAGTTGCTTTCGCTTCATCACTTTAGCGCAGGCAGGGTATCCGGGGGTAGTATTGACGGTGTTCGAATGTGGGACAACATGGCCAGTTTCGGAGCGGGGAAGGGCCGATTTCGCCGGAAGGTACACACAAGCAGTTGATCACTCTCCCCGACAATGGCAGACTCAGCCTTAACGTGTGCCTCAACGAAACAATGGCTTCGATATCTTATGTTCCCAATTCTATCGGTGAAAGTCCGCTTGACGAAGGTCGATATCTTCGTTCACGCAATCAGCGAGTCTTTGCCGGGTTACCGGGTCTACACGTTCTCAGAATACGTAACAGCCCGGCCGTGACTACGGACACGCACCACGTCTCCTCCAATTCAGGGATAGCTTCGATCATCGGTCCGGTCAGCAACTTTGTTGATTGGTCGTTCGCCCGGAAAGCAGATGAGAATCGTCGTTACCTTGTTATCAACTTCAAGCAGGGGTCGCCATTTCTGCTCCCGAAGCGCCAACTAAATGAAACGGAATTGACGACTATCCGGGCTATCGTCCGCACTCACCTGAAAAAGGCCGCCAAATTGTGGTGACCCGGCACGAGTTGCCCTCAAAAGGCCGCCAATAGGACCCTTGTCGTGTCCCGAAATGATGCGGCGCACTCTTGGTTGCGCACCCCTACCGCGGCAAAAACCCGCGCGCCCTGTCTTCCATCCGTTCCGCATCCCGATTGCGCTTGGCCCCGCGAAGCAACGTGGCATACGCCTGGTACAACGACCCTACTTGCTCCCGCAAGCTCACCGGCAGCTCCGCGGCGAATGCGCTGACCTCGTTCAAATAGCGCTCCCCTTCCGCGTAACGCCGCTGCGCCAATTGAATGTATGCCAACTCCGCCAGCGCGTATCCATGCTGTGGCGTTCGACGCATATTGTTCGCCTCCAGGATGGTTAACTCTTCGACCAGCAGACCCTCCGCCTCTGTGAATCGGCCCTGAGTGTGCAGCGCCTGGCTGAGATGATGCATGGCTTCCAAAGCCAATACGCTCTTGGGGCCGAATTGCGCAGTCCGAGCGGTTAACGCACGGCGGAAAAGCGACTCCGCGCCGGGGGCTTTCCCTTGTCTCAGGAACAGTACGCCCAGGTTGTCGCAGGCGGTCGCCGTTTGCGGATGACCGGCGCCCAGCGCCGCTTCCTGGATTTCGATTGACCGGCGATACAGTGGTTCCGCCTCGCCCAACCGGTTTCCGGCGAACAACAGTTCAGCCAGATTGTTCAGCCCCGCGCCCAGCGACGGATGGTTGACGCCCACGGACTCTTCCCAAAGTTTCACGGCCCGCGTGATGTACTCCTCGGCGGTTTGCAGACGACCCGTCTTCCGATGGAGTGTGCCGATATTGTTCAACAGGCTAGCCAGCGCCGGGCGGTCGGGCGGCGATTGCCGCTCGCGAATGGCGGCCGCTTCCAAGTAGAACTTCTCGGCGCCCTTCAAGTCTCCGGAATCCTGACGAAGCGCCGCGAGATTATTAAGTGAAGTTGCAATATCCGGATGGTGCGGTCCCAGAACTTCCCGCTTGATCCGCAACGCCCGCTGAAAGCTGGCTTCGGCTTCGGAATACAGGTTTTGGGCGCGCTGCACCTCGCCAATACTGGATAGGGTGCGCGCCACGCCCAGGTTGCCCGGCCCTTCCGCTTGCATGCGTTGAACCTGCGCGGTGGCCAGGTTGTTCAGGGACGCGGCGAGATGAAGCTGGTCTTTTCTGGCGATGGCTTCGCGAATGGCGAGGGAGGTTCGATAGGTTGATTCAGCGTCGGAAAATCGTCCCATAAGGCGGTACACTTCTCCCAGGTTGTTAAGCGTGGTGGCATGCTCATCGCTCTCTTCGCCGGTCGCTCCGATCCAATACTTCGCGGCTTCCTTGTACTTCGTTTCGGCCTCGGTGTACTTCCCGCTCAAATGAAGCATAGCCCCGTGGTTATTGCGGCATTTCGCCTTCAAGAGCAAGGGGAAACTATAGTGCTCCGCCGCCTCGGTCAACGTTAGATACACCTCGTGCGCGGCATCGTATTTATGCTCTTTCGTCAACTGACTGGCGCGGCCCAGAAGTAACTCCCAGTCCTCGGTGCGCTGCAAATCTTTCAAGTCCACCGCGAAAAGCGGAGAGAGTACCGTAAGAGTCATCAAAGCCAGATTCCGCATGCCGTCTACTCCTTTGGCTAGCTATACGAACGAGTCGCGGTTTCGTTCGGCACTTGGGACCAGTCGCGCAAATCCGGGGTGAAACGGATGTGCTTTATGGCCCTCCGAAGGGCTTCCGGCGCGGGGTGCGCAATAATGGTGGGGAGTGACTGTGCTCTCAATTGACGAACAGGTCACCTACCTTCGCAAAGGCTTCTCGGAAATGATTCGGGAAGAGGATCTTCGTGAGCGGCTGAAACTCGGCCGCCCGTTGCGTGTGAAGGCAGGGTTCGACCCCACTGCCCCGGACCTCCATCTGGGCCATACCGTATTGCTGCGGAAGATGAAGCACTTCCAGGATCTGGGACACCATGTAATCTTCCTGATCGGCGACATGACGGGCCTGATCGGCGACCCCTCGGGCCGCAATCTGACGCGTCCGGCCATGACCCGCGACGAGATCGACCGCAACGCCGAGACGTATAAAGCGCAAGTATTCAAGATCCTCGATCCCGTGAAAACGGAAATCGGCTTTAATTCGCTCTGGCTCGAGCCGATGAAGTTCGAGGACATGATCCGCCTGTGTTCCCGCTACACCGTCGCGCGGATTATGGAGCGGGATGACTTTGCCAAACGCTTCGAAGAGCACACGCCGATTTCGGTGCATGAGTTCCTGTACCCGCTGGCCCAGGGCTACGATTCGGTGGCGCTGAAGTGCGATGTGGAGCTCGGCGGCAATGATCAAAAGTTCAATTTATTAGTGGGCCGTGAGTTGCAGAAAGACTACGGCCAACCGCAGCAAATCGTCGCCACGGTGCCGTTGCTGGAAGGGTTGGACGGCGTCGAAAAGATGTCGAAATCCAAGGACAACTACGTCGGAATCACCGAGTCGCCCGAGGTAATGTTTCGAAAGCTGATGTCGATCGGGGACCATCTGATGGTTCGCTATTTCCAACTTTTGACCGATAAAAGCGTGGCCGAAATTCAGCAGTACCAAAAAGCTCATCCGAAAGAAACGAAGATGGAGTTGGCGAAGCTCATCATCGCGGATTTCCACTCCCGGTCCGGCGCGGAGCGCGCGGCGGCGGAGTGGGTGCGTGTCGTGGCGGGCGGTGAAGTGCCCGCCGATATTGAGACGGTCTCGATGGGCGAGCCTTCTTTGCGAATCGATAAAGTGCTGGCAAAGGCCGGCATTGCCGCGTCGAACAGTGACGCGAACCGGCTGGTGAAGGCCGGATCGGTGGAAGTAGACTGCCATCGCGTGACGGAATTTATCACCCTTACCTTTCCAGGCGAGTACGTGATCCACGCTGGTAAAAAGTGGAAGAAGGTAATAGGATGATTCGCCCCAAGCGGTACCTGATGAAACTGGCCGAGCGTGAAGTACAGCTCGGCGACCGAACGTTCATCATGGGCATTATTAACGTCACGCCGGATTCGTTTTCCGACGGTGGACTCAACATGGATCCGGACCGCGCCTGTGCGCGAGCCCTTGAACTCGAAGCGGAGGGCGCCGATATTATCGACATCGGCGCGGAATCGACACGGCCCGGTTCGGAGCGGATCTCCGAGGCTGAGGAGTTGCGCCGGCTGATCCCGGTGTTGAAGAGACTCAAAGGGAAGTTGAGCGTGCCGATCTCGATCGACACGAGTAAGTCCGCCATCGCGGCGAAGGCTCTGGAAAATGGCGCGGAGATTATCAACGACGCCAGCACGCTGACGTTCGATATGGAACTGGCCAAGGTCGTGGCCGACGCCAATGCCGGCCTGATCCTGAACCACATGCGTGGCACTCCGGAGACGTGGGCCAAACTGGGCACCATGGCCTATCCCATGAAGGCCGTGATGGAGGATCTGGAAGCCGGTATCAATCGCGCCCGGCGCGCGGGTGTCGACCGGACGCGAATCATTCTGGATCCGGGCCTGGGATTCGGCAAGCGCGGCGAGCAGAACTATGAGCTGATCGCGCGCCTGGGCGAAATGACCACGTTTGACCTGCCCGTGCTGGTTGGGCCGTCGCGGAAATCGTTCCTCGGCCAGCAGGAAACTGAAGAGGCTGACCGTGCCACCGGCGCGGCCGTTGTGGCCTCCGTTCTGCATGGCGCCCACATCGTCCGCGTGCATAACGTGGCCGCCATTCGCGCCGTGCTGCAGACGGCCGATGGCATTTTGCGCAGCGTTAGCGATGAACCGGTAAAGAAGGCGCGGCCTGCCGCGGTCGCACCGCGCGACGTGGAGTTCAGTGACAAACGCCCGGTGGATTCCCATGAGAATAAACCGCTGCGTCCGCCGTTGCCGCCCGCGCCGGATGTGAGGCCATTTGAAGAACGGCCGCGGCGCACGGATGGCGGAGATCGCCCTCCCTCTCGTCGCTTTGACGATGCCGACCGGCCCCCGCCGAGCCGTTTTGATCGCGATGACCGCCCGCCGCCGCGCCAGTATAATTCGGATGATCGCCCCCCTCGTCGCGACTATTCGGACGACCGGCCCAGCCGCCCCCCTTATCGTGCCGGCGGTCCACCCAGACGGTTCGGCGGCGGTGATGACCGTCCTCCGCGCCGTAGCGATTCTGGCGGTGACCGGCCCAACCGCCCGGCGTTCCGCAATGACGGTCCGCCCAAGCGTTTTAGCGGCGGTGGCGACCGTCCTTCCTATGGCGACCGGCCCAGCCGTCCGCCGTACCGTGACGACGGCCCGCCCAAGCGTTTTACCGGCGGGAATGATCGTCCGCCGTTCAAAAAAACCTACGGGGAGAAGAACGCGGGCGACCGTCCGCCGTTCAAGAAGTCATTTGGCGATCGGCCTCCCTACAAGCAAGCCTCCAGTGACGGCGGTGACCGTCCGCCATTCAAGAAAACCTATGGCGGCGGGGGCGCCAGCGGCAAACCGCCCTACAAGCCCGCCTACAAAAAGGAAGGCGGCGGATACAAATCCAAAGGCAGTCCCATCCGCAGCCCGCGTCCGAAGCGCGATAGCTAACTTAGTGAGCGCCGCTCACTTGTACGAAGCCCGGCAATAGCTGCTTGGCCACGCGGCCGGCCGCCAGGTCGTCGCGCGTGGCCAATGTCGCGGGCAAATCCTGCCGCGCGGATGGTGTCTCACCGCCCAATTTCCGCGTGATGGCCTTCACCGAGTCGTAGCCCATGCGATACGGATCCTGCAGCACCAGCGAGTCGATCCACCCGTCTTTCAAATCGGCGATCAGCGCGTCGGACGCGTCGAAGGCAACCAGTTTCACGTTCTTGTTCCCGCGCGATTTCAACGCCTGGACCGCGCCGGACGAACTCGATTCATTGTCGGCGAACAGTCCACCCAGGTCCGGATGCGCCGTCATCATGTTCTCCGTCACGGCCATGGCCTTCGCGCGATCGGCCATGCCAAATTGCATTCCAACGAGTTGAATGTTTGGGAATTTGGCCTTGAGTTCTTCCGAGAATCCATCCTCCCGCTCCATAGTCGACGCGCTGCCAGGCATGAACCCGATGACCCCGACCTTCCCCTTCCCGCCGAGCAACTCGCCCATCCTGCGCGCCGCCATTCTTCCGCCCTCTTTGTTATCGGTGGCGATGTAGCTCAGCCGCTGGGTCGTGTCGACATCCGAATCATAGATCACCGTCGCGATGCCAGCCGCGGTTGCGCGTTCGACGATGCTGACCAGTGCTTTCTTATCGACCGGCGCCAGCGCGATTCCCGCCAGTTTCCGGTTCACCATCGACTCGACAATGTCCTGCTGCCGCTTAGCGTCGATCTCCAGCGTGGGCGCATTCCATTCCACCGTATAACCGGCCTCAGTCGCGGCCTTTTCCGCGCCTGCTTTCACCGTGAGCCAGAAGATGTGGTTGGCGCCTTTGGGCACAACGCCGATCACTTTGCTATCGGTTTTCCGGCAACCGCTCATGAAGAGCAGGCCGAGCAACAGGGCGGGAACGAGACGCATGGTAGGTTTAGTTTATATGGCGTTTGTCAGGGCCGCGTCGTTAGTCAAGCTGATTCCGGGGTCCATGTTGGAATTTCGGAATGGAGAACGGCAGTTGGCGGTGTGCAACGTGGGCGGGGAAATTCACGTTCTGGATAACCATTGCCCGCACCGCGGAGGTCCGCTCGCACAAGGCGCGCTGCATGGGGCAATGGTGGTTTGCCCGTGGCACGCCTGGGAGTTTGATTGCACCACCGGAGCGTGCGATTTCAACGCGGAGATCGTCGTGAAACGCTATCAGGTGCGTCTGGAAGGCGACGATATACTCGTCGATATCTAGGTGCCGGAACTGCCTGAAGTAGAGACGATTGTGCGGTCGCTAGCGCCGAAACTCGTGGGGAAGCGAGTACTGGCGGCGACGTTTTTTGCACCGCGAGTGATGCGCGGCGCGCCCGAGCCTGTTTTGGCTGGGCATGACGTTTTTGAGGTCACGCGCCACGGAAAGCATATCCTGCTACGGTTCGATCACGGCACCCTTGCGATCCATCTCGGCATGACCGGCAAACTGCTTATTGATGGGGAGACGACGCCCTATCTGCGCGCGGAAATCGTCTTGGATGGATTCCGCCTGCTGTTTGACGATATCCGCCAATTCGGCCGGATGGCGTGGAGCCATTCGCTCCCGGAGCGTGTGGCGCGCCTGGGCCCAGATCCGCTGGAGATTCCCGCGCCGGCATTCGCCGAACGGCTGCGCGGCAAGCGGGGACGGTTGAAGTCTCTGTTGTTGAACCAAGCGTTCATTCGCGGACTGGGGAATATCTATGTGGATGAGGTACTGCACCGGGCCGGCATTCATCCATTGGCGGTGGCGGAGCGGTTATCGCGGATGAGAGCGTTGGCGCTGCACGGGGAGATAGTGGCGGTGTTGGAAGAGGCAATCGCATACGGCGGATCGTCGATTTCAGACTACGTGGACGCGGCGGGGCAGAAGGGCTCGTTCCAGGACCTTCACCGGGTGTATGGCAGGGAAGGCGAGCCGTGCCAATCGTGCGGGCGGCCGATCATCCGGATTGTGGTCGGGCAGCGCGGGACGCATTTCTGCCCGAAATGCCAGCGAATGTGACAGAAGCGGGCAGCGTTGGTATACTCAAGGTTTCCGCGAGCCACCCTAGCTCAGTTGGTAGAGCGGCTGATTCGTAATCGGACGCTCCTGGGCTTAATGGCGAATCGTAAGTTGCAGTAAAGATTGAATTTATCTAGCAGTGAGCAGCCTCAAAAGGGCGACTCGAAACGGAATTCAAAACGGTTGGCCGTCCGAATTTCGCCCTGCTATGATGGAAGTGGTTGGGCCGAAGTAGCTCAGTTGGTAGAGCAACGGTTTCGTAAACCGTAGGTCACGAGTTCGACTCTCGTCTTCGGCTCCATTAAATTTTGTCCTCGCTTCGCGCGCGCCGGGTCACCCAGAGCAGTGACGCGCGCCCTGCCCCTGGGCGCTATTTCTACCCCGCGTGATACCATCACACACTATGGAGTGATTCTCCGCGCATGGCGTTCGCCAAAGCTCTGTACTACCCGCGCATTCAGGTCCCCAATGAAGGATAGCTCAAGACGGCCATGCTCTACTGGGAAGGCGTCCAGACCATCGTTCCGGCATCCATGTCAGAACCTTATACCGGAACCTGCTCTTTGACGCGGGCGTTCTCTCTCCGCTTCACGTTCACCCGCACATGGAGAGTGTTGAGCGATTGGCTGGGAAGGTGCTTGACTACTTCGGGACCACTGAAGCCGATGGAGTCCTTGTCGAGGGCGGCCTGCGGCAGTCCGATCTTATCCACCCTGAGAAGCTACCTGAATTGCGTGGACTCGTAGAGATGCACCCGGAGAAATTCCCTTACGAACTCCAGTGTCAGTTGTTGCGTTTGTTCCACGGACGCGAAGGGGATTGGGTCAGGGTGGATCGCCCGTTTGCGCGGTTCTACATGACAATGCTGGCTACTGAATTGGCGGAGACTCACGGAATCGCCCTGCTCACTGACTTGCCAGCCAGTGACCGGCTAGCCGTGAACGTCAGGCTTGACAGCAAACTCGGCATCCCGAACGTTCGGTTTGGCGATCCCCATTGGCATCGCTACGGGCGGCATTGGCGCCATGAGCAGAGGGTACCCGGCGCGTTGGCTCCGGCCCTCCTGGCGGATTTGACGCTTCAGAAAATCGCCATCAGTCCTGAGACATCTGTTGATGATCTGCTCCGATTCCGTGAGGACCACAAGGATCAGTTGGGACGATTCCGAATCAAGATGGCCGAGTTGACGAAGTCGGTTGAAGACGACCTTACTATAGAAGCGCTTCAGCAGCGAGTCGCCGACATCTATGCGAACGAAGTCAAACCGACAGTCAATGAAATGAAGGACTGTTTGAGCGCGTCAAGGATAAAGTGGGCTCTTGAGAGCTTCCTGAAGACTTCCATGCTGTCGGTTCCTGCTACAAGCACGTTGGCCGCATTGGGACTAGCCGTTCCCCACGCCCTCTTGGCCGGTGCCGGTATCTCTCTAACCGTGTCAGCCGTTCTCTACAACGTGCAAAAGCGGGAAGACATGTGCAAGAACCCTTACTCATATTTGATGGCAGCGGAATCGCATTTCGGGCACTAAGCAGCCTGCACCGTGAACGAGTCCACCCACTGGCCCTCGGACACGCATAGCAGGTTTCGAGCGCCGGGCCGGAATGCCTTCGGGGCGCGTCCGCGCCAGTAGCGAATGACGCCAGTTTGTGCAAACGCCGCCAAGGGGTCAACGCTTCGCCCACTATCGATTCGTGCGCGGTCAGTCGATTCTTCGCTCCGGGTGGACAAACATCCAAAGTAGTCCCACGCAGAGCATAAAACCGGCGGCGAAATCGAGCGCGACCACCCAGCCGAAGCGGGCGGCCAGATAGGGCGTGAGAATGGGCGAGAGCGCGCCGCCCAGGTTCGTGCAGGTGTTCAGAATGCCGGCCAGCGTGCCCGCATACTGCTCGGAGAGATCGTTAGGCAGCGCCCAACTGGACACGGCGGCGACACTGTTGCAGCCGGCGGCAACGGCGAGCAGGCCGATGGCGGAATAGGGGTCTTCCATTCGCGACCCCGTCAGGAGCAAGAGGCAGGAGCAGGTGGCGCAAACGATGACCGGCACGCGGCGGCCCCACGGGTGCCCGATTTTCCGGACCATCGCGTCCGACACAAAGCCCCCGAGCGGCGCGCCAATCAGGATGGCCAGGAACGGGACGGTGGACCAATAACTGCCGGCCATCACGGGCAGGTTGCGCACGTTGACTAAATAAAGAAAGAACCAGGTGTAAAAAATGTAAGTCACGTATCCGAGCATGAAGTTCGCGATGACGAGTGCGGGAATGCTGGCGGAGCTAATCAGCCGGCTCCAGGGAAATCGGCCGGGAGGGATCGGAGGCTCACGGTGGGCCTGTATCAGAGCTAATTCGGCGGCATTCACGCCGGGATGTTCGGCCGGGTTCTCCGTGGATTGCCAATGCCAGATGGCGGCGACGGCCAGGCCGAGCAATCCGCACGCAAGGAAGGAAGTGCGCCAGCCCCAGGTTGTCATGCAGTATGCAATGGCCGGTGGCGTGAACGCGCCCCCGATTCCGACGGCAACCAGAAACAGACTGCTGCCGCGCGCTCTTTCCGGAACCGCCATCCAGCGCCCGATCATCTTGTTCGTGCAGGGCAAGGCAGGCCCCTCGCCCACCCGA